>Ga0247807_10000018_pt1 | contig 369064 bp, 373 predicted proteins | sample UWRJL074202C1_FD_179931 | JGI IMG/M metagenome (GOLD analysis project Ga0247807, IMG submission 179931) | Plant litter microbial communities from Arlington Agricultural Research Station in Wisconsin, United States - UWRJ-L074-202C-1 | ecosystem: Environmental > Terrestrial > Plant litter >...
ATCAGTCTTCGCCTGAATCGCTATGACAATACAGTTGGTCTCACCGGCCCCTCAATCGAAGTCTTCCATGAAGACTCGGAAAATAAAGTCATCGCGTACCACCGCTGGCTGAATGGCGGCACACACGACGATGTTATTGTCATTGCAAACTTGAACAATAAACGATTTACACACTATGAATTCGTGCTTCCGGTCAAAGGTACGTGGCGCGTTCGCTTCAATAGCAGCTGGAAAGGTTATAGCCCAGACTTTAGTGAAACAAAAGTCACTACATTAGAAACCGATAGCGACAATCGTGTCAGCCTAGAGCTCGCTGACTACAACCTACTTATTTTATCGCAAGATTAAGACTGAGAATTACAGCAGTGCTTTTAAGTACTTGCCCGTAAATGACGCAGCGACTTTCACGATCTGCTCTGGCGTACCGGCTGCAACGACTGTTCCGCCACCCAGCCCACCTTCAGGACCCATGTCGATCACGTGATCTGCAGTCTTGATAACGTCCAAGTTATGTTCGATGATCACCATGCTGTTTCCACCCTGCACCAATTGCTGCAAGATTACTAGGAGGCGCTTTACATCCGCGCTGTGCAACCCAGTTGTTGGTTCATCCAAGATGTAGAGTGTTTTACCCGTCGAGCGGCGTGATAATTCTGACGCCAACTTAATACGCTGCGCCTCACCACCACTGAATGTGGTTGCAGGTTGTCCAAGCTTGATATATCCGAGCCCGACTTCAACAAGTGTCGTCAACTTACGTGCAATCGCTGGGATATTCTCAAAGAATACAGCCCCTTGCTCGACAGTCATCTCAAGCACATCGCTAATTGTCGCGTCCTTGTATTTAATCTCTAGTGCTTCGCGGTTGTACCGTTTACCCTTACATACGTCACACGTAACATAGACATCTGGTAGGAAGTGCATCTCAATCTTAATAACGCCATCACCCTGACAGTTTTCGCAACGTCCACCCTTCACGTTGAAGCTAAATCGTCCGGCTTTGTAGCCACGAATATTCGCTTCATTTGTGCTGGCAAACAATTCACGGATTGGTGTAAAGACACCCGTGTATGTCGCAGGGTTTGAACGTGGTGTACGTCCAATTGCAGATTGATCAATAACAATCACCTTATCGAGCTGCTCAACACCCTCTATCTCATCGTGCGTACCTGGTACAACGTGTGCACGGTGCAAACGAGCAGACAACTCTTTCGCAAGGATATCATTAACGAGCGTTGATTTACCTGATCCACTAACACCACTAACGACAGTCATTACCCCCAGCGGAAACGGAACATCGATATTCTTCAGGTTGTTCTCGCGCGCACCGCGAATAACGAGCTCGCGATCTTTGATGATAGGACGGCGCTTTTTCGGAACATCAATTTTCTCGGTACCACTCAAGAATCGTCCTGTCACACTGTCGTTGTTTTTCGCTACTTCAGCAGGTGTACCTGCAGCTACGACATTACCACCAGCAACACCAGCACCTGGACCAATATCCAGCAGGTAATCTGCGTGACGGATTGTGTCTTCGTCATGTTCAACTACAAGTACTGTGTTTCCTAGGTCACGGAGGTGCTTCAATGTCGCAATCAGACGATCGTTGTCGCGTTGGTGTAATCCAATTGATGGTTCGTCTAGAACATACAAAACGCCCTGTAGACCCGATCCAATTTGAGTCGCTAAACGAATACGTTGTGCCTCACCACCAGATAGCGTATTCGCCGCACGCGAAAGCTCGAGGTAGTTCAGTCCGACGTTATTCAAGAATTCCAATCGTGAAGTAATTTCTTTCATGATCTGTTCGGCGATAAATTGTTCTTGACTACCAAGCTGCAGCTTGTTTCGGAACATATCCAGGGCAGCATCAACACCCAACCCAGCAAAGTCCATGATATTGAAGTCATGAATTGTCACAGCCAATACGACAGGCTTTAAACGAGCACCCTTACACGCAGTACACTGACGATCACGCATGAATCGTTCGATATCTTTACGCATGAAGTCACTGTCGGTTTCTTTATACCGACGCTCAAGGTTAGGAATAACACCTTCATACGCAGAATCATACGCACGGCCATCACCCAGTGAAACACGGTATTTTTCGTCACCTGTTCCATATAAAATCTTTTGAACCGCATCAGCGGGAAGTTCCTTAATTGGGATCTTCAGACTAAAACGATGACGATCAGCAACAGCTTGGAGGCGCTTCATGTACCATGCATCACTATTCACACGGTTATACGGTCGAATTCCGCCCTCGGATAGTGTCAGGCTCGAGTTAAAGACCAACTCTGGATCAACTTCCAAGCGGCTCCCCAATCCAGTACAAACAGGGCATGCGCCTTGTGGTGCGTTAAAGCTAAAGAGGCGTGGTTCCAGTTCGGGAATCTCTTCATTTGGGTGATCGATACAAGCATATCGTTGGCTATAAATATTGCTCGTTTCAGCATCAACATCCAAGATCTCAACGACACCATCGGCAATTTCCAGTGACTGCTCTACGGATTGTGCGACACGCGCACGCACATCGTCCGATAACGCGATGCGGTCAACGACAATCTCGATGTTGTGCATGTATTTTTTATCCAAGTCCGGGAATTCATCAAGTGAATAGACAACCCCATCAACTCGTGCACGGGCATACCCAAGGCGACGGTACTGTTCAGGTACGTGCGCAAACTCACCCTTTTTGCTTTTCACGATTGGTGCAAGAATCATCAACCGCGCTCCGGTAGTCAGCTTCATTACTTCATCAATGATGTCCTCTGGTGTTCGACGACTTACTGGTTTACCACAGACGGGACAGTGCGGTACACCAATACGCGCAAAAAGAAGGCGAAGGTAGTCGTAGATTTCAGTTACTGTTGCAACAGTGCTGCGTGGGTTCCGGCTGGTCGATTTCTGGTCAATACTAATTGCCGGGCTCAGGCCATCAATTTGATCAACATCTGGCTTTTCCATAAGGCCCAGGAACTGCCGCGCGTAGCTTGAAAGACTTTCAACGTAACGGCGCTGACCTTCGGCATAAATGGTATCAAAAGCGAGGCTCGATTTACCCGAACCACTTAACCCCGTGATCACAACTAATTTGTCGCGGGGGATTTCAACACTAATATTCTTTAGGTTGTGCTCTCTGGCGCCAACAACTCGTATAACCTCTGACATAACCGTTTGATTATACGCCCATTTGATGACTTTTTCTAGTGTGCCCTATCAACAGACATACCCCTCATGCTTGCTTATTCTCACCCCCGTTGCTATAGTCCTATAAAATTCACGGGATACTACACAATGAAAAAAGCCATCACCATCACCCTCCTCATACTTTCAGCACTGCTGATTCTTGACAGCGTAAACGCAGGTCAAGCAATCGTAATGCTTTACTTGGCAGGTCAAATTCCCGGCACTTCGCTATACTTAAGTGCAAGTACAATGCTTCAAGGTTTCGCACTCCTTATTGGATTCATTCTGGCGCGAATCGCAAATCAGATCGCAATCGCCTGCTTTGGTTTTATTAAACTTCAGCGAAATAAACTACAACAAATCTAGTCGTTGTCAGTCGGAACAATACTCTCTGCCCAAAGCTGCAGTTCTTGTAGGACAAATTGCTTGCTCTCATCCTCTATTTTGCCACTCAAATCTTGTAATCTTTTTACAAAATTAGGTAGTTGGCGAACAATTCGTTCGCTGCGCCACGTTTCCCATGCAATTGCTTCATCTTCGGCGAGACTACGCGGATAATTGCGAGCTTTGTAATGAAGTAGTAGCGGCGAGAGACGCTCGTCGTTAAAATCGGGATGCATATCAGCAAGTTGCTGCATATCAGCCTGTTGCACTTTTTGGATCCGCAACGCATCAACACCACTCACAAAGCCGTCGTATAACTGAGCTTCAACATCATTCGATCGAGGGAATTCAGGGCGTTTTTCAAGTACCGAACGAACATTCTCTGCAAAGCTCGGGACGGATAATAGTTTGTTGCGGTTAGCGGTGATCGTTGCTTCGTCCAGTCCAATACGCTCCCAACCACCAGCTTGCTCGAGGACACCCAAAGGAGCAACAGCCGGAGCGCGGTTATACTGCATTTCTTTTACAGGAATTTGCACAAAGCCGTCCTTCTGACGATCTTCCCAACTTGCAAAGAGCTTCTTATCAATTTCGGCAGGCGATAGACCAAGAAACGGTGTTGGATCAATACGAAGGTCATATACGACAATATTCGCATTTCGTCCACTCGTAAGCGGGAATGCAACCGTTGCCTTGTGATACGCAGCGTCAAAGCGTCCACTGACATACACAAACGGCTGTTTATCATCCAAGTTAACGAGCTTTTTGACTTCTTTTTTGTCACGAATACTTAGCAAATATTTGTATAGCTGCGGCTGAGTATCTTTAATTAGTTTTGTCACAGCGATTAAAGCCTCGACGTCACTGAGCGCGTCATGGGCCTTCAAGTGATCAATCCCGTTGAGCTTTGTCAGCAGCTCTAAGCGGTTCGCTTCTTTACCATCAACAAAGGGCCATTCGATCCCCTCGGGACGCAGTGCGCGCGTCATACGGACAACGTCAAGCATATCCCAGCGCGATCGTCCGTCCTTCCACGCCCATTCATATGGATCATAAAAATTACGCCAAAACAGATGACGGATAAATTCATCATCGAAACGAATACTATTAAATCCAACTGTGATTGTGTCGGGTGTAAATACCTCTTCAATCAAGATCTTTGCAAACTCGGCTTCCGTATAACCCTCCGCCGTTGTTTGCTGCGGTGTGATACCCGTCACCATAAGCGCATCGGGACTCGGGAGTGTATCATCATTTAGTTTTACGAGAATGTTATACGGTTCACCGATTGGCTCGAGGTCCATCGTTGTCCGAATACCCGCGAACTGCATAATACGGTCATCCCTGGCACTCAGTCCGGAAGTTTCAAGGTCGTAGAAGAAAAAGGTTTGTGCCATAGTACTAGCATAACAAAAAACACCCTATAAGGGTGCGTCTATCCATGAGTATTTCATCAGAAAGCAAAAATTGGGAAGGGTCCCGTGGAGAGGCAGAGCCGAGCAAGCGGCGAAGTGTGTGAACTTTGTGGGAAGTCACTCCTTCATCGCCCCTCCACGGGTGGGTGCCGAAGCACACCTGGGCGGCCATAGGCCAGCCCTTTTTGAGTAGACAACCGATCTGAATTTCCATTGCTGGAAGGTGGCCTCCAGACGATCATCTACTACATTTTTTTAATGAACCGCAGCCTAAAGGGCAAGGCGGAACTACGGCCATTGTATATTCTGTTCGGATCTTTGCGGGCAAAGCCACGCGCAGACAGTCACCAATAACGGTTTAATTATAGTGGGTTACATCCCTCAAGTCAATGAGAGGAGCGCAGTTAACACTAGTCGTCACGTTGTTCGTGAAGCGTGAAGGTATTGTTCCCTACACGAATAACACTGTCGCCCACAGCGCCAGCGCGGGTTAATGCGTGGCTAATTCCCATCTTCTTCATAATGTCACGGAGTCGAGCAACTCCTTCGTGGCTTTCGAAGCGTGTGCGTCGCGCAAACTTTTCAATCTTTGTACCGGTCACGAAGAACACTTCTTGTTCGTCTTCTTTGATCTTCTTGATAGCCCAAGCCATTGCTTCTTGTTCGGCACCAAGTGAGATAACCGGAAGACCTTCTGCCTCTTCTTCAATAGTTTCGGCTTCACGCGCTTCAACAACTTCTTTGCGAAGTGCACGAAGTACATCCTTCAAGTTTGTGTGCGCAGGTGATGAAATTGCAAAAATAGGCGTATCGGGCGCAACCTTCTTGAGCTCATCAATCTGCATTTGTACGATGTCTTCATCGAGTCCTTCGATTTTGGTCAAGGCGATAATTTCAGGTCGACTCGTCAACACTTCGTTATACGACGCAAGTTCGTTTCGAATCGTTTTGTACGCCGAGGCAACGTCACTAGTGTACGCATCAATAAGGTGCAGCAGTACAGCTGTACGCTCAACGTGACGAAGGAATGCATCGCCAAGGCCCTTGCCTTCACTTGCACCTTCGATAAGTCCAGGGATGTCAGCGATAAGCAGACTGCCATCATCGATGTCAGCGACGCCAAGGTTAGGCGTCAATGTTGTAAAGGCGTAGTCTGCAATTTCAGGACGCGCATTAGATACGACGCTAAGGAAGGTAGACTTTCCCGCATTAGGGAATCCAACAAGTCCAACGTCGGCCAGAAGCTTCAGCTCGAGCTCTGCCTCAAAGATTTCACCATCTTCACCGTTTTCAGCAATACGAGGTGCTTGACGTACAGATGACTTAAAGTGAGCGTTGCCGTAGCCGCCATCGCCACCCTTTGCAATAATCTCTTCTTGACCATCATGCGTAAAGTCAGCAATAACACGTCCGTCACGCTTGACGAGTGTTCCTACAGGAACACGTACCTTAACGGGATCGCCCGAACGACCGTGACGATCTCGCTTCGATCCGGCCTGGCCAAGTTCACCCTTTAGTTCAGGTTTATAGCGGAAGTCGATAAGTGTATTAAGACCACCGTCAGCAACGAAAACAACGTCACCGCCACGGCCACCATCACCACCATCTGGACCACCCATGTCGATATAAATTTCACGACGAAAAGAAACGGCGCCGTTACCACCGCGTCCCGCTTGGACAAATACTTTGGCGGTATCAACAAACATATGGTCTATTATAGCAAATTCGCCCCTGAATTAACAGGGGCGAATTATATTTCGTATTTTTAGTCTAGTGAATGTACTGGTAGACAGCAGCTTGACCGGCGCTAATCGTACGATTGTTGATGATATTAAATCCACCATAGGCAGCGTTATTCATCTCACTGACAACGACAGTACCATCAGCCGAGACGCTTTCGACGACTGCAACGTGTCCAGGACTTCCTGATTCTACGAGCACAGCACCGTATGAAGGAACGTTATTCACAGTGTAGCCAGCTGCACGAGCACTGTAAGCCCATGAACCACCGTTACCCCAGAAGCTTCCGACAGCCATACCCATCGCAGCGCGACGTTCGTAGGCGTACCATGTACAGTTACCGTAGGCGTAGCGGTTACCCACTGATCCAGCGCGGTAGCCAGCGTATGCACCACCGTTTGATGACGAGCTATAGACAACAGGCGCCATGTATCCAGGTTTTTCAGTCGCTGGAAGCTCACCGTTTGGAACGATAATCTTTAGACCAGCAGTCACACCACTAATTTCAAGGTCATTGTACGTTGTAATGACAGAAGCATCGGACTTGTATTTGCCAGCGATGCTTGCGACTGTATCGCCAGCCTTAACAGTGTAGACAATACCGTCACGTGGCAAGATATCAAGTACCTTACCGACAGTCAGGTTGTCAGAGCTCAAGTTATTTGCAAACTTAATTGTGTCTTTTGACAGGTGGTATTTAGCGGCAATCGTGTCGATTGTGTCACCGGGCGCTACTGTGTAAGTAGAGATGTTTCGGCTTGCAGATGAAACCTGGATGATTTGAGGTTTCGAAATCGATGATGCATCAGAAGTTGGAAGTTCGCTTTCAATCTGTGTAGAGATCGCGAGGCTCGATACTGATGGCGCAACCGAAAGGTTGGTTGCATTCGCAACGTTCGCAGCAATACTAGAAGCCACAACAGCGTTGACGGCTTTTTTCTCGGTTTCTGCGGTAGGAGTTGTCTGAACTGCTGCGGCATTTGCTACACCCGACACCTCTTGAGGCGCACGGTAGCCAATAGCAATTAGTACTACGAGGAGTACAAAAATACTAGAGTATACGGCAATAGTAGACGATTTAATTCGACCTTTAGCCTTAGTGGCCGATCGAGGTCGAACAATTGCTTGCGGCTTTGCAGCTGCAACTGATCCTGGATGAGCGATGCTCGTCGTGATCTGATTACGAATAATCGTTCTCCTGCCGCTCCTATTACTAAGAGGGCGTCTACCTTACTAAGTCTTACTTCTCTTTGCAGAAAACGGGGTACATGTCGACCGATTAATTATAATATTATGAAGTTTTCGGTACCCGTGCGACAGTTCTGGTAGGCTCATTCATGTCCTGTATTCCCACTCGCTATGTGTTTATTTTCATAAGTATTCGTACTCATTCAGATATCACTAGTAAGACAGTATCACGTAATGTGCTTACACCATAGTATCAAAACAATGCGTTCTGGTCAATATTGTTCGTGTTTTTTTCGAAAGCGCCACCCCTGTTAGAGGGTACTGCACTTTATTGCGCAATGTGCCAAAATGTTCGCTTCATGCTCCGCAAGCGTTCGTCCGTAATAGGTTATATCGTCATCACCACTAAGGAAATACAGGTAGTCACCAGCTGCGGGTGTCGCAACGGCTAGAAGCGACGCGAGTCCAGGTACGGCAATTGGACCCGGTGGCAATCCAGCGTAGCGACGAGTGTTATATGGCGAATCGAGGTTAGGATCACGATCCACCCCCGTTTTATCTGCAATATATTGATACGTCACGTCTGATCCAAGCGGCATATCGGCTGCAATACGGCTATAAAATACCTGCGCAATCTGGGCCTCATCACCCTTGATTGATTCACGCTGCACAATTGACGCGAGTGTAATACCCTCATATAGGCTCAAACCCCGTGCCTTGAGCTTTTCAATGAGGTTATTTTCGGTAATAACGCGCTCGTATTCGGTAAATGTAGCGGCTAAAATATCCTCTACACTTGCACCTGTGCCGAAATTATACGTTTCGCCGTAGATGAATCCTTCGAGGTCAGCGGTCGCAGGTTTGCCCTCAAACAATGGTGTGTCATATGTTTTAGCGAATGCGGCATCGATTTCAGTCTCTGTATAGCCGTCTTTTATCAGGACTTTCTTGTTTTCAGCTAGTGTTGCACCTGGTAGAAATGTCACATTAAACGTATCCACGGAGCCTTTCGTCAGGTGTCCAACGATCTCCTGTGTCGATTCACTCGGCGATAGTCGATATGACCCCGCTTGGAGGCTATTTTGCGTCTTTGTGAGGCGTGTATAGACGGAAAAGGCAGTTGCATTACGAATTACACCCTTTTCCTTTAAAATCTCCCCTATCTCATCAGGTGTTGTAGCGGGTGCGATCGTTACTTTGACAAGCTCAGTTTTATTGGTATCTACCGCTGCAAGCTGGACATTATACCAGATGATACTTGCCACCACGACGCCTACAATCGCAAACAATAGACCTAAAAGGGCAAATAGTAACGGACGCTTACTTCGTTTTGATGGACTTGCTTGCGGCGCAATGTCCATGGAGATGGTATCAATAGGCAGTTGCGCAGGTACTTCCGGCTGTTGAAGTGTTGATCCTGTAGTAGGCTGAGCTGCCGGAGCGGTCGGTGGATTCTGTGGTTTAGGCCGTCGAGGTCGTATATCCATTAATGCGTCTCCATATAGTCTTCGAGGATAATCGCAGCAGCCTGTGCGTCAATGTCCCCCTTTGCATACGGTTTCTTCATTGCAATCAAACGCTGTTCCGCAATCACACTTGTCAAAGATTCGTCCTGAAACACGACATTGGGCGCCATGTCTTCAAGGTTTTTGGCAAACTGCTCAACATAACCTGTCTGCGCAGTCGTCTCACCTTGTTGATTACGGGGATAGCCCACCACAATCGTCTCTGCGCGTTCACGCACCACAATCTCGGCGATCTTCTGCAGTTCGCTGCCATCTACGATAACCGTGTCAAAAGCGACCGCAATACGAATACTACTATCGGCTACAGCGACACCGATCCGCTTTTCACCTACATCGAGGCAGACAAGTGACTGACCTGCCATACTTAATTGTTCTCTAGTTTAAATTCGATATGGATTTTGTTGGTATTGTTCGGAACGGTTCGCACCCAGAAGAACGAGAACTTCACATCAACGTCTTTCACGCCATCAATAGATTCCAGTGCAGATTGGACTTCACCGTAGATCTTGCCCTTGACCTGTTGTTTGATTGCTTCTTCATCAATTTTTGGACCGATTTGACCGGTTGTCGTGACAGCAACAGAGAGTACATCACCTTCTTTTCGGAAGTTACTAAGCCCTACTTTGTCAGCACCCGTGTCGTAGATCTTCTGCGCAGTCGTATCAGTAATTTGCTGCTGCAAGCTACTCTTTAGGTATGTTTCAAGGTCTGTTTTCGCGAAGCCATATAGCGTGTAGGTTGTCGAGATCGTGAGCTTCGCTTTGCCTGTTGTCGCTTCAGCGTTCGCCGCAGGTACAGACACAGCCTCGGCACGATCGACAGTAAAGCTACTATCGATTACTTTTTCGGCACTCGTGAACTTTGCAGCCAACGCTTTCTTTTCAGCATCTGTCGCCTTACCAATCAATGCACCTTTGGCGCGGTCGATATCATCAGCGGATACAACTTTTGCAATCTTTGTTGTACCACCAGCCGTCGATCCAACAACTGATGCAGTCACGCCAGAGGGTGCACCAGATAACTGGCCGGTCGCACCGTTATGATTCGTTCCATTGGCTGTAGCCGTGATCGTTGTTTGCGCACCACTGTTTGCATTCCCCGTCGTGAGTGTCACAGGAGCATCTGTCGTAAACGTTACTCCAGAGCTAGCTGTTAGTACAGTGCCTGCGGGTATCGTACCGAGGGCAGAAATCATGTTCGTCGTGAACTTAACAGTACCTGTTGCAGGCGTTCCGATATCTTTTTCACCAGTAGCGTCGAAATCGATTGTTTCGTCCTTCTTTTCGGTCTGGACTACCGATTTGACTACACCTGACTTGAAATCAGTTGCAGCAGTTCCACCAAGTTTCACCGTTGCACTCACAGGCGCGGGTGAAGCACTCGCGGTCACAATAACAGTCGCGGCTGGTGCAAAGACGAATGCCCAGACGAGCAGTGCGATGAGGAGCACGCCACCACCGATACCGAAGAATAATCGCTTACGGAACTTATCGAAGTTTGGAATCTTTACTTTACCCTTAGCACCTCGAGCGGCTTTTGCGGCGCCGTATCCGGCACTAGCGGCAATTACAGGAGTATCTACATCGCTCTCGCTATCAATATCCATCGTTGCGATTGCATCACTACGAATGTCTTTTGCAACACGCGTATTGTCCTTCACCTTGATGCTTGCGGCGTGATCACCGATTGGTAATTCAGCACCATCAATAATGTCATCTTCGTCGTCTGCAATGATAGCAGCGATCTCGGCAACTTCAGGTTTAGACTGAAGATTCTTGGCGACAGGGATCTGCGCGTTTGCAGCTAGTGCAATTAATGCCTGATTGTTCGTAATCAAAACAAGTTGTTTTTTGTCAGCCTTCGCCATACGATCAAGAAGGCGCAAGTTCACAGCACTTTGAAGCGTTCCGGTTCTTTTCGGAGGAACAACCGCGACGATTTTTTCCTTGGCTTTTTTTATTTTGCCAATGATGGCTGTGACATCATCGTCGACATCAATGTAAATAACGTCTTTATTCATACTAGATTCTCAGGAGGCGATTAAGTTTTTCTTTAATTGAATCACCCTCTCCACTGCCTATTATTGTATCATAACCGACACGCAAGAGGCCCATGGCTGTAATGAAGGTGTGATCCGTCACATCGCTCGTCATATCAACGACACCAATGACTTCAGAGGGTTTAATGTGATGAACTGACGGTTTCTTTGTAAAAGGAAGATCCTTATGCCACTCACTTGATTCAAGGGCTGTCACTAGCTTTTCAAGGCTCGAACCACCACCACAAAGTAGGATTCGGTTCGGTAAGTGGTCGATAGAATCAAACTCACTGAGAGCCAGTTCAACACCGGCGATCCATACTTCTAAGGTCTTATCGAGCGCTTCATTCACTTCTTTCGCGACGCTCGCCTTGATTTGACTGTGCCCAATGTTTACCTTAAGCTTTTCAGCGTCTTTGTATGAGAGTTCCATTTCACTGGCGATCGTCTGCGTAAAGCTTCGTCCACCAATACCAAACATCTTCGTGCCCTCGACTCCACCATCATTCACGACGGCAATGTCTGTCGTACCACCACCAACGTCGGCGAGGATTGCAGTAAAGTTACTACTGGCGTCATTACCGAGGATTGAACGGCTAACTGCAAATGGCTCAGCGGCAACAGCGAGGAGTTCTAGCGATAGCTCGTCCGCAACACGCTCGAGCGCACCGATGTGCACCATTGGCGCGAATGCAGTATAGATCTGGACCGCGACATCACGCCCCTGGAAACCAATTGGGTTACTCACCTTGTAGCCATCGATGTGAATACTGACCAGGGCACTGTTCACGAGTTTCACTTCGACCTCGTCATTCCCGGATTCGAGAGCGATTTGTCGTTGCGCCTTTACTTGGGCGCGTTCCTGGACTTTCTCGATAATAAATTCCATTTCAGCAGAATCAAGTGGGCGGTCTGGTTGTGGACGGCGGTAGCGAATGGTATCAGTGACACCCTTCACCAGTTCGCCCGCAATACCGATAACAACCCGCTTTGCCTGCAGTCCAGCCTGCTCTTCTGCATCCGCGAGCGCTTCTTCACAGTTACGCACAACTCCAGCGATGTCAGATATCGCACCTGAGTGCATGTCGCTGACTTCTTGGCGTGAACGGCCGACGCCAACGATCTGAAGTTCGTCATCGTCTACCTTAGCGATAAGGGCCTTAACGAACTCTGTACCGATGTCGAGGGCAACTATATAATCATCGGCTGGTGCTTTTTTTCGGGCTTTTCTCAGTTTGTCTAATACCATATTGTTGTCCATTATATAGCAAAGGTGCTTATGGTGCGATCATATTGTATTTTTAGTATAAATATGCTATAATATGCGCATGAATTATCGTCATCACGAACCATCACCCTTCGAGATACCACCCGAGACCGAATACCTTATTAGTGATGTCGAAGAACTGGTGAACAACAACGTCGGCAACTACCTGAGTGACAAGACTTTTCGCGTCAAAGTAAATGATTTTTTACCCGTTGAACATGAAATCCGCGGCAAGAAACACCTCCCTATTGGCATTCCCCGCCTCGAACGCGACGTCATACAGCCGCTTCTGCCCGGTGTACGTGACTTTATTGGCATGGACCTCTTGTTCACCTTCCCTCTCGTGCACCCTAGCACTGACGGTGAGATGTACGGTTCGCCAGACGATAACCCGCTACACATCACACTGAAATGGTCAGGTAACGTTCAAGTCGTCCTGACGATAGTCGGCAATCGCCCCGTGCTACTCGTGGAACGTGGTCAGAATGAAGACGAAGTGTTGCTCGCCGCTGAACTTGATAAAGTTTCCATGCGCGCATACCTCGAAACGATCGGCCTCCCAGACACAATCTGGTCAGATGACTTCGAAGATCTTTTAGGTGATATTTACACAGGTCGCGATATTGAGCTCGATCGAAGCTCGAAACATCTTACAGATCTTGGGACATCAATCGAAATGAAACATACCGCTCGTTACATGACAAACGACGACCAAGAAAAAGAACTTGTGCAGGAACTCTGCCTTAATATCGACCACACGTCTGAACCACGATTAGACGGCCTATTGTTCCCGGGAACAACTTTCCGTAATATGTTCCGCTTTGAGCGCAGTCTCGATGCAAACGAATGGAAATACCGCGGTGCCTATGCAGGTAAACTTGTATCGGGTGAATTTATAGATCAACCCGTACAAGAAGATCCAAAACTCGGCGTTCCGGGTAGTAAGCTGCTCGAAAAAGCTTTTTACTTTTTAAGCCAGCAAGAAGTACCTAAAGAAGAACGGCTTTAATGCGCCGGATACCGGCACTGCTTGATTCTTCTTTTTGAATCTTAAAGACTTTATCACCAGGTTGGATTAACTCGAGTGTGTGTTCAACGTGGGGACCACCACAAATTTCAAAACTAAATGGTGTGTCTTCGTTGTCGGCAATCATCTTGTAGACCTTCACTGTTTCGCCGTAGCGATCACCAAATTGACCGAGCGCACCCATTTCTTCGCGCGCAACGGTTGTTGGGTATTCTGCGTAGCTGACCTTCAAGTCTTTGTTGATTTCACGGTTGACGATATCTTCGACTTCTTTGATTTGCTCTTGAGTCACTTTTTCAGGATGCGAAAAGTCAAAGCGGAGGCGTTCTTCGGTAATGTTTGAACCGTGTTGCACAACGTGGTCACCCAAGACCTGGCGAAGCGCGGCGTACATCAGGTGCGTCGCAGTGTGATACTGTTTGTGAATTTCAGTCTGTCCACCCAGGCCACCTTTGAATGTGCCCTTTGCTGCTGTTTGAGAACGTTCACGTTGTTCTTGCATCTTTGCGTCGAATTCTTCGCGCCATGTTTCAGACAATGCAATCTCTTGCTTGAAAGCTTCTTCGGTAGAAAGTTCAACCGGAAAGCCGTAGGTGTCATACAGCGTAAAGAGTTCAGCGCCAGTAATACCATCGGCTTTGCGCTTTGTCAGCTCGTTGATACCCTTACGAAGCGTCTGACGGAAGACTTTTTCTTCCTTTACCAGGGTCGCAATAATTTCATTACGCTTCTCGGCAACTTCAGGGTAGTCAGTCACATACATGTCGGCAATAACTGGAATAACGCCTTCGAGGAAGTTCTGTTCAATACCAAGATCGAAAGCAAAGCGAACAGCACGACGAATCAGGCGGCGCATGACGTACCCTTGCTCTTTGTTCGATGGTTTGACGTCATCGACAGCTAGGAAGGTCGCAGCGCGGAGGTGATCCGCGATCACGCGCATACTGGCAGTGTTTGCTTCGTACGTCTTACCTGATAATTTTTGGAGCTGTTCGATGATTGGCCAGAGTAGGCTAATCTTAAATACGTCGGGACTGTCGATTTGGGCAGCAGCAATACGCTCGAGGCCACCACCGAAGTCGACGTTCATCTTTTCAAGCGGTTCAAATGAGCCGTCTTCGAGGCGTCGGTACTGCATGAAGACCTGGTTTCCAATTTCCATGAATTGGCCGCTGTCGCTGGCTGGGTGCGCCAACCCATAGCCTTCGGCATGATTTTGAGGACCAAAGTCATAGAAGACTTCGCTGTCAGGGCCACAAGGATCGCCAATTGGTGTCTTGTCTAATCCGCCGCCGCGTGACCACCAGTTTTCGCCATCGTCGTAGAAGAAGATGCGCTCACCTGGTTTGATGCCGCGCTCGTCACCGTTCGCCTGTGAGCCAACTTCAACAATCTTCGCTTCAATACCGCGTTCTTCGAATATTTTCTGCCAAATGTTGGCCGCTTCGTCGTCGCGTGGGATGCCATGCTTCTCATCACCGATAAATGCAGTCACATAAATCTTCAGTGGATCAAGTCCCACGACGTCAACGAGGAATTCAAAGAACCAGCGAATTTGCTGTTCTTTAAAGTAGTCACCCAAACTCCAGTTTCCGAGCATTTCAAAGAATGTCGTGTGTCGGTTATCACCCACATCCTCAATGTCTTGCGCACGAAGACACGTCTGGCTGTCTGTTAAGCGAACACCAGCTTGGTGTGATTCACCCAAGAGGTATGGCAAGAGGGGTTGCATACCACTGCCTGTAAATAATGTTGTCGGGTCGTTATATGGGACTAATTTAGCGCGCGGAATAATTGCGTGGCCACGTTCTTTAAAGAACTCAAGGTACGAGTTACGGATATCTTGTGCATTCATTACTGTAATTATACCAGTTTATCTGTGGTCGTCGAGGCTAACAGGACGGAATGGCCGAACTCCACCACGTAGTATCGATATTTTCTCCGGTTTTACACTCGGGCCTTGATTCATATTTCACTTTTATGGCGTAGCCGTCATACGATGTGTCACTGCGTACATAGCTGTAATCATCGACAGAACCGGATACATATCGCGGGTCATGCGGGATGACTTTAATGTACGGCTGCAGCTCTATCGCAAGCGCAGAAATCGTACACACCGTATCGTCGTCGACACAGGCGGCCGGGTACATGCTCTTTTCTGCATGATACTTTTCCAGTGCAATCTTTACCTGTGTAATATCACTGTCGCGTTCAGAGTCACGCGCACGTGCCTGGATGCTAGTGTAAGATGCGATCGTAATTGTAATAAGAATACCGATGACAACAATCGCCACTAGTAGCTCAACAATCGTAAATCCCTTTTTAACTGCCCACACTTTTTGCATATGTACTAGTTATAACGTACCAAGACGCTTGTGGCAATTAGCGACAAAAAAACGCCTCGAGAGCGAGGCGTTTTTGCGAGCGTATAGTTTTATGCGTCGTGCAGCTTTTCCTGTGTATCATCGGTCTTGTCCTGGAAATCATCCTTTGCTTCGTCAGCCTTATCTTGGATACTATCCTTGGCATCTTCGGCAATATCTTGCACCTTATCGGCGGCGTCGGCTGCTTTGTCTTTCACGTCGTCCGCTACATCTTCAGCTTTTGCTTTTGCATCGTCTAATAGTCCCATAAAATCTCCTTCGTTAAGATGTCTGTACACTTATGACTATACGTTTTTTAGCTGAAAGCTCGCTGATATTACGCAACGATACCGCCGCCAATACACGTCATGCCATCGTAGATAACGACCGATTGCCCTGCAGCAACGGCGCGCTCAGCGTCAGCGAGTGTCAGTGTGACGTCGTCATTCTCAAACTTCAATTGCGCCTTTGCCAGTTTCGCACGGTGACGTACTCGAATCGTGTACTCACCTTCTTTCGGCGTGTCGTTAATCCAATGTACGTTAATAAGGTCCAACACAGGCTTCCAAAGCGTGTCATCATTTAGATCTGTCGTGACGTAGACTTCGTTCTTGTCCATATCTTTTCCAACGACGTAATATGGCAAACCACCACCTAGATCTAATCCGTGACGCTGACCAATCGTGTAGAATATTGCACCGTCGTGCTGACCCAATATATTTCCTGTTCGCTTGTCGATGATTGATCCCGCAACTTGTTGTACGTACTGAGACAAGAATTCACGAATACCAATTTGTCCCACAAAACAAATACCTTGGCTATCTTTTTTCGCAGCCGTGTACAGCCCACGCTCCTCAGCCATTTCACGCACGGTTGGCTTGGTATATTCACCCAGCGGGAATAACGTCTTTTTCAATGCCTCACCTGTCACGCGGTATAGAAAATAGGTTTGATCCTTATTGGTATCAACGGCCTGCTTTAGCACACCATCCTCGACGCGTGCGTAGTGCCCAGTTGCAATCATATCGGCACCATCTTCAAGTGACGTTTCGAGAAATAATTTAAACTTCACCTCTTGATTACACATAATATCCGGGTTTGGTGTACGGCCCAATTTGTATTCTTCAATCATGTAATCGACAACTTTATGTTTGTACTCATTTTCGAAATCAAAGACTTTAAAATCGATACCGAGCTGGACCGCTACACGTTTCGCATCGGCAAGATCGTCAGCCCAAGGACAGATCATGCCAGGCAGATCTTGCGTCCAGTTCTTCATGTAGACGCCGGTGACGTCATAGCCCTGTTCTTTTAGTAGTGCGGCCGTCAAGCTAGAGTCAACACCACCGCTCATGCCTACGTATACTTTTGTCATTTCGCTGCTCCTTGCGCGTAAAATGCGATAATCTTGGCGATCTCACCACCTGAAAGCCACCATCCGCGCGGCGTCAGCCACCAGAAGAATGACCAATCTTTATCGGACGTTAATGGGTGGTTTAGGATCGTCAGATTCTCACTCGATTTCTTAAACTCTAGAGCTGATCTGCGCTGGTGATACCCCGATGTAACAAGGATGACTGTTTCGAAATCGTTCTTCGTAAATATGGTTCGTGTATTGAGCGCGTTCTCTTCTGTCGTTGCGGAATCCTCTTCTATAAATATAGCTCCGTCTGGTAAGCCCGCGGCTACCGCCCGAGCTTTCATCGCTGCAGCATTACTGGGACCAGTTTTATCCTGCGCTGCACCCGAGAAGATAATTGCGTCAGCCCACCCGTTCTTGACGAGACGAATTCCCTCGTCAGTACGAGCATTCGTGTCGCCTCCGCTCACCACAACAATAGCGTCAACTGACTCACACTGCCCAGACCCTGCGACAGGCACTTCGTTGCAGCCAATAAAGTCATTCGGCTGCAGATAAAAGCTAATACCTACCACCATTAAGGCAAACGCAATGACCGCACCGATCACCCACTTCATTACTGTGCAACCCGATCGTATTCGCGTTGAATCTCTTCGATAATACGCGTTGCCGCTTCGGCAATTGTCTCGTCGGTCGAAAGATGGCCGAGTGTCATGCGCAGACTTCCGTCAGCAACTTCGGGCGCCAGGCCGATCGCCGTTAACACATGTGATCGCGTGCCCTTATTCGCAGCGCAGGCGCTCCCCGTGGCGACCAAAACGTTGCGTGCTTCCAGCGCAAACAATACACGTTCAGCATCGAGGTGCGGAAATGACATGTGAAGGTGGCCCGCAAGGCGGTGTTTGTGATGACCCGATACAACTGCGCCAGGAAACGCATCGTGTAATCTTTTTTCAAGTAGGTCACGCAACTTCGCTAACCGATCAGATTCGAACTTGCGATGTTCGGTGGCTAGTTCCAGTGCTTTCGCAAACCCAATTGCACCGGCAACGTTTTCTGTACCACTGCGAATCCCCCGCTCTTGTCCACCACCGCGAATAATTGGCGATAACTCAACATGTGAAGCAGACCATAGCAACCCAACTTGTTTTGGCCCGTAGACTTTCGCCGCATTCAGCGTCAACAGGTCGACCCCTAAACGTGCGGCGTTGACATCAAGCTGTCCAACACCCTGCGATGCATCGCTATGCAAATAAATCGGCGTATAGTCACCACGCGCAAGACGAGCTTCGCGTTCTTTACGAACAATCTCGCCGATATCACGCAGCGGTTGAATCGTTCCAAGTTCGTTGTTTGCGAGCGCAATACTAACAAGCCTTGTATCAGGCCGAACTGCGGCCTTAATACTTGCAGCGGTGACCATCCCACGCTCGTCTGCCGCAACAAGTGTGTGATCAAGTTGCTTTGCAGCTTCAAGCACCGCGTGATGTTCGATGTTCGCTGTTACGACGTGACCACCGATACTCTTGAACGCAAGGTTCACAGATTCGGTTGCGCCGGCTGTAATAATAATTTCATCACCCTTACCACCAATGGCACGTGCGAGTGTTGCCTTGGCGGCTTCGTAATCACGACGAACTTTAATTGCTGGCGAATAAGGTGCAGAGGGATTATAAAAGAGTTCGGTAAAGTATGGTTGCATAGCTGCAATTACTTTTGGATCCATGGGAGTTGCCGCCGCATGGTCAAGATAGATCATAGAATCGTCCACTGACTTATTATACCAGTTAGGCCGCGAGCTTGCCGTCTGTTCGTGGAGCATATAGCTCTTTGTAGACGCGATCGTGGTACAGTTGAATTATTTTTTGTAAGTTCTCGATTTCACCTTCAGCAAATGCAACCGGTTTCCCATCGACCAATTTGTGTGCAGCGCCATTCACGAACTGGTACCGCGCAACCATAGGACCGGTTGCATCGACAGTTTCATAAAACCAATCACCTTCGTGATACCAAAAACGCTGCTTGATGACGCCGGCTGGTTTTGGAAATAAGTCTCCACCTATAACGCTCTCTGCTTCTACTAATTTTGCCTGAAGACTCGCAGGCGTTGTGTTGGCTGCAAAAAGACTCATACGTACCTTCGGAAACGCTCTAAGGCAGCTTGCGCAAAGTCGAGCGCTGTCGACTTTGGAAGATTCGCCGGTGTCGCTTGTGCGCGATATGTCTCAAGTTTTTGAGCTGTTTCTTCTTCCACAAAATATGGGTTATATGGTTTCAATTCGTTCATTTTCTGAACATCGCGGGGATCAAAAGCAGACTCAAGATCTTGAATCAGTGCGGTTTCCGGTGCTGGCACTTCGGCTACTTCTGCCGCTGGTACTTGCTCCGACTCTGGAATTTGATACTGTCCTGCGTCCATATATACTTCTCTAGTTAAAGTAATTATTTTGTGGTGTTGGTGTTAAGACCCGCGAATAACGCGTGAGCGTTTTTCGTCGTCGCATCTGCAATTTCTACTACCGTAATACCGCGCCTTTCGGCGTGATATTCGGCAATGTTTCTCACAAATGCTGGCTGATTTACTTTACCACGAAAGGGTGCTGGCGTCAAGAAGGGCGCATCTGTTTCAAACAGTAAATGGTCGAGTGGAATGCTATCAAATGTCGCTTTTTGCACCTCATCTTTCGTAAACGTACTAATTCCGTTTACACCAATATATAACCCCCGCTCTAGCGCCATGTCCAGGTTCGCTTTTGAATCTGTAAAACTATGCAGTACGCCACGGATTCCGTCAAAGCTGTCAAAGATTGGCCAAAAGTCGTCGAACGCCTCGCGAACATGGAAAATAACAGGCAAATCATGATCGACTGCAACCTGCAATTGTTCCTTTAGCGCTTGGATCTGCAGTTCTTTCGGACTATTTGTATAAAAATAATCGAGTCCGATCTCACCGACGGCAATAATCTTATCAGATGTACCCGCCAGTGTACGAATCAATGCGTAGCCGTCCTTTGTGTCGTGTGGGTGTACGCCAATTGCAGCATAGCTATGCGCATGCGTTTCAGCAAAGTGAATCGCGTCCTTCGAGCTGAGCTCGCTTGTCCCTACGCAAATATACTGCTGGACACGAGCCTCCGCGGCACTCGATAGTACATCCGCCACGGGCAGCGGGTAATCAGAATCATGAATATGACAATGCGTATCAACGAACATTTAGGCCTTTGGCGCGTGTGGGTCGGCGGTGTGAATATAGATTTTCGGGAACAAGACACCCTCGGGTAGTTTCACAACACCACTTTCGAAGATCTCGAGAATACGTGCTGATGTCGTTGGCAAGAATGGCTGCAACAAATCAGCGATCTGAATCAGTGCACCCGCACAGTGCGCTAGGATTTCACCTAGGTGTGGTTCAGCCTCCGGATCAGTTCCGATGCCCTTCGCAACCTGCCATGGCTTCACATTTTCGATGTACTGATTGAGGCTTCGGACCATGCTCCATACTTCATCAATAGCTTTATTGAATTCCAGTGATTCCATCGCGTTGTGATAATTCGTCATATCATGTTCTGATTGCCGTGCTTCGCCGATGACACCAGCTTGATATTTATTAATCATGCTCGCAACACGCTGAATCAAGTTGCCAAGGTCGTTCCCAAGTTCGTTGTTGTATGCGTTCTCAAGCTTTTCCCATGTGAAGTCACCGTCGTCGAGCGTTGGAATATGTCGAGAGAAGAAGTAGCGGAATGCATCGAGTCCGTAGTTATCAATGATCTCGTTTGGATCAATGACGTTTCCGACCGACTTGCTGATCTTGGCGCCACCAATATTGACGAACCCATGCACGAGCAATCGTTTAGGTAATTCCAGACCCAGACCAAGCAACATTGCAGGCCAGATACCTGCATGGAAGCGTAGAATGTCCTTCCCGATTACTTGCACATCAGCCGGCCAGTACTCTTGCCATTCGGGACGATCAGGATAGCCAATGACCGTAATGTAGTTAGCGAGGGCGTCCAACCAGACATACATAATTTGCTCTGGATCACCGGGTACAGGAATACCCCACGTAAGACTTTTCTTTGGACGCGAAATACTGACGTCAGACACGCCATCTTTAATTAGTTCAAGAAATTCGTTCTTGCGGAAGTCGGGTAGAATCTGCATCGTACCATCAGTTAATGCAGCTTTGATGCGATCAGTAAATGCGCTGGTTTTAAAGAAATAGTTTTCTTCACTCACCTGTTGGTAAGGCACTTGGTGATCAGGACAAATCCCACCGGTTGCTTGCACTTCCTTGTCAGTAAAGAACGCTTCATGTCCGACGCAGTACCAACCTTGGTATGAGCCTTTGTAGATATACGGCTTCAGAGTTTCCCAGATATACTGCACAGATGCTACGTGGTGTTCGTCGGTTGTGCGAACGAAATCAGTATAACTGGCGCCTACTTTCTGCATAAGGTTTTCAAAGTTACCATACATCTTATCTGTAAACGCTTTTGGATCAATGCCTTCTTTGGCAGCCATTGCGGCAATCTTATTACCGTGTTCATCTGTTCCAACCTGGAAACGAACGTCATGTCCATTTTGTTTTTGATAACGCGCCCAGATATCAGCCAAAAGGTAGTCGAGTGCATTTCCGATGTGCGGGGTCCCATTCACATAAGGAATAGCGGTTGCGATGTATAGTTTCTTTTCCATTACAGCTATTGTAACAGATATGGACTAAGGGGTGTAAGTACCTTGATAGACAGAGCCCGTCGTGCTTTTTTCCAGCATATATAGTTTCAATCCGTTTGAAGATATAGTCGGGTGTGTCCATTGTTTTTTACCTAAGGTCGTTTGCCCCACCCAGTCTGCTCCGTCGTTAGTCGAGATATACGGATACTCTCCATCAACAACTCCGAGGTACCACGATCCATCGGCAGAGATAGTTGCTTGCCATGGCCGTGCACCAGCGTTCGTGCGTTGGATCCAAGACGAGCCAGTAGTGGCCGAAGTGTAAATATAGCCATTCTCTTCAGTGGCAATCATTTTCGTTCCTGATGACGATACAGACACGCCATTCCAAGCTTTTTTACCCGTCAGTGTCTGTGCGGTAGCCGTCGTTCCATAATCAGTCGATGTATATATATAGTCGTTCTTGATCGTAAATGCAACGACTGCACCACTCGAAGAAGTTGACAATCCACTCACATCTTCCAATCCAACATAATTTTGTTTAAGATTCCATGTCACACCATAATCACTTGAGGCAAAGAGGAAGACGGCCATATAGCCCTCGCTATCGTGCGAACCAGATAATGCATACACTTTCGATCCGTCGCTTGATGACGCAACGTACCTATACCAGTTATCTGTAACTGCACGTGATGTCCATGTAACACCTGAATCCGTAGAAGTATACATCGCGTTTGCACCACCATTTTCGGCTACTGCAACCAATTTCGTACCATCGGTTGATAATGTTACGTCCTTCCAGGCCAAAGACCCTGGACCCGTACGTGCTGTCCACGTCGTACCTGAGTTTGTTGTTGTATATATATACCCCGAATCAGGCACAGCAACGGCCTTTACTCCATCCGATGAAGACGCGACCGCGACCCAACGCTTTGGCAATGACCCATTCGACGAATTCAGTGCGATATTATCAGCAGCTAATCCCCTGGCTGATTTCGATGCAATCAAGCGCGTACAATCAGTTGCGCTTCGTCCTCGCGTCAATGCAGATGCCAGATCCTTATTGGTAGCCCGTGGATTATACACACGAATACAGTAGCCAGCCGAGTCAGCAACGACATCAATGATGTTGCCGTTAGTTGCCGAGAATTGTACGTTAGGATTCGCAGCACCAGGAGAATACCAATTCACCGATGGACCCATGACTCCGCCGTTATTTACAGAGTATCGCGTCACTTCGCCTTCAACGCCATCAATATCGGATATGAGACTTTTATCTATCGCGTTCTTTTGGATGCCGTTATAGGCCATCGAGGTAATCCCCACAAGTATGCCGATCACCACGACAACGATCAAGAGTTCAACGATCGTAAATCCAGCGTTTTTTATCCGTTTTGTAAGGCTTTGCATTCTACCGCTATTTTAGCATGTGCGGTATCAGTCGACAATTTTCGTTAGTGCACTCCACTGCTCGATAGACAGCGCCTCGGCGCGTACATCCGGACTAATGTTTGCGCGTTTCAACAAGACTTCTGTATCTGGTTTCGTCAGGCCTAGTCCCGCAGACATGCTACTACGGAGTTTTTTGCGCTTTGATGAGAACCCGGCTTTTACAACACGGAAAAACTTCTTTTCATCCTCAGGTGCAACGAGCGGCGCAGGGCGAGTTTGCACAACGACCACCTGGCTGTCGACTTTTGGTGGTGGTGTGAAGAAACGAGCTGGTACGATTTGATCAAGGTGCACCTCGGCATAAATCTGTGCACTGACCGCAAGGATGCTCATATTGCCCGGCTCGGCGGCCAGTCGTTCGGCAACTTCCTTCTGAATCAGCAGTACGATCCGCTTTGGCTTGTTCGCATCTGTTAGTAACTTCTGAATGATCTTCGAGGTAATGTAATATGGCACATTTGCTACAACGATGTAGTCCTTCGGCAGATGTGATAAGTCGTAGGTAAGAATATCTTCGTGCACTACCTGTAGTGTCTTGCCTGGAAATTGCCCTGGAAGTTTTGCGGCTAGCTCACCATCGAGTTCAACTGCGATCACTTTCTCGGCGCGGCGCAATAATTCGCTTGTCAGCGTCCCGAGCCCTGGACCGATCTCGAGCACCGTATCAAACGGAGTGATTTTCGCAGCTTCCGCAATATCCGAAAGAACGACTCGGTCTTTCAGCCAGTGTTGTCCCAGTGATTTCTTTGGACCAGCCATTATCGGTAGATATCCTGGAGGCCCTGGCTGACCTTACATGATGGCCATGGCTGCCAGCCTCGCCGTTGGTAGGTTTCCCATGCTTTTTCATCTTGCGCAGCAGCTGGTGCATCTGCTGGGTCGTAGAATCCCATGTAGTTTGCCCATGTCGAGTAGTCGTACTGATATGCACCCCTGTATTTAGGGTTTTTCTTGTTCGCGTAGTTACCGCCTGATTCACACGCACGTAGGCGAGCGAGCGCTTCACTAAAACTACCGCTGAATGAATTGCTCATTTTCGAGCCGATAACTTCAACCTGTTTGATTGATTCTTTTGTCGTTACAGCAGTGATTTCAGTTCGTCCCACTTCTGCACCATCCTGTATCATGATCTCGTATGTGACACTGCGGGTACCATCTTGTCCAGCGACTCGTACTTCTTTATACCCAATCTCTTGGTCGGCATCGCGAATTTGCTCGACAGCGTGTGTAATTGATTCTTCGACGGTAATAGTTTGCTTACCTTCGCGCCATACACGAACTTCCATCCCTGCAGATATCGGCGTATCAAGCGCAACAGACACACGGTCTGACGCACCGATGTGCACGTTCTTGTCCTTTAACATGCCACCAACTGTTTTCGCTTGGGTACGCGCAGCCGTCTGTGATCCATACAGCGTAAAGTTAAATTGGGTTGCACGGTCGATGGTCAGCGAAAGCCCAGCTCCATCAGACAAGAAGTCATCAGACCTATCGAGTGTCGTTGTATCTTCTGGATATAGTGAAATACCCGCATTCTTCGTAATCTGTTCGGCTGTTTGATATGGCGTAATAATCTTCTGACGTGTTGGACCATCCACCACAGTAACGGGGCGCGCACGGTAAATATTTATCTGGTATTCACTCGCCACAAGTTCTTGTGTCAAAGCCGGTTCGACCGCATCGTGACTGTCAAGTTCAATGTCGGCGTCCTTGACCGCATCGGCAATTGTACCCGCCGAACTTAGGAACACTTTTTCGATGCCGCGATCGTGAATCGTAATCAAACGTCCACCAGCCTCACTTTCGGCGCTGGCTTTATGTTGTACAAACGTAAATATCAAACCAACTAAAAGAAGAGCGAAAGCAAGGCTGACGCTCCATAGCACGGCGGACGTGACGGTCTTAGGAAAAAATTTAATCATGAATAACTGTTCACACCCCTATTCGTGTGTACGATTCATTATACCAAACAAAGCCTTGAATTGGCATGAAATGACTATAGTTTCTCGAGGTGAGCGTACTCGGCGTTAAGCTTCTTGGTTTGGCCATTGCTGAACTGAATTGTCACCGCCATACCATCAACATCGATTACTTCACCAACTCCAAATGCAGCCGAACGAACACCGTCACCCACTTCCAGCCCCAACTCATCGCTATAAAAGGGCTCGTCTGTTTGTTCACCCATGATGGTAGGGGTTGGCGCGGTCAACGCGACTTGATCGCCCATGTCCGTAATGAAGCGTGACATCGGGTTATATCCCCGCTGACCGTACTGTAAACGGCTGTATGCGTAGCTTAGGTGCAGCTCTTCGCGCGCACGTGTCATACCAACGTATGCAAGACGGCGCTCTTCTTCTAATTCGGCCGGACTCGCGTCGAATACGCGTGCATGGGGAATAATCCCCTCTTCCATACCAATAATGAAGACAACCGGGAATTCGAGTCCCTTCGCTGCATGGAGCGTCATCAATGTCACCTTTTCACCATCAGCCGAGTTGTCGGCGCTCGACATAAGTGCAACCTCTTCAAGGAAATCAGGCAGCGCGCTGAAAGTCTGTGCATCTGATAACAACGATCCAATGTTCGCCTCACGGTCTTCGGCCTGTGGCGATCCGTCCAGGATATAATTTCGGTAGCCAGTTGCGGACAGGATTTCCTCGATCAATTCAACCGGTGACGCTGTTTCAATTTTAGGCTGTAGCTTCGCAAGCGCACGCCCGAGTGATCCTAACCCTAATCGAGCCTTCCCTGTAATAACAGTTGTTTCTTCGATATGGCTTAGGGCGGTAATAATGTCAAAGCCATGTTCAGACTGCCAATTCAAGAATTTCTCAAGACTTGTCGCACCGACGCCACGACCAGGAACATTCGCAATACGCGTAAAGCTCATGCGATCATTTGGCTGGTACAACAAACGAAGGTATGCGATGACATCCTTAATCTCTTTACGATCGTAAAAGCGAACACCCCCAACCAATTGATACGGCACGCGGAGCTGCAAGAATGCACGTTCCAAGGTGTAACTCTGGGCATTTGTTCGGTACAGCACAGCGAAGTCGCTAAATGACCGCGCCTTCATCTGCACGTGTGTCGCAATACGCTCACCCACCAAGCGAGCTTCTTCGGCTTCGTCATACACACCGTGTACTTGAACAGGCGAACCAGGACCTTCTGCTGTCCACAATTCCTTATCGGTGCGTTGGGTATTCTTGGCGATGACATTACCGGCAGCTTCCAAAATGTTACCGGTACTGCGATAATTTTGCTCTAGCTTAACAACTGTCGCGCCAGGGAAATCACGTTCGAAGTTAAGAATATTCGTAAAGTCTGCACCACGCCAGCTGTAGATAGACTGCCAATCATCACCGACAACACAAATGTTTTTATCATCGTTAATCAAGAGCTTCACCATTTGGTACTGTGCCGCGTTCGTGTCCTGATACTCATCAATCAAAATGTGCTTGAAGTTCGTACGCCATTTATCACGGATATCCGGCGCATCGCGCAGGAGGCGCACACCATCCAGTAGTAAATCATCAAAATCAAGTGCACCGGCTGTTTGGCGCATCTTTTCGTAGCGGTGAAATATCTTGGCGACGTTCTTTTGATACGGATAATCCGCTGCTGCTTCAAAGTCGTCCGGTGTTTGCATCTGGTTCTTTGCATTCGAGATAATACTACTGATTTGTGAAGCCTTCATTTCGCGGTCGGTTAGTGCAAGCTGCTTCATTGCCTGCTTGATCATCGATTGTCGGTCATCTTCGTCGTAGATAACGAAGTTTCGGCTGATACCAATCGCCTGTCCGTCAACACGCAATAAACGTACGCAAATACCGTGAAATGTCCCCATCCATGGCATAAAGTCGCGTCGACTACTGTCTTGGCCCAATAATTTTCCAAGGCGCTCGCGCATTTCGCGTGCAGCCTTATTCGTAAAGGTTACCGCCAAAATTTGGTTTGGCCATACACCCTCGTTTGCGATCAGATGCGCGATGCGGTGCGTAAGCGTTTTCGTTTTGCCACTGCCAGCACCTGCCAAAATAAGGAGCGGCCCTTTTGCAACTTCGACCGCCGTGGCCTGCGCCTCGTTTAATCCCTCAAGTAAATTCATTAGTCTTATTATAGCCTTTTTAATGGCCTTTATGAAGATGAAGTGCGGGTAATTACATCACTTTTAAAGAAGTGGAAGCACGAAGAAGTAGACAGCTGCGCCGATACCACCACCAACTAACAATAATGCGGCGATCCATACAACGATGAGTCCCTTATGCGTTGACTTAGGCGGGTGCACAAGTGCTTGGTGATAGGCATCCGTATCGTAAATCGCTCCATTTTGGACGGTTCCGGTACTTGGCTGTTCTTGGTACTGCTGAGTGATAGATGTCGGGCCAGCAAGCATTTCAGGTGTCGCAGCAGTTTCTTTAAAGTGAGAGGTTTCAGTGTGTGCCTCAAGCAGCAGTTCTTCTTCTGGTGCTTCGACGTCCGCTTCCGCAACCTCAGCAACAGGAACTTCAACTGGCTCGGCCACAACCACTTCTTCGGCACTGACAGCGATAGGATCGTGTGTCGTCATGTCTTCGTCGAGCGTATCGATCAGTGGCGCGCTTGTTTCTGGTGACGAGAACGCACCAAGTGGACGCTTTTCAACCTTGGCGTCATTAAGGAATGGTGACTCAAGCGGCATATCAAGCATCTCTTCGAGTTCTAACGGTGTCGTCACAAGTTCTGGTGCAGGTTGTTCAGCAACGGGAGCAGGCACCGAGACTGGTGCGGGCACAACGTCAGCAACAATCGTCTCGGGAGTGAACACTGGTTCAGGTTCAGACGCTGGCACCGGAGCGGGTTCGGGAATAATGACTTCCGCAGGTACTTCTACTGTAGGCTGCGCAGGTTCAATAGGATCAGGCCAGTGAAACGCAGAACTTGCAACTGCAGCGGGTTCAGGACGCGGTGAAACAGGACTGACTGTTCGGGCAACCTCTTCACGGTGCAGACTTGGCGCAGATGGTGCAGGTGGCCGTGCATCGGTAACCGGGCGCATATCAGAAGAAGGATGCACAACATCCATAAAGCGTCCAGATGTACGTCGGGCAGCCGGCGAGATAGCAGCCGAACGAGACACGACAGGTTCGGGCGTCGAAGCCAATGTTGGCACAGGTGTTGCCGGTGTAATTACCGTTGCTGTTTCCGTGTCGTTATTCGTAACCGAGTTGACCGCGCGGTCAATTTCGTCAAAGTCTATATCGTGCATGCTATACTCCTTTCTTATTTCTTACTTACGTATGCTTTTTCAATAATTGTGCTAAATGCGTTTTCATCAAGACTGGCGCCACCGATGAGTAATCCATCGACGTCCTCCAGTGCGAGGTAGCCGCCTGCGCTGTCTGCCGTCACACTGCCGCCGTATAATACCTGGATATTTTCAGCAGCCTTCTTGCCGTACAAGTGTTTGATTTGATGTCGAATGATGCGAATTGCCGATTGTACGTCGCCAGGTAACGCATTCTTGCCAGTCCCGATTGCCCATATGGGTTCGTAGGCAATGACGACGTGTTCGAGCTCTTCACTGGTAATATTTGCTAGACCGCCAATAAGCTGGTCGTGTAGCACGTCCTGAGTTTCATTAGATGTTTTTTCGCCAGCAGTTTCACCGATACAGAGAATCGGAATAATATTGTTACGGACAGCAGATTGCACTTTTGCACGCGTATCTTTGTCTGATTCATTAAAGACGTTGCGTCGTTCAGAGTGCCCAACGAGCGCGTACTGCACAATACCGCGCAGTTGAGACGCTGAAACCTCACCTGTGTACGCACCATGATCGCGCCAATAGAAGTTCTGGGCCGCAAGTTTAATTTGTTTGAGGTTTACCTGCAAGCTCAATGTCTGCAGCGCAAGCATCGTTGGTGCAATAACAACCTCTACATTGCGATGCACCTTGACTGTTTTATCTAGTTTGTGAAGGAACAAACTAGCCTCGTGAACTCCGAGGTTCATCTTCCAGTTGCCGACAATCAGTGCTTTATCACGTGCCATAATCTATTGGTTACCACTTATGCTTATTACGCCTAAGTTTATCCTATTTGCGAGCATCTAGCAAACTCTCTATCCCCGGTAATTTGTCACCCGCCATTAATTCAAGGCTTGCGCCACCACCCGTTGAAACATGCGTGAAGCTTGCGCCAGCTGCACTGTCCCATTTCAGGACGAAATCAGCTGTATCGCCACCCCCAATAATCGAGGTTGTCGTTGCTTGTGTTGCTAGTGAAAGTGCCAAGCGGGCAGATCCATGTGCGAACGCAGGTAGTTCCGCGTAACCAAGTGTGCCATTCCACACCACCGTTTTCGCGTCCGCTACTTCGCGTACGATACGTTCGATTGAGGCGTCACCGATATCAAGCACCATTTCATCGGCACCGATCTTGTCGAGTGCGACGTTTTTGCGCGGTGCGTCCTCTGAAATACCTGTAGCGACGGCTACATCTGTTGGCAAAATAATAAAGTCATCAATTGCTGCTCCGACTTTTTTCTGAGCCGCTTTATAAATTCGATCTAGCGTTTCGTTCTGATCGCTTTCGAGTTTGCTTTTGCCCATAGATGCACCTTTGTACGCAAGGAATGTGTTCGCCATTGCACCACCGATGATAATTTTGTCGGCAACTTTTACAAAACGTTCGATAACAGCGATCTTGTCGCTAATCTTTGCGCCACCCATCACAGCGACAAGCGGTCGCTCGGGATGCTGCATCGCGCCTGTAATGGTTGTATATTCACGCTCTAGCAAAAGGCCGGAAACGCTTGGGATACACATCGTAATCGCATGCGTACTAGCGTGTGCACGGTGAACAACACCGAAACCATCTTGGACGAAGTAGCGCGCACCGGTCGATTTAGCGATATTCTTTGCAAATGCCTCGTCGTCAGCCTCCTCTTCTTTGTAGTAGCGAAGGTTTTCTAGCAAGATAATAGAGTGTGCGGGCGCTTTTTTGACTGCTTGCGTCACCTTGTCGCCAATCACATCTTCAACAAAAACAACCTCGTGATCAAGCAGTTCGGCGAGACGCGTCGCTACTTGTTCGAGGCTGAGTTTAGGATCACGCCCTTCGGGACGGCCCATGTGGCTCATAATGACAACTTTACAGTTGTGATCATGCAGGTATTGTAGGGTTGGAAGGCTCGCTTTAATACGGAGGTCATCGCTGATCTCACCCTTACTGTTAAGAGGTACGTTGTAATCAGCTCGGACGAGCACCACTTGATTATCAAGTGGCACGTCACGAATTGTCAGTTTAAAGAAGCCCATCCAAATTTTTCCCACCGTTTTTGCTAATGCTTGTTGTTGAATCTATTCTAGCACGCGAACTTTGATTGTGTCAGTAGTTCCGATAATTCCCGGCTGCTGTCCACTCACGATAATAACTGTCGCTTTTTCGTCACCGAAAAGGCCTTCAGCTTTTAGTTCTTGCGCGAGGTCAAACCCAGCTTCATCAGCATCTTCGCGTACGTAACTACGGTTTGCGTAGCTCAGGCCAAGTTGTTGCGCAGCGCGCATTTCACTCGTGACACTGATGATTGGAAGATTTGGTCGGTGTGCAGCAATGTTTGCAGCTGTTGCACCAGACTTTGTCTCGGCAATAATCGCATCAACGTTTAATTGTTCTGCAAGGCTGACGGCCGCGGCACTAATTGCATCAAGCTTGATGTTCTTTGCAATCGCATAGTCGTGAATTTGCGCTACAGGGGCGTTTTCCTGGGTGTACAAGATCACTTTTTTCATCGCAGCAACAGTTTCAAGTGGGTACTTACCGTTTGCAGTCTCATCAGACAACATAACTGTGTCAGCACCTTGGATCACTGCGTTTGCAACGTCACTGACTTCAGCACGTGATGGTTCAGGACTCTCAACCATGCTTGCCATCATTTGGGTTGCAACAATGCTCAATTTACCGTGTTTGCGGCAGAGCGCAATCAGGCGACGTTGGACAATCGGCACCACTTCGGCACCAGCTTCAACTGCGAGGTCTCCACGAGCAACCATGATACCGTCAGATGCCATAACGATTTGTTCCATGACGTCATCTTTAATTGCTGCTTTAGTTTCAATCTTGGCAATAATTTGCGCTTGAGAGCCACCAGCAACGAGGATTTGGCGTAGGTTATTAATATCATCAACACTTTGCACGAAGCTTAATGCGACAAAGTCGATGTCTTTTGTTAGACCGTATTCGATGTCTTTGTGGTCTTTTGGAGTCAAGATGTCACCGCCGAAGTCGGTATCAGGAAGGTTGATGCCCTTCTTGCTCATCAGTGTTCCGTCGTTTTCGATACGCACCTTAATGGCAGTTTCTGAAGTAATTTCAAGGACTGTTGTGCGGACTTTTCCGTCGAAGATGTAGATCGGTTCACCAACTTTTACTTTTTCCGCAAGGTTGTATTGAATTGGAAGCACATTGCCGTTGTGTTCAGCGGCGTTATCAAGGATGATTTCATCGCCTTTCTTCACGTCCATGTTTTCGTTCAACATGCCGAGGCGGATTTTTGGACCTTGAAGGTCCTGTAAGATTGCTACTGGTTTGCCATTCTTCTTGCTCGCTTCGCGAATCCAAGTAATTTGATCGTCACGCTCTGCGTAATCACCGTGACTAAAGTTCAGTCGGAATCCGTTTGTACCCGCGGTGATTAGTTCGCTAATCATCTCTGGGGTACTCGTGATAGGACCAAGGGTTGCTAAAATTTTCGTTCGTTTAAATATAATTGCCATAACTCGTGTATTTTACTCTCTTTAAGGTGTTTTTTAAACCCCTGCGGGTTACATATAGTTTGTATTGTCGTCATCTATCAAAGAAAAAGACCCATACGGGATGGGTCACTTTCTATGGTGATCTCACGGAGAATCGAACTCCGATTGCCAGGATGAAAACCTGGTGTCCTAACCGTTAGACGATGAGACCATGAAGGTGAACGTGCGCTGTACTAATAGTTTTTCATATCAGACTGGAGAATTGTATCAAAAAAAGCCCACTTTGGCTAGGGGCTTACAGATACAAAGTTGTGTTGCCACCAGGGAGGGAGCGCGGAGCTCCCTTCCCTGGCGACTTTTTGAGTCAGAACTGATCAGCTCTTAACTCAGGTGTTTCGTGACCAGCGCGGACGCCAGTCACGAGCTTCACGATTGTTGCGATCGGCTTTCGTCGTCTGACAGATGCGCACCGCGAGTTGCGGTTTCAGCACGGCCGTCAGAGGCCGAAGTTCGAACAGATCGAGGTCGCTCTCCATCCGGAAGTACCGGAGTACCACCCCTTCGTGCGACACGATCGTCTTGTCCGTGCAGATCAGCTCGATGGTCTCCTTTGTGGGGTGACCTTCCAGCTGTGCGACGCATCTCTCGATGACGTCTTTCACGTGCGGCGGGAGTGTGTCGCGTGTGTCGATGATTGGCAACGGCTTGGTGGCCGTTAGGGCGGCGCTCATACGAGCACCCCCTGCATTGTGTTGACCGCCGACGAACCGGAGAAGGAAGATGCGGTGTGACGTGCGTCATACCCTTCCTTGCCCTGGTAGCCGGTGATCGTGTCGTCCTGCATGATTGCGATCAGGCGGCCATCCTTGACGGCGGCATCCAGACCACACTTCACTTTGCTGACGAAGGCCCGGTCAGCGCAGCCAGCCTTTTCATGGGCCAGTGCGTCGGTACTTGCGGCGGGATAGATCTCGCCACTCGTCCGGATCTTGTTCACAATCTGTTGTGCGCTTTTTCTCATGACATTCAACTCTCATTGAATCGTACTACTTTCGTAACAGCTAATCATCCGAAAACTAGCTTTGCCACATGTTACGGTCGAACCCAGCGACTAGTACATAGCACGCGACTATACTCCGCTTGACAAGAGGTGTCAAACATTTTTGTATATAGCGCTGTGCACCCCTGCTATACACCACATATAGTGGTTCATGTCTACACAAGGCTTAAAAAGCTTGTGCTTTTATTATTTATATTGCATAAGGTATTGACAATTAAGCGTTATTATGATAGTATTTAAAGATCATTCACCCCTGAGTGTGAGGCTTATGGGCGAGGTGAGGACATTAACATCACGGTTAACTATCCGTTTGCATAATGACCACATATAACCTGCAAACTAGATAGTCATGGGTCTTTAAGGCTATTCGAGACATTTAGTCTCATAGTTTAAACCCAACCCCATCAATTACTTACACTAGATTAGATTTTTTCACTCCTTTCTTTTGCACGTGGCACAAGCACTGGTACACCAGTTCTTTTGCCACGTGCAATATATCCCTACCCGGGGACGTGGGCCAAGCCGAAACCTTTTCGGAACAACCAACAATCCCCGGACGGGGAGGAGAAGAGAAAATCATGAGGAAACTCAATTTGACGGTCGGGCTTATGGCCGCGATCGTTGTCTGTGCCGGAACGCTGGTGGCAACACCCGCATACGCCGCAGAAGCTGGCGAGACCATCACGGTCGAACCAACGATCACGCAGTCCAGCACGGCACACAGCAGCCTGGCCTACTCCGATGAGCAGACAACTGTCGTCACCGCGAAGGCCGAAGGTAAAATCGAACTCGCCTACGTCATGGCCCAGGGTTACCACCCCAAGGTCTCGTCGAAGAGCAAGAAGAAGAAGATCGCCGTGTGCACCAGCAAGACCACGAGCAAGCAGTTCGCGGACATCGTCAAGGGCATCCAGAGCGGCAAGTACAGCACAAAGGTAGACCTCCACGCTGGCTGCAAGGCCGACGACACGGGGATCTACCCCAGCAGTTCCAAGGTCCAGACGTTCTACAACACGCTCAAGAAGCGTGAGTGGGGCTACTACGACCCGAAGATCAAGGCAATTCGTCGCTCGATCTGCGGTAACATCCTTCGTCCGCACAAGTCGTCTACCAAGATGACTTACCTGCAGGTGAACGTCACCCAGTACGGCAAGGCAAAAGTCAGCGCAACGCTGACCGGCACCAAGGACTACAGCTTCAAGATGCACGCCGTCGCACAGGGCCCGAACAACAAGTGCTTCGCAGAGGCATGGTTCTACGTCAAGTTCACACAGAAGACGGTCGTCACCGTATCTGCGTCAGCAACAGCCAAAACGGTCTCATCTGTCAAGGCATCGACCAAGAGCAGTGTGAAGCAGAAGGTGAAGACCAAGGTCGAGGCAGATGCCGAGATCACGTTGGAAGACAAGCTGGAGATCATCGGCGATGCAAATGCGTCCTGCACGTACACCGTCGACACACCTCCAGTGGACAGCCCGCCGACAATCGTCGATCTCACACAGATCAACGACGTCGACATCACCAACACCACCGAGGTGTGCGCAACGGTCGACGTTCCCGGAGACAATTCCTGGACGCTGACCTTCGCTGCACGCTTCGGTAGCATGTCGGCTGTTCGCAACGGTGACAACCAGTTCGAGAAGTGCGCTACCTACAAGGCACCTACCGAGGTTCCCGCAGGCGGCACCGACACCATCACAGCGGTGGTACGCGACACCGTCACTGGCAAGTCCGCCACCGACACCACCACCTTCAAGATCGGCAACCCTGTCGTTCCGAAGGACTCAACCCTCTAGTAAGGAGCAATTGATGGGTGCGGCGGCACACGATGTTTGAGTTTCGACTCGCATCGTGTGCCCCGCGCACATCCCATTAAAGACACGATGACTATCTAGTTTGTACATATTAACCCCCAATGATCACCCTATAAGGAGATATCCCATGAAAAAATTAGCTCTCTTTGCCGTATTAGTGGCAATTGCAGTTCCTAGCCTGTTTGCACCTTCTGCATTTGCAGAAAGCGCCGGCCAACTCGCTGGTGGTACAAACATCTACCAAGTTCGAAACGTTACCACTAACACTGACTACAGCCAAGCTGCATCAGTTAAGTGTGGTGAAACAGTAAAATACAGTATCAAACTTTCAAACACTGAATACGGTTTGCTCTCAAACATTAACGCTAAAGCATCACTAACTAGTGGTACAGCGAATGTTTCTGCAACAAACTCAGAAAACCAAACCGTTACTACCTCTGGTAAAGTGACAGTGACACTTGAAAAAGGTTCACTTAACTACATCGCTGGTTCTACACAAGTCGTAGAAGCTGACGGCAAAGCTGTTACCGTTGCTGATGGTATCGTCGCAAGCGGCGTAAACGTTGGTAACCTTAACGGTTCTACCCACAAGTACGTACAGTTCCAAGCTAAGCTTGACTGCCCTACAACTCCACCAGTTACTCCCCCAGTAACACCTCCATCAACTCCAGAAACACCTACAGAACTACCACACACTGGTATGGCTGAAAATGTTGCTGCTGTTATTGGTCTTGGTGCAATCGTTGCAGCTATCAGCTACTTCGTTGCAAGCCGACGCGCACTTAGCCGTAACTAATGTCCCCTACTGTTTCATCCTCACATTCGTAAAGTGATACAGCAGTCAAAATAGCCCCTTTACAGGGGCTATTTTTATGTAGCAATATGGTTATGTTTATGGTATAGCATATTGACATTTAAGCATTAATGTGATAATATGAATATATCATTCACAGGTATGGTGTGAGAACCTAACCGGGTGAGGAGGTCATTAACAAGTCAGATCATTACAGTGCATGTCCTGAATACGTTTACGTGTTCACGCAGCACTGAAAGCTATAGATTGATTTACTTCTTGTCTCGGGTGTCGCTTGTCAGCTCAACTGTTAAAGGTAGGCCGACATGCGACCCCCGAACCCCAGGGACGCAAACGCGGAAACGCATTAATATACGCATCCGCGTAAACCATTCCAGGGGAGACCAAGGAGCTTAAATCATGACTGGAACAACCGCTACACCCAACGTCGCAGCAGCTGCAGCAGCGGCTTCTCGTTCGAGAAACGCCGAGGCAGCAAAGCCGGAGACCAAGCGCACACCTCGTACCAAGGCACCTGCCTCGGACACGAAGTCGACCGCAAAGTCCAAGGATGCCGAGACCAAGACCACCCAGGTACCGAAGGTTCACATCCTTACGACCGAGGTGATCGATATCGATGTCAAGCTGGCAAAGATTGCGGCACGCATGAAAACAAGGGAGGCGAATTACGAAAAGTCGACGAAAACCGACAAAAAGTTGTTCGACGCCCTGATCGCCGAACGTGACGTGATCCCGGCAACCTACTACCCTGTCGACTCCGAGTTCAACCCGGACAACGAGTCGCGTGGATTCGTTTTCTCTGACTTCGCGGTCAACACCGTGGACGTCATCAAGGAACGAGTCAACAAGCGCAAGAGCAAGCCTGTGCAGACTGCTCACGACGATTCTTCGGAATCCGACGAGCACACGCAGAAGCCCAAGAGCTACATCTTGGACTTCCTCGGAGGCGCGTTCTTCGGCTTCTTGCTCGCCGCCGCGGTCATCGCAATCTCCCAGTGGACGGACTTCGTTCTCTTCACAGAGATCATCCCGTTCTTCATCTGGCTCGCGTTGCCGTTGGGCATCGGCTACCTCGTGAGGCGATCCGCAAAAGATCGGGCCGAACAACCTGTTCGTTAGCACAACCCCGGGGCGTGACATCCGTTACACCCTATCATCTCGAACTACCCCGAAAGGAACACTTATGGCCTCCAAGCCTGCACGTGTCACCCGAACGAGTACTCGTGTGATCTGGGTCGTGTGTATCGCCCTGATCGTACTGCTATTCGCTCTTCCATTCATCGCTCAGAAAATAACGACGACACCCAAGGAAACCGTCACGCCCTCGTCGGAACGCGCAAGCGACATCGACACCGGCATGAACAGCCTGGGTGCTAGTATCAACGCCGTAACCGCTAGCGACGACGACAACGAAGCAACTGACGGCGCAGGCGACTGCAAAGTTAAGTACTACGCCCTGTCGAACAACAAGGAAGTTCCTTATGCCATCGGTACACGCGTCAAAGCGGATAACCGAAAAGAAATGGAAAAGGAACTGAAGGAACGCCGCACCTGTGGCAAAAATGATGCTCGCGACACTGAAACAACCGTGACCCATTACGCAGGTTGGTCAAACGCACGGATCCCTCACGGGAAAACCGTGCAGCTGACTGCTATCAGGGTCGACTTCGGCAACATCGACGCCTTCCGAGCCCGCCTCAACGCGGACACGGAGCTGTACGATTCCGTCGTCAAGGAACTGGAAGCGCTGGAAGGCGAATCTAAGTTCAAGATCGAGAAGGTCAAAGCCGGTACGTGGAGTCTGTATGCCAAGCCTCACAGCAACGGCACGCTAACGACACACATCGGTACTACCGGCAGCGACGGAACAGCGGCCACATACACTCATCCGAGTGGTGCGGTCGTCCAGTATCGTCTGGAGTGTGGTTTTCAGATCTTGCGCTACTCGCCGCCGAAAGGCATCGATAAGTGCACGTACGACAACTGCAATCCGACGAAGCCTCCGAAGCCAACCTGCCCTCCCGGGCACTACGGCACCCCGCCAAACTGCCACGTCTCAAAGAAACCGTCCGACAGCGTCACGGCCCCACAGGGCACGAACGACAACGGCGGTTCCGGTGGAACGACGAAGCGCCCTGGCGGCAAAACAGATCCGCTGGATCCAGATAAGCCGATAACGGCAGACCCTGGTGGCGACGATCCCGACAACGGTGGCCAAGAAGGGGTCAACGATCCCGACAACGGTACCCCCGGCACGGATCCGGACAACTAGCGCGATGCCAAGGGTGACACGATCTTTTTCGTGTCACCCTTGGCCCGTTCGGTCACCCTATAGCTTTCCATGAGGAGTCTTATTCTTGCAGTGTGATTTTATCACCTCAATTGAGTTCGACTCCTTATGGAGTTTCATTTTTTGAAATTCGTCCCACATGGGACATGCACTTGTTGTAATGATCTGATTTGTATAGTGTTAACAACCCGGTAACAATGTTTTCAAGAATATATATTAACTTTGATGTCATCTGCGAGATACATCAAGAACGGAGAACCCATATGAGTACATTCAAAACACTCGTGCAATACGCTCCAAAGCGTCTCGGTGCGTTCATCGCGATCCTCGCCGCAGTCGTAATTGTTCCAATTGCCGTTGCAGCGTACGGACCAGAACGTGACACATTCACGTTCAAGCACCCTGCCCCATACGTCACCTTTAACTCAATCACCGACAACCCAGATGTTGGCGACGAACGAAACTTTGTTCGTATTAAAGAAGACAGTACATCAACACAGTACAGTGACTCAGTAACCGTACAGCCAGGTAAAACCTACCAAGTGCAAGTTTACTACCACAATAACGCTTCATCTGATTTGAACGCATCAGGCAAGGGCATCGCAAAAGACGTTAGTCTTCGCATGCAAATGTCAGCATCAATTGCAGGTGGCAAAACTGACACAGTTGATGGTTTTATTAACTCGTCAAACGCAAATCCTAAATCAGTTTGGGACAGCGCCAACATCAAAAACGGCAGTAGCGATGCAGTCGCACTTCGTTACGTTGCAGATTCTGCAAAAGTCACCAGCAATGGTGCAGTCGACGGTAAAACACTTCCAAGTTCGTTCCTCACAACTGGAACACCACTGGGATACGATTCGTTAAACGGAACCCTCAAAGGTTGTAACGAGTTTGCCGGATACGTCACCTACAAATTCACCGTTGTACAACCGAGCTTCACTGTAAACAAAACAGTCAGCGTCGACGGTGGTAAAACATTCGCAAAGACTGGCGTTACAAAGCCAGACAGCACCGTTATCTACAAAGTTGCCTACACGAACACAGGCTCAACAAAGCAAGAGAACGTAAATCTCAGCGACAAGCTCCCTACTGGCGTAACTTACGTCCCCGGCAGCTCATTGATTGCTAACTCAGAGACTAAAGGTTCATATGCGAAAGAAATTGACGGCATTACAACAACTGGTGTCAACATTGGTTCGTACGCGCCAAATGGTGGCAACGCTTTCTTCAAGTTTAGCGCCAAAACTCCAGCAGCCGACGCACTAAAATGTGGCACAAACATATTCAAGAACACTGCTCGTGCAACTACCAGCAGTGGGTACAAAGAAAGCTCTGCTGATATTACTATCAACAAAGTATGTACACCTCCAGTTGGTGATATCAACGTTTGTGAGTTAGCTACAAAGAACATCATCACTATCAAAGAGAATGCCTTCGATGCATCTAAGCACTCAAAGAACCTTTCTGATTGTGACGTTCCTCCAGTAACTCCACCAACAGAGACTCCACCTGAAGAACTACCACACACTGGTATGACCGAAAACATTGTTGCCGTTATTGGACTCGGCGCCCTGATTGCAAGCCTTACGTACTACGTAGCGAGCCGTCGCGCACTGAACCAATAAGAAGAGTCTGACCGCTCCCATACTGAAGCGATTCAGACAAAATAACCCCCGCCTAAAAACGGGGGTTATTTTTGCTATAATAAAAACAATGGCTAACAAGCAACGCAAGAAACGAAACAAAGTCTACCGCGGCGTCGATGCTGCGGTGACTCGACCAGTCGTCACAAAAATTACCGCCGCCAATCGATCAAAGATCGGTCAATGGTGGTTCGATCACAAACGTGTCGCAAAACCTGTCGCAATCGCATCAGGTGTAGGCGTCGGTGCGGTGATCATCATTATTGAAATTGTCCGCATCGCTTCAGGCGCGTAGTTTACGAACTGGCAAACGGAATCCGAAGGTACTGCCTTCGCCTTCCTTTGAATGGAAAATGATTTCACCATGATGCGCGTCGATTACTTTTTTCGCGAGGAATAATCCCACGCCTGTTCCATCTGGTCGTTGTTTACGAGCGTTCGTTGCGCGGAAGAACTTATTAAATAATTGCTCTTGTTCTGCAATTGGCACACCGATACCGGTGTCTTTCACGGTGAACTCGACGAATTCACCCACTACCGCCAGATGAATTACGATGGTAGAATTTTCTTTCGAATAATAGATCGCATTATCCGAAAAATTCATAATCACCTGCTGAATCTTGTTCTCATCCAGCTCAAGTAACGGAAAGTTCTTTGGTGCCGTATATGTAAACTTCATACCGCGTGCACTAGCATTTGGACCAAGTCCCTCAACTTCTTCTTCGATCACTTTCGCCAGATCAACTGGGTGTCTGTCGATAATAAACTTCCCTGTTTGTAATCGTGACACGTTCAAGAAATCACCAATGAGGCGCACCATGCGCTCGCTACTAATAAAGGCCTCCTGCAGAAGATGCTTCTGCTCTGCGGTGACAGTCCCGACGTCCCCATCCATTAGCATACTGACATATCCTTTAATACTGGTTAAAGGTGTCCGTAATTGGTGGCTGGCCATACTAATGAATTCATCTTTTGCTTCATCCAGTTTTTGTAATTGGGCATTACTAGCACGCAGCTCACGCGTTGCGGCATCGATGCGCTGCTCTAGGTTTGCGTTGAGGTCTTTTACTTCTTGGACCGACAGCGCATTTTGAATCGCAATCGTCAACTCGTCATCGATTGTTTCCAACATCCGAATATCTCGACGCGAATAGCCCGATCGTTTCTGATCCCCTAAAATAAAGTACCCCATGATACGCGTGTCCTGAACCAGCGGCAGCAAGATACATATCTTGTGGCTCACCAGCAACCGGCGCACGGCAGCACTATCCTTCACAGCATCAGTGATGATAATTCCCATGTTATGTTCTGTGATATATTCATCGAGCTTTCGCGCATCAGCCGTGGGCAGCTTTACATGTTTACCCGTCCCGGCAGATACGTGGTGTGCATCTTTATTGTAAATAAAGAACGATGCATACTCGGCCTTTAGTGTGTCGCTGATGAACTGCGAGGTCCGCGACAGTAGCCCGCGAAGGTCCGTGTTAGTTGCCAGTATCTGGTTTAACTGCGCAAAGAAAACATCGCTACTGTACTCATCTCGATAAAAGATCTTATTGGTAACTTTATCAAAGAACCGTTTGATTGGCTGAAAGATAAATGCCAGCAACAGCGCGAGTGAAATATTGATTGCAACTTGTACCGGCGACGTCGCGTATCCCAGGATGAACTGGGAAATAATAAATGCGATCAGCCCGTAGACTCCACCTAGCGTCGCGATCGAGAGCACGTAAACAACAGTGCGCACGGCATATAGCTTCACGTCCAGCAGATGCCCCTTGATGATACTGATTGCAAACCCGACCGCAAAAATATCAACTGTTAAAATACCCAGTCCTGCAAATTCTTGTCCTTTTGAAAGCAGTGGAAGCGCGACATTTGTCAGTAAGCCATACACTACCGCACCCAACACCGTGTAGTACACTGCCCGAATCGCCCAGTGTTGCTGTGAGCGTCGTTTTGTATTCGCTACTGACAATAAAAGGTAACTCAGCACCGCGAGCAGCGATATAACAAGCCCCGCAATATACGTTAAATAATCTGGACCACGCTGCAAGGTTTCGAGGTTTGTACCAGAGCTAAAGATCTGACCCGACAGCAGTGCAATACCCTGAACGACGAATCCAACTCCCAGTGCCACCGCGGGGATCCATTCGAAAATTCTAAATAGTTTGCCTTTACGCCAGTTGTTGTGCGCATTCAACTGAAACGTAAAAATAAAGAAGCTGACAATCGCCAATGTCGGCCAGACAAAAACAAAGTTATTCCAAAACAGAAAATCTGTCATTACATGATTCGAGATATAGACGAAGTTCTGCCATGCAACCAAGCTCAGGACAGTCATGACAAGCGACAAGCGCAGCTTCACTGGCACGCTCGATGCAAACAAGGCAATCATTACGACCAGTAGCGTCACAATATTCGTAAATACAAGGAAAATAAGCTCGAATAGCATAAGCACAGTATACCGCGGTCAGGGCGATAGAAGAAGCTAATTCTTATCTATTACTGATTCGTGCGCGTCATCGTCAGCTTCAAGCTGAGCTTCAAGTTTCTTATCTTTGCGAATTCCATTTGCTGCCATCAACGCAGAAACGCCGACAATTCCCCCGACTGCAGCATTTACCCAGGCTGGATAATCGTTTCCTTCTGCCCAAAAATAAACGTACGGCGCAGCAAAACTACCCGCAGCAACACTACCACCGATCATTCGTCGAACCGGCTTTTTCGCGGTCGCTGCTTCAACCAGTCCCCATGTGTACGGAAAGGCTGTCGCAAAATCGATTGCAAAGAATATGCCCGCATTACCCTCGAAGCCTTCGACGTTTGCAACTGGAACTGCACGCGCAACGGTGTATCCAGCAATTGCAGCATAGGCCATAGCTTTACGGTGTCGAAGTGTGCGCTTCAGTAGTGAACCGCGCTCATACGGAATGTCGTGGACGTCTAACAACGCCAGCATCTCTTTGTCGAGATACCTATCACTCACACCTTTCAGTGTTTCCTTTAGATATTCGCGCTTCATTGCACCCGTTTCCGTCTCGTCGCGCAGCGCACTCTTCACTACCTCTTGCGGATTAATAGCAGCAGGAACGGTCGGTGAACCCATGTACTCTTTTGTTTCACCGAGGCGGTGGATCTGTTCTTTTCCAAGCATGATCTCAAGGTGTCGTACGAGTTTCTCGTGCGTATTTAACAACCATACCTTGTGGCCTTGATCTAATGAATCGCGCAGCACACGTGCATACAATAAACGTGTTGCGTCAAGCTCATCCCTGCTTTTGCTTCGCGACACAGCTTCAACGTGTTGCGCCGATGCAAGGGCGGATACCTCAATCACCTCGCTTGATTTCAGATTCGAGATTCTCGCAACACCAGCAGCTTTACGAACAATTTCAGAATCGATCGCAAAGTTTTGAGCAGTTGGTAGCGACATAATGCCGGTCTTGTCGGCAGTAATATAACGACAGGTCGAGTCGCGGATGCTGTTCTCGGCAAAGAAATACACCGAACGAGACGTATTTTCATCGCGGTATATCCCATCATCATCTAAATCATCGGCAGAGATATACTGTTTATCAAGGTAAGTCCGCGTGCTCAACTCTTGTGCTTGCTGCATAATTCGTGCGCCATGCACGATATCCTTCGATGATAGCACCAAAGGAAAAGGCGGCGTTACTTCGCCGCTCTCCAAGATAATTTCAGCCTCGTTGAATGGGTCGAGACTTTTACCAGATATTGGTATTTCCACATTGTTATAATATCACCTTATTGACAATTGTCAATAAGGTGATATACTCTATATAACCATGACCAAAATAGCCATTATCGAAGACGACGCAGTAATTAGTCAAATGTACCGAATGAAGTTTGAAGCCGATGGCTTTGAAGTTCAACTTGCCAACAATGGCGAACGCGGCGTTGATATGGTCGAATCATACGGACCCGACATTATCCTAATGGACCTTCAGATGCCACAAATGGGTGGCGAAGAAGCATTGAAACTTATTCGTAAGAATGACTGGGGCAAAGATATTCCCGTCATTATTCTGACAAACCTCGGCGAAGAAGAAGCACCAAAAGGCCTACGTGACCTTGGTATTCATAGCTACATCGTCAAAGCCGAGTTAACTCCTCGTCAAGTTGTCCAACGTGTCAAAGAAGCCCTCGACGTTGCATAAGAACTAATCTTGTACGGTTGCGCGTGCAGCCTGAATGACATTATCAAATAATGCGGCGACCGTCAGTGGACCAACGCCACCCTTTTTGGGTGTAATTGTCAGATCTTCGCGCTCGCGGAGTTCATCAGAGACATCGCCTACTACTTTGCCGTTCTCGGATGCTGTACCGGCATCAACAATCACAGCGCCTGGCTGGACCATCTGACTTGTAATCAGTCCAGGAACACCCGTTGCGGTCACGATCACCTGGGCTTTACGAAGCTCGCTCGTGAGGTCTTCGGTTGAGTCGTCGTATACTGTAATATCAAGGCCATTTGCAGCCCATAGCGCAGCGAGTGGTTCACCCACCAGGCGGCCGTTGCCAACGATCGCAATCGGTCGTCCACGCAGTTCTACGTTGTAACCGGCCAGTAACCAATCGATCGCCATTGCAGTTGCGGGCGTTAATGTCGCTGCATCGCCCAGTCCATCGACGTCCTTAGCGGGCAACACTGCGTTTACCGCTACATCGGTTTCAGACGGATCTGCCAATGGCAGCTGAATAATGATGCCATGAACTGTGTCATCATTGTTGAGGCTATCAATTGTGTTCAGCAGCTCTGCTTGCGTAATTTTATGCACTTCGACGTCAATGAGAATATCTTCGCCATAACTACGCTTGAGGCGGACATACATATCGATGACCTGATCATCAATTGTCTGAATAATTGCCAACTTTGGTGCGACGTGTGACGCCTGTCGAAGTGCTCTGACTTGACGAGCCTGGCGTTCAGTAATAAATTCTGAGAGTTCTTTTCCGTCAAGTTTCTTCACTCTCTTAAGCTTATCAAACCCTATGCTACAATCAAAACATGAATAATATACTCCAGTTCGCAGAAACAGCATCATATTACACAACGACGACAACAGATACTACCACTGTAGATCCAGCAGCATCAGCGGCTATCATGGGTGCGGTAATTGTATTCACGGTTATCGCAGGGTTGATTTCATATATCATCTCAGCAATCTTTACCGGTCAAATCTTTAAAAAAGCAGGTATTGCTTCATGGATCGCCTGGGTTCCTTTCTACAGCACCTGGAAGCTCCTCGAAATCGGTGGACAACCTGGCTTCTGGTCAGTCCTTGCTATCATCCCCTTCGTTAACTACGTCTCTGCAGTATTCCTTTACATCTCGATGTACAACATCGGCCTGAAACTAGGAAAGTCCGGTGCATTTGTTCTGCTGGCCATTTTCCTTCCAATCGTATGGCTCATCTGGCTTGCTGTTGATAAGTCTACCTGGAACGATGCACTCGGCGCACCAAGCAAGGCAAAAGAGCACCTCGCAACTCCGCCAGTAGCTGCTACGACTGTTTAGTTGTCGTTTTGACGCCGACACGGCTCACGACGTACGCCAACACCAGTCCGCCAATAAGAATGATGACTGAGGTAATAATTACTTGTCCGTATCCCCCATTCGCAGGGTCCAGGAAAGGATACGGATACCACTCGACAATTGGACCGCGCACTAATGAGTACGCGAGGTATGCTAATGGAAAAAGCAGCCAAATAAGTGCTTTTCGATACACAATGCGGTTTGCTGGTGGATCGAGAATCCAGTCGAGTACTGCCGCAATCGGAATCAAATAGTGCAGCACGATATTGTCCCATGGAACGGCCGTCAGTGTCGCTCCCTCGATACCAGATAGCAAGACAGCAAAGACAATACCTGTTACGACCATATAGAATGTTGCTGCGCCTCTAAAGAAATCCAACGTGACACTCTTTTTTTGTGTAAACAAAAACCATGCGCTGGCAAGCAATACGATAAAAGCGATAGTATTCGCTTCAATTGTAAAATAACTAAAAAAGTTTTCCGCGCTGAATAGTCCGCGCGCTCTTAATGTTGCGATTTCAGTCACAATCGCGCTTAATCCCAGTAGACCGAAAAATACCTTATACCCAATCAAGTAGTTTCTTTTCATACCCTCACTATAACAGACCGTTAGCCACTGGAAAATTACCGATGAATATGCTAGAATTACCCCTGTACCTTTCGGTTTACAATTCAATATGCACCCGTAGCTCAGTGGATTAGAGCACTGGTCTTCGGAACCAGGTGTCGCAAGTTCGAATCTTGCCGGGTGTACCAAAATTATACTTAAGACTTCTTCGGAGGTCTTTTTGTTTATGTTTGCAACAATGTAGATTCGGTAGCATACTTATTAGTCATGACACATTCTGGCGAAGTACATATTGAAAGCATCGTAGGGCCTTTTATTGCGCGCCTGTCGGATGATTTTAAGCCCGATGAATATACGATGATGCGCCGCAATTTTCTGGATATGCAAGGAGTCGAATTCCCGAGTCAGAAATACGAACGCGCCATGCAATTAGGCGAAGCATACGCTGCATCACTACGCGGCACCGTTGTGTTAGCCGAAAACGGCACGGTCATAGAACCTCCAAAGAGCATCGACTATGCCGAAATACGAACAATCGTCGCCGACGAATCGCACGCAATACATAATGCCGAGCGACTTAAAGTACTTGTTCGCTCCGAACTGATCGCAAAGGCCGGCGCCCTGGCACTACAATCCTTTACGTCCCACCAACATCTGGAACAGCGGGATTCCGTTGAAACACTCCAGAAGCTTCTCTTACAAAACAAGCAGTTCATACAGCTTATTATTGCGACACAAGAATGGGGTGAGCCCTGGTCAACGATTGCCGCAAAAGAAATTGAAGGACCAGCACTCGTTTTCCCCCTTGGCACTGATGATATTATCGAAACGCATCCGCTACTGACAAGTGATCCTATATTTGATGACCTGCGAACAGACAGTTTAATTGGGCTGCACAGGTGGGGTATCGCGACACACGTTGAGAAATCCGTTATGGCACGAACGAGTATCGCAAGGAGCCTAGAAGAAAGAGGAAATATTAGCAATGCGTCAGTCCTGGGATTGTATAGTCGCCACTCACCGGAAGCTGCATCCGAACTGCTCCTCCGAAACGTTTCTCCATCCGAAGATATAGACTGGGTACACGAAATGACGCAAGCGGCCGAAAGAAGTTTTCGTCATCTGTACACAAACGGTCGATTTCACGGTCCTTAGACCCGCCTAAAAAGCAAAAAGCCCCACATCTCTCGACGCAGGGCTTCTGCCGCATGCGGAGGAGTGGGGCTCGTGAAAGTATTTCAGCCCAAAATGCGCCATCACGTCAGGCGAAGTCAATCTCCTCAAAACGCTGCTCCCAGTAGATCCGCGTTGCATACAGTAACAGTACTGACGCAACGAGGCTGATCACCGCACACGTCAGCATCGACTCGCCCTCGTTCATCATATGGCGTGGACCGCCAGAGAAAAACTGTGGGTCTTCGACGAATCCGACGTAGGTAGCAGTGGAAAAAATCACTGTAAGCGCGATCGCAACCAGGCAGAAACTACCCAGCAAAATGACGTAAAAATAGTCCGGCTTACGGCCTGTCTTTGCGTATGACATGGTGCTCCAATCTATTCAGGTGCGGGGCAAATACTTGTATATATTATACTGCTTTTTGCATTAATAGTCAAAGACAGCTATTCACTTTGACCCCGTATTGCTTATGGCTTATACTTCAAGGAACAAATGCTAAAAAAACAACCCAAACATACCCCCGGCTTCACAATCGTTGAACTGCTCATTGTTATCGTCGTGATCGGTATCCTTGCGGCGATTACAATCGTTGCCTTTAATGGTGTGCAGAATAAGGCGACAAATGCCAGCGTGTTGACCGACATGCGAAATTTCAAAACAAAAGTTGAGATGAGTAAAGTTACTTTTGGTACGTACCCAGCAGGACAATTCAATGCAAATATGACGCCATTAGAATTCAAGGCAACAAAGGGCGCATATGCGACGTCACCGGCCACAGAGAATAATATGTGGTACTGTCGAAATTCAACTATGTCGAAATGGAGCCTGACAGTACTTTCAAAATCACAGAATATATATACTGTCACAGAATCTACTAGCCCGACACTCTACACAGGTTCAGCCACTTGGAGCTCATCGGCACAAAATTGCGACCAAATCATTGGTTCTGATCAAGGCTGGAGTATTGCAGGGTACGCGGCCAGTGACACAACAACAGGACCATGGCGCACATGGGTAGGAGGAAATTAATGCACACTAAACAAACATATCGATCCGCTGGCTTCACGATCGTCGAACTACTTATAGTCATCGTCGTAATCGGTATTCTGGCCGCCGTCACTATCGTGGCGTTCAACGGTGTTCAAACAAAAGCAAACACCGCTGCGCTGAAATCTGACATAAAAAATGCAGTCACTCAACTCGCGAACGGTGCGACACTTGATAGCACATACCTCAGCGGTCTTTCTGCATCTGGTGGTGACCTCAAGAAAAGCCCAACAACAACCTACCAATTCACGTATACATCTTCAAGTGTCTACTGTCTTACCGCAACATCAAGCAAATCGGGTGTCCCCGCGTTTAACTACCTTAGCACTCGCAACACTATCATCGAAGGTGTGTGCACGGGTCACTCTGCAACGCCTGCGGTTGCGTACACTCCCAGCACTGGTATCACATCGGATCTTGCGGGTACAGGCACAGCCGGCGGAACCAACACCCCTAGTTCATCGGCTCAATTTGACGGACCAATTGGCATTGTCGTCGCCAGCAACGGTGACGCATACATTACCGAATACCTCGGCAATCGCATTCGCAAGATTGCAGCCGACGGAACAATATCGACAGTTGCTGGATCAGGCTCCTCGGGAAGCACAAATGGAACCGGTACAGCTGCAAGCTTCAACGCACCCCGCGGCATCACAATTGATACTGCAGGAAATCTCTATGTCTCAGACACAGGTAATAATCTCATTCGAAAAATCACCTCCGCCGGTGTCGTCACAACCTTTGCTGGATCCGGATACGGTGGTCCCACATCCGATGGTACGGGCACAAGCGCATCATTCAGCAACCCTCGTGGGATTGCCATAGATAGCAACGGTACCAATTTATACGTCGCCGATACCGCAGGCTACACTATCCGCAAAATCGTTATTGCAACGGGTGTCGTGACTACCATCGCGGGTTCATCTACATCTGGGTATAACGATGCAAATGGTACCTCTGCGCGCTTCACTAACCCGTATGGCATCGCCGTTGGCACAGACGGAACAGTCTACGTCACAGAGCAAAGTAATCAATTGATTCGTAAGATATCCCCAAGTGGGGTTGTCGGAACAGTCGCCGGAACATACAGTTCGGCCGGCAGCACAAACGGTACCGGTACTGCAGCCAGCTTCAACCAACCGTCTGGCGTTGCTATCGGTACGGACAATACACTCTATATTGCAGATTCAGGCAATAACCTTATCAGGAAAATCACTTCGGCCGGCGTTGTCACAACTCTGGCTGGCTCCGGAACTGCCGGTAGTGCAAACGGGAACGGAACCGCAGCTCAATTTAACACACCGTACGGTATCGCTATTGGGCCTGATGGTGCACTCTACGTATCCGATACGAGCGGTAACAAAATTCGTAAACTCCTCTAGCGTTTCGTATTGTGAACTTATTGTCGGATATGCTACAGTGTGGGCATAACAAAGTGTGGAAACGCTTAAGGAAAAACAAACATGGACCCGAATACATCCGAGGAGCCAGCGAAAAAGACCTTCGTGTGGCCCGAGACCGTCAAGGAAAATACACCCGTACAACCAACTTCTGACTACTCAGCTCCTCTTCCTCTGCCAGAGAACCCGTATGCTGCGACGTCACTTGATATCGAGCCAGATGCGCCGGGCAAATCGTATATCGCCACCTGGCTACTTGCATGGCTCGTGCCTGGTATAGAACTGATCTACCTTGGCTACATTGCGCGTGGGATTATCAAATTTATTACATTCGGTGGACTTGGCGTTTGGACAATTATTTCACTGATATATCTTTTTGCCGGAAAGACAACCAGCAAAGACGGACGTCCAGTCGAAGGGCGCCGTAAGTACCTAGCACTTTCATTAATTGTGACGATCCTGATTACAGCGGGGCAGCTTGTTGCCATCGGAGGCCTCGTCGCTGCAGGTGCACTTCTGGCGCCACAAACAGTCACCAGCGCTCAATCCGAACTCGAAACAAGCATCGATAATCTTAATGCGGTTGTTGCCAATACACCTAAAGATGCAGCCATCGCCGAAAAAGCGACAACTATTCAGAAAATTGCCAAAGAATACAATACAGCATCGCCCGCCGCAGCTCCATCCTATCCGACAAAAACCGAGCAGTTTTCTACAACCGACATTCCGCTTCCAAAAGACACAACCGTCTCGGGCATTGATCCAACCGCTGCAAATGGCGTCACAACTATCGGTTACCAGTACGTAAAGAGTAAGGCCGGCGCAGATGGTGCACGAGTCACCTATTGGGACTACAGCAAGGACAGCCTCGCAGAACCTCTGTACATCGGCGCCATTTCAAGTAATTCCGTCTACACCGCCCTTGCGAACTAGCACCTTGCATAACAGAGGCCAAAAAGGTATAATCTAGCAGAGTTACCAGCTATTATGAAAATAACGAAGGTAGCAACACGAACGGGCCAGTAGCTCAGCTGGTTAGAGCGTCTGCCTCTTAAGCAGAATGTCGTGGGTTCAAGTCCCACCTGGCCCTCCAAAATTATACTTTCTTAAAGACTCCGCGTGGGTCTTTAATTTTATTTTGATGTCTCATAGACTCTTTTTTATTGCATTTTTCTATATAAAGTTGTATAATATTGCCCATAGCTCATCCGAAATCGACCATTGGAGGAACGTGATGACTAGTAAAAAGAACAGTGATTCTGCATACCGCAGGATTGCTGCATCACTTAAGCACATCGGACAAAACATGACCTACGGAGCCGAAGTCGCCGTAAAAGTGAGACGACGGCAACGCGCACGCATCCAGCGAGGTGCAATCAAGCTGCCATCCAATGACTCAATACGCAGTGGCGTCCAAGCCTTTGCTACCGAAGGACCGATCATCCAGCGCGTGGAGTCAATGTGGTCCGAGAGTGGGCGACTCATCTCGCTCACCCTTTTTATCCGATTCGTATACGACGTGTAGTTGTGTACATCATTACCCCGCTGCCTATGCACGTCGAGCAATCTCCGTGTTACGCGCGGGGATTGTTTTTATAGCGTCGCCCCATGATCCAAATTATTTTGAGCAGAACCTTCAATAGCGGTATACTAGCAGTTAGACATGGAAGTACACACAAACATTCCCCTCAAAAACTTCACAACCATGAAACTGGGTGGTCCGGCCCGTTTCATGACTGAAGTGCGTACTCCTGAAGAAGTTGTGGCGGTACATCGTAACGCCCGATCAAAGAATCTCCCGATCTTCATTCTTGGTGGCGGCAGTAACGTTATTGCGACAGATAACGGCTTCGCTGGTATCGTTATCCGAATCCGTATTCCAGGATTTGAAATTATTGCCGATGACCTCAACGCAACCACAATAAAAATTGGTGCAGGCGAAAACTGGGATGAAGTCGTCAAACGCACCGTCGACATGAACCTTTCCGGTATTGAAGCAATGTCGATGATACCCGGCACATCTGGTGCCGCGCCTGTTCAAAACGTCGGCGCGTATGGTCAAGAGATCGCCGACACCCTCGTCTCGCTTGAGGCATACGATTCGCAGACAGACACAATGGTGACACTACAGAATGAGGCTTGTGGTTTTGCGTATCGCCACAGCATCTTCCGCGGTGAACAACAGGGGCGCTACGTCATTACGAGTATCACATTAAAATTATCAAAAACGCAGCCATCGCCTCCTTTTTACGATGCGCTCCAAACGTACTTTGATACCCACGGTGTCACTTTCTTCACACAGCAAACCGTCCGTGATGCGGTCATTGCCATCAGAACCGAAAAACTTCCCGACCCCACCATCACCCCAAACACCGGCTCATTCTTTAAGAATGCAATTATTGAGCAGTGGCAACTCGATGAGCTAAAGCAAGCACACCCCGACGTTAAAGTATTTGATATGGGAAATGGGACTTCGAAGATTCCGACCGGTTGGCTCATAGAACAGGCTGGCTTGAAAGGTAAACTCCTCCACGGGATGCGCGTACACGACAAAAATGCACTGGTGTTAATTAACGAATCAGCGACGGGGTACGAAGACCTCGCACTAGCACGTGATGAAATTATTGGCGCCGTACGTGACAACTTCAGAATCCAAATCGAACAAGAGCCACTCGAGCTCAGCTAGCTTGCGATTTCACCCCAAACCCCTTATGCTATAAGCATGACACGGCGTGGGTTCACGATTGTAGAATTAGTTATTACGATCACTGTTATGGGGATTCTTTTGTTGTTGGCTGTTGTCAACGTAGGGTCTACCCAAGCAAATGCCCGGGACGACGAACGGGTTGCTGATATCGAAGCGATCGGCAACGCACTGGAACGTTACTACAAAACCGGTACCGACACCTCAACGACATTCAACCGATACCCAACAACAGATGCCCTCAGCTCGGTTGAGCTCATAAAGAGCAATCTACTAGATATCGACATTAAATCATTTCAGGCCCCAGGACTGACCGATACCAATGCTGTCAGTCTCGTTATGGCAACGACTAACATCCAAACAGGCAGCAGCAGCCCACAACCCAGTATTACAGAGTACGTATACCAGCCACTGCGTGGCGACGGACTGCTGTGTACTCAGACAACCGAGTGTCGAAAATTTAATCTCTATTACAGACTTGAATCTGGTGCCACTATTTATAAAGTGATGAGTAAAAACCAATAATGAACCGTCGACATACCCAGTCAGGCTTTACTGCCGTCGAACTCTTGATCACCCTATTCGTTGCGGCGGCATTTTTAGTCGCCGGATACCAATTATTCAATGTCGTAATCCGCGACGGTGGTCAGACGCGCGCTGAATCACGAGCAGCTAACATTGCCTACGATTATATGCGAAAGTATACCTCCACTGCCGTCACTGTTCCTTGCACAGAATCAACTCCGCTGACCGACGAAGTCGTAGCGGTAGAAGGTCTGACAAATGTAAATATCAGCATCACTATTACCTGCCTGCCTGACGCAGTGAATAGCCTTTCGAAGGTAGAAGCAATGGTATCGTATAACACCCCGCAACAGACCGTAACCTATGCAACATACACCAACAGCGCCGGGGCTTCTGGAACCGCTGATGTTACCAACGGGCTTGTAGCATGGTGGAAAATGAACAGTGACACAAACAACAGCATCGGCACCCCCAATGGTGTCGGCACAAACATCTCATCCGCTCCAAACTATGCTGGGCAAAATGATATGGCCTATGCCTTCGTTAACTCAGGGACTGCGGTCAACTCATCACAGATCATTACCTCATCCACTTTCGGCCTCGGTGCAAAAAACGTCGCACTTTCCGTTTGGGTAAACAACACGACAACAGCGTCACTTAGTAAGGGTGTATTCGTGAGTGTTGGGTCAGGGTCTGGGTACTCCATTGGCCTAGGTGGCTCCTCATTTATAACTGCTGGAAATAACCTCATTATGCAATTTGACGGCGTGCGAACAATGGTGACAACCACACAGGTGCCCGCAGGCTGGCACCACATCGTTATGAATATCGATGCAGCCGGTGTACCTTCTGCATACCTCGATGGCACTCCCGTCGCCGGTACTTATTCTGGCGCAGCTCCTTCAACACCATCAGGCAACTTCAGTATCATTGGTGCTATTAGCTCCACGTCGAGTTTCTTTACTGGTTCGCTTGATGATGTGCGTCTATATAATCGCATGCTTCCCCAAAGTGATATTTCACTTCTTACAGCAGCGGGTCCAATGTAATGAATATGTTCAAAAAACACGAACATGGATTTACGCTCGTTGAGATGCTCGTCGTCGCCCCGATTGTCATTCTTGCAATTGGCGCATTCTTAACCGTAATTATTAGTATGACTGGTGAAGTTATCGCATCGCGCACATCAAACGCACTCTCTTACAACGTACAAGACGGACTAAATCGTATCGAGCAAGATGTCAAACAAAGCACAGGCTTCCTTGCAGCGACCAACATCGCCGCGCTCTACGGCAGTACCAACTCCCCACTCAACACGACAGACGCGCAAGGATACAACAACGACACAACCGACTTCACAAACGTAACGACGGGAACTACCGGTCCGATGCTCATACTCAATATGATTGCTACCACTGATAACCCCCTTACCTCAGGAAGCTCGTATGTATACCTACGCGACAAGCCCAATGCCTGCACGTCGCCACAAGGCAATGCGCCCCTCACCTACAACGTGGTGTATTTTGTGCGAGGAACCGGTGCGGACAGCACGCTGTATCGGCGCGTTATCATGCCGCGCAATTATGCGACCGTCTCGACAAATGTTTGTCTCGTACCCTGGCAACAACCGAGCTGCTCAACTGAAGTCACCGTCACGCCAGCTACACACTGTAAAACGAATGACGTCACAATCGTCCGTGGCGTTAGCCCAAAGGATTTCACTTTGCAGTACTATGCGGGCGAAAATACAAACAGCGTCAACTCCGTCGCTAGCAATACAAGTACATCGGTAACCGATCGTAACGTTGCGCTGCAATCCGCCACAACGGTAGGCGTCTCGATCACCGCTAAACAAATGGGTGGCGGGCGCGAAGTGTCGCGCACGGCAACTCTTCGAGCCTCACGCCTAGATACAAATGCAACGAGTTTTATTATTCCAACAACCGATGGTGCACCAGTCGCACCAACTATTTCAAAGAGCTCAGCTCCTGGCGCGAAAGGTAAATTTACCTGGCCATCTGTCTCTGGCGCAACCGGTTATACAGCTGATTACACATTGAATAGCGGAACAACATGGACAAATATTTTCACTAACCAGCCTACTCGCACTGCAACGGTTTCATCTAACGCCAACAAAGACACTATCAATATACGCGTCAGATCTGTTGGCGCAGCCGGGAGCTCTTCCTATGCAACCGCATCGGTCGTGACGCCATCTTGGGACGCGATGGACTATCAAAGTATCTGGAACGACTTTGGGGCAGGGTACGTCGAAGGATCGTACACTAAAACGGCCAGCGGTGCGGTCTTCCTGCGCGGTCTTGTGAAAAAAGGTGCCGGTGTTGCCGCTACCCAAGGCGAAGTTATTACAACGCTCCCAGATGGCTACCGCCCAGCCTACACCATGTACTTCGCAGTGGCTGCATCCGGCGGCGACTCAAGTGGGACGATTCGCGTGGATCCAAATGGCGACGTGATCGTATCACAAGGTGCGTCTGGGGATTGGACCTCATTAAGCCGTGTCAGCTTTTTGCCAAGCGGCGCTCCGTATACCTGGACGAACCTTACGCCAGTTAACAGCTACAGTAACCGCAATGCGGCAACCGATCCACCATACAGCTATACGATCGATTCGACGGGACGTGCGTACATACGAGGCACGTTGAATGCCGGTACTTCTGGTGCCAACATTTCCTCACTCCCTGCATCAATGCAAGTGAGTCCAAAACTTATCTACGCGGTTCGATCCGGAGGGAGTGGATACAATGACGTCGATATCAGTACGGTTGTGACACATAGAGGTACTGCAGCAGGTTCCACAATAAACCTTAATATGATGTACGTTCCGGATTCAGCGGGTGCTACATGGACAAAACCAACGCTTTCTGCTGGATGGAGTACATTCAGTTCGGCCAACGCCGCCGAGGGCTACACGAAATCTACAGATGGCGTCGTCACGCTCCGAGGCCTTATCAAGGGAGGAACCATCACAAACGGAACGGTTTTATTCACGCTTCCCGCCGGCTATAGGCCATCAGCAACTATTGCATTTAACTCAATCTGTAATACAACACCGTGTCGCGTTGATGTCAGTGCGAACGGCAATGTCCTTGCACGTGGATTCGATGCAAACTGGTCCAGCCTCTCTGGTGTCAGTTTTGTCGCCGATCAGTAAGGCAATATTCAAATCAAAAAGCTTGTGTTTACCTACTGCGCGTAGTACATTAGTGTCAGAGTAAATACATTATAAATAGGGGGCAACTCACATGAGTTTCAACAGTATCAAATCTAAAATGCAGTCAGAACGCGGTTTCACGATCGTCGAACTCTTGATTGTCATCGTAGTCATCGGTATCTTGGCAGCAATTACGATTGTCGCCTACAACGGTGTAACAGCACGCGCAAACACAACTAGCGCTAAATCAGCAGCGAATTCATTCGCAAAGAAGGCTGAAATCTTTAACGCAGATGGTGGTCTCAACCGTTACCCAGTCACATCAGACGAACTAACGACTGCAGCAAACACAGCGACGTACTACCTTTCTGGTGTAACAGCAAACTACTCCACGTCTGCATTAACAGCCAATTCATCTAACAGTACAATTCGCGTACTGAAGTGTACTGCAGCAGCAGTCACACCGACTAACAACCAGGCAGCAATTACCGGTGTTAGTACAGGTAACGCAACGATTACCGGTCTCAAAATCACCTGGTTCGACTACACAACCGGTGCAGAGACAACTACTCCAAACCCACCGATTACTATCGGTAACGCAACAAACTGTCCTACAACCTAGAACTTACTAGCTAAGACAAAATAATAGCGCTCATCGAGCGCTATTATTTTATATATAAATTATTACTGATCGCTCGGTAGCGGGAACGCCTGCACGAAAGTAACGACTTCTTCACGAAGTTGGCTGAGACGCTCGGGGTTGTCACGGGCGTCAATCGCCTGCTTCATCCATTCAGCGACTTGCGCCATGTGCACATCCGTCAGTCCACGAGTTGTAAGCGCCGGTGTTCCTAAACGAATACCGCTCGGACGAAAGGCCGGTAGTTCATCATCAGGAATTGCGTTCGCATTTAAAGTAAGTCCGATAGAGTCGATCGCTTCTTGCGCAACCTTACCGTCGATACCAAAACTTTTATAGACATCGACAAGGATCAAGTGATTACTCGTACCGCCTGTAATGAGCTGGAAGCCACGTTGGCTGAGTTCATCGGCGAGTACACGAGCATTGGTCAACACCTGCGCTGCGTAATCTCTAAAGGCGGGCTGCATTGCTTCATGGAAGGCAACTGCCTTAGCTGCGATGACATGCATGTGTGGCCCACCCTGCATTCCAGGGAAAATTGCACGATCGACGAGTGTCGGGATATTTTCGAGTGTCTTTTCCGGTGCGCGCAACGGGTTGCCAACAACGCCCTTCGTCAAGATAAGTCCTCCACGTGGTCCACGCAGAGTCTTGTGTGTCGTAGTTGTCATAACGTGGAAGCCATGATCAAGTGGGTTTTCAGCAACGCCAGCAGCAATGAGGCCAGCGATGTGCGCAACGTCCGCCATCAACAGCGCACCGACTTCATTACCAATCGCGGCAAACTTATCGTAATCAAGTTCGCGCGGATACGCACTAAAACCCGCAAGGATAATCTTTGGCTTGTGCTCTAACGCCAAGGCGCGAAGCGCTTCGTAGTCAATTTCGCCCGTCGTGACATCCTTCATCTTGTAGCGGACGAAGTTATAGAGCTGTGCGCTTCTAGTAACGGGCGCGCCATGAGTCAGGTGCCCCCCGTGGCTTAGATCCATTGCAATGATCGTATCACCCGGCTGTAGCCATGCACTATACACGGCCTCGTTGGCCGGTGCACCTGAGTGAGGCTGCACATTTGCGTGGTCAGCATGGAAAAGTTCTTTCGCGCGATCAATCGCCAGTTGCTCAACTTGATCCGTAAAGTCCTGGCCGCCATAATAGCGTCGCCCCGGATATCCTTCAGAGTATTTATTTGTAAATATGCTTCCGAGTGCCGTCAGTACATCGCGGCTCACATAATTTTCACTCGGGATCAATTCCAGCCCATCGCGCTCGCGCTGCTCTTCACCAGCGATATAGGCTGCGATTTGATCATCATTCGTAACTGTTGGAATATTTTTATCTGACATAAGAACTCCTCTTTTCACTGATTATACACCAGGGGTAGCGTCTTGACTATATACCATACATGATATATGGTAGTACTTATGGAAACAAAATCGTACACATCGAAAATTGGCACCCTTATACAAGAGACGCGACAAGCCCGCGGCATGACACAAGCTCAGCTTGCAAAGAGCTTAAACACCAGTCAGAGCGCAATTAACCGTATAGAAAAAGGTGGTCAAAATATCAGTCTTGATATGTTAGCTCGCATTAGCGAGGTTTTGTCAAGCCAAATTGTCACCCTTAATCAGACCGGTACTATCAATTTCCGCATTGAAGGTGGCCGCAAACTATCTGGAAGCATTGTCGCCAAGACAAGCAAGAACGCCGCCGTTGCACTCCTCTGTGCTTCACTTTTAAACCGAGGCACCACTGTGTTTCGCCACGTTGCTCGCATTGAAGAAGTAAACCGCATCCTCGAAGTCCTCAACAGTATTGGTGTTAAATCCCGCTGGTTCGGTGATAATGATCTCGAAATCATCCCGCCCGCAAAACTAAAACTTGAAAACATGGATATCGAAGCTGCCAAGAAAACACGCAGCATCATCATGTTCCTCGGTCCACTAATGCACCGATACAAGAATTTTGAACTTCCCTACGCGGGTGGCTGTACGCTCGGCGAACGAACCGTCGAGCCACACCTGAGCGGCCTCGAATACTTTGGCTTAAAGGTTGATACTGTTACCGGCCATTACCAAGCTATCTCTAAACCTGTTCAACCGGCTCGCGCAATCGTACTATCAGAGCGCGGTGACACCGTTACAGAAAACGTTATTATGGCTGCAGCTCTCAATGATGGCGTGACAACAATCCGTAATGCCAGCCCGAACTACATGGTGCAGGACCTTTGTTTCTACCTTGAAAAACTAGGTGTAAAAATTGAAGGCATCGGAACAACGACACTGACAATTCACGGTTTACGCGACATAAACAAGAACGTCGAGTACGCACCAGCAGAAGACCCTATCGAGGTCATGAGCTTTATCGCCGCTGCGATTGTTACAAAGTCTGAAATCACGATCAAGCGTGCACCTATTGAATTCCTCGAAATCGACCTCAAGTTCCTCGAAAGTATGAACTTCCAGTACGAACTATCAGAAGAATACACCGCGCTCAACGGCAAGACTCGCCTAGTGGACATTACGACAAAGGTCAGCAGTCTCAAGGCACCTATCGACAAAATTCACGCAATGCCATTCCCTGGTATGAACATCGATAACCTTCCCTTCTTTGCGGCGATTGCGGCGACAGCAAAAGGCCGCACGCTTATACACGACTGGGTATACGAGAACCGTGCGATTTACCTCACAGAGCTCAACCGTCTGAACGCTAACGTGCAATTAATTGACCCGCACCGTTTGTACGTCACAGGACCAACCAAATGGAAGCCAGCAGAAATTGTCACACCGCCAGCCCTTCGTCCGGCAGTTGTGATTATGCTCGGTATGTTGGCAGCGCCTGGTGTCTCAACACTTCGTAACATCTACTCTATCAACCGTGGCTACGAAGACCTCGCAGACCGCTTGAACACACTTGGTGCAAAGATCACCATCATTCGTGACATCACAGAGTAGTATTTAACGAATATCGTTAATAATCTTAAAGGCAGGCGCGTTGTATTCAGCAACGCGTTTTGCTATTTCTTGTTCTTTTTTCAGTCGGGCAGCGGCACGCATCGCTTCAATGTCGACGGCTTGGGTTGGCTTTGCATCACGTGGCTCGCGTCCACGGACAGGCTTCTGCTGCGCAATAACCGCCAGAGTAGATTCAATGATCGTTGGCTCTGGCGCCACAACCTGTTTACTAGCAGTTGGAGGAGTCAGGACGACGGCCGCAGGTTCGATGGCAAAGACGGATGGCATCACTACCTCAGCTTCTTCTAAATCTGCATCGAAGAAATCCGCCACCAGTTGATCTTCCCATGTCAGGATTTCTGCAGGTGCTTCTTTTTCTACCACCACTGGTGCCACCTTCTTCTTTCGTGCCAAGGCGTGTCGCATCACGATCATCACGACGGATAAGTTATAAAGGATAATAATCGGACTCGCGATCAATAAGCAGGTGGTGATATCGAGTGCGAACGGAACGAAAAGGCTGACCGATAATCCTCCAATGACTACCCACTTTTCCGCCTGCAATAATTTCTTTGGTGGGATGGGCTTGATGCGATCGATGATCACCATCAATAACGGGATCTGGAAGACGATAATGAACGTTACAATAGCGTTCGTCACAAAGTTCAGATAACTGTTTGCATCAATTAGCGCAGAGAGGCCTTGCACTTGAAAGCCGGCGAAGAACTTTAATGCGCCAGGGAGGATAACGTAAAATGCAAACGCGGCACCGGCTGCGGCGAGTAAGATTGAACTTAGCGCGTAAAAGAAGACCCGGCCACGAGATAGACGCTGCTTGAATGCCGGCTGTACGAACATAATCAGTTGATACACAAAGAACGGCACGGCAGCGAGAATACCAACCATAGAGGCAACTTTGATAATAAAGTTAAAACTTCCTGCCGGTGAGCTGTAATACAGATCTTGGCCCAACGGTGAGCGGAGCCATGCCAGGATAGGTTCATAGAATAAGTACCCTACTACACCCCCAATAACGAGAATAACTGCACACACGGCAATGCGTGTGCGCAGTTCGCGAACATGATCCATCAGAATCTGTTCACCGGCCGTCAGTTTTTTTGACCGCTTATTCACCCCTTAACTCCCAAGAAAACTTATTTCTTTTTTGCTGTGCTAGACTTTTTGACCGTTTTTGAAACGACAACTTCTTCTTCATCTTCGCTGAAACCCTTTTTCAGCTCTTTCGCTGATTGACCAAGTCCACGCGCTAGTTCTGGTAGTTTTTTTGCTCCCACAAACAGCAAAACAATCAGAAAAACGATGATAAGAATAATTTCTACTTTACCGAGACCCATAGTGTTCTCTCCCTCTCTTTAATACTGACTAAACTATAAGCGAAATCCTGTGATTTTGCAATCTAGAAGTCGGTCTCCACGTAGGTGCTGATGAAGTCCATCGTTTGCGCTGCAGCGGTTGCGTTGTTTGTCACCCAAACACTTGGCGTCATAAACGTAGTTGTGGCGGGAATATTAGTAGAGAGCGATCCAGAAGTGACGGCGGCTGTCGATAAGTTCGTGACACGATAGTTGATTACCGTTCCATTCGTTGGTGCAAATAAGAATAGTTCAAGCAAGTCAGTTCCGTTTACAGGAAATGCGCTTCCTAGATCAAGAGACGTTCGCGCGGTTCCCGTAACATTGTTGACCAATTTCCAGTTACCCGTATTTAAAGCGACGGCAAGTCCAACCCCACCAGGCGCGGTTGTCGTCGTAGGATCAATGTTTGTTGGGTTTGCCGCAACGTCAACAATTCCAGCAAATGCACGTAGCCCAGACTGTAACGTACCGCTCAGTGCAAAGCGATGGATCACAGTAAATCCACCAATATTTGTGCCGCCGCCTCTTGAGAAGATAAGGCTATTCCCGCGAATATATGCCAGGCCAGCGGCGGTTGCACCGGTACTCATGGTTGTTCGATATGTTTGTGCAAGCAAACTCGTTGCAGCTTGAGTTGGAATCGTCGGTGCAGTCGGTGAAGCGGAAGTATACGGCATTGATCCTAAAGCTGATGCGAATGTCGTTGCCACCGCTGTTGCGCCACCACGCCACGAACGGACGTTGTTTGTACCCATGTTGGCCTGTAGCATATAGTCATAGCCGCTTGGACCTATCCATTTCGGTATGACGCGACCAGCGATTACTTTTGCGTATAGACGCCCAAATCCCGCTGCTGGGACAGCCGGTTCATTCAAAGTACCGTTGATATTAATACCAGTGTCTACGCCGCCAAAGGTCATCGAATTTCCGACCTTATCCCAAGTCAGGTCAGTGTCGCCGCCTAGTAACCCGCCATCGTTGAACTGAATAGCATTACTCGCACCCGCTGCGATCATATTGCTTTTTATCGTGCCTGTTGCAGAGTAATACGCCCACCCGGTACCGTCTGTGTACTGCAAGGCTTCACCAGCAAGTAACGTAATGTCAGCGTTAAGCTGGTAGGCTGTTGCACCAATCATCTTATTGACGACCACGCTCGTCGCAGCGGAGCTATCTATGTTCGCGATAGAAATATATTTAATTTGACGCTGCGTTGATGCGGCAGGCGCAGATAAAAGAGTCGTGCTCGATGCGGTCGTGATCTTACCCTCGCTGGTTGATAGTCCGAACGTGGTCGTCGTGATATCGGCATACGAAACGGAAAAATCGAGTGCAGCGGCGCTCGCGGTAATAACCTGTAGTGTTTCTGTTGTTTGCTTTAGTACAATCATATTTTTCTTATATTCTCATTGAGCTTATAGCCATCGTTTGCTGTTGGCTCAGGCCGCCACCGCTTCCTGTTGCCCACGTTGGCACACCACTTGCAACGGTGAGTGTTTGTGCATTCGTGCCGATGGGAAGGCGAATCAGGTCACCCGTGCTATTACGGTAATAAAGATCACCGCTGGCGCCAGCTGCGTCATTGACAGCCAATACAGTCAACCTAGAAGGTCCAGTTGTCTGCGTATAATATAACCGGTTTGACGAAAATTCGATAGCCCCGACTTCTGGCGTCGTCAACAAGGTGCCCGAGGCAATCTTTAGCGGAGCCGTGCCAGCTGCGGCGGTTCCACCACGAATCGTAACAGTTTGGTGTCCACCGTTCGCGGCATTGTCGGTCGCATCATCATAGTGCTCTTTTTTGATGAACTGATTTAAGATGGTCCCCCATTGACCATCGTCCCCATTCACCTGTGGCAGCCTTTGTGGCATCAGTCGTTACCCATTCCCCGCATTTTTACCCGCATTTATTACTGTTCATTGTATAGCAAATTATTCAAAATGAGAATAGGTTATGCTTCACGGATCCCTCGGGGTAGATATGGTAAGCTAAAAAGATGAAAGCACGTGCATTTATTCTTATTTTAGCGGTCATGGGAGTCGTTGGTATTGCGGCGCCCGCGTCTGCCGAAACAACACCCGAAAGACGCCTCCTTGTCACACCTATCCGCACAGAACTCAGTGTTGATGCCGGATCCGCTTATAAAGGCGCGCTCACCCTGAAGAACACAGGCAAGACAACACTTACCGTGACACTTGAGGCACAGGCGTTTGATGTCACTAATCAAAACTACGACTATGCTTTTAAACCCGATGCCCCAATCAATGACTGGGTGAACTTTACACAACCGACAGTGACACTTGATCCCGAGCAGTCGTACGTCGCACACTACCTTGTGAGCGTACCCATTGGTGCGGAACCAGGCGGTAAATACCTGAGCCTCTTCGCCGCTGCACAACCCGATACAGATACAGGTATCACGAGTATTGAGCGTGTCGGCTCACTTCTCTACCTCACCGTTCCTGGCGCCATCACAAAAAAAGGTGAGTTGTTAATCCTCAAGAGCCCATTCATTACGACGAACGAAATCAATTGGAGTGCAACGATACGAAACGGCGGAACAGCTCATTTTCGGACAAATTACGAACAAATAACCAAGACGTTATGGAATACAACAATTACCTCCAACAAAGGCAGCGCACTTATTTTGCCGGCATCAGTTCGCTTGATCCAAGGATCGGCTGACCATCCGAAGTGGCTTGGGATCTACAAGGTTCAGTACACATTCACCCTTGGGGATACTGGCACACATATACAGACTCGACTTTTTGTATATGCCCCGCTTGCGCAACTTGGTCCTGCTGCGGCAATCCTGCTACTTCTCATTGGAGGCATCGTGACTCTCGCACGGCGTCATGCAAAACTAAAGAAAGCGAAGAGCAACTAATTCGTCTGCGGAACGGCCGTATAGACCAAGTTTGCTGCATACGAACCCGCTGGTTTAGATAAGTCTAGGTTCAGACCATACGTCACTGTCGTCGCGTCACCAGCCGAATAAGGTCCGGAAGCATTCTTCAAGAGTGAATCAGTAGTCGTCACACCTGTAAATAATGTCGTCGACCCTGTTGTGTTGTAGCCCCAGGTATTAAGTCCGAGTGCAGCCGGTGTCGCATTAGCCGATGCGGGAATCGTTGAACCCGGCATAGTCATCGCCGATGTTCCGATTGCTCGTATATATAACTTATACCCGCTCACGTCTGTTGAATACACCGTCACCGCACCGCTCGCAGAACTAAACGCGCCATTTGACGCAGGATTTATAGTAAAATTTACAGCGCTTGCTGTGCTTATCGAAAGCGATGTCTCGCCGCCATACGGTGTCGTACTGTTATAAGTACCCGCGCCGTACGGCTGAGCAGCAACATTATTTGATGTAATAATTGCTATTGTGCTTATGGCAGAAACTGCTATGATTAATTTAAGTCTCATAAATGTGCTTATGATAACACCTTGGGCATAGAAATAAAAACAAGAAAGAAGTAGGAAAAGAAATGAAAACACTTAAAAGTAATGTATTAAGGGCGCTCGTTGCTGTCCTGACAGTGGCATCTGTGCTACCTGCAGTATCAAGCATCGCAGCGGCTGCACAGATCACTGCCCGATCAGTGACAATTGGCAGCTCGGTTGCTAGTGCGTCAACAACTTACAGTTTTAATTTCACCGCTCCAAGCGCAACTGTTGTTAAGTCAGTCGCCTTCCAAGCTTGTACGACTGCTTCGGGTACTTGTACAACACCAGCTGGATTCTCTGTGAGCGGCTCTTCGTTCGGAGGAACGGTTTCTGGTCTTGGTTCAACATCAGGCTGGACAGCTAATACATCAACAGCAGGATCACTTCGCATCCTGAACAACGCTAACTCTGGTGCGCCAAGTGCTGCTACCGTTAACTTTAGCGGCGTCACAAACCCAAGCACGAGTAACGCAACTTACTTCTTCCGTATTTCGACATTCTCTGACTCAGCATGGTCATCTCCGATTGACACAGGTACAGTCGCCACATCAACAGCAGGTCAGGTCACCGTTACCGCTTCTGTCGACGAAACACTCGCCTTCACACTTGCTAGCTCTACTGTCGCGCTCGGTACATTGACATCAGCATCGGCTGCATCTGGTACCTCTACGATGACAGCATCTACGAATGCATCAAACGGCTACGCAGTCACCGTAAATGGAAACACACTGACATCTGGCGCAAACACAATCACCGGTCTTACTGGTGGTGCCGCATCGACACCTGGTACAAAACAATTCGGACTTAACCTTGTTGCTAACTCAACTCCATCAGTAGGAACAAACGTTACCGGTGCAGGTTCTGGCGCAGCTGGTACAGGCTACGCAACTGCAAACAACTTCAAGTTCACAACAGGTGACCAAGTTGCATCTGCTGCCGGTCCAACCAATAGCAACTCTTACACGATTAGCTACCTTGCGAACATCGACGCAGTCACTACACCGGGTGCATACTCAACAGTACTGACCTACGTAGCTACCGCTAACTACTAATTATCATGATAAAAAAGGCATCCCTAAAGCGCTCGTTCGTACTACTCGGACTGGCGCTCTGCCTTTTTTTGGCACCTGTTAGTAGTATTTATGCCGAGACGAATGAAGCGTCAACCAGCGATGGTCTGGAAATTGGCCCTGCACTCGTTGAAGTAAACGCGACCAAAGGCAAGTCATACACGATTGAACTAAAGGTACTAAATGTCACCAAGTCGACATTAAGCTTCGACGCGACCGTTGACGACTTTGGTGCAAAGGACGAAACAGGCGCACCGAACGTCATTCTTGATACCAATAGCGATCTTCCTACTTCGATCAAGTCATGGGTAGACACCATTCCATCCTTCACACTCCAACCAAATGAGCGGAGAACGTTCCAAGTAGCGATTGATGTTCCATCAAGCGCCGAACCCGGTGGTCACTATGGAGTTATCCGTTTCGCCGGTCGTACACCCAATTCCACCTCAGCGATTGGCCAAGTAGCCAGCGCGGGGACACTTGTTCTGATCCGAGTCGATGGCGCTGTGAATGAAAAGCTCGAACTTGCATCATTCGATGTGACAAAAGATGGCAGCACCCCAGCCTCATCGTTTGAGAGCGGTCCACTAACATTTGTCACCCGCTTCCAGAACACGGGTTCCGTACACGTCAAACCTGTTGGTCAAATCGAAATTCGTGGTGGATTGACTGGCACTGATACTATCATTCCCGTCAATAAGGATGCTGGAAACGTACTGCCTAGTAGCGTTCGCCGTTTTACTTCTGACCTCAAGACATCTTGGATGATTGGTCGCTACACAGCAGACATCAGTATCGCTTACGGAACAACCGGCCAAGCTCTCGTCAGAACCATTTCGTTTTGGGTTATCCCTTACAAATTAATCCTTATCAGCTTGATTGTCCTCGCAACACTAATCTATATATTCCGTGGCCTCATAAAGCGCTATAATAGCTACATTATCAATAAGTCCCGAAAAACAGATTCCAAGACGACCACCAAAAAAGCTCGCAAGAAAAACTAAAAAGGTATCGCGGTGAAAAAACAAAAAAAGACACTGAAAAAACAGCCGCGCGGACTCCTTGCCTACCACATTGCCGCAAGTCTGGTATCCATGTCACCACGACCCCACTCTGGTCGATCACTTCATCACCGTCATACATCACATGGTGTACTGCTCGTTGCACTATTACTGACCGGAGTACTGCTTTTCGCCAACCTAGGGACGCTCCGAGCTTACGGCGTGACACATAACGGCACGAACGTCGTCAGCGTTACCGTCAGCGGCAAAGCACCAAATAAGGGTGCCTCAATCAACTTCCCGAGTAACCAGACCGCCACAAAGGCGCCTATCGTAGAAGTAACGGGTGACTGTACCTCCTCAACAGTTGTTGCTACCTATAATAAAGGAGTTTTTGCGGGTTCATCACTATGCTCGGTCGAGGGTGGTTATACGACCACGATTCCATTGAACAATGGAACAAATGTGCTCCAATCTGAAAATTACGATGCGCTCAACCAAGCTGGTCCGTCGACACCAAAAGTCACTATCGTTCGCGAGCAAGTTGCAACGGTTGCCACAAACAATCCAGTCCAGAGTATCCAGGTAGCGACCAGTCCGGCAGATATTACGCCTCTTGCTATCCCTGTCGACGATACAACAACGATCGATATACACCAGAAGCCATGTTACGACCAGCGGGATGTGGATGCGAATATCAACACGTGGCCGACAATCAGAGTCACCTGCATCAGTCGTAATGTGTTCGCGGGTGAAAATTTCAGCCTTCCTGTCAGTATCGACGGCGGCACTGCTCCGTTCGCACTCTCGATCGACTGGGGAGATGACTTTACCGAACTTAAAAGCATCACCAACAACGAACTCAATACTTTCCAACACGTCTATAGGCAAACTGGTGGCATTTCAGTCAAGATGAAGATGACCGACGCAATTGGCCAGACTTCCTTCATGCAATCGGTTGTCGCTGTGAACGGTGCGCCCGTCCCCGCAACGTCATCATTCGCATCACTGGCTGGTGGCATCGAAAACATCTGGACCGAAGCACCTGTCCCTATGTACTGGGTTGCCGTCACGCTTGTTGTTGGCTTCTGGATCGGCGATATATTCCATCGCTACTATTCAGCGAAACGGCTCAAACCCACGAAAATCGTCGCACGTCACCGACGCGTTTAAAAATTAATAACCAATGAAATAATCTGTCTTGACGTGCTTCGTACGTAAAATTGCTAAGTGCTTTTTCGTTCCATCGATCATTGAGGGTGGGCCAGAAATAAATGCCTGTCGGTTCGCGACATCCGGTACAGCTACCAATAAATTCTCTTGAGATATACGTGATTCATTAATATGCACCCACCCAGCCGGTAGCACGAAATCCGTGTCTGTTTTTGTAACGATAAACACTTTTATGCCCGACTCGACCAGCTCGTCCTTATATGCCAGTTCTTCAGGGTTACTAATCGAATAAACCAGGGCTATGTCGCGCACTTCACTGACGCGCTTTAAATGCTGCAGGTGGCCAATGAAAGGCGTAATACCAATACCACCGGCTATATACAGCAGGGGCTCGCTTGAATCCTTAGGAAGTGTAAAGTCGCCACTAATACCCGTCGCCTGAATCACATTTCCTGTTTTCAGTTCGCGTAGTGCTTTCTTCATCGAACTCGAAGGCTCATAAAACTTAATGCCCAATCGCAAGGTTTCTTCACCGGGTGCAGATGTAATACTAAAGCTACGTCGGCTGCCTCGAAAATCATCCTTTTTCGCAGGTACCATGATCTCGACATATTGTCCGGGTTCGTACTGTAGCGGACGTGTCGGCGTAAAGACGAACTCGGTTGTAGTCGGGGTGAGTTGTCTCTGTTCTTTGAAGGCAAGTTTAATTGACCGACGCCGACTAAAGACGAATGCAATCAAGTTACCGACCAACAAAGCAAATGCCGGTGACGACGAGAACACACCAATATGAATCGGTATGATAAATAGCAGCGCAACGATAACTGCTTCCAGAATAGTTTGCCACTTCTTCTGTGGTAGCGTCAGTGGCTCGGTTAACATAAAGCTCGAGAAGAACAAGATTGGCCACGAGAGCCATAGCATCAGACTCTGCCCAAAGCTTTCACCCTGCAGCATCAGGACAGCAATGAGCAGAACGGTCGAGACACCTAGGAATGTCCCGCTTGATGGTACTCGTCGTGTTTTTTGAAGAATCGCAAATCCTAGGATAAATGTCGGTACGATCAGCACGGGGGTTGCGACCCACCACGATGCGTACGCAAGTCCCGTCAAACTTATTGCGAATGCAGCCAGGGCAACCGGGTTGAAGACGTGCCGACCGCGATATACCAACAGGAACTTTGAGGCGCCGGCAATCATACCCACTAGTAAGAGCACCGCAAGCTTCGATACATCTAACGTCGGCGTAAAGAGGAAGAAAAGGATCATCCCTGTGATGAACGACGATTCGGCGTGAATCCGGACGCCGAACAAATAGCCGAACAAGAGACTCGTGAGATAGACCGCAAACCCTATAACAAGCAAGCTGACGATCATCGCAAGCGGTGAATACGCAATAAAGCCAAAGATCGAAAGCAGCAGAGCAATGACGAATAGTATAGTCAGCGCGCCCGAGACGACTTTATACATTGAGTAGCGGTTCAATAGATTTGTAAGATGCTTCATTAAAACAATTTTCCTTCAAAAGCAGGTGAATAGTCAATAGCGCCACCAGTATGCATGCGGACATACTCGAACGAGAACCGTCGCGCAAGCACGTCTGGCTCCGCAAAAAACAGCGCAGTTGCAATACCATCTGCGGTCATCGTATCATCGGCAATAACCCAAGTTGCAACGATCTCATTGGTAGGAGATTTTGTATCGGGGTCAAATATATGATGTAACCCATTCCCCCATACCCGCCTGTTACTTGCCGACGCACATAAACTTTTATTCATTACGTCGATGACACCAATCACTCGATCGGGGTGTAGTGGATCCTCCAATCCGACAATATTTTGTATAACACCCCTGTGTCGAAAATCACCACTCGCATCTACGACATATTCCGTTATGTCGGCAGCTTCAAGTAGCTTTGAAATAAGATCGACCAGATAGCCTTTTCCGGCCGCACCCACGTCCAGCGTCACGGGTTGCGTAGTTTTTAATATCGCACCTTTCCACTGCAGAACATCATCCCATTTCGCCAGCGTCACCTGGGCTTTTGGCACCAATGAATAGTCTGCATCGTAGCCGGCATTTTCTAACATAGTACCGATCAGCGGTGTTACTTTTCCGTTCGTTGCTTCGTACAGTGTCCGATACACCCTAAACAGTTGCTGGGCATTATCAGGAAACACAAAGACACCAGCCTGACGCGCAACCTGTGCCACTAATGAGTCTGATCGAAAACGCGAGTACGTCACATCAAACGATTCAACCTGTGCAGCGATAGCACCCCGCAGCTCGTCAGGTAGCGGCAATACCGTTTCGATATCCCACTGCGTACCTATCGCATCAAATCGATAGCTATGCTTTTGCATCGGTCTTGATTTGGTCGAGCGCGGCGTTAAAGCCGTTTGAAGTCAGTGATGATCCAGATACGCGAGATAGTGAAACCTCGTCAACACTTTTGCCAACAACGAGCGTCTTGTATCCAGCCGCAAAGTCCTCTTGGTAGGCTTTCGCTTCACCGTCGGTTGCGTTCTCTGTCAGGCTCGTACTTGTGATGACACCATCAGCGATCGTAACAGTAAGGTCAATTGATTCACGTCCACCGGGTGTCGAATAACTTCCGGTTGCTGTGTAGGTACCGTCTGCATACGCACCTATTTCCGACGAGGCTGTCGGAGTGGTCTCAACTGGATTCGATTCGGAACTCGACGTCGTCTCGCTGGTTGTGTCGGTTTTCTTTGCCTGGGTAGTAGCAATAACAATAACCGCAGTTGCAGCGATGCCGACGAGTACAATAACAATAAGCGCTGCAATACCGGGGTGAATTTTTTTCGTAGGTTCCATAAAACTCCTTTAGCTAATGTATAAACTATAATAAGTATAGCTGAATATAGGCTGATATTTTAGCCATCACATCCCTATCTTCTATCGTGTATCATGAATGGCCAGAAAAATAAATACTATACATAATATAGTATCTATATTATACTTATTATAGCAATGCAGCCGCATACATATAAACGTGCGGCTGCATTCTATTCTACAAATAGTTTTAAAGGAGTTATTACCCATGTCAGAAGTTCTCGTTGTTATTGGAAGTGTTCGTAAAGGCCGTGTCGCAGATTCAATTCTTGGATACGTCAAAAACGAACTTGCTACCCGCGAAAATGTAAATGTCACTGTTGCAGACCTTAAGGAAGTCGATCTCCCTTTCTTCGAAAATGAAAACTCTCCACTTTCGCCCGACTTTGTCATCACAGATCCTAAGGTTATCGCCTGGAGCGAAATGGTCAGCGCTGCCGACAGCATCATTTTCATCACCCCTGAATACAACCACACACTTTCAGCAGTGCAAAAGAATGCGCTCGACTCACTAGGAAGTGACTGGGACAAGAAGCCTGTTACAGCTGTTGCATATGGTTGGAGCGGTGGATCACTTGCCGTTGCGACACTCCGCGAAGTACTCGGCAACCTTAAAACAGATACAAAAGAAAACTTCTCGCAACTTGGTTTCATGAAGGACATCAACCCAGATGGTTCTATTGCTGATCAAGCAAGTGTTACAGCAAAAATCAAAGCGACCATTGACGAGATTCTTTAGTACACACCCCCTTGTGGCGCTTATGGTATAGTAAAGCTACAGTAAACCACGAGGGAGTTCATATGGGGAAAATTGAAATAATTGCAGTGATCGTGTTTGCTATCGTGTTCTTGTTCGTCGGTGGTAAAAAACTACCCGAAATTGCACGTGGCATTGGCCAATCTGGTCGCGAGTTCAAGAAAGGCCTTAAGGGACTTTCCGAAGACGAGATTGTTGTCGCAGCGCGAAAGCTCAAAACAACAAAAAAAGCGTAGCACGCAATACGAAGACCCCCAACCCGGGGGTCTTTTTGATGCTACAATCAAAGCATGACACGTAGCTTCGGCCCACTCGCTCCAAAAATCGTTCTCGGTGTCGCCGCACATCCCGATGACCTCGACGTAGGCGCGGGCGGTACACTCGCCGCCTTTGCCCAGCGCGGCGCAGCAATTCATTACCTTATCTTGACCGATGGAGGTAAGGGCTCTGATGACCCGACGATGACATTAGAACACCTCATTCAGATTCGCCACGACGAACAAAAGGCGGCCCTCGAAATTGTAGGCGGAAAAACAATCACATTTCTAGATTATCCAGATGGCGAGCTAGAGGTAACGATGAGTCTCAAGAAACAGATCGTGCAATCGATTCGTACGATTAAACCCGACGTTGTCATCACGATGGACCCGACTGTCATCTACTCGGCTGAACGCGGTAGCATTAACCACCCGGATCACCGCGCCGCTGGGCAAGCAACACTTGACGCTGTTTTCCCGCTGGCGCGAGACCGACTGACATTCCCGGAGCTCGCAAGTGGCGGATACGAACCGCATAAAACACCTACGATATTACTTGTGAATTTTAACGAGAGTAATTTTTCGATAGACATCACCGAAACTTTCGAAACAAAAATAGCAGCGTTGAACGCCCACACTAGTCAGTTCGGGGATACTACGGATCTTACATGGGTGCACACTATGGCAAAAGACGAAGGTGAGAAGTCAGGACACGCCCTGGCCGAATCATTTGTTCGTATAGATATCTCCTAATGTATAGGCGAATTTCTTGACACTACGTATGTTAAGCTATATTATTTAAATAGTTTACTTTGTTAAGTAAATAATAAAGAACAATCATAACAAAAGATTTTAACTATCTTAGGGGTACAAGATGCAAGATTCAACAAAAGGTAATAAAGCCATGAAAGCAGTATTGATCGTAGTAATCGGCCTCGTTGTCGGTGGCGCAATCACCTATCCAATTTCATATATGATGGGTCAAGATTCCGTTAAGCAAACGTCATCAGTTGCTGCGTCGACTACGACAAAGGCAGCCGACCTGCGTGTGACATTAAACGGACTACTTCGTGAACACGTCACCACTAACCTAACGGTCAGCTACAATATCATCGATAAGGCATCTGACGAAAAAATGAAAGCATCACTCGATGCACAAACAGCAAACGCCGTTGCAATCGCTAATGCAGTCGGCAGTATCTATGGCGATGACGCAAAGGCAGCTATCACGACTCCGTTCGTTGATCACCTGACACAGTCCAACAACTACGCCAAAGCTGTTGCTAATGGTGACGAAGCCGGTCAAGCAACCTCACTGGCTGCATTACAAATGAACCTACAGCAGGTTGCAGACGTGTTCCATAGTGTAATTCCTTCCCTCCCAGCGGAAACACTCTATAGCGCCCTCAATGACCATGAAACATTGATGAACAAGGTTGCTGCAGCGTACCAAGCCGGTGATTATGCCACAGCATACCAACTCGAAGACGAAGCTCTCACCCAGATTTCTGGTGGTGCCGACGCCCTCGCCGGTGGTATCCTTGAAGCAAAACCTGATATGTTTAAAAACTAGATTCCGTCAGGATTCGACCAATCGGTCGCCAGATCAAATCCAGTTGGGTGATTAGCTGCAAAGCCACCCGTGTCATAGACTCTACCTGTGCCCAAGCTTGTTTCGACAAGTGAACAGCGCGGGTAGTTTCCGTAATTGGCCGCAATCAGAATGTAGCCTTGTGCATCTACCTTTGCACCATCCGGTCGTACAGAGTACTTGCCGCCCTGGCCACATGCCTGCATAACAACATTCATATTCAAGTCATAATAAGTTTCACGGTGTGAAACACCCTTGCTGTCAGTCCAGTACTGTGCACCCTTCGACTTCGTCAGGCCCGAACCGTCATTGCGTAGCCCAATCACCTCGGTCTGCGAGGTAGGATTCCGCGTCACGAGATTAGCAATTTCTACGCGCGAAATCTCAACACCCTCTTTAATCTCTAGCTGATACGTAACGCTTCGAACACCAGGCACACCCTTTGTTTGGACTGCTCGATACCCAATCGGTCGGTCGGCGTCGTACACTATTTGGCTCGACACTGGAATTTCTTGATCGATCGAGACCGTCTGTTTTCCTTCGCGCCAAACACGCACTTCCATACCCTGCGTGATGAGTGTTTGTTTTGGTACAGACACACGATCCTTCTCACCAAGCTTGATCCCCTTCTCTGCCAACATTTCACCAACGGTCGAATTATTTGTACGAACCTCGGTGCGTCGACCATACAGTTCGAGCGTAATCGTTTTGGCGCGTAAGATCGTTAATTTTAAGCCCGCACCGTCATTCACGTAATCAGTCAATGGTTTCAGCGTAGCAATATCTTCGTCGTACACGGTAATACCAACATCTTCGGCAATCTGCTGCGCCGTTTGATACGGCGAGATCGTTTTTATTCGCGTCGCCCCATCGATAACCAGCACCGGCCGAGCCCTATAGATATTTACCTTGTAGTCAGCAGCAATCAATTCTTCATTAACGGATGGCTCGACTGTATCGCGCGCGTCGAGTGCAATAGATTTCGCCTTTAGTGCTGCGCCGACTGTTTTTTCACTCGTCAAAAAGACTTGCGTTGTGCCGCGATCGTAAACCGTAATCAGACGCCGGTCGTCATCGCGCGCATCTGCCGTTGCGCTCAGTCCAAAAGCAGCAATCGTAACGACAACAAGGGAAAGGGTTAGAGTAAAGCGCCACACCATTTCCTCAATTATAGCACCCGAGCTAGAGGAGTCGTCCTGTTTAATAGTTCGATGGTTGTGAATCCCCTTAACCCATCTGCCAACACGTGCCCCCTAGCGCTAAAAAGCCTATGAAAGCAAAAGCCCCACGTCAACCGTAGAGCTTTTGCTCGACACGGATGTCGTGGGTAGGTGTACGCCGGGTGTGTGTCAAATCAGCACCACTCTTTTTTTCTCGCAGATGGGTTGCCCCGCCAGCGAAAGCGTGATGCTCTTGTCGCTGAGGTCAACCGCAAGCTGTTCGTATAAAGCGCTCAGCTGGAGCTCTGCATCTGCGTCCAGGTTTGACAGCTTGATGCCGGCCTTCTGAGCGGCAACTCTACGGATCGAACCTGTCAGTCCAATCACGTGTAGTTGACTTTCGCGCAGACGACGTTCGATTTTCACCGTGTCGCCGTCCATGCTTTTGAACGTTAATTTGAGGGTCATACCCCTCACCGCCTTCCGTACTTTAGGGATGGATTGTTATAGTATTGAATACTATAGTAAAAGACGCAAGCGTAAGCATGATGATTATTTTGTGCTATGCACGAAAAGAATCACGCAACGTATTGAAATCTCGACGTAAAGATACTGTATCTTGTCCAATCGATGTGACGAACCCCTGTTCGCTCGGCGCGACGAGATCTTTAGCGAGGCGGAATAATAACACTACTTTCGGCGTTGCTGTCACTTCTGCGATGCGCTGAATTTTATCGACGAACGACCGTACTTGCTGTTTTTGATTTTTCGTTTGTACCGGTGCGATAAATTTAAGAATGATCCACCCTATGACGAGAATAATTGCGGCAAGAATGACCAGCAGTGCGACAATACCCAAGAGGATCAGCCACCAAGTACTAAACGATACGAGCCAAATAGAAAAACCGAGCGCGATAGCCGCAATGATCGCAACCGTCACAACAAGCGGTTTATATAGCCGAACAAAGAACTCTCGAGCAATTGATCGTACTACTTGAAGATACGGAGTCATTAGTACGGCGATCCTGACGAAGTCGAGTTGTGCGGCGTTCCAACCCATGTCCAGTTCGCCGAATCACCATCGGCATACCCACTAAGGTAGTTGCTTTCAGCAACCATCAAACAATCAGTATCAACGGTTGCACCAATAGGAACAGTCACGCCGGCACCCTGGTCGCCAGAGCCAGGATATGGACCCCACAGGATCTGTACATTCACAGCACCCGCCGGGGCGGTCAACAGCATCGTTAGATCTCGCCACTCATTTGCACTGTGTGGATACGTCGTGGCGAACGTGGCACTATCATTCGCTAATGATGCACCGCTACTATTGCGCCAGTCTACCCAAAAACGTGAAGATGTCGCATACGATGAGCGTACCGAAATAGCAAAAGCATACGTCTTGCCCGCTGTAATAGGTTGTAAATAGTTAAAGCCAATGTCCTGACCACCGCCTGCTGCCGTCCACGCCTTGCGATATCCATATGTGCCACATCGTGCGGCATCGGTCGTACGCGTAGCTGTACCCGCACCACCGCCATTACCGAACCATTGTATTCCCCAAGGAGTCGTTGATTGCTCGAGGCTTGGGTTCGTTATCACATTTGTCAGCGTCGTACATACACCTTCTTTTGTCTTGACCATATTTGTCGCAAAGTAATTAATTGCCGTACCAGTCGAGTTCGTCATCTGAACACAGCACCCCTTACCAGACCCGTAGCTTACGAACGTCGGGGTCGTACCTGAAGAGGCGGTGACACCCGCTTGCGCGAGTGAAGTCGGATACAACGAGGTTGAGCTACTTGCCTTAAACACCTCGATAGCTTTCATCGCGTTTGTCGTATCACTTTGCAGCGCAGCAACCTTTGCTCGTCCCTGTATGCCGTTATACGCAACGATTGTGATTGCAGCGAGAATCCCAATAACAACAATGACAATTAAGAGTTCAACGATTGTAAAGGCTGATTGCTTTTTCGGGGTATGTACTTTTGCCCACATTTATATTCACAGTATAAATGACTAGAGACGCACGGTCAAAGGACTTATGCTTCAAAATGACTAAGCGGCAGTAGTTTTTAGTTCGACCAAAGCTTTTAACATATCCGTAAGCACCCGAGCTCTTTCATCTTGATCTACGACAAGCTGCGGCCGATCACTTTGTCCGGCCTCACCAATATATACTTTCCCCTGTGAAGGGATGATTGCGAAAGTTCTGTCTGTATCGGTTTTAATTCTTGGTTGATTAAAATCATTAATATCAAAAGTAGTTTCAGCAAGCTCAATAATTGCCTCTTCGGGATCGAATACAATGGTTTTACCATCATACTTAACTTCACCGGAATACCTTTTTATAATAAGGTCTATCCTGTTCCCGTTGTAGTCTTTATAATGCTGACTTTTACTAAGCGATTGAATGGGTTCCACGAGCTCAAATGAATACTTTGATGTAGACTCCTCGAGTTGTCCCTTCCGCTTCACGAAACTCACAAAGAGGTCGGTGACGCTTTCACGTATAGATGGGATTGGACGTTTGTTAGGAACTGGGCTTAAGTCTTCCCAGTAATCATCATTCAGCATATGTAATTGTCTCGATTCGATACGGGCGTATTGAGATTCTTTTACATCAGTTAATAGATCTTCAGCTAACGTCTGTATTTCTCGCTGTATTGCATTTTCAGATTCAAAGTTGTCGAGCTGGGGTTCCATAATCAATATAGTATAATAAAAAGCTCTTGTAGTAAAATTAAATTATTAAAGCATTAAAAAATATCATCGATGAACTTGATCACATTATTTCCGAAGAAGATTCGACGACTTTAACCCTGCGCGGAAGCTATGTACTCGGATCTATACTTACTGCTTCCGAAGAATTATATGACACATACCCTATTCTCGAACGAATCAGTGATTACGCGAGTGATCTCGAAACCAATAACGGTACGGACGAGCAACTGAACAGGTCCTGGGAAAATATCAAGTTACTTACCGAGAAACTAAAACTAAGTTGAATATGAGCTGACAATCGAAGCCCGGCTCATTAGGCAGTTACGCGTTCGGTTAAAAGCATCTCTTGATCAAGCGGCCCCGTCTCCTCTAAGATATCGAGCATTTTTTCACTTATTTGTTCTGGCGTATGTAATCTAAGCTGCCCACGAGAACCGTTCACCGCAAGACTCCTCACTGCCAGGTCACTCATACTTCCCTTAAGATCCGTCAGATCATATTCTGTAAGCGTATCAAAATAAACCGTGCTAATCGCAGGGTGGTAGCGGGTCTTCCTCGAACCCCTCGATGCCTTTACTTGGACTGGATAACGTCCCGATTCGATAGTCGATCCATCAGACTCAACCATAAGATCGAAGTTTGTATTAAGTGCTGCAGTGCTGCCCGTATCTTGACGCACAAAGGCCGTGTACGCCTTCAATCCAAATCGTCCCATTCCATTACAGACCATACTCGAGGCAACTTCGCAGGCAAACCCCAAGCCACTCGAAGGTTCCAACCCCTCGTAGCCATCTACAATCCTAAATAAACTACGTCCCAGATCCTGCGGAAGTTTTTCCAATGAAGGCACAGCACCGTACAGAGGAAGATGTGCGCGAAGCGGTTCGGTATATACACCACCAACCAAGTACTGATTATTAATCAATTGCGCTGTCATAAGTGAATAGGCTCTCTGTCCGTATCTACGTTTACGAACTATCGATGCGTCTCTATGCAATGCAATCTCAGCTGAAATGCTCGCCCTTGTTAAATACTTGTTGCGATAGGACTTTAAAAACGTTTGGTCTTCAGGAGCACCAAGTGCAGCATAGGCCTCTATCAGTAAGTCGAGAGGAGGGTGGTCGAAAGGAGCGATCTTACTAAAATCGCTCAGTACTTCTTTAGGTTGCATCTTAATATTATATAATAATAACTAATTTTAAGCTATAATTCAGCTTTGCTCACTCAACGAGCTATAGTTCGATTAATTAGGTAATCGGATAACCGGCTCAGTAAAAACTCCGTATTGTACTGATAAAACCAGGAGTAAATTTACTAGGGTTTTCACTCATCTCTTTTTTTAGCGCGTCAAGTTCATACCATGCAGATCCTTGAACTTCACTTTTTTGCAGCATAAGCTCCGTGCTGGAATGAATCCGCCCTTCAAACACTCCGCTAAACACTGTCCAGTCAGTATCATGATCTTCATGTTTACCTGAAAATTTCCCGAGAAACGTGAGCTCGGTTTTTACGCCAACCTCTTCAAACATTTCACGATAAGCAGCAACTTCATAGTCCTCTCCTTTATCAACATGGCCGCTTGCAGAGTCTGTCCATAATCCGGGATAATGTCGCTTGTTCGCACTTCTGTGCTGAGATAATATTCTATCATTTTCATCTCTGAGGATGACCCGGCTCAGCCTATACGAAATCGCATTAGCCCGTGCTTCATCACGCGTCCCGAAACCTATTGGTTGGTCGTTCTTATCAACAAAAAGAATATCTATTTCTTTCATAGTGCAAGTATATACCCATCTTTGAAGTTAAAACTATTCTGGCTGAACAGTCGCTTTCATTTCGCCCAACTTTTTGCCGTTGCTATCGAATTGCTCGACCATAAGACCGCATTTCTTTAATATACAGCTTACGCCCTTGCACGATAGCTGGGTGGTTATCTCCTGGGGCTGGTCTCTTTCAGGAAAATGTACTCCTCCTATGTCAAAATCACTCATCAGCTCTTGAGCAATACCCTGCCGAATATGCTCAAAACACACTTCACGCTTTTTGTCAGAAACTGGTAAATCAGGGACGAGTTGGTAGATATCAAAAACCTGAGACTCATCATCTCCTGACTGTAAACTCGATTCACCCATTAGAATACGCTCTGATATGTCTTTTTCTGCACTCATAAGATCTAATGTTAGCTCAGGTGTCTCAAATAAAAAAGTATAATCAATTTGGTACAGCACTTTGGTCAAAGATAGAACCTGTATCGTAAATCCAACAATAGATTTATAATCAACTCATGGATTGGCAAAAACAAAATACAAAAGTTTATAATGATTCGGCTAAAGAAATTGCTAAGTATTTTAAGGGCATAGGCTCACGAATCGAAGATATAGAAAAGGGACTGGAGCTTGCAAATAAAATTACAGGTGCAAATGTTATTGAGCTGGGTTGTGGTGATGGTAGAGATGCGACAGAAATTATAAAACGCGTCAGTAAATACGTTGGGATTGATCCATCTACAGGGCTCCTGGCTATCGCAAAAGAAAATAACCCTACTGGGTTATTCGTCGTCTCGAATGCCGTAGCCTATGATTATCCGACTGAACTAGATACCATATTTGCTTTTGCCTCATTGCTACACGTCAACTACGATGATTTGTCTCTCGTATTCAAAAAAGCCGCAGGGGCATTACGTACTGGAGGTATTTTCTATATCTCATTAAAAGAACGTTCCGAGTACACTGAAGAAATTAAACAAGATGCCTACGGCGACCGAATGTTCTATTACTACAATTCAGCTATTGTAAAAAATCTGGCAGGTAAACTATACGAAACTGCCTATGAGTATCGCAAGACAATTGGTGAAACTGATTGGTTTACGATTGCTCTTAAAAAGACCTAGGTTCTAACATCCTAAATGCTATACAAAAAATAGAACCGAATTAACAGTTCTATTTTGATCAATTTCATTTTGGTACAGCACTTTTGTCAAAGTTAGAACCCTACTGGTCAGCTCCTCGATATAAATATACAAAATGAGATTCGTCCTCACCTACAATCTTCAAACCATTAGATTCTACCAATTTTTGCGAGATAGTATTGTTTTTTCTTACCAATGAATACGCTTGACTGTCAAATCGATCATCTGCGATATCAAGTCTGTGCCGTAAAGATAACTTGCCTAATCCAAGACTCCTCCAAGGGTTAGCAATTAATCCGCTCAGGTTTGGGATTTCTGCATTGATACCTTCTGGCGGTTCATCTACAAGTTGAATAGCAGACAATCCAACGGCGATTTCTCCGGCAAAAACAATGAACTGCTCACGAATACCCGGCCGACACTGTTCTTTTGTTTTCAAAAGTTCGTTATGTACATTACTAGCATCACCAGTATATCGGCGCATCGTTCCAGGAAAGTCTATTGCAATGTCCGTATTATCTGCACGAGAAAGCAGCACAGAAAAATCTTCAGCGACTGAACGCAGATTTTCGATATCTTGAAATGCCACGACTTTATTCATATAGTTCGAATTATATAATCTTATTACTACTCGAACAAACATAAGAAAAAAGTTTTTTTCATAATGCTTATGCTTGGTACAGCACGTTGGTCAAAGTTAGAACTAATTTAATCGCTTAATTGCTAACTGGCTATACTCGTAAATCTTTTGTTCCGTAATAATATCCGAATCTTTGAACTCATCAGGATTAATGAACATAATTTCATCACTATCACTCCCTACGCTAAATTCGTACCTTTCGGGCATAACAACAAACGTAACACGCATCTGGTATAGATTGTGACTCTCCTGAAATCGAGGTTCTTCAACAAGGATAGCTTCATATTCGAAGTCATCCTCTAACCCAACTTCTTCATATAGCTCACGAGCAAGCGCCCCTTTTATAGTCTCTCCGTGATCAAGACCACCGCCAGGAATATCCCACCAGTCACGATCATGCTCTTTGACAATAAGCACTTGTCTACTCTCATTCAGAATTACAGCTTTCAAGGACACTCGAAAAAGGTAATCATTAGTCCGATTTACATCAGGATACCTAACAACACCATTAACGTTACTGTCTTGATTCATACAATCATCATAACAGACAACAGGGCTATAGGTTCTAATCGCATAATTGGCATAAAAATAGAACCGAGTAACGGTTCTAAATTAATCAATTTCGTTTTGGTACCCCGGGCAGGATTTGAACCTACGACCTTAGGCTTAGAAGTCCTCTGCTCTATCCAGCTGAGCTACCGGGGCGTGTCGCTATTATAGCAAACCGTTAGATAGATCGTTCAAGCTCACTCAAAAGCACGAATCGTTGCAGTGCTTCAAATGCTAGCGTGCGACGCGCTTCAAGCTCTTTTACCTCTTCATCGATCTCATGCACTGCGCGATTGGCGCTTCCGGCGCGAAGATCTCGCAGTTCCAGACCATAGGCTTTATCGGCATCGCTTTCGGAAGCATCCATGTATGGCCAGGTTCGACCGCTACGACCTTGACCAGTTGGAAGAAAGGCTAATCGTTTTACAGCTAACTTTTCGGCCTCCGCTCCAATCTCTCGCTCTAAATCCGCAGCCCGATCTCGTGAGTGCACAAACGCATCCAGCAGTACAGCCGCTTCATTCGAAGGTTGCAGCAATTTGCTGCGCATTCTTACATCATTCGTGACACTTCGTAGGAGCGCGGTATTCATCGCACTCATATGCGCAGTATCTTCGCGCGTACGATAGTTCATATTTGCATCTGGCATCAGCAGTCGACGCATGTCTGCGCCATGCAACGAAGATGTGTTTGGTTGTTCACGCCCGATAGCGCCATTCATCCAGTAGTACAGGGATTGGTATGCAGAGCCAAGCGCAACGTCGGCAAGAAGTTGCTGTAAGGTGTCCAGCAGTTCGGCTGGGTTTTTCGTCCACACTTTTTCTGCGTTCTGCTCATAGCGCCTTGTATCAGCAGTGCCGTGAGCAAGCAGTTCTTCGGCCCGTCCAGTGCCGTATGAACTTCCCGCAATTTTGTGATCTTGTGGCGTATACATAAGATTAAACTCTTCTTGACGAGTTCGTTCGGGGCTCAAGATTGCAGAGAATGCAGCCGTGTATCCAAAACCTACTTGATACGGAAATGGCAATGATTCAACCTCGTCGTCATTGTGCCGTAGTCTTACCGCACCAAATTCGGCGCCCTCATCACCGACAACAGATGTGGTAACGATATCAATAGCCGCAAAAGTACTATTTTCAATTGGGGCAACCCGTACCCAACCGACCCGATCCCCTTTTTGTTCTGCCGAAAAAGCTTGTTCGATTTCTCTTTTTTGACTCATGGACCCCTCCGTTTCTTTCATCATAGTAGAGTTGGGATAATATGCGAAGCGTAAGCGCTATAGATAAGTATAGAGCACGAGAGAATGTTGCGCGTCAGCACACCACAGAAAAAACTATCAAAGTTACTTAGCTTTGCTGCGAAGATCTATAAGAGATTTTTCGATCACGTCGGTATAGTGATCTATGTGGCCGTACATAATCTCTTCCGCCAGCTCAAAGTAGCCGTAAGTATCAAAACCCAACTCAAATTCAAGTGTCCAGCTAATAGCTGCTATCTTCTTTAACAGCTCGTCGTCATTTTCGTGTTCTTTGGAAATCTCGTACAAAGCACTTAATATTTTATAGTGTGGATTCTGCTTACTCATAAAAAAAGTATAACAAAAAAACGCCAGAAATAATTCTGACGTCTCGAATGGTTCATCTTGGTGCGGGCGGAGAGAATCGAACTCTCATCGTTTGCTTGGAAGGCAGACATATTAGCCATTATACGACGCCCGCGGACTAAACCAGTATAACATATTTTCTTATCATCTCTAATCTGTTAGAATAGCTAAGCGCAATATTTCAGTACTATAGGTACAAAAGTATGGCGAATGTAGCTCAGTTGGTTAGAGCGCCGGTTTGTGGTACCGGAGGTAGAGGGTTCAATCCCCTTCATTCGCCCCAAGTAAAAAACTCGATCGTATGGTCGAGTTATTTATTTGGCAGCAGTGTCGATCAGCGTGTCGGCTTGTTGCTTTTTATCAAGCATTTCTTTTACCTGTGCCAGCGTAATTTCAATTGAACCACCGGCTTGAACTTCGCGTGACAGCATCAACTTCGCAACTGTGTTCTCGACCGCCCGTTGCACAACGCGGCGCATTGGACGCGCACCAAGGCGAGGATCGTAGCCTGCTTCAACTAGGTACTCTTTAGCATCTTGTGCGACAACAACAGTGATTTTTTGTTGCGCCATATTTTTATTGACGTCAGCCAGGATAAGATCGACAACCTGCAGCAGTTCCGGCTTACTAAGCGGCGCGAACACGACAATCTCATCAAAGCGGTTCAAGAACTCTGGGTGGAACAAATTACTACTAATCAATTCATCAACAAATGTATCTTCGAATTGTTCGAGGTTATAGCCACGGTGCAAATACTCCTGGATGCGGTCCGCACCTGCATTACTGGTTGCAATTACGATTGTGTCACGGAAGCTCACCTCGCGCCCACGTGCATCGCGAAGAATTCCCTCGTCCAGTAGCTGCAGTAACGTCGAAAGAACTGTTGAATGCGCTTTCTCGATTTCATCGAGCAATACCACGCTGAATGGCTTCTTCATAACTTGCGCCGTCAAGCTTGTAGCATCTTCTGTACCATCCGCGATCAATCGCACAACATCATTGCTGGAAACAAATTCATTCATATCAAGGCGAATAATATTGTCTTCACCGCCAAAATAGACAGCTGCGAGCGATTTTGCGAGCTCAGTCTTACCGACACCAGTTGGGCCAAGGAACATAAAGGTACCAACGGGCCGCTTTTGGTTCCGTACACCCGCACGCGCCCTACGAAGGGCATCAGCGACGACATTTACCGCTCGCTCCTGTCCGATCATACGTCCATGAATTAATGATTCGAGATTAAGGAGTGTTTCGCGCTCGACCTCATCATCAACACCACCTGTTTTTACACCAATTGTTTTCTCGATAGCTAGACCTACGGACCGTCCCGTCACAAGTCCATCCTCAGCGTACTCAGCCGCCGCATCAAGCAAACTCATCGCCTGACCGGGCATTGCGATGTCATAGACGTATCGAGCACTGAGCTTATACGACTCTTTGAGCGCTTGGTACATATACGTTACCTTTCGGCGCTGCTCCAGTGCTGGCAACTGCTCTTCTAGAATACTCAGCGTATCAGCTTCATCCGTTGGCTCGATGTTAATGCGGTTTACAGCTGCCGCCAGTGACGGCGTACGTCGACTAATCTGTAGGAACCTTTGTTCGTCAATCGCCATAATGATAGGCAACCTTCCTGCTTCAAGGATCGGTAGGAGCATATTCGTAATATCAACAGACCCAACACCCTCTTCGAAAAAAGCATGCGCATTGTCGAGAAAAATAATAATATTTTTCGCACTATACGCTTCACCAAGCAAAGTTTGCACCATACCTTCGAGTTCACCAGGTCCGTTCGCCATCGTAATAAGTCTCGTTGCATCCAGCATGAACACCTGGTGATAGCGAACAGCGTGTGGCACCGTTGTCGAAGTGCTCATTAGCTCCGCTGCAAGTTCGTATACAATTTCTGTTTTGCCAGCGCCTGTTTGACCAACCAGCGCGATTGCGCCCCGTCCATTCCCCAGCGCATTCATAATCTGCGCACGAACGTCTGCGCGCAGTTCTGTTTGCTGAACACCAAGTTCTGAAATGTTTTGACCGAATCGAGAGAGATTTGGAATCCACCCAAACGACCAGTCCCGTCCAATACCACCGGATGTACGCGTTTTATGTAGGTGCTGTTCAATAAGATCTTTCAGATGCGCATACCACCTCGCACCGCGCAGGAGATCTTCTTCATCTAACTGAAAATGCCCTAGTAATGTATCCTTATTCGGCATCTGGCGAATCATCGCGAGCACCAGAACACCCGCCGTCATGCCACCATCCACCTGTGACATTATTTTCAAGGCCTCATCAAATACAGCCTTTGTATCATCGCGGTTCGTCGAGACGACCTGTTCGAGGTATCCGCCACCAAGACCAAACCGCGCAGCAAAGAATTGCCCGCCCGTTGTGCGTGTAATTGCCATGGCAATATGTTGCGGCGTTGGTTGATCTGGTAATAATGCCAAAATTTCACCTTCTAAAAGATCGTCTATACGTGAACCATTTTTTACGACTGGCACATCGCGCAGTTCGTGCTTGTACCACTCAACGATCATGATAGGAATAACGGCAAGACCAAGGAGTGCCCAGCCGACCGCAACGCCAATTAAGACAAGGGCAATCCCAGCAACGATACATAGCACAGCCCCAACCTCGAGTAACGCAATCCATGGCGACAGGCCGTGCCCAATACGAGCCTTGTGAGACCTCTTTGATTTGTAATCAAACTGACTTACATCCATTCCGGCACCCATCCAATCGCAAAAACGATCAATCCCGCAACGGGCATCAACGGTAATACGAGCCACATCGCCAAGACAATCGCTTCAAACACAGATTGGAAAACAATTACGATGCCGCCTGCAAGGATGGTGAAGCTGCGTACAATAGCACCGATCACCCTCGATAACGTCTTGTCAAAGAAGGCGCGGAGCTGTGCACCAATCGCCCCATTCACTTTCTCTGCTGAGATCTGGCGAAAAGGTGAAAAAAGCGTTGAAAGGAGCTGCCCTATAGAAAAGAAGCCAACTGTCGTCGCCAAACGCTGCTGTACACGACGTAATTGACCTCGCCAACCCTGTCCATACCACCACGAGATAATTCCCACCAGAAACATAGCTTCATTATACGATATAATGGTCTATATGCCTCACTCCTTTGTTGTCATCCTGGGAAAAGCCGTCCGTTACGCAGCTCGTCTGCGAGGTGGTGGCTCAGCTTTGCCAGGATTATTCGTTGAAAAGATCAGTCCAGACTTTATTAAGACAACGCTCTCGCAGTTACCGCGTGGTGTCGTGATCATCAGCGGCACCAATGGAAAGACCACCACCACCAAGATGGTCGTTGCTCTTTTGGAAGCCCACGGATTAAAAGTATTTACGAACCGAACCGGCAGTAACTTTGCTCGCGGTGTTGCCGCGGCACTGCTTGGTGATATCGACGTTAAAGGCAAGCTCGATGCCGACATCGCCGTGCTTGAATTAGACGAAGCCCACGCCGTCCCCTTCGTAAAGTCCATTCCACCGCGCTACAGCCTTCTCTTGAACGTGATGCGCGATCAACTGGACCGCTTCGGTGAAATTGATGCGACAGCCAAGATGCTCGAAAAAATCGCCCAGGCCACAACTGATACAGTTGTCCTAAACCGTGAAGATGCGCGCGTACTTCGCATTAAAGATACGCTCAGCGAACAAAAGGTGACCTATTTTGGTCTCAGCGACAACCTACTGGCGCATTTCCCAAGCGACGACGACATGCGAAGCGGTATCGTCGTGACGTCAAAACGCCCCGAAGCGGGTGTTGTCCTAAAAAAGTACGCCGGCAACGAAGCAACCTACGAGTTTAATGACAAAGAATTCTCAACAACCCTGAAGCTAAATGGCGTCTATAACGTCTTTAATAGCGCTGCCGCAATCGCTCTCGCACAAGCAGTTCTGGGTAAAGGCATGGACGCAGATAAGGTCATCACCACGACCGCAAACGTGACCCCTGCATTTGGACGCGGTGAATCGTTGATTGTTGGCGGAAAACCACTGGAACTTGTGCTTGTAAAGAACCCTTCGGGCTTCCGACTTGGCTTGAAGTCATTCTCGCCCGAAGGCTACGCAACGATGATTGCCATCAACGACAATTATGCCGACGGCCGCGACATGTCATGGCTGTGGGACGTCGACTTTGAGACACTCGTAAACGAAGGTGTCTCCCAAGTTGCCGGTGTTCGCGCATACGATATGGCGCTTCGCCTGCAGTACGATGAAGTAAAAATTGGACACATCGAAAAAGACCTCCCAACAGCCCTCCGTCAGTTCATCGACACGAATAGCGATCACCCAAAGCGCATCTACTGTACGTACACCGCAATGCTCGCGCTTCGTCGAGAGTTATCAAAGATCACAAAAGTAGAGGTCATCTCATGAGTAAGCAAAAAATAACCGTACTTCAGCTATATCCAAAAGATATGAATATCTATGGAGACCACGGAAACTTACTTGTAGTCCAGCGACGATTACAATGGTACGGGTACGAGCCTGAGATTATTCACTATAACGTCGGCGATACGTTCCCCGATCAGGTCGACATTATTGTTGGCGGCGGTGGCCAGGATAGCGGACAAGAAATTATCCACGAAGATTTATTAAAGATCGCTCCAAAACTCCGCGCACTCGCGGAAAACGACGTGCCCATGCTGATGGTCTGTGGACTCTATCAGCTATTTGGTAACTTCTTTAAAACCGCCAGTGGCAATACGCTCACCGGCATCGGTATCCTTGATGTCGAAACGTACGGCATGGGCGAACGTCTCATTGGGAATATTGTTACTCACAGCGCAGAGTTTGGCGACATCATAGGCTATGAAAATCACAGTGGACAAACGTTCCTTGGTCAACAAGCAACACCACTTGCGGATGTTGTTAAAGGTGCAGGTAACAATGCCAAGGATGCTCACGAAGGTGCGCGCTACAAGAACGTTATCGGCACCTATCTCCACGGCTCCATCCTTCCAAAAAATCCTCGCATTGCAGACTTCCTCATCCATACGGCCGTTACTAGAAAGTATGGTGAATTTAGCACTGATATCGTCGATGACCTCCTAGCTGATCTCGCCCGCGAAACCGCCGAAGATCGTCCGCGTTAAATCACTCGATAATATTCACCTCGCGTAATTGAAACCCAGTTTTTCGTTGCATATATACGCACCCCGCAATCAACAACACTGTGTATGCCAGCACAAGCCACCAAGGCGTCACGAGTGTCGTCTTTGCCCATGGCAATCCGGCAAGATATTGTGCGGTAAATGTCATGTAGTGTAATAGCCACGTGACGGGAATTCCCACAACTTCAACAATCGAAGGAATGCCGAGCGCCGTAATGCCTACGATAAATGTCAGCAGCATCGCAATTGGTACTAATGGAACAATTAATATATTAGCCGGAATAGCGACATTCGATATGTACCCAAACGCTGGAACAACAATTGGAATCGTTACTATATGTGCCGCTACAGTTTCGCCTAGCACTTGCCGAATTGTTCCGGGTTCTTTCTCGCCAAAGAAATAGCGCTGCAGAAGTGGACCCACAATCATAACCGCAGCGAATGCCGCAAAACTCAGTTGCCAACCCAAATCACCCCATGCATAACTCGGTTGCCATAGTACCGTAATTGCCGCAGCGAATGGTAACAACACAAATGGATGAAAATTCCTGCCGTAATACCACGTCGCCAGACTCAAACCCGATACAAGTCCAGCACGCGTCATGCTCGGACTGAGTCCGGTTAACGAAATAAACCCTGCAATCATCAGCCCCGACCCAAATACTGACAGGAATTTCGAAAACCGAATAAACAACCGCCGCGCTAGGCGTACCAAAATGGTCAAGTTATATCCGCTCGCAACCACAACATGACTCAGTCCGGCAATCTGTAGCGCAGTAGCGAGGTCGGGCGGCAGGGCACTCTTCTGCCCTGTAAGATATCCTACTCCAAGGCTCGCTTCAGGCTCGGGTATCTCCTTTCGAATTGCGTCCGCAAACCAGTCGCGAAATTTTCGCCCAATATCACCTGGTTCTGGATGCACGACCGATGTCACTTTCGCCGTAAACAATGTGAGCGCAAACGTTCCAAAGCCTTCGGTTGTTTTACCGGACACGGTCACGATATCACCTCGTTTTGCCGCTGGATGGCCCAGGACACTTACCCAAACCGATCCAGGTAAATCATTATTTTCATACCGAATACGATCCAGCTGTAGGACCGACAGTCCTTTCGCTGTCGTCGAAAGGTCTTCTTTTACACGTCCTTCGATAGATAACGGTACTCCGACCAGTTGCTCGTATACCCCTAGGTTACTACTGACGATCGACCCGTAACACATGCCCGCAATCAGTCCCGCGAGTATTACAACAGGTAATACCAATACTTTACGGTTCCAAAACCCCAGCCATGCCAATATTGCTGCACCACCAAACCACCATGGGCTCAGTGAACTATACTGTGCAGCCCATACCCCCGCGACGAAAAACAAGCAGCCAAGCGCTATCATCCACGAGACATGTACGCGTCGTCGTAAGTGCCATAGTTGCATACCAACAACTATAGAGATATGTTATTAACTCTCTCTAAACTTTGTGAGTAATAATGCCGTCTTCTATCAGTGATCGATAATTATACATCCCGCGGCCTTCGGTTTTATAATTCCAGTAGAACGTCGCAAGCGCGCGATGATACATGTGTCGTTGCCGCGTAATCGTTTCGCCAATTAGTGGCAAATGTTTTTCCTGCGGGACACGGTCAAAAAAATGCTGCGGGACAACCGATCCCCATTCGCCAATAATCAGAGGTTGCGCCAGCTGAGTCAGCCAAATAACGGGCTTGAAAATCATGCCGCGAATTCCATCGTATTGTTGAGCTGAAATTTTACGGAGCAGCCCAGGGAACACTCCATAAAAATGTGTATCCATTACAACTGGGAATTGCTGTTTTGCTCGCAGTGCGCCCGAGAAGATAAGCGGCATAAACCCGTCGTGGAAAATAATGTACGTGCCGGGCCGAACAATACTGCGCAGTACCGTATACGCGCGCCGATAGTAGCGTAGTAACGCAAAATACTGACCCACTACTCTCGGTTCGTTGATAATCTCAATTGCCCAGAGCGCTGCTGAATCTGCGTATCGCTTCGCAAGCGTCTCTAGCAGCGCGATATGATCGTCGATATATTTCTTCCACTCTACATGGCCGATGCGTCCACTGTGCATCTCGGCATTTTGCGAGCCCTTCAGTCCATGCAAATCAAGCAGGATTTTAATGTCGTATTTTTCAGCCATTTCAAATGCCCAATCTAGATAGTATGCTGCCCCAAAGTATGGCGCATCATCCTCTAGTACCCAGTATCCGACGGGGAGACGAACATGAGTAATATGTTGCGCTGCTAACCATTGCCAGTCAGCCTCGACCATAAATGTCTGACGATGTTTTTCAATTCGTTCTTTCGCACCTGGTATCTGCGAAAAGTTAAACTCATCAAGTGCGTCGGTACCTGCAAAAACCGATGGCGTCATCCATCGCTCCAGTAGCAGCCAACCGCCTAAGTTCACGCCTTCAATTGCTCGTTGTTTCATACCTCTAGTATGCGGGTAAGTATGCCGTTGCGCAAACAGCCCGAATTTATGGACCGTATGTTCCGGTAAAGATACCTCCATACCCAACACCGACAATAAATTTCGCGCCATTAGCGGAGACTGCCGCCGACCACCAATTCCTGCTACCGCTTGATGTTCGTATGACCCAAGTTGCACCAGCATCGGTTGAGGTGTGAATATATCCGCTGCTCGCCACAGCGACCAACTTGCTCCCATCAGAAGAAGAGGCGATTGAATGCCAGGTTTTTGCCTCCATGGCATCTGCAGCCCAATTGGCGCCACCGTCGGTAGATGTATATATTTTACTTTGTCGCCCAGCGAGTGCCAGCTTCGTTCCATCAGCCGATGAGGTCACAGACTCCCATCCATAAAATCCAGCACCGCTCCGCGCAACCCACGTTGCGCCAGAGTTTGTCGAGGTATATATCGCACCCCCATCAACCGCCGCAACTAATTTTGAGCCATCGGATGATGACGCTACCGACGACCACGTTTTATACGATATGGTCGTATCTTGTGTCCACGTCACGCCAGAGTTAGTGGAAGTGTATATGTAGTCGTTGTTAGCAACAGCCACCAGTTTTACACCGTCCGATGATGAAGCGACACTCCTCCATCGTTTCGCGCCAGACCCCGTTTGCTCTGTCCAGCTGGTACCGCCGTTACTGGAGGTCATTATGTTTGCGCTGTAGGGCGCTGCGGCGATCTTCATACCGTCGGCCGACATTGCTACCCCATACCACTCTCTAGAGCCTGCGCCCGTTAGCTCGACCCATGTTACTCCGGAATCTGTTGAAAGATACATATAGCCGTTATATGCCGCTGCAACCAACCTCGTGCCATCTGCCGATGATGCCAGTGCATACCAGTTTCGAGAGCCCGACACGGGTACTCGTTCCGTCACGGTCAAATTCGTGAAGACCGGAGCGTTCAAGTCGGGAGCACTGTGTCCACTACATACACCTTCTTTTATAGAGCCGTTTGCCGATGATACGTAATATGAAGGTACGTCGCTTTGGGCTGAAAAAATCGTTAAACAGTACGAATTAGTCGCGCTCGTGTATGTGTATTGGTACGTCGCTCCGTTGGTACTCTTAAGCCCGGCGCCATTGTTCGCCGCCGTATATACTGCTGGGTACGAACCATTATTAACATTATCTATGCCAAGTACCTTAGCGGCATTCGTAAGATCAGATTGAATAGCCGCAGTCGCTGCCCTTTTTTGCACGCCATTGAACGCAATAATAGTGATTGCCGCCAAGATACCAATCACAACAATAACAATAAGTAGCTCCACGATAGTGAAACCGGCCTGTCGTGATTTTGCGGTGGAATATATACTCATATTTTAATTGAACAAAACTCCTTCTATTTTACCATAAGCAGTTTCTAAATTTTTCCAAATAAAAAACACCCCTGGTAGCGATCGAGGGATGTTCTTTATTTGAGGATCAAGTTTTCACTTCATCCTCATCCGAATAAATTTGGAGGGTCCGATGGGGCTTGAACCCATGACACCCTGCTTAAAAGGCAGGTGCTCTAACCAGCTGAGCTACGGACCCGTATTTTTGTACGGAAGCTTTTAAAAGCTTATCACACTATATCGCAACAGAGGTCGCGTGTCAATGTTAACGATGACGTTCATGCTCCTTTTTCTTTGGGGTTTTTGTAAATAAAAGATCGATTACCGCGAAGATCACACCCAAGCTAATAATGGTGGTTTTGTTCGCGACAACGAAGTCATATGCGGTCTGTGCGACCCCAGTCAATGTCATTGCGTTGCCGATTGGCTCTATCAAAAAAGCCAATGCCAACATCGCAAAGAAGAATGACCCCAGAATGCGTGCAAGCGGATTTTTGTACACCGGACCTTGGAAAAACAGTAGAATAGCAGGCAGCACCGTAACGAGCGAAAGCGCGATTGCGTCTGGTAATGGACCTTCGGGAATCACGCCAATACTCGAGATAAGAAGACTGGCATCGTAGCTCCAAATCGTACTCAGCGTTGCACCGGCAGTCAGTGCCAGACCCAGAAGCCCAAACCGACGTTTAGAAAAGAATGCTGCTGCAAATAGCGCAATTACAATGAGGGCAAAAATAATAATCATTATCATATGCCCTCATTTTATACTGGATAGCGCTGGTATTCCAGCAAGTAATGCTTATGCCTATAAAAGACTAGGCGCCGACTTTGTCTTTTTTGCTACCACGCTTGGCGTTTTGCTCGATGTAATCGATGATTGGGGCAGCAACATTTCGTCCTGTTACCTTTTCGATACCGAAGCCAGGACTTGCGTTCACCTCAAGAATAAGTGGACCACGACTACTACGCATCATGTCGACACCGGCGATATTAAGGCCCATCGCCTTGGCTGCCTTTACGGCAATCTTCTTTTCTTCATCGGTCAGTTTCACGACAGTTCCTTCGCCACCCTTATGTAGGTTTGAACGGAAGTCATCATCAAGACTTTGACGCTTCATGCTGGCGACAACGCGCCCACCAACGACAAACGCACGAATATCAGTACCGGCAGATTCTTCAACGAACTCTTGCAGCATGATGTTAGTTCCGTCATCGTTCGATAGATAGAAGGCTTGCAGTACAGACTTTGCGGCCTTTTTTGTCTCGGCAAGTACAACACCGTTTCCGTGTGTTCCACGAGCAAGCTTGATAATAACCGGCGTACCACCAACTTTTTCGATAAGGTCATCGATGTCAGTTGAATTACGCGAGAAGACTGTTTTTGGGATACCAACCCCAGCCTTTGCTAGCAGCTGCATACTACGAAGCTTGTCGCGTGAACGTGAGATCGCAAGAGAGCTCGCAGGAGTATAGACACCTTGCATTTCAAGCTGACGTACAATTGCTGACCCGTAACGAGTCATGTACGACGCAATACGTGGAATAATTGCGTCAAATTGCCCAAGATCTTCACCGCGGTAGCTTACCGTTGGATTGTTTTGTTCAATTGAGGCGTAACATTCGCGATACTTAATCACACTCACTTCGTGCCCGCGAGCAAGCGCCTCTTCTTTGAGACGTTTCGTTGAATAGTTTCCGTTACCGTTTGAAAGAATAGCTATTTTCATACTGTCTCCTTAATTTTCCTGGTGATATTTCTTGTGGAACGCGTAGGGGTCTTTGAGCATTTCTTTGTACAGACTGCTGCCGCGTCTTATAAAAGGAGGCTTATCATACTCTTGAACTGATACATCAACCAGAAATTTCTTGTTGATTGTTTTTCGGCCGAGCAATATAGGGAAATGGTTATTTGATCTGTCTGAGAGGAAAAAGGCTGCTCGCACACGTCTTCCTGCCAGCCTAATGGGTATTTCTGTCCGATAGCGGATCTGTTCATGCCCATTCGAGCTTCGCACAACTGCGACCCTGTAGGCTGTCCGCTTTAGTACTTCGCCAGTATAGTACGGCGAGTCTTTTCCAAAAAGGGTAAATCGTAGTTCACCTTTTCGGTTCACTTCAATGTTGGTTGCCCAAATAGAAGAGCTATCTGCGCCGGTATCAGTTTTAGCGTGGACATCTTTAGCATGGCCGATTATCTCGACTAAGACGTTACGTCCAATAACAGGTAACAATTTATCCATAGTTACCTACTTATTATACCGCTGAATGTGATGTATAAAAATTTGACATTCATACTATTTTAGCACTTTTGACCTAAAAAGTCAATACGCTTACGGCTTGTGAAAGAGGTTAGCGCTTTTTATCGTTCTCGAACTGTTCGAGCAATTCACGTTGTTTCTTAGAAATTTTCGTTGGAGTATCAACGATGATATTCACAATGTGCGGACCGCGGCGGTCGCTGTTCATGTGCGGCACGCCGTGATTCGAAAGCTTAAAGTCAGTACCAGATTGCGTCCCAGCTGGAACTTTCATGCGAACCGAGCCATCGACGGTCTCGATATCAATCTCGGTTCCGAGAGTCGCGTCGATCATACCAATGTGTGTTTCGGACAGGACTATATCCCCTTCACGCGTAAACATCTTGTGCGCTTTGACACGGATATTAACGTACAGGTCACCCTTTTTCCCATCAGCGATTGCTTCACCGCGGCCGGTCAGTCGAATCGTAGAACCGTCATCGATACCAGCAGGCACCTTTAACTTAATGGATTGTTTCTTGCGCTGCGTTCCCTTGCCGTGACAGACGGTACAGACTTTTTCAGGGACTTTACCACGACCATGACAGGTTTCACAGACAACGCTTTGCTGAATGGCACCAAACATCGTGTTCATAACGCGCGTTTGTTGCCCGGCACCCTTACAGGTCGGGCAAGTCTTCATATCGTGTCCAGGTTCAACGGTACTACCGTGACAGTGTGAACATTCATCATCCATATCGAGCTCTATGTCGGTCTCGAGGCCAAAGACAGCCTCTTCAAATGTAAGTTGCAGGTTTACCTCTACGTCACGACCACGCTGTGGTGCTTGGCGCTGAGACTGACCGCCGCCACCGAAGAACTGACTAAAGATGTCACCGAGGCCTTCACCAAAGTCAAAGCCACCAGCCTGGCCACCGAACCCTTCGTACGGATTGCCGCTAGGGCCGCCGCCTGATCCACCAACACCGGCGTGACCAAACTGGTCGTAGCGCTGACGTTTCTGGGCATCCTTTAGAACATCGTAAGCCTCGTTGATTTCTTTGAACTTCTCTTCGTTACCGCCTTCTTTATCGGGGTGATGTTGTACAGCAGCACGGCGAAATGCTTTCTTTAGTTCATCGGCACTCGCAGTCTTAGCGACGCCTAATACTTCGTAATAATCACGTTTACTCATCTGTTACCAGTATATAAAACTAGCACTCAATTGTCTAGAGTGCTAGTTATAATTAAGCGGTTAAAACGTTACGCTTTTGTGCCGCGTCCGGTAATCGCTTTCCAGATGAAAAGGACGATAACCGCACCAACGAGTGCGACCAAGAAGCTCCAGATGTTAAAGCCTGTAACTCCATCGCCACCGATGAGGCCAAAGACAAATCCACCAACCACACCACCGATGATTCCGGCGATAATATTACCGAGTAATCCTTGGCTTGCATCTGTTCCAGTAATTTTTGATGCTACCCATCCCGCAAGTCCACCGAGGATAATCCAACCAATAATTCCGAGTCCGTCCATATTATAATTCCCTTCTCATTATTGTTTTGTATATCTTATTATACGTCATATTTAGGTTTATGGGATTTTGGAGCTTTTAATCTGCGCGCAAGGGCAACGGCTTTATTGATCTGACGCGGCTTTAAGTCGTGACGTTCTGCCAGTAGTAACGTCACTTCCTCCATGGTGCGACGAATCTCCTCTAAGTCTTTTGTTTTATCAGGCTTGTCTGATGTTTCGGACAATTCATCTGGTACAGGATGGCTGTTAATTGGCTCGAGTTCACCTGGTTGAGGAACGTAGGGTGTGAGCCCTCCACTAAAATCAATGTATGAAAAGGCAAAAAGCGAGAATGGAAATCGAATAATTGGTGGGCGTATGCGGGCATCACTATCTCGCTCTTTCCAACCTTCGGTAATTTCGGTCTGCAACTCCCGCTCTCTATCAATATATGTCAGTAAGTTAAACGCAGCTGCGCCGATTCGCTCCCTCGTCGTTTTATGTGTATTATCTTCAAACAAGAGGTTTACTTGCTGTTCGAGGATGAATTCTTGATCGTTATCGAATTCCATGATTGTAAAAGTATAAACGAGACAATAATAAAACGCCAACCATATACAGAATGCCGTTCAAATTATATACTGCAGATAATGAAACCTTTTCTTCGATCTACCGGTGCCATATTGGGCCTTATACGCGCTGAATATCGTCAATTATATAATCGTTACTTTGGAAAGATCGAACGGTTCGAAGGGTCCGCAAAACAGATTTGTGCGCAAATCGTGGAACGGTTATGGCAAGGTGATTTCTACCGCACGAGCTTGGGTCATTTCGACTTCTTTTGGATGCGCGACTTCGGTACCGTTGCGGGATCCTTAGTGCATATCGGTGAAGCAAAACGGGTACATCATACGCTTCGTTGGGCAATGCTTCATTACCGACGCGCAAATACCATCACCCTATGTATTGACCAGGCGGGCAATACCTTTAACGCGCCGGCGAGTCGAAGCATCGATGCACTGGCCTGGCTCTTGCATTCATTAGTCGTCAGCCACTATAAGTTGAATAAATCCGAGCACGCTTTCTTGCAAAAACAGCTGGTTAAATACGCAAAAACATACCTTGATCCAAAAACCGGAGATCTATTAAAAGTACGATACGCCGAGATGCGTGATGCAGTCCACTACGACCGCAGCGCGTACAGTGTCGCTCTCGTTGGTCGCTTGGCACAGTGCGCCAAAGAACTGCGTTTGGATGCGTTTCCATTTTTACCAGAGAAGTATGCAGCGGACTTAATGACGCACTACTGGAACGGGAACTATTTCAGCGCCGATCGATCCAATGCGGCCTTCAGCGCAGAGTGCGCGTTACTACCCTTCTTCCTGAACGTTATCAAGGATGAAACGCTCGTCAATAAAACCATGGACTACATCACGGCGGCAGGAATGAACAAACTGTATCCACTACAGTACGGCGAGCACGCCGAGGAATTCAAGTACCGCTTTGCAATGGGCAAGCTTGCAATGCCCAACTACACAGGTACTACAATCTGGACGTGGCACGGCACATTCTATCTTCATATTCTGAAACGGTACAAGCGACCAGAATACGCACAGCAGCACGCTAACTTCGCAAAAATGATCGAACGGCACGGTACGTACCCCGAGCTCGTAAACCCCGACGGATCATGGTACAACGTCCCTATCTATAAGGCTGATCCAGGTATGGTCTGGGCGGCGCTTTTCCAAGAACTATAGAGGTTAAATATTGACTTTATTAGACATAAGTGCTATAATAATACAGTTGTTATTTTGAATGCCACTTGGGAGGCACATTGCACAAGATCGAACTGCGTCGCATTGAATTAGGTTTCAGTGTTGCAGATGTGGCAGTCCTTTCCGGATTGTCAGCACAAACGATTTACCGCCTCGAACGCGAAGACCCCGATGACTACAAAGTCAGAATGGACACGGCGAAACTCATCGCCTACGCGCTCGATGTACCGCTCATTACCCTGTTCGGCAGCAAGGAGATCTCATTCCTTGGTCGGCCCGCACTCAGTGGCGGAACGATCGATGAGCTCGCCAAACGACGACAGGCAAAAGCAGAACTGAAGTGCCCGGAATGCAACGTTCTCAGTTCCCAAAAGGATCGACTGGACGACAACAAGGTCAGTGAGTGCTGCAACAAAGTGCTCATCACGGCCTAACACCACTACGCGTGGGTGACCCGACTCTTCGTGAGTTACGGTCACCCGCGCGGTTTTTCTTTTTTAAAGGTTAAAGCCCCGCCACTGGATTGTGGCGGGGCGATGAAGATAGACTACGCGAGCGTGACGTTCGCTTCGGCCCAGGCAAGTGCTTCGAGTGTCCGCTGACGAGCTTCGAGAGCCCGCTTACTTGGACGCTCACCGTGCCACCACTGGCCCCAAAACGGATCGTTCGGGTTCAGGCACGCAAGGTTGTCCTGGTGAATCAACCGGCCCTCGATGAACGCAGTGTTACGCTCGACATAGACCAGCTCGTACCCAGAGCGCGTCAGTGCTTTCAGGCTCCCTTCGTTCCCTTGGTAGACTGCGGACATAATCCTGTGCAAACCCAGTTCGTGGAAGGCATACCAGGTGCGCGCTTTGTGGGCGGCACTGGCGATACCCTTCCCCCACAGGTCCTTGCGGAAGATCAGTGAACCGGTGGTTGCCTGCCGAATGTGATCGGTGGTAATAGCGTTCAGCGCACTGTTTCCGATTAGCGTTCGTGCGTCTCCTTCAGCGAGCCAGAGTCCCCATACAATTGAGGTCTGGTCCACCCGAGTCCTGTCGAACCACTCCTGCTCATCCTCGAGAACAAACGCAGCGTGGTGTCCCAGGTAGCGCCCCACACTTGCTTGGTGCATCCCGGGCTGAATAAACTCACCCATCACCTCGCGGCTCAAGGGAGCCATTTCAATCTGCAGCTCACCAACGGTGAATCGCATAATAGGACCAAATGACATAGTCCTCTCCTTTCTTTCATTGATCTCGTATTTCGAGACCAGATGAGCCTCCAAGTATTTTCTATAATAAAAAGTCTCCGGTACTTGGAGACTTATCTTGTGTCGCTATATTATTTCAATTAAGAATTCAGATAAGTCATACCATTGTGATCAAGGCCGCCAAGCTTTACGCCTGCGAGTCCGTTGACTGGGAAATGGTATGAATTAAAAGTGGTCATAAGCTCTTTATACCATGAAAAATATTTATGTGCAACAAAAAAGAACCCCGCGATGGGGTTCTTTCATTCAAAAAGCAGACTACTTCTTGTCTTCTTCTTTGTCGATAACTTCACCTTCAACAGGCTCATCATCTTTCTTTTCTGCGTCTGCAGAGGCAGGTGTCTCATCCCCTGAACCGTCTTTCGCAGCAGCTTCATACATCTTTGCGCCGATAGGCATCGTTGCATCGTTCAATGCCTTGGTTGCAGCTTCAAGCTCTTCTTTGTCCTCAGAGTCTTTGTGCTTCTTCGCTTCTTCAACAGCGTCAGTAATGACTTTCTTGTCTTCATCGCTGATCTTGTCTTTGAATTCGTCAGGCATTTTTTCTGCTTGGTAGATTGCAGATTCCAGACCATTGCGCGCATCGATTGCTTCGCGCTTCTTCTTGTCTTCGTCAGCGTGCGCTTCAGCGTCTTTCGCTGCTTTTTCGATATCTTCCTTTGAAAGGTTGCCGCTATCAGAAATGGTAATAGATTGCTCCTTACCCGTTCCCTTGTCTTTTGCGGTCACATTCAAGATACCGTTTGCATCGATATTAAAGGTTACTTCGATCTGTGGCACACCGCGTGGTGCAGACGCAATACCATCAAGAACGAAACGTCCAAGTGATTTGTTATCGCCAGCTAGTTCGCGTTCACCTTGGGTGACGTGGATTTCAACTTGTGGTTGATTGTCTGCTGCAGTCGAGAATGTCTCTGACTTGCTTGTTGGAACAGTGGTGTTTCGTTCGATAACCTTTGTTGCAACACCACCCATTGTTTCGATTCCGAGTGACAGTGGTGTGACGTCGAGCAGAAGGACATCTTTGACATCACCAGCAAGTACTCCACCTTGAATCGCTGCACCAATAGCAACGACTTCGTCAGGGTTTACACCCTTTAGTGGATCTTTACCGAAGAGTGCTTTGACCTTTTCAACGACTGCAGGCATACGAGTCATACCACCAACTAGGACGATTTCGTCAATGTCAGAGATTTTCAGACCAGCATCTTTTAATGCGTTTTCAACAGGTTTTGCAACACCATCAATCAAGTCTTTCACGAGTTCTTCGAGCTTGCTTCGTGTTAGTTTGTATTCGAAGTGCTTTGGACCATCCGCATCGGCAGTCAAGAATGGCAAGTTGATCTCTGTTTCGTTAGTAGAAGAAAGTTCCTTCTTAGCCTTCTCGGCCTCGTCCTTCAGGCGTTGCATTGCAGCCTTGTCAGACTTTAGGTCGATACCTTCGTTTGCTTTAAAGACGTCAAGGAAGTGGTTTACGATACGGTTATCGAAGTCTTCACCACCAAGGTGTGTATCACCGTTAGTAGATTTTACTTCAAAGACGCCGTCGCCAAGTTCCAAGATTGAAACGTCGAATGTACCACCACCAAGGTCGAACACAGCAATCTTTTCGTCTTTTTTAGACTCAAGACCGTATGCAAGTGCCGCAGCGGTTGGTTCGTTAATGATGCGCTTTACTTCGAGGCCAGCAATCTTACCAGCATCTTTAGTTGCCTGTCGTTGTGAGTCATTGAAGTACGCAGGAACGGTAATAACCGCTTCAGTGACTTTTTCACCAAGAAAGGCTTCTGCATCAGCTTTAATCTTTGAAAGGATCATTGCAGATACTTCTTCTGGACTGTAGTTCTTGTCGCCCATCTTTACTGCAACAGCTTCGCCGTTCTTTACGATTTCGTACGGCATGATGTCGAGGTCTTTTTGGACTTCGTTATCTTTAAACTGGCGACCGATGAGTCGTTTTACACCATAGATAGTGTTTTTAGCGTTCGTAACGCGCTGGCGCTGTGCAACTTGACCAACGAGGCGTTCGCCATTTTTGTTGATCGCAACAACACTAGGGGTTGTTCGGTTACCTTCAGCATTTGCGATGACTTCCGGTTTACCCGCAACCATGTATGCAACAGCGCTGTTGGTTGTACCGAGGTCGATTCCAATGATTTTACCCATATTTGATTCTCCTATTACTTGATCATTATGATGAATTATCTATATCTATTCTAGCACTCTAGAGCCTAGATTGCCAATATCTTCAGTATAGAAAATTGGCACTCTCATGTCAAGAGTGCCAACTACATTTTTTATATAAAAATAATTGCAAAAATATATTGCATTTTCTTGTGGTCAGGACTATTATCAATGAGTCTTTACGGAAACACCCGATTAGCCCAAAAAACTACATACAGGAACGCCCACAAAGAAGTGAATCCGCTTGAGTTGATACTCGGTGGATTTTTATATTTCAGGGAAGGAACCCATGCAACTCGTTCAATCTGCCCCTCCGGTCCTCTCGACTGAAGAGGAGGCTGAGCTTCAAACCGCCAAGGATCGCGACGCCTTCAGGGCGCTGCACCTTCCTGAAGTTCGAAAGGACTTCAGAATCGCCAGCCGTCACGCAAAACATCGCGTGTACGAGCTGACCGTTACCCCGACGCGCCTCATTCGGCGCCCGGATTCGTCAACTGTTCACGCCGATCTGGCAAGCCGCACCTGCCGCGAGGCTAAGTGGCTCGATGAGCTCTACAAAGAGAACTGCATCGATGGCATCACGGTCCAGACGAAGGTGGACAAGATGTATGGCGCAGAGTGCAAAGAAAACCTCGAGGACGTTTTCGTGTTCGTCGTCACCTTTTCGGTGCCGACGCGCGTACGAAAAGCCGCACTGTTGCCCATGAGGCGTACACGTGCGGCATAACGTTTTCGGTCGGTCAAGGAGTTCCTTCCCTGACTGATCCTAAGTTCATTTATAAACTAAGTGGATTTTGGATCAGATTACTGTTTCGTGACTTTTACCATCGCGTGACGAATCACGTGACCATTCAACGTGTAGCCAGCCTGCATCTCTTCGTCAATGACTTCTTTGTCACCGGTTGCGTCTTCATCGAATTGAATCGCTTCATGTAGCTCCGGGTCAAACTCGGTGCCCGGTTTCGCATCAATGCGCAAAAGATTGAGGCTTTCAAGAGATTTTTCAAGGTGACGAACAAGCCCTGCAACGCTCTGTACCCAGCTGTTGTCTTTTAGTTCTTCAGGAGTATACGCAATAGCACGTTCGATGTTATCGATAACGGGGAGAAGCTTCAAGATTGCGCTCGCCTGACCAGATTCGCGAGCAGCTACTTTTTCGGCATCGACGCGTTTTCGGTAGTTCTCAAAGTCAGCACGCGTGCGTTGCAAGTCGAGTGTTAATTCAACGATTTCTTCATCGCGCGTATCAACGACATCTTCGGTTGTCTCTTTTTTGGGTTTCTTTGCGTCTGCCATACTATTTCTTCCTTTTACTATTGTTATCACTTTTTAAACTTGCTACGTGGGTCGAATTGAAAAAATACACGACCGTTGCCACCACGGCGATCACGATGAACACAGGGAGGAACAGCCATCCAGGCAACGCCGCTAATACGCGCCCTAGATATTCCACCATATTACAGGATCTCCTCTAGCATCGCGCCGGTGTGACGCACGAGGCGCATGACCTTTTCGTAACTTTGACGTGTTGGACCGATAACACCAATATAGCTATTATCACTATACGGCGAACGGAAGCGGCTAATGATCAGCGTTGCGCCACTTGCCTTTCCAATCGGATTTTCAGAGCCGATATACACGTTCAGTGGTTCATTTGGCTTTGCCTCGCGGAGCCACGGCTCAAGGTTATCGAGGAGTCGTGCGACACCCTGGGCATGGTTACCTTGAAGAAATTCAGGTTGTGAAAATAAGTTCCCGATGCCGCTCATGTACAGTTCGTCGCCAATCGTTGCAATACCCATGTTCTGTGTCAGCTCTACAAGGCTATCCACGGCACCACGAATCGCCCGGTCAGCACGATCCGACTGTGTGTGTACACGTGCCTCAATCGCTCTCGCACTGCGATCAAGAAGAAGTGGCTGTGGTTCATTGGCGTGTGCCTCATTCAATGAATTTACGTAGAAACGGTAGCCTGCGTCAGTCGGAATACGGCCAGCACTGGTGTGTGGCTGTTCAATCATCCCCATCTCTTCTAGACGAGCCATTTCACTACGAACGGTTGCACTCGATACACCAAAAAGCTTGGCAAGCATAACGCTCCCTACTGGTGCGGCAATCTCAGCGTGTTGCTCGATAATTGCTGCAAGGATCTGTTTTTGGCGATCAGTCATGTACGTATTTTAACGCGTTCTAGCACTCTATGTCAATGAGTGCCAGACTTTAAGCGTGTTGATCAAGAAAGGCTTGGGTCGCATCACGCAGACCCGCAGCAAGTGCTAACGCTTTTGTGCGATATGCTTCATCCTTATACGCACCGGACATAATAACTTCAGCCGTATCAACAACTTCTGTATTAATCACGGGGTAGAAATTTGGGTTCTCAAGTGGCTTGCGGTATTCAACAAGCGCTGTGCCAAATCGTCGAATCTTCTGGGCAAGATCCATATCACCACGACCATCAATACGCTGTTCCCAAATTTCAAAACTAGGAGGAAGCAATAAGACCGCTTCAAAGCCAGGCGCTTCACGCATTAGCTCTTCCATTCCCTGGATATCAATTTCAAGAATTGGTGTGCGACCAGCGTCAACAACCCGTTGATACGATTGCGTCGTCGTGCCGTACAGGGTGTCGCCGTGCACGAGCTTCGCTTCAATGAATGCACCGTCCGACAACTTAGCGAGCGCCGCTTCGTCATCGATGAACCAATAGTGCACACCGTTTACTTCCAACCCGTTTCCAGATGGTCGCGGCTTGCGTGTCGTATCAGATACTACAGGTGTATAGTTACCTGTTTGCGTGAGGTACTGCGACATCGTTCCCTTACCAGCACCAGTTGGACCGGCAATATTCAGTGACGGATGTTCCAGAATTAGTTTTTTCGCCTCAGGGGGCATTTCATAGTGTTCGATAGAGTGTGCGAGTGAATTCATATGTTACGCATTGTATCAGATGAGAGGAGGTATTCGTAGGGTAGCGCTAGTCGCGCTTGAGCATGACCATGAAAGCTTCCGATGGAATATCGACTTTACCAAATCGCTTCATGCGTTTTTTACCCTTGGCCTGTTTTGCAAGTACCTTCTTTTTTCGCGAGACGTCCCCACCATACAGACCGGTCGTCACGTCTTTTCGGTATGCACTCAGGTCTTCGCGTGCAATGAACTTTCCGCCGATACCAGCCTGCAACGCAACTTGGAAATTCTGACGTGGAATAACTTCTTTGAGTTTCTTCGTTACTTCTCGTCCCAAGCTCTGCGATTCGCTACGGTGGGCCATGATACTGAGCGCATCTACCATCGCACCGGCGACATAGAAATCAACACGTACGAGATCTTCGACACGGTAATCATCGAGTTCATAGTTAAACGAACCATAGCCAGATGTAATTGATTTTAACTGATCATAGAAGTCAGTAAGAAGGTTCGCGAGTGGTGCTTCAAAACTAATCAAAGCACGTTCATCGATATAGCTAAGGTTTGTTTGCAGCCCGCGTTTTTGAATAATCAACTGAATCACACCACCAATGTAATTTGCAGGGACGATGATCTCGCCTTTAATCCATGGCTCGCGAATTTCTTTGATACGCGTGACATCGGGTAGGTTACTCGCACTCTTAATGTCGAGATCTTCACCGGAATTAAGCTTTACATGATAATCCGTTGACGGGTTCGTAATAACGAGATCAAGGTTATATTCACGCTCGAGTCGTTCGCGAATAATATCAAGGTGCAGCAAACCAAGGAAGCCAATTCGTACACCAAACCCTAGGACCGGCGATGTCTCTGGTTCGAATTGCAGCGCACTGTCACTCAAGCTTAACTTTTCTACAGCATCTTTTAATGCCTGGTAGTCGTCGTTGCTCACCGGGAAGAAGCCGGCGTATACAAAAGGTTTTACTAGCTTATAACCCGGCAACATTTCAGTAGCTGGACGACGCCGAATCGTGACTGTATCACCCACACGGGCATCACGAGTTGTGCGAAGGTTAGTAACGATGTACCCAATTTCACCACTGCCCAGAACAGGACTGGCGCTCATGGCCGGATTGAGCGATCCGACTTCCAGTGCGATACCATTCGCGCCGGTCGCCATCATATCAATAATGTCAGCTTTTTTGATTTCACCATCAATGACGCGAACATACAGAATCACACCACGATAGTCGTCAAAGTAGCTATCGAAAATAAGGGCACGTGTCGGGTCCTCGCTAGTACCTTGAGGAGGTGAGATTTTTTCGACAATTTCGTCGAGTACATCTGTTACTCCCTCGCCTGTTTTGGCACTAATTTTTAGAATGTCATCTTCTGTACAGCCAAGGAGGTTAATGATCTCGGCACTAACTCGCGGTACGTCTGCCGCGGGTAGATCAATCTTGTTGAGGACCGGAATGATTTTGAGGTCTGCAGCAAGTGCAAGGTACACGTTTGCCAGCGTTTGTGCCTGAATACCCTGACTGGCATCAACGACAAGGATTGCACCTTCACATGCTTGAAGACTACGCGACACCTCATAGCTAAAGTCGACGTGCCCTGGTGTATCGATCAAATTAAGCTCGTGGTCTTTATAGCTCATGCGTACTGGCGCAAGCTTTATAGTAATACCTTTTTCACGCTCTAGATCCATACTGTCGAGGAGCTGTGACTTCATGTCACGTTTTTGCACAGTTCCGGTCAGCTCGAGCATGCGGTCAGCAAGTGTCGATTTGCCGTGATCAATGTGGGCAATAATACAAAAATTTCGGATGTTTGGTTGGCTCATTATTTTACGTCTTTAACTGCTGGGGCTTTAAAAAATATTTTCTGTAGTCGGGAAATGATTGGATTTACTTCTGGTAATTTGAACAATCGGCTAAAGGCAATGTAACAGATACCGCCGATCGCCGCAACAAAGGCGAACTTCGGGAAACTCGCCCAGAAGCTCTGGTCATCGGCACTCAGCGGCAAGAATGCCAGCGCAACATACGTGATGATCGCGGTAAATCCAGTCGCACTTGCCATGCGCGCCACTGCGTGTACGAACACTTTGTCAAACAGACCTGGAATACGGCGCGACATCACAAAGAATAGAATCGACATCTCGACTGCAGACACAATCACCGCAGCCCACGCGAGTCCCTGTACCCCCATATCAAATACCATCGTGAATAGTACGGCGAGTGTAATGTTCAACCCAATTGTGAACAATGAGATATACAGCGGCGTCTTTGTGTCTTGGTGCGCGTAGAAACTACGTGCCGAGATAAAGTATACCGATCGGAAGAGGATCGAGATTGCAAGGATCGCGAAGATACTCGCCATCAGCGGATCACCACCGTTGACGATGAAGTTCACTAGATACCCACGACCGAAGTATGCAATCACCGTCACAGGTAGCGCCAGCCAAATAATAACTCGAAGCACCGCTTGCAGTTCAAGCTTGAATAAATCGGGACGACCCTGGGCTAATCGTTCGGTCATCTTCGGGAACGCAGCCGTACTAATAGCGACACCAATCAGGTTAATCGGCATGTATGCCAGCGTTGTAGCCTGTTGGTATGCGCGCACACTTCCTTCTACCATCCGTGAGGCAAGGTTGATTTCAACGATACTGTTTACGTAATCGATACCCTGGTCAAGCGAACGTGGTGGCAATAGTTTTAGCACCTGGCGGAAGCCTTTATTTTTCCAGTAAATCTTAAATCTGTAATCAAATCCCATACCGAAGAGTCCGAGCGTACTCACGATTAGCTGCAAGATAGCACCAAGCACAACACCAAGTGCGACACCCATGATCCCCCCTTCGAATGCTTGCCATCCGAAGATATTAATACCGTTCGTGAAGAACAGGAGTCCAATGATAATACCGACGTTATAAATAGCCGGTGCGAGTGCGAAAAAGGCGAATCGCCCGACCGCCTGCTGCATGCTTGTGATGACAGTGGCAACCGCAAACAAGAACGGGCTGACGGCGATGACACGCATCATACTGACCGCAAGCGAGCGACCCGACTCATCTAACCCTGGTCCGACGACGTAGCGCACCAACGGGTCTGCAAATACGATAATTAATATACTCGCAATCAGCGTTACAAGTGCCATCAAGTTAATGATACTAGTTGAAAGTTCCCAGGCAGACTTTTTGTTGCCGGTCGCTAATCGCTGATTGAATACGGGGATGAAACTCACACTGAGTGCACCTGACACCAGGATGATGAACATGAAGTCAGGGACCGCAAAAGCAACAGTATATGCATCCGCACCGGTTGGATACGTCAGGTAATAGGTACTGTTGAAGATACGGTCGCGAAACAATCCAAGCAGGCTGGCAATCAGCGATGAACCAGCCAACAAAGTTGCCGCTAGTCGCAGGGGCAGCTTTTGGTTGAGCTTGGAAAGTGTTGTACGAATATTAACCATTTAAGAGTGGTTAGGCCCAAACTAGTACACTACTAGTAAAGCTTAGCCTCCTTTGGCAATTTTGCATCCTTCAGTAGTTTCACAACACCATCTTCTTCAAGTGTTTCTTCAACGAGGAGCGCATCAGCTAGCTTCTTCAGACTCGACATGTTAGCAGTAAGGACGACTTCGGCACGCGTTGCAGCTTCTTTGACAAGTGCAGCCACTTCAGCATCGATTTCGCGGGCAGTATCATCGCTGTAAGGACGGTCATGTGTCATACGGTCAAACATCATTCCACCGCCATCGGCATGGAAAACTTGATCGCGGAGCTTCGAGCCCATTCCCTGTTCAATCACCATGTCGCGCGCAATTTCAGTCGCCTTACGTAGATCTGAGCCAGCTCCGGTTGTAATACCATCAACGCCGTAGATGAGTCGTTCCGCAATGCGGCCACCGAGTGCACGTGCAAGAATATCTTTGAATTCGTATACGTTTGTGTAGGTCGTGTCTTCCGGTGGAAGGAACCATGTCACACCACCAGTGCCACCACGAGGGATGATTGTCACCTTGTGAACTGGGTCACTATCGGGAAGGATATGTCCGACAAGTGCGTGTCCAGCTTCGTGGTACGCAGTCATAGTCTTGTCTTTCTCGCTCATCACCTTACTCTTGCGCTCTGGACCAATCGCAACTTTTTCAAATGCTTCAGTTAAATCATCATTGCTGATCTTCTTGCCATTGCGGCGTGCTGCAACAATTGCCGCCTCATTTGCAATGTTCGCAAGGTCAGCACCGGATGAACCAGCAGTTTTTGCCGCAAGCTTATCGAGGTTGACAGTTTCGTCTGCCGGTTTGTTCTTGAAGTGAACCTTCAAGATTGCTTCGCGGTCTTTACGTTCTGGAAGCATAATGTTTGTGCGACGGTCAAAACGACCTGGACGAAGTAGCGCGGCATCAAGGACATCAGCACGGTTAGTTGCCGCAAGGACAATCACGTTTGTTCCAGTTTCAAATCCATCCATTTCAACAAGAATCTGGTTCAGTGTCTGTTCACGTTCGTCGTGTCCACCACCCATACCTGATCCGCGTTTGCGTCCGACAGCGTCAATTTCATCGATAAAGATGATCGCTGGCGCGTTCTTTTTTGCTTTCGCAAATAGGTCACGAACACGTGAGGCACCAACACCGACGAACATTTCAACGAATTCAGAACCGCTGATACTAAAGAACGGAACATTTGCTTCACCGGCAACGGCGCGTGCGAGCATCGTCTTACCTGTACCAGGACTACCAACAAGCAGAACACCCTTTGGAATCTTTGCGCCAAGTGTTTCGTATTTCTTTGGGTGCTTCAAGAAATCGACGACTTCTTCGAGGTCTTGCTTTGCCGATTCGTTTCCAGCGATATCACCGAAAACAACCTTAGACTTGTCTTCGCCATATAGTTTTGCTTTTGACTTACCGAAACCAAGTGCTTGATTGTTCTGGCCTTGTGATTGGCGCATCATAAACATAAAGAATGCCGCAATCAAGATAACTGGGACAATGATGATCGCTAGATTCCACAGAATATTGCCTGTGTCGCTTGGCGTCTTGTTTGTAATTACAGTACCCGTATCAGTCTTTAGACCTTGTTCAGTTAGACTGCTTGAGCTGTCTTTCGTAGACTTTTCAGTAGCCTTCTCGCTATCTTTCGGTGTAATCGTCAGGTTATTCCCTTCAACGACAATACTCTTGATCTCACCCTTGTTCGCGCGTTCAATCACGCTTGAAATAGGCACATCTTTCAGGTTATCGTGCGGTGTTGTAATGGCAATAACGGCCAATACTCCAACGACCAAAATCACCCAAAAAAGGGATAGTCTCAGTATATTGTTAGGTTTCTTGGGCATAGGGGTCTTTATAGCCATGTTAAATCAATTCCTTTCGGCATAAGTAGCAGTGTTCTCTTCTCTATTATTTTAACAGCGAGAGGGAGAAATTACGAGTGGTGAATTCAATAGTAAGCCCGGCACCAGCATGATACAAACTCTTGGCATGAGCAGTCTTGATTGCTATCAGTGCACGCTCAAGTTGTGGGCGGGTCAATTTAGCTCCCGTTATAGACCGTAGGCATTCAATCGCAACATTTTTTGGGATGTGCATAAAAAAATAGCGACTGTAGCGCGGACCATCACCAATCAAGCGTCGCACCTCAGTATCGATATGTTTTTTGCTCTCAAGTTGTTGCGCACGTAGCGCAAGCAGCTGCTGTTTTTGATCGGTGGTCAGGCCAACGATATCCCGCCGCAAACGATTCCGTAAATACACATCCGTTGCATTCGTACTGTCCTCTCGCCACGTAAGGTTTCGTCGTCGTGCATACTCGATCAAGTCGGCCTTGGTGGAAGTCATTAATGGGCGCGAGATATCAGAGTCGAGGACTGCAAGCCCCCGCCAACCCGTACCGCGGTGTAAATTAATAGCAATCGTCTCTACCGCATCATCGGCGTGATGGGCGGTAACTATTTGGGCGTCATGTTTTTTCGCAAGACCACGCAGGAAAGCATAGCGCCTCGTACGCGCACGTTCTTCGCTGGCATTCGGACCAAGTTCTTCGCGAACTATTTCAAACGGGAAGCCGTACTGCGCGGCAAGCGTGCCCACGAACAACGCATCCTCAGAGGAATCCGGCCTAATTCCGTGATCAAAGTGAGCCACAATAATGTCTCTTCCCGGAATCTGCGCAAACATATCAAGCAGAACTACCGAATCAACACCCCCACTGACCGCCACCACGTATTTCGACATTATGCTTTTTCTTGTAGCTTCCTCAGCTCATCAATAACCTGCTCGCCATGACCCATCGGTGTTACTCGCCCATACACCTTCAAAACCTGCCCTGAAGGATTAATGATGAAGGTTTTACGCAAAATACCTTCGCGTCCATACATTTTCTTGCCCCATGCACCGTACGCTTCAATCACGGCTCCCTCGGTGTCAGTTAGCAGCGTAAAGTTTAATGCGTATTTTGCCCTAAATTTCTCATGGCTATTCGCATCGTCTTTGCTGATACCAATAATTTCAGCGCCCATTTCTGCCAGGGTGTCACGTGCATCCCGCAAACTACAGGCTTCGGTTGTGCACCCCGGTGTGTCATCTTTCGGATAGAAGTACAATACAACCCATTTACCCTTGTAATCATCCAGTGTATGGGTGACTCCAGCGATGTCCGGAAGTGTAAAATCGGGCGCAGCGTACGGTGGTTTCATCCTTTTATTATACCGCCTTTCAGTCGTCTGTCAGAAAAACTTGTATAATGAGTTGCAGTGTCAAAAACGGAAATAAAGAAACAGAACCGATTAGAGACCCTCGATCACCTTCGAGGTTTTTTCATTATCGTCATTATCATCGACCATTTATCGAGGTGGCCAAGCGTCTTTTCGCTCATTACAGGCAAAGCGCTGTTATGGGTCACTGCAGCAGAAGGCTTCGTTGCAATATCCGGACTGCTCGTCGGCTATGTACGTGGGTACAAGAACCAATCACTCCCCTTCAGGGACGTCAGCGTTAAGCTCCTTCGCCGTGCTCTGCTTCTGTATGTGTGGTCGCTGATCGCGTCAATCGCCTACGTTGCAATTATCTGGAATGTACATCTCACCGGTGGCTCACCCAGCACTCCGATGCCAGCAGGCGACTGGCGAACGTTCCTCGTAGACCTCTTTACGATGCAGTACACCTGGGTATGGGTGCATTTTCTTACCCTTTATGCAATCTTCCTAGCGGCATCACCAATTGCAATCTGGTTCTTCCGTAGGGGCCAGGCTTGGATTGTAGCAGTTATAAGTTTTGCGCTGCTTGCCCTTGGATGGGCGACAAAATCCGAAGCACTGCAGTGGCAGTTCCTTTTCTTCATCCCCAGTATCGCCGGTTTTTATCTTCACAATATCCAGTCGTGGTGGCAGCGCATCGGAAAACAAAAGCAGGTGCTCATATCAACCACAACCATTGGCTTCACGCTCCTTACGATCATCATCTCGGCACTCTTTACGTTCTACGCACAATCATTCCAGGCAGCCGCCAACTATATCAATACCGTTCTGTTTGCAAAAGATTCAATCAGCCTCTGGCGCGCAAGCCTCGCTTTCGTATGGTTCATCGGTTTTATGTTTGCATTCTATAAACTACGCGCAGTCATCAGCAAGTACTTGAACTGGCTCCTTATCCCAATTGGCACGCATTCGTTAACCGCCTACATTCTGCATGGCGTCGCACTGTGTACTATCAGCTTTTTTACCACCAGTAGCGATAATTACATTGTAAATAGCCTTCTCGGCCTGACGGCAGTCATGATTACCTGGGGATTATTGAAAATCCCATTGGTTCGTCGAGTTATCCCAGCCTAGTTGGTCTGGTATTCGTTCCCCTTGTAGACAGTTTTTCCATCAATGTAGTTCTTGATACCTATATTATCAATCGCCTTCCATGTGCTTGATGGTGGAACGAGATCACCTTCTGCGTACCCAACGTACCAAACGACGGGGTGTTCTTTTGTGAAGGCGTCTAGGTCTTTGATCTTGTGTGCATCGCTGTACTTCAGCATATCCAATGAGCCGTAGGCGTAATCGACTTCTGCGTCAATAAAGTAGATCGGGTGTTCGTCTGAATTATAGAATACCGCCTCGTAGAATACCCATGGGCTTGCGGTAATAATAGGTTCGCCTGGTGCAGACTTCGCAATTGCTTCTTGAACCAATGTTTTTGTCTCGATACCCGTGCGTGAGTTTTTATTGTAATTGCCGTAATAATACATATTTGAAATACCAAAGATAAGCATCGCACCGATGATGGCATAGATACCCACCTGTTTTAGGACGCCAACTTTCTTTAGACCATACGCAAGTGTAACGCCAACAAATAACGCCGATGCGACGGCAGATGGCAATAAGTAGCGTTCGACAAATGATGACGTCAGCGGTGGCATTGAGGCGACAAAAAGCACAATAGGCGGAACGGCGGCAAGTGCGAGCAGTAGAATATAACTGCGCTTGAATGAAGTGTTTCCATGTCGGTACGCCCGAACAGCGAGGAGTGTCAGAAGGATCCCCATCACAGCAAGAACGGTCGCGTACCAGCCAGTCACATGATCGTGCTCCCAGAAGTACACCAGCGTCCCGAAATACGTTCCAAATGAATCAATGCCCACAGGCCCGATCCAGAATCCACCCGTTTGGACCACGACCAGCTGAATAGCCATCGCAGGCAACCATGGTAAGAATAGTACAATTGCAATGATGTGCGCAGTCAGCCAGTTCCTGTCGAAGAAGTTACGTGCGAGATCCTTTCCTCGTAATTCAGATTTTCGGAGTGTGATGTAACGCCATACCCAGTGTGCAATCCACGCAAGGGCAACAAAGTAGTGCGTCCACATACCCAGGGATACAAGCACACCGTATAGTATCCAGAGCTTACGATTACCCGATTCAGCCGCACGAACAAGTACGTACGTCGCAGCCATGACGATCGCAGCGGCAAGTGTGTACATACGAGCTTCTTGGCTATAACGAAGGAACAGTGGTGACAGCGCAAGGATGAAGATACCGATAATTGCCGCGCGTCGTCCAAACTGGCGTTTTATAAATAGATAGCCAAAGACAGCTGCAACAGCACCGAAGAAAACACTCATTGATCGAAGGCCTAGTTCTGTTGTTCCAAAGAAGAAACTCCAAATTTTCAGAAGCCAGTAAAAGAATGGCGGATGTACGTCAGTCGCCGTATAGCGCGCAATATCAAGAAAGTTAAATTGAATAATATATGCACTAAACGCTTCATCGAACCAGATAGATGCTTTAGTGATATTCCATAGGGCAAGGCTCACAAATAATGCCAGTGCAATAGCTACAAATACATAATCCCCCTTTGGGCGGGATTCAAAAAAGCGTGTGATTGAGTGAAGTGTTTTTTTCATATTTTTACGTCTCTTCTATAATACCGGAGCTACCCCCGCTAAGCAAATATAACAACCTGCAATTGACTACTAGAAAAAGGTTTCGAAATAGCGTATAATCACCCCAGTAAACCCATCGGGGTGTGGCGCAGTTGATAGCGCGCTCGGTTTGGGACCGAGAGGTCGAAGGTTTGAGTCCTTTCACCCCGACCAAATAAAAATGATCGTCCTTGTGACGATCTTTTTTATTTAAACATGGATGACACAAACCTTCGACATTTTGTAGAACACAAAAATTGTCGAAGGTTTGGCCGAGTATATCTACTTCTCTTCGCCCTCAATAGAAATATGCGGCAATCGCTTATCAAGCCACTTCGGAATCCACCAAGCGCTTTTGCCGAGTAATGTCATAACTGCCGGGACAATCGTCATGCGGACGATGAAGGCATCAACCAAGATACCAATAGCAAGGGCGAATCCTATCGCCTGAATCGTTGCGTCATGGTTGAAGATGAATCCTGCGAACACGCTAATCATAATAACCGCAGCTGCCGTCACAACTTTTGCGCCCAAACGGAAGCCGCGCGCCACTGAACGTTTCGCATCCTTCGTCTTGGTATATTCTTCGTGCATACCCGATACCAGGAAGAACTCGTAGTCCATTGCCAGGCCAAACAAGACACCGGTCGCAATAATCGGAATGAAACTGACGATTGGACCCGGCGCTTCAGCAATACCGAACCAACCCCACTGGAAGACGGCGACTAACGCACCGAACATCGCGAGTACGGACAGTAAGAATCCAAGTGTTGCTTTTAATGGAACGAGGATCGAACGGAAGGCGATAATCAGCAAGATGATCGAGAGTCCAACAACAACTGTCAAATAGACAGGCAGTGCGTTAGAAAGCTTCTCATTGATATCTTTTTGCAGTGCAGTTGATCCAGTTACTTCGAAAGTCACATCTTTATTGCCAGAAACATCTTCGGCGGTGGCCGTATCACGAAGGTGTTCAATCAAATCATTCGTCTTCGCATCAATTGGTGCTGTTTTTGGAATGACCTGGATGATGCCAGCAGTGCCATCTTCAGTTGCTGTCGCGGGCAATGCTTGTTGTACATCATTAATCGTCGCGATCTCGGTCGCTACTTTCGAGAGCTGTACTTGCTTTGCATATTGTATCGTTAACGCATCCAGTTGAGCCAAGGCTGCTTGCTGTCCTTCGAGTGTTGTCGGCGCAGGCTGACCTGCCGCTTGCTGCAGAATCATTTGGCGCGCAGTGGTACGATCTGCGTCACTTACCTTTGGTAGACCTTGCACGAGGACGGTCAACGGTGCATTAAATCCAACACCAAAGCCTTCTGTTAATAGATCATACGCTTTGCGTTCTGATGATTCAGTCGATGCATATTGATCGGTTGGCAGGCCAAGCTTCAAATCTTGCGCAGGCAACGCGATTGGAATAACAATCAAAAGCCCCACAAGCAAGAAGATGATTGGTCGTTTGATAATCTGCTCACTCCATTTGTACCAAAGCGTGTTGTGCGCAACGTGCTCAATCTTTTCGGCGCCATGTTCTTGGACGTGCGCAACTTGTGCGCGAAGTTTACGCCCGAAGATTCGTGGACCAACGAGGCGTAGGAGAGATGGCAGGGCTGAGATTGCAACCAGTGCGGCAATAGCAATGCTTCCTGCACCCGACAGACCCATTGTCGTCATAAACGGAACATTCACAACCGTTAGGGCAGATAGTGCGATAATGACCGTAATAGCGGCGAATACCACCGCGTTACCAGCTGTACCAAGCGCCCGCTTCAACGCATCTTCGTAGCTATAGCCTAACAACAATAGTGATCGATATTTGTTTGTGATAAATAACGCGTAATCAATACCAACCGCTAGACCAAGCATGACCGCGAGGACTGGTGTGGTCGCACCAATTTCAATTACCTGACTCAATGAGAACAATCCCGTCATACTGACACCGATTCCAAGCAGGGCTGTGAGCAGTGGCATACCTGCCGCAATCAATGAACCTAGGGTGATCAACAGGACAACAAGGGCAATTCCAACACCGACGATCTCACCTGCACCGACAATTTCGCCCGGTGTTTTATTAATGAGGTCACCCGCAACTTCAACCTGCAGGGTGTCACTGTTTGCCGCTTTGGCTTTTTCAGTAACAGTGCTGAGTGCCTCTGGTTTAATTGAACCGACAGTACCATCAAGCTGAACTTGAGCGTACGCGATATCACCGGATTCAGAAATAAATGTCGAGCTTAAGAATGGGCTCACCACCTGGCTGATGCCGTCGACTTCACCAACTTCAGCGAGGAGGCTTTCGATTTTATCTTTCTGACTGACAATCGATTGGCCATTTTCAGCCTTAAAGACGATTCTTCCAGTTCCCCCACCGGCTGCTGGGAATAAATCACCGACGTGGTCAATCGCTTGTTGCGCCGGCGTACCCGGAATCGACAGTGAATTACTTGGTGCTTTGAAAAAGATTGTCGTTGTCGTAACCAATGCACCTAACAAGACGACCCATATCGCTAAAACGCGCCATGGGTGCTTATACGCAACTCGCGCCAGAAAATGTAAAAATTGCCCCATTAAAACTCCTTATTTCGCGTATTCTATTGCGCGTGTTTCACGAATAACATTTATCTTAATTGTACCAGGATATTGCATCGTGCTCTCGATCTTATTAGCGATGTCACGCGCTAGCTTTATTGCGCTTAGGTCATCGATTGCTTCGGGCGTTACAATAACGCGCACTTCACGACCAGCACTAATCGCGTACGATTTCTGAATTCCCTTAAAGCTATTAGCGATATTTTCAAGATCACGCATACGCTCCGAGAAATTCTCAGCGCTAATATTACGTGCACCAGGGCGCGCTGCAGACAGTGCATCACAAACACGGACAACCAACGCTTCGGGTGTTGTCGCTTCGATATCATCATGGTGCGCTTCGATTGCATGGACGATTGCGTTGCTCATGCCGTATTTACGCGCAAGGTCAGCACCGATGTGGTGATGCTTGCCTTCAACCTTGTGTGTCACCGCCTTCCCGACATCATGTAATAGTGTCGCGATCTTGGTCGTACGAACATCGGCGCCAATCTCTTCCGCAATCAACCCAGCCATATGCGCCATCTCAGTGCTGTGAAGTAAAACGTTTTGACCGTAACTCGTACGGAATTTTAGTTCACCCAGTAGCTGAATCATTTCTTTTGGAATACCGACAACTCCAACTTCGCGAGCAGCATCTTCACCGGCACGCATTACTTCTTTGCCGATTTCTTTTTCAGCTTTCGCAACAACTTCTTCAATACGTCCCGGGTGGATACGTCCGTCTTTCATTAACATCTCCATTGTCATACGCGCAACTTGGCGACGCAGCGGATCAAAGCTTGAAAGAATAATCATGCCAGGTGTATCGTCGACAAGAATATCGACACCCGTTGCACGTTGTAGCGCCTGGATGTTGCGGCCTTCTTTTCCGATAATACGACCCTTCATCTCTTCATCAAGCAGCTTGATGGCAGTAACGGTTCGTTCGGCCGTCACCTCACTACTCATGCGCTCCATTGCTGATACTAATATCAGTTGCGCTTGTTCTTCGGCTGTATCGCGCGCCTCATTTTGTAGCTTACCAACTAATCCAACTAAGTCCGCCTTGATATCACGCTCGGTCATTTCCATCAGTTTCTCGGCGGCTTCTTTTTTCTTGAGCCCTGCTATTTTCTCGAGCTTATCTTGTTGGCGCGTACGGATTTCACGGATTTCATTTTTCAGGGATTCGACGTCATCTTCTTGTGCGCGTAAGTTTTCGGCACGCTTATCAAGTTCATCTAATTTACGATCCAGACTCACCTCACGTTCGCCGAGGCGGCTTTCGGTGCGATCCCATCCCTTGCGTCGTTCGCTTTCGTCTTTTTTTGCATCATCAGCGAGTTTCATTGCTTCGTTTTTGGCCTTCAGGACGATGTCACTCGCCTTCATTTTGGCATCAGCGATTGCTTGATCGGCTTTATGCTTCCCTTTTGTCGTTCGGTTGCGAGCATAGGCAGTTGTACCGCCCACACCAGCAAGAATCCCGATTACAGCGGCAATTATTCCTTCTATCATGGTGTTTCCTTCCTCAGACGGGCCTGGCCAAGTGTTCATCTTGGCGGTATTCGGTATCACAGGACGAGCTGAAAGTTTTCAAAAATTTGCAGTGAGTCCACAGAAAATATGTTTTGGACTACTCTTATTGTAGTCCCGATAAAGCATTACTGGCAAGCTTATTTACGCGGAGTTGTGATGTGCGCTTCCGCGCCATACTCAGGCATGACAAGTGCATCATTTTCGCCTGCATTCAATCGATCCAAACCAAGTGTCTGCCAATGATCGCCGGTCGTCCCAACAATTGGAATCTGCTGACTGTCAGCAATTGTGTTCAGTACAGTCAAACCAATACGGAGCCCCGTAAAACTACCTGGACCCTGAAATGCAACGATGCCAGTGACGTCAGTCCACGATTTGCCGAGCTTTTGAAAATTATCCTGCAGGTAGCCAAGTAGCCCCTTCGCAAGTGTTCTGCCGGATTCCCATTCATCATCAAGACGCTGATCACCATCGATCAAGCTTAATTTACATACAGGGGTCGACGTATCGAGTAATATAATCATAACTTCTCCAGTAGTTCAGTTGGTCCTTTGATGGTCAGCTTACGGGTTGTTTCTGTCGGTGCCTCAAAAACAATGCCGAGGCGATTACCTGGCAGCACACCTTCAACGATGTCAGCCCATTCGATGACAGTAACAGTCAACGGGTCTTGTGTCGTCTCGGACAATTCATTCGCCATAATCCCAGCGTCATTCAAGCGATAAAAGTCATAGTGTGCGAGCTGCAAATCATCGCGTGCGTCATACACACGACTAATCGTAAAGCTCGGACTCTGGACATCCTCATCGATACCTAAGCCAAGTGCCAACCCTTTAACAAAGGTTGTTTTGCCGGCACCAACGTCACCTGTCAGCTCGATAGTTTCGCCACCACTTAAAAGTGACCCTAGTTTTTGTCCAAGGGCGCGTGTTTCTTGTTCGCTACTGACCTCTATAATCATCAGAAGTAGTATATCACCTAGTACTTTTGGGGTCACTGCATTACAATTGAGCGTAAGCACTATGCGCATTTCCGATACTATCCTGGAAACGTTGCTTGGGCGGGCAAACTTAGCAGATCCCAAGCAAATAGCGACTCTGAAAGAAGAGGCGTCTCGTTCAAAACGCTCTTTACAAGAGACGGTTATTGACCAACGCTTAACTGATGAGAAAACGCTCGTACAACTCTTTGCAGACTATGCAGGTGTTCCGTACGTCGAGCTCGATCCGCAAAATATTCCAACGGAGGCGCTCGACCTTCTCCCAGAGCGAATCGCACGTCAATATAATGCCCTTGTATTCAAGATTGACGAAGAAGGCGTTCGCTACCTGGTTATGGAAGACCCTGATGATATTCAGGCCGTCAACTTCATTCAAAAAGAAATTGGCGTCAACTCACGCGTTTACATCGCTACACGCGAAAACATCCTTTCGGCACTTGAAGCCTACCGTGGTGACGTCAACCAAGAGCTGAACGAAGTTATCGATGTCCAGCGCGTCTCGGATAATGAATCCCAAGCGATCAGTGAACAGGATATCGCCGAAGACTCTCCAATCGCCCAGACCGTCAACCTCCTTCTGGAATACGCGATTCGCTCACACGCATCTGACGTGCACATCGAACCCCGAGAAGAATTCGTCCAGATTCGCTACCGTATTGATGGCATCCTAAAGGAAGTGAACCGCCTCCCTCGTAACGTCCTTGGGCCGCTGATTAGTCGTATTAAGATTCTTGCCAACCTCAAGATTGACGAACGCCGCGTGCCACAAGATGGCCGCTTCAAGATAAAAGTTGGTGGAAAACAGTACGCACTACGTGTAAGCTCCCTCCCGATATCTGATGGCGAAAAGATTGCCATGCGTATCCTAGACGAATCAAACGAAGCGATCAGCCTCGAAGCACTTGGTTACTGGGGTCAAGCTCTTCGTGATATCAAAAAAGAAATCATGCAGCCGAACGGTATCGTTCTCATGACAGGACCGACTGGTTCAGGTAAATCTACGAGCTTGTTCAGTATCCTGACAATCCTAAATCGTCCGAACGTTAATATCTCGACCATTGAAGACCCGGTCGAATACAAGATTCCAGGCGTCAATCAAACGCAAACAAACTCAAAGGCCGGCATGACCTTTGCTACTGGTCTGCGCGCACTTCTACGTCAAGATCCGAACATCATCATGATTGGTGAGGTCCGTGATGGCGAAACAGCCAACCTAGCTATCCAGGCCGCCCTCACGGGACACATGGTCTTCAGTACACTCCACACAAATGACGCCGCTACATCTCTGCCGCGTCTTCTCGACATGGGAATTGAACCTTTCCTCATCTCGACAACTATTCGCGCGATCGTTGGTCAACGCCTAGTTCGTCGCCTCCATAAGGGTTCCCGAGAAAGCTTTGTGCCAACCGAGGATGAGAAGAAAGCAATTATTGGCCTGTTCAACCTGCATGAGGGGCAAGACTTCCGTATTATTCACGAGCTCGAAAAACAAGCGGCTGCACAAGGACTTGGTGGTGACACACCACTCAGCACAGACGAAAATGGCATCAAGACCTTATGGCGTGCGAACAAGGACTTCAATGACGATGATGCTCAAGAGGGCTACAAGGGGCGTCTTGGTATCTACGAGGTACTCCCAAACACACCCGTCATCGAAAAAATGATTTTGACACGCACCGATAGCACCCAAATTAAACAGCAGGCAATCAAAGAAGGTATGATGACCATGCAAATTGACGGTCTCATCAAAGCACTTCGCGGTGAAACGACCGTCGAAGAAGTCCTTCGAGTGAGTAGGGATTAATGACGCAATTTAACTACATCGCAGTTGACGCCTCTCAAAAGGCCGTCAAGGGAATGACCGATCTACCAGATCGTAACAGTGTTATTGCGGCACTTACTCGTCAGAATCTTCGCCCAGTCAGCATCAAAGAAGTGACTGCCGCGAAACGGTTTGAATTCGACCTTAACAACCTATTTGCATCAAAAAAAGTAAAGTCTGACCAGCTCGTGATCTTTACTCGTCAGCTTAGCGCCATGGTTGGTGCGGGCGTGCCCCTACTCCGATCCCTAAGTTCACTAGAGAAACACGCCGAAGATCCCGTACTGAAAAAAACGCTATCGTACGTCATTAAGGACATCGAAGGTGGTAATTCATTGGGCGATGCGCTTTCGAAGTATCCTTTGAGCTTTAACGACATTTATGTCAACATGGTTCGCGCCGGTGAAACTGCCGGAATTTTGGATGATATCCTAAAACGCCTGGCGTACCAACAAGAAAAAAGCTCGGCTATTCGTAAAAAAATCAAAAGTGCTATGGCGTACCCAACCGTTTTGATCGTCATTACAATCCTGGCATTCTTCGGACTGATGCTTTTTGTGATTCCACAAATTGGTACAATCCTGACGGGCCTCGGTGGACCGGACGCGAAACTACCCGGTATCACCCTCTTCATGCTCGGCCTCAGCCACATCATCACATCGTACTGGTTTATCATCTTCCCTGTTATCGGTGGTGCCATCTACGCCGTTATCAAATACATCAGCACACCAAAAGGACGACGCAACTTCGACAGCCTTACACTTAAGATCCCTGGTGTAAACGCAATCATCCGCAAGATTGCCATCGCTCGTTTCGCACGCACGTTCTCGGCCCTTATGGGCGCTGGTGTTGCCGTCCTAGAATGTCTTGATGTGACCTCACGCGCGGTTGGTAACACGTTATACAAGGAAGCCCTCCAAGAAGCTTCAAAAGAAGTAAAGAACGGAAAGGCGCTCTCGGTCGTCATCGAAAATAATCCTCTGTTCCCCGCAATTGTCGGTCAGATGCTGGCTGTCGGTGAAGAAACCGGCCAAACTGACACCGTTCTTATTAAAGTTGCCGACTTTTACGAAGAAGAAGTCGACCTTGCTATTGAAAGTATCAGCTCTATTATCGAGCCAACAATGATCGTCATCATGGGAAGCATGGTGGGACTGATCGCCGCCAGCGTCATGACCCCTATTGCTCAGCTCTCTCAAAACATCAAATAGCCGTAGAATCCAGCGAAGCGCTCATGCTATAATACAGAGAAGTTATCTACGTGGGCATCATGTCAAAATTATTCTATCAAGACAAACCAATTATCGGACTGGACATCAGTAATACTGGTGTTAAAGTCATGTCCGCCGACCCGAAGCGCTGGTTAGTTCATGGATATGGCTCGATTGACCTCGAACCTCTGAAGGTTAAGGATGCCATGGAGAACTCAAGCAGTACCTACCTGACCGATAACATCAAAATACTTCTTTCTGAAAAAGTACTCGGTGATACCTCTAGTAAGCGTGTTGCTATCGCCATTCCAACAGCTCGAAGCTACACGCGGACATTCACACTGCCCTCTTCAACTGAAAAAGCGCTGCACGACGCTGTCATTCTCGAGGCAGACCAATACATTCCTATCCCATCGGATAACCTCTACATCGACTATCAAATTATCGAACGCTCAAAAAAAGACATCACTGTCCTGATGAGCGCCGTTTCGAAGATCATTGTCGATAATATCGTGCGTAGCGTCGAAGCAGCTGGCCTTCAACCAATTCTCATCGAACCAAGTATCTGCTCGGTTGGACGCGTCCTCACGACAACCGAACGTGGTGACTTGCCAACAATCATAGTCGACATCGGCCCCGCTACAACCGACATCGCCATTCTTGACCGTGGCAATATTCGTGTCACGGGTGGCTTAGCAATTGGAGGCAACACATTTACCCTCGATATTGCTAAAAAGCTCAACGTCGAACTTGAGAATGCCCACCAGTTAAAAGTCCTCAATGGCCTCAACAACGGACCACGACAACAAAAGCTAACGGCTGCGCTCGAACCAAGTCTCGAACGAATCCTTTACGAAGTCAAAAAAGTAATGCGCTACTACGACGAGCGGATTAGCTCTGGTCGCAAACTCGAACAGCTTCTTGTCGTTGGAAGCGGGAGTAACCTTCCGGGTATCGGTGAGTACTTCACCAACAGCCTTGTCATGCCGGCACGTGTTGCTAGCCCATGGCAACGCCTCGACTTTGCAAAGATGCAAGAACCACCGAAGCAGTTTCGATCACGCTACATCACCGTCGCGGGTCTTGCCAGCATCAATCCTGGAGGTATATTCAAGTGATTAATCTTATGCCCGACGAAATCAAAAAAGAAATTCGTGCAGCACGCGTCAACGTCATGCTGGCACGCTACATTCTCGTCATTATCGCAGCCTTCCTTTTTCTACTCATGTTGCTTGGCGGTTCATATGTCGTCTTGATGCAGACGAAACAGAGCGCAGACCTATCGATCGACACGAATGACACCAAGGCTGCTGTCTACAGTACGACAAAAGCTCAAGTCGATGCTCTCAGTGCGAGCTTGTCCGAGACACGAACGATTCTTGATCAAGAAATTCTGTATTCAAAAGTTCTTGCTAATATCGGTCAACAACTTCCAGCGGGGACCGTCATCGGAACCCTCAACCTTACATCAGCAAACTTTACAGGTACTCCCCTCACTATCGACGCATACGCAAAGACAAACGATGCCGCAGTTGCGCTGCGAGAAAAGTTCCAATCATCGCCCTATTTCTCAAATGTTAAGCTCGAATCTGTATCTGATAGCTCTACGGGAATTAGCGGCTACCCAATCAAAGTATCCCTCAGCTTAGTTATGAATAGGACGATCGCAAAATGAAAAAAGGTTTTACATTAAACGCTGTTGCAACTCGTAATTTCTTGGCATTCTTTATGGTACTCGTCGTTCTAGGTGCAACTGCCGGATTTTACTTCGGACTTCAAATTATAAAAGACTACGCCGTTGAGGTTAGTCATGCTGTTGCCGACAGCAACGCCAGCGGAAAAAGCATCGAACAATTGAGCGTACTTAAGCAAGAACTCGCTGAACGTGAGCCGCTCGTCGCAAAGGCAAGCCAACTCTTCTCTAACGAATCAAATTACCAGGCCCAGGGACTAAAAGACATTCAAAAGTACGCCAGCATTACAGGCGTCACGATCACGAATACTGATTTCAGCAAGTCCGACACCACAACAGCACCCGCTACGCTAGGCGGAACTGCCGTTATTACTATCCAGTCGCCCGTTTCATATGCAAAGCTGCTCGCATTTATCGACGCACTTGAAGGCAACCTGCCAAAGCTCCAGATTACAGGTATTAACATTTCCAGACCAACAGCTGCATCAGGTGATCTAGTGACGACCGATAAAATAACTATTACGGTTGCGATAAGGTAGGCTATGAAAAACATAAATTTAAATATCAACCTCAAATCACTCCTTAAACCGATACGATCTATTTTCCGTCGCTTTCATTTAACACTCTTTATCGTTTTCATCACTGCTTGCCTAGGATACGCGGTGTATACGTTTACCAATTTATTGAACGAATCGTCTACCGACTCGACATACATCTCTCCACACGATGCCGGCAGCATCGATCAGGCGACCCTAAACCGCATTAAGGCACTGCATACTAGTGACGAACCAATCCCCGCCTCAACTTTACCTGCGGGACGCGTAAATCCCTTCTCTGAGTAACAAGCTAAGTAAGGTATACTAGATTTATGCTAGTGCTTGGATCACGACTCGACGATACACCTGTAATGAGCCTCCAGACAGGTACCCGTTTGGCGCGTACCAGCACTCCTATTATCGACCCTGCAAACCTAAAAATTATTGCATTCGTTCTGGATGGACCACTTCTTACTGATCACCCAACCCTTCTCCGCACCGATGACATTCGCGAGATGGGTGCTGTCGGCATGATTATTGATAGTAGCGATGAACTCCTGGCTCTTGATGATGTTATTAAGATTAAAGAATTATACGAAATGAAGTTCAGTCTGATCGGCATGAGCGTCATCGACGAAATGAAAAAGAAACTCGGCAAGGTCAGCGGCTACACACTTGAAACTGGGAGCTTTTTCATACAACAACTCGATATTAAAAGAGGCATCCTTAAGGGTATTACAGACACCGGCATCCTTATTCATCGCACGCAAATTGTCGAAATTAACGATGATGCCATTATCGTTAAGACCACCGCTCAAAAAGCAGCACCAAAGCCCGTCCAACAAGCGCTGCGCACAGAGTACATCAACCCCTTCCGGTCGGCCTCACCTCAGCCTGAACATAGTGACGGCTAATCTTCTTCGTCGGTATTATTTAAAGCAGCCTTAATGTCATCGTAGCTAAATCCTTGGCGCGCAAGGTAGGACATAAACTTTTGCTCATCATCGTAGCGTGACTGCTTTTTAGCAATAATCTTCTGAAGCTCGCTTTCATCAGTTCGCTCGGTTTCAATTAAGAACTTTTCAATAATTGCTCTGTCGACACCTTTTGCACTTAACTCCGATGATAACTTCCGCTTGCTGGACCCTTTACGAAGATTGCGATTTTCGATCCAGAAGATCGCAAACTTCTCATCATCTATATACCCCTTTTCCTCGAGACGATCGAAGACGCGATTTGTTAGTGCAACCGATACGCCCTTGCGCATACCGCCAGTTTTCATTGGGGTATCGCGCGTTTTACGGTACAGATAATCACGCAGCTCTCTTTTGCTGTGGGGGCGCATCAGGCAGTATTCTAACGCTCTTGTGTAGAGCTTACCGTACTGACTCTCTTCTTCCAGCGCAACAATTTCAGCTTCGGTGTATTCCTTACCCATTTTGATCCCTAGATCAACGAGCTGGTATACATCGAGGCTCAAACGATACTTACCATCAACCGATACATTCACGCGATTTTTGTCGCGTGCCTGTATGGTGATGGCAGTAATCTTCATAATACGAACTGTCGACTATTCGGCAGCAGCATCTTCGGCCACTTTGGCACGAACTTTTGCTTCAATTTCAGCCAGGACTTCTGGGTTTTTCGAAAGATAAGTCTTACTAGCTTCACGACCTTGGCCAATTTTCGCGTCAGCGTAGTCAAACCATGCACCGCTTTTTCCAACGATGTTGTGGAGCACAGCAAGGTCAAGAACGTCACCGGTCTTTGAGATACCTTCGTTGTACATGATGTCAAATTCAGCAATACGGAAAGGAGGCGCAATTTTGTTCTTTACGACTTTCACCTTTGTGCGGTTACCAATGATCTCTTCACCATTCTTGATTTGTCCAGTACGGCGAATATCAAGACGTACAGAAGCGTAGAATTTCAGCGCGTTACCACCAGTAGTAGTTTCTGGGTTACCAAACATCACACCGATCTTCATACGGATCTGGTTAATGAAGATGACCGTTGTGTGACTCTTGTTGATAATACCAGTCAGCTTACGAAGCGCTTGGCTCATCAAACGAGCCTGAAGCCCCATGTGGCTATCGCCCATTTCGCCTTCAATTTCAGCTTGTGGAACAAGTGCAGCAACCGAGTCAACAACGACAAGATCAACAGCATTTGAACGAACCAGCGTCTCGGCAATTTCAAGTGCTTGCTCGCCGTTATCTGGCTGAGACACAAGCAGGTTGTCAGTATCAACACCAAGCTTACGCGCATACGCTGGGTCAAGCGCGTGCTCTGCGTCGATGAACGCAGCTGTTCCACCTTGACGTTGGATTTCTGCAATCGCGTGAAGTGTCAGCGTTGTCTTACCCGAGCTTTCAGGTCCATAGATCTCAAGGATGCGACCCTTTGGATATCCACCACCAAGTGCAAGGTCAAGCGATAATGCACCACTACTGACGAGTTCAACATCGACAGTTTTTGTGTCACCAAGGCGACGAATAGCACCGTCACCAAATTGCTTATTAATTTGCTCTTGAGCGAGACCAAGCGCCTTTAATTTCCCCTCACTTGCAGTGGGTTTTTCGGGCAGGTCAGTATTCTTGTCTGATTTCTTCGGCATATAGATTTCCCTCTCTTTATTCACCTCTTATTATACTCGGGCAATTCTTAATTTGCTATAAACTACGGTATAATCATAAGTAATGAAAACTTCCAGCACATCTCACAGCGGCTTCACAATTATTGAACTTATCTTCATCATCGTGCTAGTTGGCGCTGCGAGCATCCTTTTCTTTGTCCAGCGCAACAATCTAGAGGTTGCGACGCGTGACGATAGTCGAAAAATATCGATTAATGCAATGTACTACAGTATCGAAGAAGTCTATTTCAAAGCAAATGGCTATTACCCCCGCACCATCAGTGAAGCAGTATTGCCTTCTGTCGAACCATCTCTTTTCAAAGATCCAAATGGCATCAAAATCGGTGAATCAGATAGCAACTTCCGCTACGAGCCTTTTAACTGTACGGACGACAAGTGCAAAAGCTATACGCTACGCACTGTCCTTGAAAACGAAGACGACTACGTCAAAACAAATCGAAGCACCTAAGCTTCGACTGGTCGACCATTCTTAAATGCTTCGATAGCATTGTTGAGCGTCGCAATATGTTGCTTTGGGTTTGCAACATACGTAAAGCGGTAAGTTGTTTCATCACCTTCTGTACTCAATCGTATAGAGCCGTAGTTAAAGATCTGTTGAATAATACCTTCTTGACGGTAACTAGCATCTTCAATGTTACCCAGGCTGACCGTTTGTTCATGACGCGAGAACAAACTGATTTGAATCTCTTGAATGACACTTTCATTCGTTAAAAAGAATTTATTACTCGTGTAAACGTAATAAACGATAAACATACCAAGGGCTACAAATGCCGAGAAAGCCACCAGTGGTAGCACGACGACCGTAGGGTCGGCGACAAAGTTCGACAGCATTAATGCCTCTGCAATAAGCGAGTAATTTACGGCTATCGTTAATGCGATGACAATCAGGAAGATTCCTGCGAGCAGCGGCAAGATTAAGCCAATCGGATGACGACGAACTGCACGAATAATATATTCGCCTTCACTGAGGTTCAGCATTGGATATTGGCTCACAGATCGGTTATGCAGTTTCTGCATCTCTTCACTTACTTCTTGTTTTACGGGTTCCATAGAACGCGCAACATGCACGATTTGCTCAGCGGCGGGCTTTGTCATTAAACGAGGCGGGTGCGCATACAAAGGATTTCCTTGCGCATCATAGGCTACAGGCTCTGAATAGTTAACATCGGTCGGTTGATCGTCTTTCATAGCTTCATTATAGCAACTAAGCTGCCGAATCCTCGAGTGTTTTGCCCATATGTTTATATGCCTTCGCCGTAGCTCGGCGACCACGAGGTGTACGTTCAATGAAGCCAATTTGCAGCAGGTATGGCTCGTAGAAGTCTTCGATTGTCGTGGCTTCATCGCCCGTTAGTGCGGCGATCGTATTAAGGCCAACCGGTTCGCTGCCGTAGTTATCGATCATATGCGCAAGCAAGTTGCGATCACCCGGATCAAGTCCGAGTTCGTCGATCTCTAATAGCTCGAGTGCCTTTGTGGTGATAACCGTATCAATAATTCCATCTCCATTTACATCAGCGTAATCACGAACACGTTTCAAAAGGCGATTTGCAATACGCGGTGTCAGACGAGCGCGTGTCGAAAGCGAATTTGCTGACACCTCATCGATTTTACTACCAAGAATATTCGCCGCGCGCGTAATAATACGGCTAATCTCTTCCGTTTCGTAAAATTCTAAGCGATAAATGTGACCAAAACGATCACGTAATGGCGCTGCGAGCGCACCGGCTCGAGTGGTTGCACCGATGACGGTGAATTTCGGTAGGTCTAGGCGCACACTTCGTGCAGCCGGCCCCTTCCCGATCATAATATCCAGCTTGTAATCTTCCATGGCAGAATACAACACCTCTTCAACCGAACGTCCAAGGCGGTGAATTTCATCGATAAAAAGGATGTCACCATCTTGTAGGTTGGTAAGAATACTAGCAAGGTCGCCCGCCTTTTCAATTGCTGGACCCGAGGTAACGCGAATACTTTTTCCCATTTCATTTGCAATGACGGTGGCCATTGTCGTCTTACCAAGTCCTGGTGGGCCGTTTAATAAGATATGATCAAGGGGCTCGCCGCGTTTTTTCGCAGCATCAATTGCAAGTCGTAAATTCTTTTTCAGACGGTCCTGTCCGATGTATTCATCGAATGTACCAGGACGAAGCGATACTTCAATAATCTGCTCTTCTACATCCTCTTCGTGATCGCTGGTGTCGACGATTCGTTCAATTGCCATTAGCTTTGACCCTTCAAGGCCATCGTCACACGCTGGGCAGTCGCAAGATCAGTTGGTACAGATTCGAGCGCAGCAACTGCGTCGTTGAGTGTATAGCCAAGTGCCATCAAGGCTTCGAGCGCTTCATCATTCGCTGGAACCGCCGAAGTACCAGCTGTGTGCGTCACACTGACAGCAAGGCCAACCTTATCCGAGAGATCGATCACGACACGCTCGGCAGTCTTCTTGCCAACGCCGCTGGCTTTTATAATAAACGCGCTATCGCTATTTGCTATCGCGTTACGTACCTCTTCACTTTCACCAAGGCTCAAAATAGCGAGTGCAGCCTTCGGTCCAACGCCCTGAACGGTAATCAGAAGTTCAAATAATTTTTTCGCTGTCAGTGATGAGAATCCAAAAAGTTCTTGCGATTGTTCGCGGATATGGTGATAGGTAAAGAACTTAACTGGCTCACCTAATAACGCTCGGTCAAAATCACCGCTTGGCACTTGCACTTCATACCCTATATCGTGAACATCAACGATTACCGAGTTCGCAAATTTTTCAGCCACTACTCCAGAAACATGCGCAATCATAGCTCTATTATGACACATATATTCGTCCGGTTACACTTCCGGAAAAAGTTAAGTATTGTGCAAGATCTTCAGCCTATAGTTTTAAGCATGCAAAGCTTTATTCATACAGCACTCATGCGCGACAGTGGCTACTTTCATATTTGGATAAGCTCCGTGAAAAGCCACTCTTTCTTCCCAGACGCAAAAGACAAAGCGTTCTTCCTGTCGCTTCTTCAAGAGAACCTATCGCCCCAAAATACATTGCAAGAATTCTCAAGCACCCCTCGTGGCTACGCGCATACAATTGATCTCCTTGCCTATTCTCTGACAGAAAAAGGCGTCCACCTCCTCATCTTTACCTCGAAGAAGGCCAGTATTGAAGCTTTTGGACAAACCATCCTCCTGAGCTATGCATCGTACATGCAAGATACTCACTGTATTTTGGTGCTTCCGTTCGACTCGCTATTTATATTCGATACTCTCGCCGGTCGACACGAAGCGCTAAACGTGTCACGCGACATGCACCTCTTGCACGAAGATTGGCGCGGTGATCGGTATTCCAGCATTGGCTTTTATCTGGATGACCGACGCGGCGACTGGATGCGCCCGTATCGTTTAACTACGCTGTTTCACAACACCCCGCGTCGATACGTACAATTTCTTAAAAGTCAGGAAACCGAGCGTGACAGAATCTTTGAATATTTAGAGACTTAGTCTCGGAGCCGACTCATAACGGAATGGGTAATTGCTGCCGCAAGTGCATCAGCGCAGTCATCTGGTTGCGGCACCTCTTTGAGGCCCAATTGGATACGGACCATTTCCTGGACCTGTTTTTTATCCGCTTTGCCATAGCCAGTTAGTGACTGCTTGATTTGTGGTGGAGTATATTCAGCAATTGGAAGCTGAGCCTTTCGCGCCACGAGCATCGCAACCCCACGCGCTTCTGCTACAGTCATTGCGGTTGTGACATTATTCGTAAAAAATAACTTTTCAATCGAAAACTCATCCGGTTTGGTTTCGGCAATAATCTCGGTTAACCCATCGAATATTTCTTCGAGGCGTTCGGCGTGGTTCGTGTGTGGTGGGGTGCGAATTACACCTGCGTCCACAAGCTTAAACTTTCCATTTGTAACGTCAATGACGCCAAAGCCCAAAATACCCGTTCCTGGATCAATGCCAATAATTCTCATACTAATCTTTAGTATAGGTTACTTGCGAGGGCGCGCAAACCTTAGAAGACGTCTTCGCATATTTGCTATGAATTTCCCTATCTCGTGATGCCATTCCCAAATAGCATACCCAATGGCCAGTATTAGTAGCGCGCCTATCGCAGCCCACACGTACCAACTACCCGTATTCTCTATTGTGCCACCAACCGCCTTGTAGCCTACAGTGGGCATTTTTGTTACAGTTCGGCAACGATTCGTATCAGGGTTTCGCGCCTGCCCCTCCTTGCATGGTGCAGGAGATGCGGCGACCATTATCTTGCGACAGCGATTCGTTTCTTCGTTGCGAACTTCATTGGCATCGCACGGTGTCACGGTCTTCGCATCTGCAGCAATATTTCGACAGCGGTTTGTTTCTTCACTTCTGTATTGCCCATCCTTGCATGGCGTAACATTACTAGTTGCAATCAATCGGCACCGATTCGTCTCTAAACTTCGATACTGATTTGCCGCACATGACTGCAGTACAGGAACGTCGTCAATTGAATTCGCTTCGAAGATATTCGCCCAACCTGGCGTAGGGTCGTAGGTATATTGCCATACCGCATCAATCAGTGCCCAACTCGCACCCTCTTTTGGATCTGCGTACGGTACTGTTTCAGACACAGTTCGGCCATCCCGAGTCTTTAGCGCAACCTTGCTAGATGAATTCAAAAGCGTGAACGACACGTTGGCATTTGTAATGCTGCGATACGAGTGCGGCGCGATAGAGATGCCAACAGGGAAATCATAGATGTCACCGAGACTCGGGCCAACATGCAGCTTATAGCCTGATAGCTGTACCGGTGTTTCGTTGGGATTATATAGTTCAATAAATTCGTTTCCAGCATCGGCACCAGTGGCGTTGGGCAGGAGTTCCGTAATCACCAAAGGCATGACAAGTTCTTCATGACACTCGCCCGCATCATTACGTTCCATACTTTCAGGAACGGTCGCTTGAGCGCCCTCTATATTCGAGCAAACATCAACAACATTTATATGTGTCTCCGTTTCATCGGGTGGGATAGCTGCAGGTACAGTCACCGACCAGTCTGTGGGCATGTCGGTATCTACAAACACCACCGGGTCACCGCCAACTTTGCGACGCTCAAACTGCATGCCACCCGCAATTGATGTTGTCCAAGCATGGGTATCGACGACGCCCCCGCTATCTACAAGAGAGACGACATCACTCCCGCCAGTGATGCTTCCGCTACTTTGACTCACGGGTGTATACACGAGACTAAAGTGTGTTTCCGGAAACAGGGCAGCAAATGAGACCGATGCTACAACTGCATGTCCATAGGCGGGCAAGAAGCGAGCTTGTCCTGTGTCGACTGCAAAGCAGGCGAAAGTGATAGCATTCTTGTTCGTAAGGCACCAGTTTGAAATATCAATTTTCGTAGACGTTGTATTGAATAGGACGATAAATTCTTGTGTCGCTGCACCAGTGCCCCCGGCTTGAATTTGGGTCATTACCACGCTAGCTGAAGCTGCGTATGTTGGGGTTACATACGCACTCGAGAGGAGAACTACCACACTCACCATATATCCGAGAATTGCCTTCAGCATGTTTCTCAGTATAAAAAGTAAATATTAACTAGTTATAATCTTGGAAGAAATTAGACTTCGGCAGTGATATCTGCGTTTGTGTGCACATTCGTCACGTCATCGAGATCATCGATAGCGTCCATGAGCTTCAATACTTTTTCGGCTTGTTCAACAGTATCTACGACCACAGGGTTGTTTGGCACATACATCAACTCCGCACCAGTAACGGTCAGTCCCGCATCAAGAATTGCGGTACGAACTTTTGCTAGGTCCTTTTGTTCTGTATAGACAATCATTTCGCCGTCTTCTTCGACAGCGTCTTCGGCACCAGCATCAAGAACGGTCAAAAGTGCATCTTCGCCTATTGCGGCGACATTAATCACACCCTTGCGTGTGAATTGAAACATGACGCTTCCGGCATCAGCAATTCGTCCACCATTTTTCGTCAATGCGTTCTTGAGTTCTGGGAATGTACGGTTTTTATTATCGGTAGCTGTTTCGATGATGATACCAACCCCACCTGGACCCATGGCTTCATACGCCGTTTCTTCAAGTACCGCTGCATTCTTGTCCGCTGCGCGATCAATCGCACGCTGAATGTTCACGGCGGGCATATTTGCCTGCTTCGCTTTTTCAATCGCCATCTGCAGTGCAGAGTTCATAGAAACATCAGTACCGCTACGTGCGGCAATCGCAATTTGACTTCCGATCTTTGTGAAGATTGCGCCACGCTTGGCGTCTTTCGCACCTTTTTCTCGTTTGATTGTTGACCATTTACTATGTCCGGACATAAAGAAAGCTCCGTTAAATTCGCTGTATATTACAGTTATTATACCAGATAAAATGTAAGTTTTAAAGAGGTGGAGGGACTATTTGCCGTAGCTGGAGCTGCCGTAGCCGCCACCTTTTTTGTCATCACCAGCGGTTTGTGTATCGCCAGTCACCAGTCGGCTCCCAAGAAGCATGCGAACCATGCCTGTGATACCAATTGCAGCAAGAACAACGCCACCGGCGTACTTGAGGAAGTCTTTACGATCCATTTTCTCTTGTAAGAGTGTTTCGAGTTGCTCTTTAATTGCCATAGTATATCCCTTAACTACTTATAGTTAACTACAAACGATATCGAAGTACAAGCATTATAAATAGCGTGTACTACCAAAGGGAATCTTCTGCTTCACATAGATCCCCGTCCCCAGCGTTCCGGCGGAATGGATCGTTCGTTCGCCGTAGCGTCTGTTAATCCCATCGATCGCACCCGTCACCTGTCGCTCACGTACAATCTGGTCATTAAACAGGCTTACTTGTTGATCTTCGATTGGCTCTAGTTCATAACAATGAATCCCTATTTCTCGTAATCCGTCGGGCGCCTTATCGAACAACTGCTTAGCGAGTAAGTAGATCGTCTGATCGGAAGAAAAGGGGAGTTGCGATAGGGTAGAGGAGTGCCAATATCCCCGCTCTAAGGTTTTTGCATAGACGTAAATCCCCCGCGCCGATTTATTTTGCGTTCGCATACGTGAACCAACTGATTCACATAGGTTGTGTAGCCGTTCAACGACCTCGTCGTGTGTCAGGTTAAAACTTTCCAGTACGTACTGTCGCCCTACCCGCTTGATATCAGTTTCGACGTCGTCAACTTCCCAGCCTCGCAAGCGATCATGCCACCAGCGACCCACAACGCTCTTGAAGACAACTCGCTGCAATACCACAACTTCTGTATCAAGAAATTCTAGCGGTGTATAAATACCCACACTATTCAAGCGCTTCTCATTGCGGTGCGCGATACCCGTCAGGTCCGTCATCTTCATCGATCCCAGCACCTCGTGTATGTTTGCGGGCGTGATCACGTCTAGCCCATCCGGCTTATGCAGCCCGGCGGCGGTCTTCGCTAGGAAGCGGTTTGTTGCGATTCCAATATTACAGCGCATCCAGACACCAATCTCATCCTTCAGTCGTTGCTTGATCTCCATGCCAATCTCAACTAGATCACGCCCCTGCATTTCGGCGGTCGTATTATGAAAATCGATCACCCCCTCGTCGATGCTTTTCATCGTGACGTGCGACGAATACTCTTTCATGATGTCCAATAGCCGGTGGTACACATAGCGGTATTTCGATGGATCACTTTCGATAACCACTAGGTCTGGGCAGAGTTTCTTTGCCTCCCACACCTTCATGCCGACTTTCACACCCATAGCTTTTGCCTCGTAACTTGCGGTGACCAGCGCAGTCTTGTCGGTTCGCCGATTGGCAATTCCCACCGGTTTGCCGCGCAGCATCGGACGCGCCTGCTGTTCGACCGTGGCAAAACAACTATTAAGGTCAATGTGCATGATCAGCGGGCGTTCTTCGTTAAATTCAGTCTTGTGCATAATGATCAGCCTCCATCGTTAATCGCCATGTCAGGCGTTCGCTGTCGAACTCAATGCGATAATCTGCGCCACCGTCAGTCACATCAAACATATGGACCGTCTTGGTTCCTTGGTTCACAGGATGTCGCAGTCCAAGCTCTTGCACTTCAACCTCTCGCCCGTTTGGCCTTTTAAACCGGATGACCCGCGCCGGATGATGCCCGTGTCCAAACACGGCAATCACTTCAATTTGTTCGTTCAAAAAAGTTTCGTCATTCATTTCAAATAATCCTCTAAAAAATAGTGTTAGAGAAACGATTGAATTGTATGCCCGTCTACTTCACCCGTTTCTTAGTGAAGAGCCGAAAGCAATGAATGACCATTCGTGAGGGACGCTTAATTTTGCAATCAGTGAGTATCACGCGGTATGGATATATTATACCCCGATGGCTCTAGAAATAACACCGGTAATCTGGTAAAATCAGGTCTGTTACCTAATTTGGCACCGTAGCTCAGTTGGTTAGAGCGCGAGACTCATAAGCTCGAGGTCACAAGTTCAATTCTTGTCGGTGCTACCAAGCAATCATCCAAGAGACCCGTCGGGGTCTCTTTTTATTGACTTTTTATAAATAAGATACTATAATATGCGTGCAATGATCCCATTGCCGCCCTCGATGAAAGGCTTCAAAGTGACAGAACTAGTCGATGGCTTTCTTCTCCCTGACAACCTCATCAGAGATGCAAGCCAGAACAAACGGCGACGCGCGAGCGTCTCGGTCCCGTCCGGATCAATCGAGGAAGTACACCAGCTCATCCACGCAAGGATGCGAGACTTGAACTTCTCGCGCTGGAACTACAGCCTCGCAACGTACGACCCCTGGCGCAACGGCACCGCGATCAACTTCGACCCCGTGAAGTTACACGCACTCATCACGCTCAAAGTCAGCAAGCGAGTCGTCCGCCGCGTCGCGCAGCTCGAACAAGAGCTGGTCGCGCACAACTAATACCCGCATTCCGTCGAAGACCCGTTGGTCCTCCGGGACTGCGGGTTTTCGCATTCTTGGTGTAGAATTCGGTACCGCACTTATGCTTGCGTTGTCTAAAAACTGGTAGCATACTATGCGTATCGTTTTACCCATCCAATGAGACAAAGGAAGAGAGGTGGAGGGCGATGTCCTTTCCACAAACTGATCGAGGCTCGCACTTGAGTGCGCCGCTGGAACGAGAAAAGCTATACCAGGTAGTGCTGCGCGACGGCTCTGTCGTCTTTGTGGCCAGCGCGCACATTCCATCCACCGCAGGCACCACGCGCGAGCTCAACTGGTTGGACCCCGAGTTCGAGCCCGGCGCCAGCGCACTCGAGAAGACCGAGCTCAAAGAAATCCAGAGGTCCATGCGTCAGTACCGCGTCTTCGGCTGGGACGACGCGTTCATCGACGAAGCCTGCCAACACCTCGTACTGGGGATCACGGCACTCACCGTCGGCGCCGGACTGTTCGGGCGATGGCGCACACTCCTCGACCCCGCCAAGGAGTTCGGCTTCATCTCGATGCTGAACTACATGTCCGCAATCCGCTCGATCGAGGAGATCACCCCACTGGACGCGCACAGCATGAAACAAGAGCTGACGCACGCCTAATACCCTGCACACACTCCGCACTACTAAAAGTACCCTGCGTCGAGATGATGCAGGGTACTTTTTTTTATAAACAATTATTAGTCTTGGTAGCCAGAATCGCCACCAAATTCATCTTTGGCAAATCTCACATCTAGACAAGGACCTTCCGTTGACTTCGCACCAACTTCAATGCCATTTTGTACATAAGTTGCGCTGATGATGTTCTCGACAGACAACTGTGCGATTTGGTTTGATGCACAGACATCCGTGTTTGCAACTTCGAGCGTCTTGATATTACCGAGGCTTACCGAAGACTGACCGTAAAGCGAAACCTTCACCGCAGCCACCGCCGCTTCATCCGCTGACAGTTGTGCCGTTCCATCGGTCTTTACAGTCAGTGCATCAACCCGTGAGCCAACCAGGCGTAGCGATGCGGCGTTATAGACTTCTACCTTCAAACTACTCTGACTTCCCGCGTCATATGAGGCGTAGCCGTTACTAACGATGATCTTATCAAGTCGCGGGCCGTAGATCGTGATACCTGTGCCGCCAAAAATACTGTTCTTCTTTCCCTCAGCGAGGGTTACCTTTGCCTGATCACTGTCGACAGTCAGTTGTGCTTTCGGTGCATCTTTCAGTGTTCGTATCTTCATTGACGTTAGGTTGTCATCTACCACATAGACAACGCTGGCGCTTGCGGGCACATCGACAGAAAGCGACTTGACCGTTTTAAAATCAGCCGGGAGTGCAAGGCTCGTTTCGGTCGTGTTGCGTTGTACCTCGTCATATGCCACTTGTCGTTGGTAGGTAAGCGATACAATCGCAGCACCGAATGTACTCAGACCGAGTGCAATGATAATAATCCCGCTCACCCAAATGCGCTTGTTAAATTTCTGCGTAAAGGCAGCGATAGCAATCAGCAAAAAGAGCGTGATCAACAGTGCACCGGCAACATAGCCCAGAACTATCGCAAGCTGATATGGTGCAATCGATTCAAAGTTCGAACCGAAGTCGTCACCAAGCACCCCAAACGTGAATCCGGCTAGCATCGCAATTGCGCCCAGCACACCAAATAGCGCAACAACTCCCAGGATCGTTGTCATGATCCGCTTCGTTATCGCAGCCCGTCGCTCGACATTAACATACGATGTTGCCTCATTTAATGTACGGATCGAGGACAGTGTTACGGGCTGTCCTGCCATCTGTAACTTCTGAGCCGCAGTCCGTGCAGCCGGAACAAACAGCCACAGTGCAACATATAGGAGCGCGAATAAACCAAATGATACGAATGTCAGTGCAATAAATATCAGTCGTGGCCACCAGACACTAATCTGGAAGTAGCTTGCAATACCACTTAATACGCCGCCGAGAATCCCCGTATCAACATTGCGATAGAGTTTACGATTTCCATCTTTTGAGAGCAGCTCTTCGTCTACCTCTAGTGTCGCATCATCCGTCATGAACTCCTTTGGTTCACCTAGTTGTTCGCGGATTGCCGCAACGTCTGCCTCGGAAATCACGTCATCTTGTTTAACGCCACGTTCCAGCAGTAGTTCCGTCATACGGATCTCGATATCCGCAAGGAGCTCACTATCCGCGGTGTAGGTTTCCAGGGCTGTTATATATGTTTCCAATTTTTTCTTGGCAGAAAGTTCAACGTTATAGGGAACCTTCGCAATATGAATTCGGGTTATATCTTTCATCACTTCTCCTTATAGTTTCTTTAGTGTTGCTTGTAGCGCATTAATTTTCTTTTCAACTAGGTCGGCAACTTCGGCGCCATAATCTGTCGTTCGGTAATATTTACGCGGCGGACCCTGCTCGCTCTCTTGCCACTCGTGCATCAGTAGTCCGTCTTTTTGCAGCCGGGATAATAAAGGATAGATCGTGCCTTCGACGACCACCAATTCCGCTGTACGAAGTTGTTGGATGATGTCGCTGGTATATTTAGATTCTTTTGAACATACCTTTAATACACAGAAGGCGAGGAAGCCTTTTCGAAGCTGGACCGCCAATTGCTCGGCGTATGCTTCACTATTTATATCTTTGTTCGTCATGCTTCTATGTTATACATAGTACTATATAAAGTCAACAACCAACCGCATTGCTACAACCCGCACACCTTTCCTCCGATAATTTAGTACATAAAAAATAGGGCAGTAGTCTGCCCTATCGTATTGTTGTGACCCAGCTTATTGCTGAGAAATAATTGCTTCGCGTGATGAGATAAAGTTCCGAAGCTCTTCGTTAGACCGTGGTCGATCCCAGCTTGCTAAGTTTAGTACTTCGCTCATACTGACTGGTTCGATTTGGCTGCTGGTGGTGTCCATGTTCGTTTGTTGCCTTTTTTTGTTTTTGTTGTTTGATGTATCTATTTAAGCACAAACGTCATGATAAGTCAATACCCTTATGCTCATTTTTTGACGGAGACGTCACGGTTATGGTATAAATACAACTAGAGGAATAAAAAAATAAACATATGGACATCGCCTCGTCTCTCGCCATTGTCACACTTGCGGCACTGATTCACGCCAGTTTTCAACTGAGTGTCAGTGTTTTAACGCTGCTCTCTGGTCATGCAATTGGTGCCAAGCACGCGCAAGCTCGCGTCCTGAAACTCACCTTCGGCTACGTGACCGGTGTTGGCGTCATGACCCTACTAGTCCTATCGTTTCTATCGCTTATCTTTTTGCACATCTTCGGCCACGAAGCGCCACAGCTTATCTGGGCAATTGCCTGCGGGTTGTTGATTGGCGTTGGCCTGGCAGTATGGTTCTTTTACTACCGCCGCGAGAAAGGCACCTCACTGTGGATTCCCCGCTCTTTCGCCCGTCACCTGAGCGACCGTAGCAAAGCAACCAAAAGCAGCACCGAAGCATTCAGTCTCGGCCTAACAAGCGTCGTCAGTGAACTCCTATTTACGGCGGCACCGATGATCATCAGCGCACTTGTCCTTATTCAACTACCGGGTGAATGGCAGCTTGTTGGCATCGCGATCTACACGGTCGTTTCACTCCTGACGCTATTCAGTGTCTGGGTCCTTATCAGTAGTGGTCACCGCCTCAGTAGTATTCAAAAATGGCGCGAAGACAACAAGCGATTCCTGCAGTTTGCCGCCGGTGGAGCACTGGCCGTTCTCGGATTCTTTGTCTACGTCTGCAAAATTCTTTCTGACGTTACAGGAGCACTTTAATGGCCGACGGTGGGCACGTCCATATCGTGAAGCGTAAAGGCGAACGACCAACCGAGGCGTTCAGCAAAGCTAAACTCCATCAAAGTATCGTAGCAGCCGCACTCAGCGCACGAACCCCCGAAGGACAAGCTGACAATATTGCTCATTCCGTCACGAACTACGTCCTCGAATGGCTCGAAACCCGGCCGGAGGTTACCAGTCACGATTTACGCCTCGTCGCCACCAGACACTTGCGCGCACATCATCCCGACGCAGCATATCTATACGAACAACATAAAACGACATTATAAAAAGGAACATAAAAATGGCACAAACACACACATTCGACTATGACCTTATCGTTATCGGGAGCGGCGCCGGCGGAAGCGCTGCAGCAACGATCGCTGCCCGAGCTGGTAAGCGCGTTGCAATTATTGAAGCTGACACATTCGGTGGCGACTCACCAAACTGGAGCGATGTTCCAACCAAGGCGCTTCTACACGTCGCGCGTCTGTACGACGAAGCACGTCACGGCGACAAATTCGGACTCCGTACCTCAACTCTGGGCTACAACTACCCTTCAATTCGCGCCTGGAAAGAACTTGCCGTGAAGCGTACTGGTGCTGCTGGTAACCGAAAATTCTACGAAAGCCACGGCGTCACCGCCTATAACGCACAGGCTCACTTCCTGAGCCCAAATGAAATTAGCGTGAACCGCCGACACTTGTCTGCAAAGAATTTCTTGATCGCAACCGGATCTTCGTGGACCACACCGAATATCCAAGGCCTGACCGACGTGCCATTCTTCACCCCGCGCACAATCCTAGAAGCGATTCGTCCGCCAAAGAGCCTGTTCATCATTGGCGGCGGCAGTCACGGCATCGAGATCGCCCAACTAATGGCTACCTTCGGCACCAAAGTCTACGTCGCAGAAAAAGCCAGCCGAATCCTGCCAAAACAAGATAGCGAAGTAGGGGAGTTGTTAGAAAAAGTTTTGACCGAACAAAAAGGCGTCTCTATCCTCACCCACTCCCGTGTCCTGTCGGTTGTAAAAGAAGGCATGCAAAAGAAGATCCTCTACACCCGCGGTGGCGTTGAGAAATCTGTGAAAGTCGACGAAATCCTCGTTGCAACTGGCCGCATGCCCAACCTTGACCTTGGCCTCGAAAACGCATCCGTAAAGTACACGCCAAAAGGTATCGACACAAACGAAAATCTACAAACCAGCGTCAAACACATCTACGCTGCGGGTGATGTCCTGGGTATGGATAGTCACACCCACACTGCCCTGCTAGAAAGCCGCGTTGCCGCACACAATATGTTCGAAAAGACCAAGATCGCCCCCAACTACACCGCGACGCCTGGAATTATCTTCACGACTCCCGAAATTGCCCACGTAGGACTATCCGAGGACGACTGCCGCAAGCGTGACTTGCCTATCAAAAAAGCAATTGCCCCACTGAACATCATTGCACGCAGCAACACCGCCGATTTCCGCGATGGTTTCGTCAAATTGATCGCCGACAAGAAAGGCGTCATCCTGGGCGGCACCATTGTCGCACCAGGTGCATCCGAAATGATCCACGAAGTCGGCCTCGCCGTCAGACACTCATTGACAGCAGCACAGCTCGCCGACACACCACATGCTTTCCTGAGCTGGTCAGAAGCAATCCGCGTCGCTGCAACAAAACTGCTCTAGGACGTTGTCAAAGTAGCCTCCATCTGTTAGTATAGGGACTGCATCGCGGGGTGGAGCAGTGGTCAGCTCGTGTGGCTCATAACCACAAGGTCGCAGGTTCAAATCCTGCCCCCGCAACCAAAATTATGAAAAGGACCTCTTACGAGGTTCTTTTTTGTTACAATGAATCTATTTTGCTTGTTCCATTAATTATCGGGGGTGTACTCATTGCTTTTGCTTTCCTACGAAAAAAATAAGGTTATAATATCCCTATGAACCTCCACCGAACCACCGGCAAACCAGATTGGGACGCCATCAAACCCGCAGACCGTAATACGTTTCAAAAAATAGGCGCAGCGACGCGCAGCATCGTCACCCCACCGAACATCATTACCATCATTGGCCTCGCAATTGTCTTCTTTGGCTTGGCGCAGATCTTGGCCGAGCACTACTGGATCGGATTGATCGCCCTCGCAGTTGGACGCCTCCTCGATATCGTTGACGGCATGGTTGCCGAAGCAACGGGCACAAAATCACCGACTGGTGAGATCTTCGATGCGGTTGCAGATAAGATCGGGACACTTTTAACGATCGTCGTATTATTCGCGGCACAAATCGCCGAACCATGGTTGATCGTCCTCTTACTGATTCCGCAGGTGTTGACACCACTCATCACGTTCTATAAAAAGCAAAAACGCATCAACATCCACCCAACACGCCAGGGCAAACTCAGTATGGCGACCTCATGGGTCGCAATCGTTGGGCTACTAATCACAAAGGCGATGGACGGCTCGCTCCTCGTTGCGGATATCTCATATACCCTCGTTGGCGTGTCATTCCTACTGGGCGTGTATGCGCTATGGCAGTACGCAACTGGCCGCGACCAAAACTAGTCGAACTTAGATTGGATCTTTCTTCAGGCCTAATTTGTAGCCTATGAAGGTTGAAAGAATGTGTACAAAGAACCAGACGACTAACATCAAGACGTATTGCAGCGGTGTCAGGATCACGAAGAATAACGAAATAAGAATCGTTCCGATAATATAGTCAACTTGGTCGAATGGAATCCATTTACCACCCGACTTAATACCTTGTTGACGCTTGAAGAAGCTTTCGATCGCATCGCCACCAAGTGCACCAATCGCAAAGAGTGGACCCAGTATCAGTGTAGGGAGGCTTGCGTAATCAACACCACCGGACACAAACTTCACCCATTCAAAGTTAGCAAACAAGAACTGCTGACCTGCGAGTAAAATCGTCGCAACGATAATACCGCTGATAATCCCGCGCCACGTTTTGTGTGCGCCAAATATGCGGTGACCCCATAATTTCTTGCCGCCATCTATGGGTGCATCGAACTTTTTGAGGGCCGGAATCGCGGCGCTAAAGACAGGAGCCGCGTTTGATGCAGCTGCTGGTAACAGAAACCATATGGCAAATAATATGTCCTGGAGCATGTTGCTAGTATACTTGAAAAATGAAATATACAACTATTGCCGTTATCTACAACCCGAACAGTACCGGTTCTAGCAAAACATTAGCAAAGCAATTTGCCGCATCGCTTCATACAGCACTCCCAAAACAGAAGGTAGAGCTGATCGCGACAAAGTATGCAGGACACGCCGAAGAACTTGCCTATAAGCTTGCCAAGTCAACCAAGCATCCGCTCATCATCTCTTCCAGTGGTGACGGTGGCTATAACGAAGTCATCAACGGCGCCCTTAAAGCCCAAACTGAAGGATTCAAACCAACCACGGGTTTGCTGCCAGCCGGAAACGCCAACGACCACTTTACGAACCTGAATAAACGTGACCTCGTCGAACTGATCACCAAAGACATTTCAAGGAAGATCGACGTCTTGAAATATACTTACACAGCTAAATGCGAAATCGTCGAGCGTTATGCGCATTCATACATCGGCTTTGGTCTGACGCCATTTGTCGGCAAAGAATTAAATAAGAATAAACTAAACCTCATCAATGAAGTCTTCATTGTCGGAAAAGCGATCCTCGGTGTGAAATCCGTCAAACTGAAAGTCGGTCGCAAAACCCGGCGATACGATAGCATCGTTCTGAGTAACATCGACAAGATGTCGAAGTACCTCAAAATCTCACAACCGTCCGGCATCACCGATGGCAAGTTCGAAGTAACTACCTTCCGCAAACGCAACAAGATCAGCTTAATTGCTATGTTACTCAAAGCCTCACTGATTGGCTTGAAAGAAAATGCTAAAGTTTCTTCGTACAGTGTGCACACGGTAAATAAAACCATCCTACAAGCGGATGGGGAAATCGTTACGGTGGACGCAAATACAACCGTGAAAATCACAGCCGAAAAACAGCTCTTAAACTGCGTAATCTAGGATATGCATCAGCGGTTCATTGGTGTTGTGTAAATATACTTTACAAAATTAAGTATCTACTGTAGTATTATAGATGAAATGAGTACTCTCGAAAACTTCTCAGATAAGGACATGGGACAGATCTCAACCTACCAGTCCGGGATCGCCCAAGCCTCAGCGCACCGCGTTGTAAACCGGGTTGTTTCTGATTTTCTGGTACGCTACGACCTTACTGCCATGCAATGGTTCATCATTGGCTATATAAATGACGCTGGCAGCGTCGGACTGACCATTGGTGACATCTGTCGCGTGATCGGCACAACGCTCCCTTACACGACGAATACGATTAACCTCTTGGAATTAAAAGGGATCGTCAATAAGCGCGTGCATGCCAAAGACAGCCGCATCAAGATTGTCACCCTCGACCCAGCCCACAAGACAATGGTAGAAGAAATTGAAGACGGTCTACGTGACGAGCTCCGTAAAACGTTATATGGAACTGGCACGATCAGCCGCGACGAACTGCAAACGTATATCCACGTACTCTACAAAATTATTGCCGCCGACAAGCAATAAGTTACGATCGATTCAAGAACAGCCCCATCAAGATCAAGCCCACGGTCGTAATTGCGAGCGCAACGTAGCTAAGCTTCTTGATTGTTTCAGTACCCTTAATAGATAGGATCATTGCCGTAATAACAGAGGTCAACGACAATAGTGGGATAATAAAAAACTGTACTGCATACAAAATAATTGCGTTCATGGTCAACGCACCCGTTAGACTCGCCTGCCCCTTGAGTGCTTCTAATGTCGCCCATAATATGATGATTAAAATCGGAAATGGTAGCGCCAAAACAATACTTAAAACCGGAAGGACATATGGACGACCGCTCCCCCGCTCACTCATCATTACTTATCCGAGATACTCTTACTGTACCCACCGAATAGGAAGTTCACCCATTGTTCGAGGTTACTTGGTTGCACCGAAGCTGTCTGCGTAGCGACCTTTGCAGCGTCTTCATTTACAGCAGCTGCGCTATTAGCCGGCAGCACCATCATCTTTTCGCCAGGCAAAACGAGCCCCAATGAAGTGCGAATTGCCAACTCTTGGTATTCTGGCGTCTGATAGAAGTTCTTTTGCAGCGCCATATTGTCACGCTGCAACTGCGTCAGCTGCAGTTGGCGCTTTTTGATATCGACGTCTTTTTGCAGCGAATAGTTACGTTGCATCATCCCCAGTGACCCCCATACCCATCCGGCAGCAATCACAAAGGCGACCAAAATAACGACGTTATTCAGCGTCAGATACTTGTGGCGAACATGATAAATGGTTTTTTGAATGTTTATTTTACGCATAAGCTTTTCTATATTATAGTACAACCCTAGAAACGTGGCCAGAAAAAAGCTATAATACCCCTATTGGGGCTGTAGCTCATCGGTCAGAGCAGGCGGCTCATAACCACTTGGTAGATAGTTCAACTCTATCCAGCCCCACCAACGAGCTTATGCTTAAGAAAAGAACTCTTCAATGAGTTCTTTTTGTTATGATTAAGTTATGGATTTAAAATTTCCTTACCAAATCGTCACGTTTCTAGACAAAGAACCACAGGTCAATGAGCCTGTTTATTACGGAGATAATGGATGGTATCCACAGCTAGCTCTCAAGCGTCGTTTTAAACTCCAGGATATTGATGTGAGTCAACTTGTTCAATTACTCCAGCCGCTCACGGATCCTCAACATGAATTAAAGATAAGAACCGGATTACTCGTAAAACCTGACCGCATGCCAGTCCATGTTGTTGATATTCAGAATCAAGACGAACTAAAGTCGCTCCACAAACAAATACTTACACGTTTGAACGGCGACATCTTATCACGCTACCCCGACCGCGAAGGTGACAATTATTACGCTCATATCACGGCAGAGTTCAACGATAAATTTGTCATAAACCCCAACAACTATACCGACAAAGAGTTTACTCTAAATAATATCTGGATACTCCAGGATGTGGGTGATGCAAACTCATTGGCTTATATTAAAATTAAGTAAGCCAATTCTAACTTCGTTCATAACGCTCCACCAACGAGCTTATGCTTAAGAAAAGAACTCTTCACGGAGTTCTTTTGTTATTATTAGCATATGAGACATACTATCCGAGCAATCATACTTAAAGACAAACAGGTTTTACTCGTTACTGGCCACGGGGCAGACTTTTACTAGACTCCTGGCGGAGGTATGGAGGCGGGTGAAACTACCATCCAAACGCTACACCGCGAAATTAAAGAAGAACTAGGTGTGGCCATTAAAGATCACTCACCTTATTATTCATACACTTACGAAGATCAAGAAGTTGATAACTTTTTAGTGACAATCGATGGTGACATAAATGTTGGTGAAGAAATAACTGGATATACTTGGTACTCAAGTGATTCAAAAGAAACTCCCTCGAGTGGTTTTATACGCATGACTTTACCGAAACTTATACAGGATGGTCTAGTAGATTAGTTCCGACTTCGTTCACGATGCCCCTACCGACGATCGAAAACTAACTATTTAGATTGTTTCTGTGCCAATTTCACTGCCCATCTATACGGTTGCGATGATGCATACGCACTGCCCACTTTTGTGAGTTCACTCGATTCACCCCGCCACAAGCCCCAGCGTGGCTTGATTGAGTGATTCGTTGAGCTCAAAATATTTTGTCCCATCGAAATATCAAATCCAGCGTCAATGGTTGCGAGCAAGGCGTCACCATGTGTGTCGTCGAAGCTTTGCGACACCGCTTGCCAACCAAGTTTCTTCCGCTGTCTAGACATCGCGTAAAACTCTTTCGCTGCATCTAGTCGCGACAGTTGCGCATGATTGTATACATGCTCATCGCCCAACTCAGGAGTGATATACGCATTAATTACATTATCTGGCCTTGTCCATGTGTATGGAGCAACTGATTCCGGAGTATTGCCTGTATATAATGCTCTTCCATAGCTCAGTGCTTTGCTCTCATCCAAGTCACCCGATGATCGAAGTGAAGGTGCGTCACCCGGAGCCTCAGCCCTAAAAAGTAAATATGCGCCTGTGTTATCACGCAAAAAACCAGATGCTGCATCGTATTCGAATGAATGACCTTTATGATCTTCGTGGAATTGAATTTTTTTAATAATTTCTTCCGACATACTCATTTTGTTATACCATATCGCACTGATTGGGTACATTAAACCACGTCATATTTTGTTATAGTAATCGCATGAGAACAAGGAATATCATCTAAATGTGCGGCGAATGCAAAGGCGAACCATACCGAGGCGTTAGAGCCCTTTTTAACGCCGACTTTCAAGTCAAGAACGACTTTGAAGATCGCAGCGATTGGACCGTCGTGTCACCGAAGGTTGTCGTCTATCTTGGCGCATCCGCACTGCCGAATGAAGCTCACCCGCTATACCGGGCGTGCGACGTAGCAATCGAATCATTGAATACTACTGAACTCACTTCGCTCGCTACACTCGGCACAGAGCTTGATCGGCCTGTCTTTTAGCGCTTCTTGAGACGCTAAACATCTTACTGCGTCTTGTGCTCCTTGATCATCGCAACCAAATCGGCATGCGTTATTGGCGTCGTCGAACCGTACCGCGCCTCTTCCATCGCTTTTCTAAAGCTCATCTTGCGGAGAATTTCGATAATATCAGCGCCCGACATATCATCTGTTAAACGCCCAAGTTCGAACATGTCTATACCATCGGCAAACACATCAAAATCATCCCGCTGCAATGTCTCGATAGCAGCGGCTATCTTATTAGTAAAAATCTGTGTACGTGCAGACTCGTTGGGAAGCCCTACATAACACTGCAGGTCAAAACGCCCTGCCCGAATCAACGATGGATCAATCAAGTCCTTATGGTTCGATGCCGCAATCACAATAATGTTCTCGTTCTGCTCGCGGAGCGTATTCATTTCTCGCTTGAAGATTCCAACGACGCTGACATCAACACGAGACCCATTTCCATTATCTGCGTTCACGAGTCCCTCGAATTCATCCAACAGCAGTACTGTCGGCTCCGTTTTTGCTTTTAAGTCCGCAAATATTTTCATGAGATTCTTCTCGGACTCACCCACAAACTTACCGTGAATATCACTACCCTTCACTTCCAGTAACTCGGCGTCGATCTCATTCGCGAACGCCTGCGCCAGTGTTGTCTTGCCCGTTCCAGGAGGGCCGTACAGAAATATACCTTGTGGACGAGCAGCGCCCCACTTCTTCATAATCTCTGCGTGATTGAAAGAATGCGCGACTTTCTTGAGTTCATCGCATACCTTTTCAAGTCCCCCAATGTCTTCTAACAGCATCTTCGGTTTTTCGGCAGGCACTTCCACGACAGCAGCTTCAATACTTTTTTGCGGCTCTTGTTTTAGGAATTTTTCTTCTGTATCTTTACGCTGCTGGGTATTCGGGTAATATGGACCCTCCGGAGTCATGACAAAAACAGTATTCACACGCCTTTGCGCGATTGCCATCGATAGTGCATTCAGAGTGAACATATACGCACGCACATGATCATACATCTGACCCGCCACACCATGTTCGAGTTCTTTCGCTTCGATATGAGTCGGAGGTTCTATAGCAATGCGAACACGACCCGCATCAGTGGTGTACGAGTGATGATTTGAGTACGTCACACTGCCTTCATCAGAGAATGCAACGACCGCAAGCTCACTGAGCGCATGGCTTGTTATAAGTTTGCTGTTCGGAAAGTAAAATGGAGCTAGCCCGAAGCCTTCCGACATCTCTTCATCGAGTGTACCGAAGAACGCTTCCTCATCTATCCTCGCCTCAGGATCGAATGTAATCTTCCCGTCATATGCAAAGCAGTAGCCTTCGGCTTTGCGTACCTGTGTCATCTCGAGATGTGATCTGCTGACACCAAGTGTAGCGCTGCGAAACTGTGCATTGTCGAGTGAGACCTTCGCTTCGGCATCCCTGAACTGACTCATGATTTTGTGGACATCCTGAACAAAGAACACGCCATGCTCGCCGGCTGCGTGCGAAACAGTACTTTCGTCAGTCTCGTAATTAAATTCTTTATCAGTCACGATTAGAACTAAACTATACAATCGTCATATAGCGAAGTCAACCAAAGCCGGTGCATTACATTAAAAACACTTCGCAGGGAAGTGTTTTTAGTCGTCGAGTGTGTCGTCATTTGCGATGCGACTTTTGATGTCTACCCACTCATGATCGCGGGACACAATATGTGGTACAGCGACACGAGTAGCGGTTGAGCCAAGTCCGCGCGTCTGTTGACCGCGGTTGTGTGGAAGCGCATCGTTAAACTCACCAAGAAGGTCATTGAATTCATTGATTGGCACCATCTTATATAGGGCATTCGAACCAAAGAACTCAGCAAGTGACATCGTGTGCACCTTGCCACCATCTGGATCGTTATCGTTTTTTACAAAACATTCAACCTTTACTTCGGCGTAGCCTTCAGTTTGTGATTTTGCGATGCCCTCTTCGATAATAGAGCGGGCATAGCCATAATTAGCACTGCGAGGAATTTCTTCGCTTTCAGAGTGTACAGACGGTTGAGCATCAGCAAACTCGATCATCATTATCGTCCTATGAGCCTGCTCAGGACAGATCCGCCAACTTTAAGGTGACGTGGGCCATTACTTTTTGCAGTATGGACCTCAATTGCAGCTTCATTGCTTGATTGCACAATGACATCAATTTCATTCGTAGGCAGTGGCGGCAAAGAATTAATATACTCATCCGCATCTTCAACGCGATCCGCAGATGGAACACGGTCGCTATAGCGAGCCTCAAGTTCAAGCGCATCAGCAGGGCTGAGCGTCAATCCATCTGTATCGATACGTTTTCCAGTAGAAGCTTCTGCAATAGGTACAGCAAGGTGGTCATGGTTGATTGCGACGATGTTTCGTATTGGTGTTTTTTCAATCATGTTTGTATAATAGCATAAACGTAATGAAAAGTCAATACTAGCGCGTACGAGAAGGGTTCGATGCTGGAACATGCGCACCCGTTCCTTGATCCAGTATCATCTCTGATGTCGCGTGGCGACCGATGCGACGAGGGGTGCGGACTGTGTCATTCACAGACGCTTCGAGGTCCGCAATAAAATCTTTAAACAGCGAATTAGCGATGACACGTTCTTCTGATGTTAATGCATCGAAATGCACGCGTGCCGATTCTTCAATAAGTGCGCCACTTTCAAATGGGTCATACCGACCAGTCGATTTCGCACGATGCGCATAAAAATCTTTATATATAGCCCCCAGTAGATATTCTATGTGGTCACCGAAAGAAGGTGCGTTCTCGGCGACGATATCAATTGGGCTTGTCTCGATAGTAAGTTGAGACATACGCTTTTCATCGGCTCGTTCTTGAATACGGCTAAGTATTACTTGCGTGTCGTGGGCCCGTTCTGGTGTGCGTGGCTTTTTATTGAACATAAATGTAGGCACAACTATAGCACATAAAGCGCTTATGGTCAACTACTCCCAGCGGAAGACTCTGAAGGCGATAACGTAAATAACAACTAACCAGATACCGATAAGACCGATCTGCGGAAGGATGTCGACGAAGTGCTTCCCCTCGGTTGCAATGAGGCGAATACCATCAATAATTGGAGTAAGTGGCAGGAATGCCGAGATGTTTTGTAGCCACTCGGGCATCAGGAAGCGCGGAAAGAATGTGCCCGAGAGGAACATCATTGGGAAAACGATAATATTTGATAAAGGTGCGGCCTGGCGTTCGTTCTTCGCCCATCCACCTAACGCCAATCCGATCCCAAGAATTGTCACCATACCTAGCAGCAGGAATGCGATCAGCTCGAACCAGTTCCCCACAACGTCCAAGTGGAACACGGTGATCGCAACGATGAATAACGTAGCAAAGCTAACGATACCGATAGCAGCCTGTGCGATGACCGTTGAAAGGAAATATTGCCAGACGCGAAGTGGTGTGGTGCGGAGGCGGCGCAAGATACCCATCTTTTTTAATTCTGGGAAGACATTGACGGGACCGAAGATACCCATACCGATTAAAGAGAATCCAAGTAGACCGGCGAAGGTGTAGTCAAAGGCACTGAGGCTGTTCTCGTTGAGCTGTGTGCCCTTTACAGTGAAGGGGGTGACAGTAGTGACAAGTTTACCGTTGATGGCGTCAAACTGCGCGTTAAGCACAGAGGTCAAGGCCGATGCCGAGGACTGGTTGTTTTGCGTGTAGAGAATTTCGGCTTCTCCGCTGGGGAATGCTTGGCCAGTTTTAACGTCACCAAATGTTTCAGGGAGGATAATCACAGCGTCCAGTTCGGAGCGACTCATCTTTTCTTTGGCTGCATCGAGCGTTGTCACGTCCTCATTCACCTTCAAGACCTCGCTGTCTTTGGACTGTGTAACAAAGTCTGTCGCGAACTGTGAGTCGGAGTTGTTAATGACTGCGACGTTGAATGAAACACTGCCACCGCCGCTATTTAGACTCCCGAAGACGAACAGGAAGATGAGCGGGAAAATGACAGTAAAGAACAGTGCGAGGCGGTCGCGGAAGAAACGACGGCTATTAATACGGACAAATACGGCGACCGTATAGAGTTGCTTGCGGATTGCAGTCATGTTCATACTAGCCTTCCCTCAAGCCTTTCCCCGTTAGGTCAATAAAGACGTCTTCAAGATTAGCTTGTTCTACGAGCTGATCTTTTTTAAAGCCTCGCTTGAGTAGCTGGGTGATGAGGTTCTTCGGTGTATCGAGGGCAATAATCTGTCCATTGTCCATGACGGCGATGCGGTCACACAAGATTTCTGCTTCGTCCATGTAGTGGGTTGTCATGATGACGCTAATTCCCCTGTCGCGGACTTTTTCGATCAGCTCCCATAGATTGCGACGAGCCTGAGGATCGAGGCCCGTAGTGGGTTCGTCCAGGAAAAAGACCTTTGGTCCATGGACGAGCGCAGTTGTAATGCTGAGGCGCTGCTTTTGACCACCAGATAGGCTCTCGACGTATGACTTTGCTTTGTCCTGCAGATCGACGTCACGCAGAAATTCCATTGCATCGACTTTTTCGCCGTACGCAGCGGCAAACATTTGGACAACTTCAATGAGCTTCGTCTTGTCCTGGAAGGCTGGTGACTGTGGCTGAACGCCGATGAGGTACTTGATTGCCTGTGGATCTTTTTTAACATCAATGCCATCTATGATCACAGTGCCGGAGTCAATCGAAACGAGCGTCTCCATCATTTCAAGTGTGGTAGTTTTGCCGGCACCGTTAGGGCCAAGGATACCGAAGATCTCACCCTTTTTAACCGAGAAACTGATACCGTCTACAGCTTGCTTGTCGCCGTATCGCTTCTTGAGATTTGTGACCTCTACCATATTCTTCATGTAGGTCTTATTTTACAACGCATAGTAGTACAAAGACAACAACAAACAAAAAAGCCCCCGGGGAGGGGGCAATTTTGAGCACCTGTTTGTTTGGCTTTAGTATAAAGTCAAACCGTTTATGGTGCAATACTAATCTGCAACGGGTTTAAACTATTTCTTCTTTGAAACAGTAAGGAAGCCGTTACGTGGGTTTTCCTTAACGATACGGTCTTCTGGAAGATCGACTGGTTGACCCTTAGCATTCTTCTCAACCTTTGCGAAGAAGAAAATTGTTTGTGGCTTGCCACCACGAAGTGTAACTTCGGTGCTGTGCAAGTAGTAAGTGACGCCCTTTGAGTTTGTGTGACTGTAAGCCATGGTATCTTATAACCTCCTATTAGTGCTATACGAGAGTAAGCGTACAGCTTGACTAGGGTGGCTGTCAACACTAAACGCTGCGGTAGTGACGATGAAGCATAAGCTTCAGAACAATCAGCCCAATAACGCGGATAAAAATAAGCAATATAATGACGGCGCAAATCAGCACCGACCAGCCCGCAAAATCGGGTGACCATAATGGCGATTCGTAGGCGTGGAGATACGAGGATGCAGGCGGCAACTTCACCGCACCTAAAAGGTTGCTAGCGGCAGGATATTTCGCAAGTTCACCAGTGGTACACTGCAAATATGCAGACGAATAGGTACTGAAGCGAGGAGCACATACTTCTTGTGCTTTTTTATAAATATTGCCGTTTGGATTTTGGTCACTCGATGCCGCATCGAGCAGGTTCTGGGAGTCACGTTGGTAGCTGGTTTCGAGGTATACGCCCTTGCCGAGGTCAGTGTTCATATGTTTAGTGACATATTGTTGTAAATCATACAATCTTTGAATAGTATTTGTCTGTTGGCCCACCTTATCGGCCGATATCACCGCCGCACGGCGCTCAATCATCCCAATATTATTCAAACGAAGAAAAGTTGCAGCGAGGAAGCCAAAAAGAATCAACAGTACGACGAGCTGCCACGTTTTTACACGCTGCAAACCCTTTAACGTCTTTCGAACTCTTCTATTATCCGCCACTGGAGGTGCCCACCTTACTACTTGTCCTTTATTGTACCCTACGCAGGTGACTTTCGGTAGAGAGGGAAACGTGCGGTGATCACCAGGAGGACCACACATCCAGCGATATAGAAGAAGGTGTGGAGCGCTTCCCTATCGCCAATACTCGAAGCAAGGAAAAAGAGGATAACCCCACCGATTCCAGCACCGAAGTTTGAGATCGTCTCTTGAATACCGAGGTAGGTGACGCGCTTGCCAGAGAGGTCGGCATTATCAAAGATACCCCTTGTGTAGGCCATCGTGTAACCGGTTGTGGCGGCTTCATTGGCGATATTCAGCCCTGCAACACCGACGGGTGTGGTTGTGAAAGCACGCAGGAAGTGTGTCAATGCATTCGCAACTGCAGCAATCTTTAATAGCTCTCGACCCTTCTTGCGGTCGATTAACCGACCGTAGGTATACGACGCACCGATAGCGGCAAAGACGACGACAGACATCAACGCACCGTTGGCGGCATAGACTTCGTTCGTTTGCCCAACGCCGAGGATAAAGATAGCGACAAATAGCGACCAGACCGTTCCCGAGCTAAATACGTCGAAGCCCAGTGCAAACTGCGATGCGATCGTTGGACGTACGAGGTGCCAAGGAAAGCCTTTGAAATCGAGTCTTTGATTCGGCTTCTCTTGTTCTGACGTACGCAGCAATGGCACAGCAGCAAGCGTAAATAATAGCGCCGCAATCACCAATACGACCTGGGGACCAAAGAATAGTGCCAATACACCCCCGATAAGCGGGCTGAGGCCGGTTGTCACTTTCTCGATAATGTTCATGTAGGCGATTTCTTTGCCGGCGTGCACACTGCTTTTTACTTTCGAGAAATCAGTACTGTAGCTAATGGAGTACATTGCAGATGATGTGCCCTGGAAAATAATACACAAGATCAGAAGCCATGGACCATATTCTGGAATCAACGCAAAGGCGATCATCGAAGGGATAAATAATAAATTAGAAATTAAAATACCGTGTTTTGCACCGAATTTCGCCGCAACAGCCGCTGACGGAATAGCGACGAGCGACTTGAACAGGAAAAATATAGCCCAAAATAGCGCAATAAATGGAATTGAATAACCCTGTTGGTACAAGAAGATAGACATAAACGAGGACGCGATATTTAGCGCCAACATACGAAGCATGCGCGAAGTATACAGCTCAGCGATTTCGCTGAACGTGGCGTGCCGCCAGAAGTGACGACGGATAAGAATTGTGTGTATAACTTTTTGTAACATTGTTTTTATATGAACCCACTTGAGCTTGCTCTATTACACCACAGTTCCACATCTGGTGGCAAGTGATATACTGGTGCATATGAATATATATTTCTCGGGAATGGGTGGCGTTGGTATTGGACCGCTTGTAGAGATTGCACGTGATGCCGGACACACCATCATGGGGTCTGACTTGACTGAAAGTTTGCTAACAGAAGAGCTCCGCGATCAAGGAGTTGCAGTCACTATCGGTCAAGATGGCACCTTCCTGCGTGCGAGCCACGAGGCGACGCCTATCGACTGGTTTGTATACACCTCTGCCCTACCGGACGATCACCCAGAGCTGCTGCTTGCAAATGAACTAGGGATGCGCACCAGCAAGCGTGATGAATTCTTGGCATATATTATCCAAGAAAAGGATCTAAAGCTCATTGCTATTGCGGGCACACACGGCAAAACGACGACAACGGGCATGCTTATTTGGCTCATGAAAGAGCTCGGGATTCCGGTCAGCTACTCTGTTGGAACCACGATTTCATTCGGTCCCAGTGGAAAGTTCGATCCAAAAAGCGAATACTTCGTGTACGAATGCGATGAATACGATCGTAATTTCCTACACTTCCAGCCGTATCTTTCACTGATTACTTCGATCGATTACGATCACCCAGATACCTACCCTACTAAAAATCAGTACACTGCTGCCTTCAAGCAATTTATCGATCAATCGCAGCACACCATTCTATGGCGTAGCGATGCGGAGTACGTAGATACCAAGAACAAACATACGTGGATATTGGATGACACATTACGCCTGCCGCTTGCTGGCGAACATAACCGACGCAACGCAACGGTAGTGGCAAAAGCCGCTGAGTTCCTTACGCTCGCCAAAGAAGATGCGGCCGTTACAGCACTCGGCAACTTCCCTGGTACCGACCGACGATTTGAAAAGATCGGCGACAACCTCTATTCGGACTACGGGCATCACCCTAAAGAAATCTCGGCAACACTGCAACTTGCTCGCGAGCTATCTGATCACGTCGTACTGGTATATCAACCACACCAAAATCGACGTCAAACGCGTATCCAAAAGGATTACATTGATCAGTTTGAACTCGCAGATACAATTTACTGGCTGCCAACCTACCTCTCGCGCGAAGATCCAGATGAACCCATTTTGACCCCGGAAGACCTTATTCAGACCGTCACAAATAAAGATGCGATTGTTATTAGCGAATTTGGCGACGAGCTATGGAATGATATTGAACAAGCACGCAAGGACGGCAAACTTGTTCTTTGCATGGGTGCGGGCACAATCGATGGTTGGGTACGAGAGCGAAACGCATAAATGAAAGTTTATTTCGCCTGCTCTATTAAGGGTGGTGGCGATACTTCGTCGTACATCGGGATTGTCGAAGCGATAAAACGAGCTGGTGGTGAAGTTATCAGCGAGATTTTTGTACAAGATGCGATCCAACTTGGCGGCAGCCCCCTACCAGCCGACCAAATCTACCAACGCGACATTGAAATGATTACCACTGCCGACCTCGTCGTTGCAGAAGTCACCAATCCGTCGCTGGGTGTTGGCTACGAGCTAGCCTATGCCGAAAAACTTCGTAAGCCAATCCTTTGCTTGTTTGATAAAAATGCAACGAATAAGTTATCCGCAATGGTCTTGGGCAACGGCTACAACACTATCGCGTATTTTACGCCGACAACGATTCACGCTATCGTTGCTGAGTTTATTGCCCAGTCCAGTCCTCCTCAAATTCTTCAAAAAAGAACGGATCACGAAAGAATCCCCGCGACACAATAGACTGAACGGCTGGCGCTAAACGATACTGATCTAGTTTATGCGGGCGTGCCCAGACGACAGTGTCTGACGTTTCGATATCATCACGATTAAATGAAAACACATGTGCCAAAGTTGTGGACAAGATCTGACCCCCTGTTTTGACGCGGATATAGCAATCACCTGCATGCACGAGTGCTTGGTCATCCAGTCCTAGCTTATCCTTCGCTTCACGTCGGGCTGCTTCTTGCAGTGTTGCGTCATCAATGTGCAACTTTCCGTACGGCAAGGTCCACGCGTTGATGTAGGGTTGTTTATCGCGCTTTTGTAACAGCACGTCCCCATTGCTATTTTGAATGAGGAGCATGGTAATTATTTTTGGTTGAGTTCGAACCGTTTTCTTTTCTGTACTAACACGGTCGACGTAAGACAGTCCAGCAACGCTCAGCGAATAGCCACCCTCTACTTTTGCTACCATACCTGACTTTACGAGGCTATTTAGGTGGTACGTGAAAAGATTCGTATCTGTTTTTTCCGGACGGAGGTCACGAAACCTTGCGATCTGGGTATACATAAGTACGTCAATAATATATTTCTGGATGTGATGATTAACAGATATAGACTCAATCATATTTGACTCAAATTAAACTTTCTATCTAATCGAATAATAGCACGTTATGCTGACTATGTAATCAGTTAATAACCGAAAGGCAATCTTATGAGTTCAGTCGAAAAAGATATCACACGAAATAATGTTGAGTTAGCACGTACCAATCCCGAGTTACAAAAACTACACGAACACGAGGAAACACTGCGTGCACTCACGCCAGATTTCTTGGACGCGTTTCGTCCTATGACGATCCCTATTGAAAGTACTTACTTGAGCCACCCAGATGAAGAGTTTAGCCTGCGCGTAAAAGTAGAATACACCCCTGATGGACCGATATATAGCAGTGCTGTAAAAAACGAAGGTGAAATGGTCGATGGTGGGCTTGATCGACTTGAGATCGAGACCGAGATATCACAAGAGACTTACGAATATTACAAAGCAAACCCGATATTTCCCGATGTTAAGTTCTTACGCGCAAAACCACTAGGTGGCCTAGCGATTGACTTTATTGAAGGTGTTGAGATGCCACAGGTTGAATATGAATACACACCAGGCGACGAAGAGCCGGCTTTTGTGAGCCTCCTCAAGTCCGGACTTGTTGATATGTCGGGTAGCCCAGAAGTTCGTAAAGAAGTTATTGCGCACCAACTGCATGGCAAAGAAACACTAAAACCGTCAGGTGAAACGATCGATGCGTTCGCAGATCGTATGTTCAAAGATATGGTTGCCACCTACACCATGGGGCATAAGCAAGTAGTCGTCGGCGTATCGGGCATGTCGGGATCTGGTAAGAGTACCGCCGTACGCTTGCTACAGGAAAAGTTTAGTGAGACATTTGGCGAAGAGTTCACCCCCGTCGTTCTTTCCAGCGATGACTACCACCGTGGCAAAAAATGGCTCGAGGAAGTCTATGGCGCACCGTGGACAAACTGGGACCACCCGCGCGTATACAATACAGCCGAACTTGCGAGCGATATCAAACGACTCGCGGCTGGCGAGCCTATCTTCCATAAACACTTTGATTTTGCGACTGAAGAGGTTGTGTATGATGACATCGCAACACCAAGCCCTTTTGTCATCGTAGAGGGTCTATACGCAGCGAGTCCAGACCTGAATGAGGTACGCACGCTCCACTACGAAGTCCCTACCAGCACAGCAACAAGCATCGGACGAGACATTCGTCGGTTGGTCCTTGAGAACCGCGAGAATGGTTCCATCGGCAGTCCAGCAGATCGCCTTCGTTACCAGCTAGAAGTCGCGCTGCCAACCTACCTAGAGCAAGAAAAACCGAATCGCAATAGCTTTGCTGCATACTGTCGGCCTCTCGCTGAGCGCGCCTTTATGCTGCAGAAGCTCAGCTAACTATTCAATCGTCGTAGCTGGATCACCAAACTCAAGTACGTCAGGGTTCAGTGGGTCGCCGTTAAAGGCGTCCACTGCCTTGGCCTTTTTTGCCTGCTTGTCATAAGCGTCTGTAAAAGTTTTCACCGTGTCTTTATTGACGGGCCCAAACGCGCTGTAGTCGGTCACGGTATCAGTTCGGTCGACTTTATTGCTAACCGATGTGAGTCCTGGACGGCTAAGGTCTAGCTGCGCTGAACCACTGACGTTATAGATAATGACACTGATCGAAACCAAAATAATAGCGATGACAATGGTGCCACCAATCAAAAGCATAAAGCGGTGCTGATCCCAAAACCCTAGTTCTTCACCTTCGGGGGTTGTTGTTGTATTGTCGTCCATTAACTCTTCCCCGTCACTCTATTAAAGTTCAGCATGAAATCATCAATTGCGATCCGGTAATCATCAATGTATTGATTCAACCGCAGCGTATCCTCGTGGACAATAGCACGCTTTAGGCGTGCGCTTTCTACGGCATCATGAAATAAACTTGGTTCTTTCACACAGTCGATGCGCAGTGCAGTGGACAGCTGTTGCTCGTATGACCTGTAGTCATCGCGGAATGTGACCTGCGCGACTTGGTAGCTCTGCGCGACTGCAACCAGACCCTTGTTGTCTAGGCTATTGTTGGAAAGCCTCGCATTGAAATTGTTCATAAGCTTCGTACCGATAGATTCGTAGATTTGGCCACGGTTCACACGTAGCAAGGCATCGGTCGCGTGAAGCTGATTGAGTGATCCTTTGATTGACAGGCAGTTTGATTTGATACGCCCAATTTGCTCGTCGGACAGGTCGGCCGCAGCGGCCGATTGAACGAAAGAAAACGAAAGCACCGAAGTGGCAATAAGTGCGAAGGCAAACAGGCGGGTGCGTAATTTCATCTCTGCTTATTATACCGGTTATCGCGCCAAATGTAACCGATCGCCCGTTTGCGCAACAAGTCCTTCCTGAAGAAGTGCCGCAATCGCAATCGCAAAGCGAGCGTCTTGCGGCATAGCAGCCTCAAGCTGAGCGTAGCTCACCTCTTCAGCTGCTAGTGTTTTCAAAATCAGCCCACGGACTTCACGAAGACTGCCTGCTAACGGAGCTTGTTTTTTATAGTGGCTACTTTTTGCGTTCCGTCCCACACCCTGTTTTTTGAGGAACGATCCATAATCCATTATCGCCCAGTACCACTCACGGGGATGTTCTTTATCAACAGTTTGTGCGACGATTTCTTTTAACTCTTTGTCAGATACTAATGCTTGGTCTTCAAAAAAATGATGGAAATAGACCGTTCGAACATTCGTCTCGATAAACGTCACGGGTTCATTAAAACTGTAGGCAAGAATTGCACCGGCGGTGTTTGGGCCAATTCCGGGGAGGCCAACGAGATCGTCGTATGTAGCCGGAATTGTGCCGTTAAAGTCAGCCACGACCTTCTTCGCTGCTTCATGAAGAAATTTTGCCCGACGGTTGTACCCAAGCCCACTCCAAACGGTCAGCACGTCAGCAAGTGGCGCCGTTGCTAGTGACGTAACATCGGGAAAGGTGTTCATGAAAAGTTCAAATTTTGGTATCACTCGATCAACCTGGGTCTGCTGCAGCATGAGCTCGCTGACGAGTACGTAGTACGGATCGGTGTTATCGCGCCATGGCATATCGCGATACAGCTCGCGACCCTTTTCCCAAATCTCGTCATTAAAAAGTAATGTATTCACCTGATCTAGTATACGTGAAGATCTAAAGCGTATAATAAGAGTATGACTACATATGTTTTAGCAGGTGGATGTTTCTGGTGTTTAGACGCCGTCTATCGCCGATTAAAGGGCGTTACGGAAGTTGTAAGCGGCTATGCCGGCGGCGTTACCCTTGATCCAACGTACGAGCAGGTATCAACCGGTGAGACCGGCCACGCCGAGGTGGTGCAAGTTACTTTTGATGAATCGATCATTCCGAGTGATGTTATTCTTGACCTCTTCTTTTTGATTCACGATCCCACAACCTTAAATCGCCAGGGCGCAGACGTAGGCACACAGTATCGCTCTGCGATGTACTATACAGATGACGGCCAGAAAGAACTCTTCGAAGCCGCTATGGAACGTTCGATGGAACATTGGGGTGACGGCCTAACTACAGAGCTTGCGCCACTTGATGTCTTTTATCCCGCCGAAGAGTATCACCAAGATTATTTCAATCAAAACCCCGGCAATGGCTACTGTTCAATTGTGATTACCCCGAAAATTATTAAAGCCCGATCTGCTTATACAACTTGGTTCAAGGATTAATAAAGGAGTCACATGGAATTAACAAAGTACGAACACGCCTGTTTCACCGTCGAAAAAGATGGCAACACTATCGTTGTTGATCCCGGAACGTTCACGAACGACTTCTCTATACCCGAAAACGTTGTAGCGATTATCATTACACATGAACACGGTGATCACCTCGATATAGACCTGATCACCTCAATTGTTGATGCCAATCCTGGACTTGTCATTCTTGGACCCGAAGAAGTGACGACTAAGCTGAAAAAGTTCGAGACACGCACCGTCAATGGGGGTGATGGTTTTGCAATTGGCGGCATTGATCTCGACTTTTATGGTGACGACCATGCAGTAATTCACACATCTCTGCCTCTCGCGCAAAATGTTGGCGTGCTAATTGACGACCGTCTTTACTATCCTGGAGATTCATTTACTATGCCAGAAAAATCAGTCGATACGCTCGCACTTCCTGTTGCCGCACCCTGGCTAAAAGTCGAAGATGCTATCGAGTTCATGAAAGCAGTCAGCGCACGCCTTACATTCCCAACACACGATGCCATCCTAAGTTCCGCCGGTAAGTCAGTTGTAGATAGTATGGTGGAGAAATTCGCCGATGCGGCGGGCACCGAATACCGCCGCATTGATGGTGAAACGATCGTTATTTCGTAATGCTTGCCAATCCCACCACACTCCTTGAAGCTCAGGCATACCTTACAAAAGCCGATCCCATCCTGGGAACGGTTATTGCTCATGCCGGAATCGCCACAATCGTACCACATAACAACTACTACCCCGCCCTCGTTGAAAGTATCATCTCCCAGCAATTGAGCGTCAAAGCAGCAGATACAATCCAAAAACGATTTCTTGGATTGTTTCCTGGTGATGACTTCCCAACCCCAAGCAAAATTTTAGAGAAAGACATCGAAGAACTACGCGCGGTCGGATTGTCTCGACAGAAAGGGAGTTATATTCAAGATTTGGCCCTGAAAGTGATTGAGGGTACCGTGCGATTCGACACAATCGACTCTCTTACCAACGAAGAAATTATAAAAGAGTTAACTCAGATCAAAGGCGTTGGCGTCTGGACTGTTCACATGTTCTTGATGTTCTGCATGGGACGCATGGACGTGCTCCCTACTGGTGATCTTGGTATTAAAAATGGCATGTACGCGCTCTATGATTTGTCTACAAAGCCGACACCTGAAGAGATGGAAGCACTCGCAAAAGCACATAACTGGCACCCATATGAATCAGTCGCTAGCTGGTATATTTGGCACTCACTCGACAATCAACCGGTAATCACTTAAAAATTATTGGTTCAAAAGGTCGTTAATCTGACTTTGTTCAGTAGAGCCGCCTGTCGCACCCTGGAGTTGATCGAGTCCAGGTATACTTCCGTCTTGAAAGGCCGTAATTAACTGGTACGTACCGAGAATTAGAAGTATTCCATTAATTAGGACAAATGCCCCAAGAATAATTGCATAAAAGAGAATAGTTTTCTGCGCAAACTTCTTATACTCTTTGACCTGCAGCAACTCATTCCCCTGTTTGTCGGTCATCGCGCCCGCCATAATGATGAACAGGTCGATGATTGTCCATATACCAAAACCTCCAAGTGTAACGAGCTTCAAAATACCCGTACCTATATAGCCCATGTAGAAACGGTCGACGCCAAATGTGCCCCACATAAAGCTAAAGAAGAACGCAACAAGGAAGTGACGCTGTTTTGGTGGTTTTACTTCGCTCACCTGGACAGGCACAGCAGCAGTGATCGGTTGAGTAGATACCGTTGCGATAGGTGTTGTTTCTTCAGTAGGTTGCATGAGTATTATTGTACGCTTTCTTTAGACATCAACCCGATGTTCGGGTACGTTATTATGGACAGCCCTGTGAGCGGCAACCGAATGCACATCTTCGTGATTATCGTCTTCATCCATGATCGTACGACCCAGAAGCGCTTCCATGACGTCCTCTAGCGTTAATAACCCTACCGTCTCGCGCGCTTCGTTGATAACAATAAACAGGTGGTGCCTTGTCTCGATAAAAGCAGCTAATGCGTGCTCTAATGTCTGGTCATGACGAATGTAGAATACCTTCGCCTCCATTGCTTTTTCGGCAGTTACAGACTGTTTTACATCAAGCGACAGCAAATCCCGAATGTGAAGCGTTCCAACCACGTGATCAAGGTCGGCGCCGATAACTGGAAGGCGGCTGTGTCCAAGTTCGTGAATCTCGCTGAGCACGAGTGGACCAAGGAACTCGGTCTTCTTTACTGTCTTGATAAGGCTTTTTGGCGTCATGATACTTTCGACGATTTCGTGCTTGAAGCCGAGGCTATGCACAATAAGCTTGCGTTCATCGTCACTCAGAACATTTGACCGATCGATCATATCTTGCAGTTCTTCGCGCGAATCAAAACGGTGATATGGCTCAACACGCGGGACTGCCACTGAACGCAACACCTTGAAGACTGGCTGGAGTTTGACAATAATATCCAGGTACCCAGGTTCGTACTTGTCGTAGAGCTTCTGAGACTGCTGAGAGGCAAAATTCCAACTGGCGATCGTAGGATACAACAGAACACCAATCAACCCAACGACTAGCCCAAGGCCCCAGCCAAACGTAACGATTGCCAGTGCGACAAAGCCAACAATCAACAACGCCGTCTTGGCCGCAAGTGCCGCGTACACATCAGGAAGCAACACTTCACGTCGGTGCTGCCACTGCGCTTCTTTGTTGGCCTTCGAACGTCGTTTTAATTCAAATTGGCTGACCAAGTGCGGCATCGGGCGAATACCCGCGACAACCACTAAACCAATAAAAACGAGTACTGTGAGAATAAATAAGAACGTAAACATTATAGAGTTATTGTACCTCACCCGTCGTCAGATCCCCAGCCCAAGTCTGCTACAATAAGTATAGTAAAATTTTGGAGGAAACCTTTGATGGGTAAAGTTGCATGGATTATTTTTGGCTCGGTTATCGTGGTCGTCTTTGGTGGATTAATTATCTACTCGCGTACCGTTAACCCGGCAATCGACGTCAGTTCTATTGATACAAACACAGTCATTACTGCAAGTGACCAAAACGGAAACATTGCAGATCACACATTTGGTAAGACAGACAGTAAGGTCGTGCTCGTGGAATACGGCGACTTCCAGTGTCCTAGCTGTGGAGGTGCTCACCCACAAATCAAGTCTGTCACTGAAGACTACAAGGATAAGGTATCTTTCATCTTCCGTAACTTCCCACTTACAAGCTTGCACCCGAACGCGAAAGCAGCTGCATCAGCAGTTGAAGCCGCTGGCTTGCAAGGCAAGTACTGGGACATGCACAACCTCATCTTTGAATCACAGAGCGAATGGGGCACATTAAGTGGCACACAGCGCACCGACCAGTTCAGTAGCTACGCGCAGCAGCTTGGACTGGATCAAGACAAGTTCGTGAAAGACCTCGCGTCATCAAGCGTTACAAAGAAGATTACATTCGACCAAGCGCTCGGTAAGAAGATTGGTGTCAGCGCGACCCCTACGTTCTACCTGAACGGCGAGAAGCTTTCAGATGATATCTCAAGCGCAATTGTTCAAGGCAGCACCACAGAACTCACAAAGCTTATCGATCAGAAGCTCGAAAACTAAAAAGTTCCCCATAAAAGCGAAAACACCCCGGTGCCTTGGGGTGTTTTCTTTTTGTGTTGCAACTCTAGGATCTAGAGATTGCTTAGTGTGCGATAAATAGTCGCCAATCGGCGGGCACCACATCCACTGCGATCTTTTTGCGCCGTGTAGACACAAATTCGATTGCTATAGGCATGTAGTAATGTACTCCTTGTACTATGTACAGCTTCACGCACTCCGACCTTTAAAATATAAGCTTGGCGTGAAACACATCACTAATAGTATCAATTCCAATAGAAACAGTCAAGAATGCGTCTGCCATCACGCTATTGTTTTTATCATATGTCAAATCAAAAAAGAGCACAAGCTCTTTTTTGATTTTTGTCACTAGATTGTAAATACCGCTACAGTTCACCCGGTGTGTCTGTCATCTTTGCCGCTTTGAGCGGTCGCTCTTTGAGCATAAAGATGAGGACTGTCGAGATCGACATCAGCACCGCTGCGACAATAAAGATACGCTGCAGGCTCTCTGAGAATGCGTGCGTCACAACACTCGAGAAGTCTTTCTGGTTACTAAGGAACTCTGTCTGTGCAGCCTGTTTTGCAGCAGATGGGATTTCAAGGGATTGGATGTTGCTGATTGCACCATCAGTAATCTCTTTCTTCACACTAGGCATATTAAGGGTCAAAATCGTGTTCGAATCATTTACATCACCCAGCTTCGATACTTGTGCACTCTGGCTAATCGTCTGTACGTATGGAGTTGATTGAATGTTTCCGAGGTGAGTCAGAATACCCGCAGTCAGCACCGCACCAAAGATCGCTGTTCCGAGGGTTGAACCAAGGCTACGGAATAGTTGGCTTGAGCTGGTGGCAACACCAAGTTGCGCTTGCTCAAACTCGTTCTGAATCGCAAGGTTCAGCGTTGGCATTGCGACACCCATACCCATACCCATGAAGAACATAGTGATTGCTTCTTGGATGTACGGTGAATCTTGGTTAAGGAACGTCAGTGCGATCATACCGAGGGTTGCAAGTGTGAAACCGATCTGCATAAAGATCTTGTACCTACCGACACGAGAGATGATTTGACCTGAAGTAATACTTGTCAGCATCAATCCACCGATCAGTGGGAGTAGCATCAAACCAGACTCTGTAGGCGTTGCGCCGAAAACCTGTTGATTGAACTGCGTAAGATACAAGATTGAACCCATGAACGCAGCACCAAAGAGCGCAGCAACAGTAATAAGTAGGACGAAGTTCTTCTTTTTAAAGAATGACATTGGAAGAATTGGTTCTGACACCTTACGCTCCCATAGTACGAATGCAACACCGGCAGCGGCAACAATTGTGTACATCGCAATACGCAGTGCAAGCAGCGAGATGCCTGTTGCGTCCATGAAGCCTGCGAAGATTGTTTCAGTGTTATCAACCGCAAGGATTAGTCCAGCAAGGAACACGGCCAATAGTCCAGCACCGAGGAAGTCGATCTTTACCTTCTTCACCTTGGCGTGACGCGGTGCAAAGATAGTGATCAATGCAAATGCAGCGATACCGATAGGAACATTGATAAAGAATGTCCAGCGCCAGTCAGTCGTCAGACCGAGGATATGTTGGTTATCTGTTAGGAAACCGCCAAGAAGTGGGCCAATAACGGAACTCAGTCCAAAGACAGCTCCAATTAATCCCTGCCAGCGTCCACGCTCACGTGCGGCGAACAAGTCACCGACAATCGTGAAGGCGTTGGCGGTAATGATACCTGCACCGATACCCTGGAAGGCGCGCCAAAGAACGAGGTCAACGACGTTTGGACTCATACCACCGAAGAACGAACCGGCGACAAAGATACCAACACCGACAAGTAGGACATTTCGGCGTCCAAAGATGTCTGACAGTTTACCGGCAATAGGCACGGTAATTGTCGTCGTCAACAGATACGCAGTAACAATCCAGCTTAATGAATCGTAGGCATTAAACTCTTCGACAATCTTGCCGAGAGCAGTTGATATAATTGTTTGGTCCAGTGCCACGAGGAACAAGCTGGCCATGACAGAAAGCATGATAATAATCTTGCTCTTGAGGCTTAAATGGTGATGCATACTGCGTCCTTAATTATGTGATAGTTATTTTTTGTCTGTGCTGTCAATTTCACTGAGGTTGGAACGGAATGTTTCAATATTATCAGTAATCGATTCAACCATTGAGCGCAGCTGCTCTTCTTTTAGAAAGGCAACTGTTTGGGTTTTTTCAGACCCGACGACATACAAACGATCTCCGGGTTGGATATTGAGGGCATCGCGAGCATCAGCTGGAATAACCACCTGACCTTTTGTTCCCACCGTTGCCGTACCGAATAGTTTCTTGTCGTGCATACCCCTATTGTATACCTAGTATGAAAAGTATGTCAAGTATGTTTTATATCCCATCACCAACAGTTAGGGGCTTATCATAACGAATTCGATACTCGTAAATACTTAAACCAGGCGAGAATTTGTGCTCACTTACCTTCTGGTAATGCTTGTCATAGTAATCTTTTAAATCTTTATTATATCCCTGGTCGTAGCTGAGCATCAGCCATGCATTTTGGTAAGAGGCAACATTTGTCTTGGTTTCAGCTTCGAGTTTCGCTGGATCAAAAGCGGGTACGGAACCAGATTCGAAACGATTCCAGACTGGCTGCGTTGTCAGCTTGGCGGTTCCTTTGTAGTAGTACTCTACAGGATAAATGGTAAAAGGCGCTGCCAGTACAACTACATCACTTGGACCGGCATTCTTTGCCAAGTATTGGACTGCATCTTTATAGTCTTCCTTCACTGGTGTATTTGGACTCATAACCTGGATCGTAAACAGCAGACCAATAAAAAGCACCAAAACGATACTCACCGTACGCGCAATCCAGCGCCGGTAGCGAGTCAACATCCATGCAATAAAGATAAACAGCGCCGGGAGCGCCACAATCAAGTAGCGGCTAAGGTAGAACGGACGAATGGTTACACTAATGATAAATGCACTCAATACGGGTATCGTCGCCAAGAGGACAAATAGCATCACTTCTGCTGGAATCTTTTTCCTTGTACGTTGCAGCGCAAAGAACGCCAATAACACCAACACAGGCCAGAGTGACACGATTAAGGTATTCACTGCAGGCACCTGAAAGCCAAATATAAATTGCGTATAGGTGTCAAACAGATCCCCTGCCGACGGCACACCGAGAGCTGGCTGCGTGTTACTTGCAAAGCCTAAGTTATATACATACAGCAACCATGGTATCAGCGACAAACCCGCTACTGCACCGTAGATAATAATGCTGCGAATTGGATGTGCGCCAGCAAACTTCTTTCGTAGAATAAGCATCGCGATGAATTCGGATACTAATACAAAAATAAAGAAGTAGTGCGTGTACAGACCCATGATCGCTGCAATCGTCCATAAAATCCAATTACTCGCGCCGCCCACCCTTAGAACCTTCACGAAGAAGTACACGTGCAGAACAGTCATAAATGCGAGCATTGTGTACATACGTGCTTCTGATCCATACCAGTTCATGAACGGTGAGATTGTTACGAGCAGTGCGGCAAATAGTCCGACGCTCCGGCGACCCAGTGCGTACGTTGCAAGGAGGTAGGTCATCAATATCGTACCGACGAAGAAAACAAGTGACAGCATACGGGCAACAAATATATCTTGACCGAATAGCACCTGCCAGAAATGCAGCAGTATGTGATAGAACGGTACGTGCACGTCTTGTGCCACCAAGTTCAACATACCGGCTACGTCCCTATTCGTCTGGAAAAGGCTCTGGGCCTCGTCGAGGCGAAGGCTCGTGTTAGCAAAGACGGAGATGCTAAAGAATACTGCGAATGCGACCATCAAGGCGAGGAGAAGGTATATAACGAGTCGTCGCTTTAGACTCATGCTGCTACCTCGACTTTTTCTTCTTTTTGACGCTCAAATGCAGCAGAGATGAATGGCGCAAACGCTGCAACGTATATAAACGCCCACGCAATGTTCGAGACCATCGAAGCACTCCATCCTTCACGCATGACGCCCCAGGCGACACCAGCAACAACGAGTCCGATATAGATCAGGTGTGGCGCAACTAATTTCCCGTGGTTACCCCCAACACGTGTTTTTGATGTAACTGCAAAGGCATTTTGACGACGTGTAATTGTCGCCCACAGCGCCTTCATATAGATCGTCGCGGACCCTAGACTAAACGATAGAGCTCGGAAAGTATACGTAAAGTTACTCGTTAACTGCAGCGTATAAAGGATCACGAAAATATATGGCAAGAAGATGAGCGCCAATGTCATCGTGTTAATTGTCAGTGGCTTTAGTTCGAAGAAGAAGTAACTAAGCGGCAATAATGCGTTTACCAACACGATGATTCCTGACACATAGTAGCTTGACGAAGCTAAATACTGAATCTTTTGGGCGAATGTTAGTCCACGACGAAACAACGGGTTGTACGAGAATAGAATCTCAAGACTTCCGCGTGCCCACCTAAATTGCTGTTTGTAATAGGATAAGAAATCTTCTGGTGCCAAACCTTCTGCAAGGACTTTGTCGACATAGACAGACTTCCATTTTTTTTCGTGAATCAATAATGACGTTAAGAAATCTTCTGCAATACTTTGTTCGCTCATACCACCTGCTTCTTCAAGCGCGACGCGGCGAAGAACCATGTTTGTTCCACACATAAAGGTTGCGTTCACACTGTCTTTACCTTTTAATAACGGACCGAAGAAGAGTGCCTGCTGTTCCCAAGAGCCACCCGCTACCTGGTTGACGTCCGCATTCTTATAGAACTGCGGCGACTGCACGAAGGCAACCTTTTCGTCTACAAAATAGCCGACTGTTTCTTGTAAGAATTGTGGCTTTGGTTCGTGATCGGCATCAAAGACAACAATATATGGTTCGTGGGTCTGCGCCATCGCATGATTGATGTTCCCTGCTTTTGCACCACCAGGAACTGAGCGAGTGATACACGTCACTCCTTGGCGCTGTGCGATCTGTTCGGCTTCTTGCCAGTTGTCGCGATTTGCGACTTTTCCATCGTTCAGAATATAGATCGCAAAGTTTGGATATCGCATGCTTTTCGCTGCAACTACGGTCGATTCGATAATGTCAGCCGGTTCACCACAGACGGTAATGAAAACAGCCACGTGGGGCTGAAAGCGCGCGTCGAACTCTTTCGTACGTTTCCGCGCCCATACAGTATGAATAAAACCGAACACTTGCCAGACGTGGAATACCTCGGATGCAACCAACACGATGAACAATGGTAGATTACCAATCGGGAAAACTGCGACCACGCACACGAAGTACGCGATCGACAGTAGGATGTTCAGAGTGAGTAGTAGTTTACTTGTTTGTATTGTCTTGAGGAATTCCATGGTGCTTACTTACTGGCTTTTAAATCGGCCGCTAAATTTGGTAGTTGATCTTCATGTAATGCGATACCGAACCACACCCAGTTTGCTGCGTAGTATGTCAGCGGCTCTGACCAGTCGTTCTTGTTTTGGTCATACAGTGTTTTAAGTTTTTGGTCGTAAATCGCTGCGCCCGCGTCCTTATCGATCACATCGAAGTATCCCAGCGCCGTACCGTACGCTTCGGCAACCTCATCCTGTTTGACGACAACTCCATCGTGACTATACGTAGAGTAAAGCGTAGCCTTCTCGCTCCATTGTTTACCAATAAATGACATCTTCTTTAGCACGTCCTTCGAACGATCTTCTTTATTCCATTCGTAATCAAGGGCAATTCGCCATGGTGTACGCATCGCGTCGTAGCCATAATTAGTTGTTAGCTCAGGTACCGTTGGTGCCGACAAAGCACCGGTTGTGCGGTCCATCAGCACCCAATCAGGAACTAGGCCTGCACTTTTACCAACATTCAGGTTCTCATCAATTGACTTCTCTATTAAGTCATAAGACGAGTCAACGACAGCTATCCAATCGTGCGTTTTGTCTACCTTCGCGAACTCACGATATGCGGCGGGTGAAAGATATGACGGGTTCATCACGATAGGACTTGACGATTGTTTTTCAAGGTTATTTGAAGCGAGATAAGGCGTACCCCCAACAACGACAACTTCATTCTCGTAAATACTACTAATCACTGCTTTTGCTTCTTTCAGGTAGGTCTCATCCTGCCAACGACTTGCGGCCATCAGCAGTGCAAGCGCGATATCACCATCTGCATCAGATGCAGAGTTCTGACCATTCACGTTTGTGAGGATACCGTAGGTGCCATCGTCTTTTTTACCCCAGCGCCATGAAAATAAGCTATCTTCACGCTGAAGTTGTTCTTGGGTCCACGCCCAGCTTTTATCGAAGGTTGGTTTATCACTCATCCAAACAGCGCGCATCATTGTATAACTTTGACCCTCAGACGTCGTGATGTCATTTTGCTGCTTGTCTAAGGTGCGTCCACTACCAGTCTCCCAGTACTCGTTCTTGTACGAATTCCATGTACCGGCCAGGAGGGTATTTGGTGCGAATATAATGTTCTGATCGATCTTTTTGCTGCTCGCTATGACGGCATACGTCGTAGCACCTGCTGCGATGACGATAAGGCCAACTGCCAGCAGTCTAAATAATGTTGGACGGGTCATTAGCTAGTACTTGCCTCCCTTACCGGGACGATATAACGAACTGGTATTGCAGCGCGTTTGGGTTCAGTAGCACCAAACAAGCTCATTGTGTATAACAATGCAGCTGTCGTCGCAGCTACTACTGCGAGTATCAAAATGCGGTTTCGAGATTCGTCAGATAGACGTTGTGAGGTATACGTAACTTCTTGCGTCTTTGTGCTGTCCGTAGCCGCCTGAGCAGCAGCCGTACTGGCAACTTGCGGCGCAGTATCTACAGGCGCTGGTGTTTCAACCACAGCAGGTTGCGATACAATTTGTGGGGTCACCACTACCTTTGCAGGCTCAGGAGCCGGTGCGGGTGCTGCTACTGCAGGAGCCGGTGTCGTTGCCGCAGGCTTCGCTGTTGTAGTAGTGTTGGTGGTGGTTTTCGAAGGAGACGCCGTTACTGCTGGAGTTGTTGTGGCTGGTTTCGCAGGAGTGTTATTGTTCGATGAAGCACCATTTGAAGAATTGTTTCGTGAGCTATTCGTATTTTGCGTTGGATAATACTGTCCACGACGTGAATAATTATCACGTGCGGATGCCATCTGCATCATACTGCCGACACTTCCTACAATTAGCGTACTGACAAGCAGTGCGATTGTTACAAGCGAAACGATATATCGTTTTCGGTCGCTTTGATTTTGTTTTCCTATATACATACCGGAAAAGTTGCCGCGCGACCCACGAGACCAACTAGTGGTAGAATTTTGTGCTCTTATCGGGATTGTGAGATTCACAAGTCCTCCTTCCTGCTCGAGTTTCTATCATAGTTTGCTACACCCTTATTATACACCCATTTTCGTGCTGATAGAATTCCGTGGATTTGCTGTAAGTAAGCCGTGATCAAGAAAATCATTACGCCACCCCTGTTTTTCTGCTTGTCATTATTATCGCCCAGCTTCCAGCACAGATACCGATTATGCCTCCATAAAACAGAGCCGTTGCAACCCTAGGGTCAAGCCTACGGGAGGTATACGCAACCGCTGGACTCTCCGCATGTGACGAGGCGGCACCAATACTTGATTGCTTCAGCAGTGCATCGTCAGCGGAGGCATTCGGAGTTGCGGTGAAAGTAGAAAGGCCTGTTTGTTCCACGGCGGCATTCGATGTAGATTCGGACTGGTTTGTAGTGGTCTCGGCCGGCGGTGTTGTCGCCGGGGTTGTTGTTGCGACCGTCCTCGAAGTATTTGGAGTGACAGTGACAGGATTTTGCGTCGGAGTTACCGTTACGATGGGTGCGGTTGGCGCAATTAATGGAACGACTTGATTGACAATTGGGACATTATTTACGACTACTCCGACTGTCTTTGTGATGCCAGATACATCAAGGCTAAGCGCGTGCGTCTGTGACGGAAGCAAGAGGGTAAAAAGTGCGACGAGTGCCGTAAAGCTCGCAATAATAAGCTTTGGCGACGTGGTGAAAATGGTGTGCAACTGTTTCATGTCAATCTCCTAAACATATTAACCTTATTAAGTATTATATGCTCAAAGACAACGAGGCGCAACCCTTCACGCTATGTTCGCATCCCAATTAGACGCTAAAAGACTGAATAAACTGTTTGTTTTCCCTGATAAATCGGCGAATAATTTTGTACTCATCCATGTCGAAATATGGCTCATCGACGTCGTATACCGGATCGCCTTCACTATCTATGTACCCCTGTACCATCCAGTTTTTAATAATCACTTGCTCACCTTTTGCATTAACCGGCACGGTGATCGGCGTATCAAACGGCCAACTCTCAAGGCGAGTATGTTCGAGTGCAAGTTCGAAACGGCGATTGTATGTCTCTGGGGATTCCTGACCTATGCAGGCGCCCTTACATTTACCAAGACGGTGTGAAAAACACTCTCCTGTCGCCTTTTCAAGCCCCATCAGTTTTGGACACAAGCCGAAAATACCCGTAATCTCTTCCAGTCGCTTCTTGGCCTTCATTCGGCTAGGGTACATCCCGTAAATACTATTCAGATCAGTGTCTGCATCAACGTTCCCCTGTTTGATGCCGACGGTTGCATAGTCACCTTTTAAATCCTTAACCACCATGGCGTACGAAGTGACCCTTCGCAAACGACGGTTGAATAACGGCTTTAACTCTTTCACCAACTTTGATTCCAGAATTAATGCCGCGAGTTCACTCCCGGTTGGAATCGTTTCGATATGATGCACGCTCTGGCTCATGCGCACCTCTTTACTTGCACCATCTTGGAAATGCGACATTACACGCTTCTTGAGGTTAATGCTTTTGCCGACGTAAATCGGTTGATGCGTTTCGTCTTGGAAGATATAGACTCCCGGCCCATTATCAATGCGCTGCAATTCTTCTTGGTCTAAGTTTGGAGGTAGCGACTGCGACTTCAGTTGATGTTGCACAGCAGCGGCAAACAACTCATCACCGTGTTCTTTGAATGCCATTTCTGAAAAGTATAGAATGGCCTTTGCATCGTCTAGCGCGCGGTGACGACTCGCAAATGGAATATCATAGCGAGCAATTAACTTCGCCAGACTATGTCCCTGTTCCATTTTGTATAGATACCGCGACAACCGAACAGTACATAACAGTCGGGGTGAAAAGTTCATACCAATCATGGCAAACTCGTTCTTTATAAACGAGTAATCAAACCGAACATTATGCGCAACAAACACGGCACCTTCCATAATTGCCGCAAAACGCTCAGCAATATCAGCAAAAATTGGTGCACCGACAATGTCGCCCTCAGTAATCCCCGTCAAAGAAGTGATCATCGAAGGAATATACGTTTCGGGATTGATCAGGCTACTAAATTCATCAACTACCTTGCCGTTTTCGTAACGGATCGCAGCTACCTCCAAGACACGACTGTTACGGTAACTTCCCCCAGTCGTTTCAATATCCACAAAGACCACCGGATAACTAAACATGTACCCTTATTATATCAAGCTTGCGACGACCTAAAAAAGAATGCGATATAATAAGAAATGTAATAGTCATGAAATCAAGTAAACGCATCCCGTTCAAGATTAATGTCCATACGTATACTCCACTACTGATAGCAGTGAGTGTCTGCTTACTTTTTGCCGGTGGGATCCGGTCGTCTTTGAACGCTGGCGCAGAGCGTCTGACTGTCGTCGAAACAGACCCAACGACACAAACAATAGCCACGTCCGCTGATAACCCTACTACGACCAAGTCAGCTGCTGTTAAAGCCGCAGCGCAACCAACCGTACAGTCTGCAGCGGTTGCGCCTGCGTATCTTCCCCTAACAACACCATCTCCGCGTGGCGCGACGTTGTACGTCGACCCTGCCCTCGCGCTCGCCGGACGCCCGCAACAAATCGCCAGTCAACCGACCGCAACCTGGCTTGGTGAATGGAGTGGTGATGTCCAAGCCGCCGCAAGCACGCTCGTCAGCAACGCTACTGCTCAGAATGCGCTCGCGACAATCGTTGCCTATAATATTCCTGTGCGTGATTGTGGCAGTTACTCTGCGGGTGGCGCTAATAGCAGCGACCACTACAAAACATGGATACGACAAGTTGCCGCGGGGATCGGCCAGCGCAAAGCGATTGTCATCCTTGAGCCCGATGCACTTGCGCAGATCACTTGCCTCAGTCCCGCTGATCAGACTGCGCGCTACGCAAACCTGAATGACGCAGTGAGCGTCTTGGCAGCACAAACTAATGCCTATGTTTATATCGACGCTGGTCACAGTAATTGGACAAGTGCTAGCGAGATGGCAGATAGGCTGAAGAAGGCCGGCGTTGCACAGACACGCGGCTTTGCATTAAATGTTTCTAACTTTCAAACAAACAGCAGTAGTGTAAGCTACGGCGCCCAATTGGCACTGCTGACAAGCAAAAGCTTTGTCGTTGATACCAGCCGAAACGGCAACGGTGCATCCAGTGAGTGGTGCAATCCTCGCGGTCGTGCACTAGGAACCAGACCAACGACCAATGCCGGCGGATCTGTCGATGCCTATCTATGGATAAAAGCCCCAGGTGAATCAGACGGCAACTGTAATGGTGGGCCATCGGCTGGCGTATGGTGGGAAGAATACGCGCAAGAACTAATTGCGAACAGTCACTAATGCAGGTACAAGATCGATTTCAACCGTGACAGCGCGGTGGTCGGATAAGCTATTTCCAGAAGTAGAAACGTGTTTCAGATGCAGACCTTTTGGCACTAATACGTAATCGTTACGCTTCCCCATCGAAGGATACGAGATGTACTCAACACGCGTTGACGCGTCGTAATCTTCGCTCCACACATCACTCAGCTCTTCGAGATGGTCGAGGTTAAAATCACCGGCAATAATACGCGGCTCACCCTGGGCCTTAATGATATCGAGAGTCTCTTGCAAGTGCGCAGTCGCATAGTCGACAGTATCTGTTAACGAGAAATGCACATTTGCGAGCTTTACAACGTCGTGGCCAATCTGAACATCCATCAACTGAACGATGCGATTGTGTTCGTCGCCTTCCGCTTTTCGCAAAACAATCGTATCGGTTTTTAGTACCGGGTACTTGCTAAGGAACGCGAGTCCTTCTCGAAAAACTTCGTATTCCGGACTTGGCTGCAAACGAGTTACCGCACTATGCTCGTAGGTATACTGTAAATCATCGTTTAAGAGTTGGACTTGATTGCGTTCAGAGATAGTTGGTAGAAATACCACTTCTTGAAAGAAAATAATGTCGGGTTGAGTTGATTTCAGGTAGTCAACAATTTCGGGCTTACGATGATTCCAATCCGTAAAACCCTGCAGGTTTAGAGTCGTTAGTTTCACAACTACCCAGTGTACACGAAGGTTACGCTTTTGCGAGCAATTCTTTTGCCGTAAAGCGTGCATTGAACAGCGCAGTATCGGGCTGAAACTGCTTGCCACTGGATAACGGTCCGAGATCAACAGCATCAAATCCAATGGCATCAATGAGCTCACTCACTTGTTGTTTTGCGTCTTCATCGTTACCGGCAATCGCGATGGCGCGACGCTTTGGATCACCCGAAGGCAGCGTATGTTCTTCGAGCTCGTTATACGCGACATGGTTCAGCGATTTTACAACTTTAGCACCTTTGAGGTACGACTGAATGAATTCACTCGTTCCGTTTTCTTCATCAACAAATTCAGGAATAACACCTTCGGTTGGTGACCAGTAGTTCATCGCATCGATGACGATCTTATCTGCAAAAGCATCTGCTGGTAGAGTTTTATACTGATGAGACGGTATAGCTAATATTATTACGTCGCTCTTCACTACCGCTTCGTCGACAATCGTCGCAATCGCACCTGGCAGTAATACGCTCAGAAGCAATTCTAGGCTCTCTGGGCCACGTGAGTTTGCGATCCTGACTTCATATCCTGCTTTTAAAAATTGGCGCGCTAAGGCGGTGCCAAGACGGCCAGATCCAATAACACCAATTTTAGGACTATTTTGCATTTTTCATATACTCGCGCACAATTGGCGCAACCTTTGTTCCCAGTAACTCAATAGCCTTCAAGAACTTCTCTTGTGGCATTTGGCCTGTGTCCATTTGGAAAATGTGGCGGGTGTGTCCGATACGTTTGTGGAGTTCAATGATACGCTCGGCGATTTCTTCTGGGCTGCCTGCAAACAGTGCGCCATCACGGCCGGACTCGGCGTTATAGTGTTCACGAGTCGGCGCAGCGAAGCCACGGACCTTACCAAGTGTCGTCATCGTCCAACCCCAGGCTTTCCAGAAAGTATCCTTGGCATCCTGGGCATCTTCAGCAATGAAGCCTGGGGTGGCAATTGCAACGCGCATGTCGGCATTTGGCACGTTATATTGTCGGCCGGCTTCGCGGTACAAATCAACGAGTGGCTTGAAGCGTGAGACGTGTCCACCAATAATTGCGTATGTAATAGGCATGCCAAGCGCCGCTGCACGGATTGAAGATTCCGGGTTACCACCTGTCGCGAGCCAAATATCCATTGGTTTCTTTGGACGCGGCACAATCTCGACGTTATCGAGAGGTGCACGGAACTGACCTTCCCACTTCACTTTGCCATCTTTACTGGCATTAATCTTCAATAATAGATCGAGCTTCTCGGCATAGAGTTTGTCATAGTCACGAAGGTCGTAGCCAAACAATGGGAAAGATTCGGTTGATGAGCCACGACCGGCGATGATCTCAACACGGCCATCAGAGATAATGTTGCCAGTTGCGAATTGTTGGTACACGCGAACTGGATCATCCGTACTCAGAACGGTGACGGCGCTTGTCAATTTAATGTTTTTTGTTGTCGCAGCGGCAGCCGCAATTAAAGTTGAAGGTGAAGAAGCAGGAAAATATTCAGTGTGGTGTTCGCCAATACCAAAGACATCGAGGCCAACTTTATCTGCCAGCTGAATTGCCTCTAATAAGTTCGTTACCGATTCATGAGTTGGACCAAGTTTGCCATTCTTCCGTTGCACGTCCCCAAAACTAAAAACACCTAATTCCATCGTAACCTTTCATTTATACTATATTAAGTATAGCATTCATTTTTTATACGTCTATATAAAAACACCACACTGTTTTGTGTGGTGTTTTGTTCGTGATCTAGCGGATGCGGAAATTGCTGCGGCGACGATTTCGTCCGCGGAAGATGCCACGCTTCTTCTTGAACATGACGATGACCATGATAATAAGGCCGATAAGTACAATGACAAGACCAATTGCAGCATAAATTACATACAACGGGATAACCCAGAATGATTTTGAGATATCGATAGTCTGGTTGGATGCACCATACGTTAATGTTGCGTTCACGGTGTAGTGACCGAATGTTCCAATCTTCTCAAGCGGAACATCCCAACGACGCGCACCATCAGGCAGAATCACGTCGCGTGGAGTTTGGTTATTAAAGTCGACTGAAGATAACACCGTCTTTCCCTTTGAGACAGAGATCTTTCCAAATGGACCTACCTGAAGGTTCCCTTTGTTTTCAAAGCGGAAGGTTGCCTGGATGTTATCTGGCGTATTGAAGTTTGTCGCATTGCGGCCATTCTGCTGCAGGCTAAAGTCTGTTAGTTCAAGCTTCTCGACAACGTCACCAGGAACAGTTAAAAGGATCAATGACGCAACACTGGCGCTCAAGTTCACCTGTCCACCACTGTCTGGGTCGGCTGGGGTGAAACGGATTGCACCGAAGTAGCCGCCTGATTGCGCTGTTTTTGGCACGGTCACAACAACGTTAATGGTCTTAGATTGCCCCGCAGGGATCGTCGTGTTACTAAGTGGTGTTAGGAAGCGCTTCAAACTGTGTGTTGGGGCGTATGTATTCGCATCAAGGATAAGCGCAGGCGTACCGCGTTCGTCGCCTGAGACAAAGTCATTCTCGATTGGTGAGACAGTAATAGGAGCGCCCGTAATGTTTGTCACCGTTACTTCAATTGTCTTGCTCTCGCCCGGTTTAACTTCGATATCGCTACGAACAGGTGTCACCTTAAGAGTATTCGCACCGGCAGCAAATGCTGATGAGTGCAGAGATGCACTCAATACAATCGATACAATAAGTGCTGCGACAAACGATAGCAATACACGGACGTTCGTTTGAACACTTTGGTTTTTCAACACGCCTAATTTCCCCTTTACCTAATTACTCTCAATCATAACAGATGCGCCCATGTTTGCAAAGCGGCTAAAAATGAAAAACACCCCTGTTAGGAGGTGTTTTTAGGATCAGTGGGTGTCGTATTACTGGCTATATAATTAATAGCCAGTCAGAGATGTGAATACGTTTGTATAAAGATTCGTTTGTCCTACGATTAAGTTTGTTGAGTCTGATGCATACGATACTGTTGAACCGTCAGCAGTAATTGTTGGATTGTAAAGTTGTGATCCATTATTTCCGGCAATTCCACTACTATTCTTAGATACAAGCTCGGTGCTTCCTGTATATATATTGTTTATATAAATTTGACGTCCAGATACTCCAGTCAATGACGAATCGTCGGCAGCAAACGTCGCAATGCCTGTATCGCTGACCTGCACACACGGATTCTCATTTATAAACGTTCCACATATTTGTGTATTTGCTGCAGTGCCGGATGACGTCATGGACGCTACACGAAATGCTCCATTTACACGGTCATATACATAAGGTCGATAGTATCCAGCTAATATAGGTATTGAAGTATCAAGATTAGTAGCCGAACTCTTTAGTCCAATAAAATCACCGTTACATGACATAGTAGGAGCCATGCCTTGCGAGTTTGCTGATTTTGTTAAATTAGTAATCTTATCGGTGGCACCTCTACGATCCAATAGATAAATATCGTTATGCTGACTCCATGTGTCACCAATAATCAAATTAGTGGTATAACCGAAAACTATTAAAGTCCCGTCGCAACTCATTGCTCCTGTTGGTCCAAAGTTTGTAGCAGATACACCAATGGTTCCATCCGTTTTACGATCCAAAATCGAAACACTATTATCTAAACGGTCTAGCATATATAGATGGTATGTATTGTCGGTTGCATCTAGGCTTAAGTTAGTCGCATTGGTGGTATACGAAACAAATCTACCATCAGAGCTAACCCCTAGGGATGATATGTATGTTCCATCCGATATTATACCCGTAGATGATTTACTCACAAGTGTGGTAGTCATCAATACCGTATCCCTTAGATACAGCTGCGGATTCGTAGAGCTCACTGTCGTCCCGTCAATTAAATTTGTTGACTTGGAAGTAAAGAGTATATATCTTCCGTTCGCACTAATTCTTTGCACCGCTGTTGAACCTGTGTTAGCTACAACGCCTGACGTAGATATGTTAACTCGAGAAATGTTACCGCTATCTAGATCCTTAATGAACAATCCCTGCCCACCAGTTGGCATCATATTTGTAGCTCCCGAATAATATACTACCTTTTTGCCATTCGGAGAGATTAGCGACTGAGTGGAATAATCATTAGCATAACCACCCGTAGACTTGCTGCTCACTAGCCGATTCGTTCCTGGTACTACGGCAGATACTAAGCCTCCTAGGCTAAATGCTCCCAATAACACGAATACTGCAACTCCGAAAATATGGATCTTCTTAAATCTCTTTAGCATCACACCCCCCAATTAATATAACTTCAGAATATCATACCGGTAATGATTACTTAATAAATAAACCCCTCGATGAGGGGTTTATTTATTAATACCTTTAAGTTTAGAACTTACCGGTTGCAATCATACCGAGGTCGGCAGAGTATAGACCAGCTGGAGTTGCGTTCGTAACGTTAACGCCGAACGTAAGTTGCATTGTCTTGTTGTTAACTGGTTTGCCGTCAGTATCAAGGAAAGGATCACCATAGGTGCTTGTGACACCTGTAGTATTTGGTGAGGCATAGTTTAATGCGTAGGTTGAGTTGTTGTAGCCAGATGCTGCAACAGGTTGCAAGACACCATTGGCCGCGCCGCCAGTACTCACCGCGTCAGAAGTCATCACACCGAACTTCGCTTCGCTGTTAGAGATACCAGTCTTAAGCGCAGGAAGGATGTCACAGTTTGGTGCGCCTGCACGGATAAGTCCGCCACAACCCGTTGTACTGCTCTTCAAACTGATAACCGCACCACCTGCGGCATTAGTTGAAATCTGTGTATAGAGGTTTCCTGTACTAATTGTGCCAGGAACAAGCGCAGTAACACTTCCTACTGTTTGGCCGAGCTGTAATACTGGTGCAGTCGTATTTGCACAACCGGGTTCATTCGTAATATCAGCTTTTGATACACAGAAAGTCATGCTTTCAAGGACAGCGGCTTGGACACCAATTGTATCGCGGATGGCAATCGCAACGCTACCTTGATCGACATCACCGGTTTTTAGATCCTCGGATTCATATAGATCTGCATTTCCTTCGTTATTATATGTAACGATACGTGCGTAAATTGCACCTACGGCAGTTGGATTATCGATCTTCGTAAGATCAACGGATACAAGGTCGGTAGCCGCAATGGCACCTGTCACACGAACAGTGTTTGCATCTAATGCGTTTTCACCCGTAAAGCCAGCTGAAGTAGACTCAACTGCAGACGCTGTAAAACCAGTTGGCGCAACACATGGTGTTCCAATCAATGGACTTGTACAAAAATCAACGATAAATGCACCCGCTGCACCTGCAGCTGTGAATTTAACTGTATATGTAACGTTCTTCGCAAAAACCGAAGAACTACTTAATGCAATTGAACGCTCAGTAACCTGAGCTGCTTGTGCCAATGTTGGCACAACGATAGACAGTAACATCGCAAACGCTGCAACGATAACAACTGTTCTATTCTTTAGTAACTTAAAAGAATTAACCCCTACGTTTTTCACTCGAACCCCTTTTTTTCAAACTATTTGTTTCCTCTGGTAACGAGTTCAGTGTATCACAATGCTGCTTATGTTTGTCAAGTGCTTTTTAAGCGAGTTTTCCACAACTTATGCGTGGTCCTCTTTCGCTTCATATCGTTCACGATCTTTGAGCATTTTATTGCGTAATGATACGATCTGGCTGCGGCGGCCAAGCCAATATGTTGGGAGCAACAATACAACCGCTACGAGTGCAGGAATCCATAATATCTTTGTCGTCGTTGTCGGCGTACCCGTAGTAGCTGCTGCAGCATCCACCTTCCCGTTTGCAAGTGCAATCACCTGAAGAAACGCGCTGACCCCATTAACATCAGTCACCTTCACGTTCACCTGATAAATACCGGCTTTCTTGTAGGTGTGTGAAAGCGCGACAAGCCCGGCCAAAGCCTGGCTCTTCAATTCCGTCGCCGTTCCATCGGCCCAGTCGATACTAAAAGCGTATGGACCCGATCCACCAGCAAGCTGCAACGGGTATGTTAATTCACTCGTTGCGGCGGCCGAGCGACGCCCATACGTACTGGTCAGCGTAACGAGTGCACCGAAGGCTGTAAAGCGCGTGTCGGTATATGTAACAGATACTATATTAGAGATTGGGCCGGCTTGCTCGAGGTCATCGTAGACAATCGCACTCAACTCGTTGATGCCGGCGAACAGACTGATTTGCGCGCTAAAGCTGCCATTTACACACATCACCGCACCAACCATCACATTGTTGTCGTATATCTGAACTAGTAGACCAGTCGGGCAAATACCGTTGACGGTCGTTGGTGAGGTCGTAAACGATGCGCCAGCACCTGGTGTCGTAATAGTCGCACCTTGCGTCGGTGGCGGTTGCTGCTTAGTTGCCTCAAGACCGTATGAACCCGGTTTCGGATCAGGATTTGGTATAGGTGTGATCGCAGATGTCGGCCGCGCGAAAACAAACAGCACCAGCAGGCACATCCCGACAAATGCCGGAATGACCCACTGAGTGCTGAGACGAATCGTATGTACCATGGTTATGCTTATTGTACCGCGGCAAGGCCGTATACAAAAGGTTAATCGTTACCTTCGGCGTGAAGTGCTTCGATAAGAGGTTTTACGTCGGCTACTGTGCCCACCAAAGAACTTACTTCGGATAACAACAACGAGGCGCCAGACAGCAAGTGCAACAATAAGCAGCAGGACGATGAATGAGATCACGAACCACCAAGGCAGGTACCAGAATGCAGTTGTTTTTACGATTTCTTCGGTGTTATTACCGTTTTGGCCATAGAAAACGTCTAGAGATGCAGTATAACGGCCTGGCCACAAAGTTGGGTTCGTACATTCGGTTGATTGAGTCGTCCCTTCACCCACCTGCAAAGCTTCTGTCTTCAGTTTAATACAAGCAGTGAATGTACGTGTCTGACCAATCAGTGCGAGTGATTTATTCGGGTTCACATCTGCGATAACTTGCTCATTACCGAACATATGCTTCAGCGTAATAGTCCCAATTGGACTTTCTGTTACATTACCCTTGTTTTCAAGTGTATATGCAATCGCCCATGGCTTCGTAGCACTAACAGAAACGTATCCGGCTTTTATATTATTACCTTGTGCGGTTAGATTATATGCACCAAACTTCTTCAGATTAAGGCTTTCGTTCACCTTACCCGGAATAGAGGTAAAAATAAGTGTAACACCGGACGCGCTGAGTCCAACGTTACCACCGTCCGCAGCACCCGTTGAGTAGACAATTGCACTGTAGTAGCTTCCGGCACCCTGACTTTTTGGAATACCCACACTTAGGTTGATCGATTTTGTTCCTGAAGGAGGTATTGTCACGGTCTCGGGTAGTGTCAAGAACGGACGCATTGACCATGTCGTTTGAGGTGCATCTTCGGCAAGCATTAGTTTTGGTGTTCCACCGTCATCGCTAAATGTAAAGTCAACGACACGAAGATTAAGTGTTAAAGGTGCACCGGCATCAAGGTTACGAATCGTGAGGTTATCACTAATCGTTTTACCTGGTTCAACGGTGTATGTTTTCTTCGGTACGATACTCAGTGATGCTGATCCATCTACGGCACCAACCGGTTGCGCTGGCAGTACTGACACGACCGCAGCTAGAACAAAGAAGGCGGCGAGCGCGATACTTTTAAAGCGTTTCATTTTTATATTCCCTCACGTTTAATAATTCCTAAATATAAGCAGTATTGTACCATTAAAATCGGCCACTGGCTATGTAGGTCATTGTTGTGGTATACACACCAGGTCGGAGGTTTTTACTAGAGTTAACAATATAGCTGACAGTAAACTTTTTCATCAAACTGACGTTCGGTGAAAATGCAACGACATCACCTTGCACATACTTGTATTTATTCGGCACACTATAGTCCGGCGAAGCAATTGCATTTGCCCATGTGCCATCCGGGTTCCTCCCCACGGCAGGTGCGGTATTCTCTACCAGGTTAATACCAAATTGGTTGTCACCCGGGATACTTTCGGTTGGTGTCGTCAGGCCATCAATAACGTTCACACCCGCCGCCATTGGTGTCCCCATAGCCGTAATAGCGAAACCTCCAGATGCATTCGTCCCTACCGCCATTTGCGACTGCGCAACAAGCGTTGATTCGGAATCAAGTGTTCCCATATTGCTGTAGTACGTGTCATTTGTCGCAGTACAGTTCGACTCGACTTCCTGGGCGACACAGAAGATCAGCATGGGTGGGACCTGCGTCTCAATTAGAATCGAATCGGTTGCCTCGCCTCGTACAGAACCGAAGTCTATTTGCGGGCCGGTCGCGTTCAACGAGGCATGACTACGAAGGCGGATCGAGAACGCCTGGGTGGTGTCAGTTGGGTTTTTCACATTATCAAATGTATACGCCGAGGTACCATTCGATATGACACTCGGTAGACGCGATAAAACGATATGGTTAGAGGACTTAGACAATATCGAAAAGCCCGTCTCACCACGTTGATCACTCAGCTGCACCTGCGACGCATCAAAGCCTGTCGGCGCCACACACTCATGATATGGAATTGGGTCGTTACACACTAATAAATCAACCGATCCAACTGCAGCCGGGCTCATATAACTAAATGAGACGGTATATTGCGACGTCGCCCCTGGTTCAGCATTATTCATATATAGGCTACGATTTTGAAAACGCATATCAGCCGATGCCGGTGCGACGAATACGAACATAACCAAGAAAAGAGCAATTAACTCTACAGGAAAGACGCTTCGCCAGTGAAGAACGAAGTGATGAAGGCGGATAAACCTATGCAACATACTTGTTATTGTACTAGAGAATAAGCGTTATGCGTAGCAGTTAGTACCCAACAAAATAACCAGCCTTATCGGACTGGTTATTTTGTAGATTTAAACTATCTGCTTTGTCGGGATACTATCTCTAGTATTGAGGGGCTGCAAGGTAGTTGATCTTGGTTGTGTATACACCAGCTGGTGTATCTGCACCGATGTTCGCTACATAGCGCATCTTTGCAGTTGCACAGCTAATGACCTCTGTACTTTGTTGCGCGATTGCAACAGGGGTCTCAGAACTAGCTTCCTGGAAAGCGAATAGTGCTGTTCCTGCAGTGTTTGGCTGACCACCTGAACCAGGGGTAAAGATAGTACCAGTCACAGCGCCGTTGTATTGCGCGCTTGCAGGATCAGTAGTGATATTAAAAGGCTGAAGACGAGGGGCTACGTAGCCAGTTACGAAGTCTGATGCGTTAGTATCAACAGCTTCACCAGCAATGTCACCGAACGCAAGACCAAATTGCTCTGTACCAGGAGTACTTGCAAGTTTAGTTGCACCGATTTGATCGATTTTGTCACCAACGGTGTTGTGGAGTGTATCACCTGAGTAGTACACTGTTGCACCACCAGATGAGTTGGATGAGAGGCGCCAGTAAGAGGCAACTTCCCAAGCACGTCCTGTTTCCAGTGAGTACTCTGCATCTGGGTTACCGAGGTTTAGGCGGTTGTTGTTTACGTTTTGAATTGCATCACACTTACCATGTACTTGACCTGATGCTGCTTCACAACCAGCTGGTTGAGAACCTGTACCATATGCTGCGCCACAGTTAATCGGGAGTGTGTCACGGTTACGCGTACCTACTGAGAATGACATTGTTTCCAGTACCTTTGTGGTAATGTGAATCGAGTCAGTCATCACGTTGGCCACGGTTACACCGCCGTCAACGTTGTGGCTCTGCGTTGGAATCATATCTGTCGTAGTAGCAGTATCAAAAGTGTTGATCTTTACGAAGAATGAACCACTACCAGGGTTGGTAATGTAGCTTGATTCTGATGCTTTGAAAACAAGCTTAACTGTTTGTCCGCTGGTAGGTTTAGCGCCATCACCACCACCTGTGTGGGCGAGGTAGATGAAGTTATTCTTTCCAGTGAGCTTACCAGAGTGAGCGTTATCTTCTGCGTTCTTGGTTGTCATTTCCCAACCTGTTGAAGGTGTTCCATCAACGAGGACTTGGTATTGACCAGCTCCAGCACCTTCAGACCATGCCGCTGTAGACGCACCAGTAACAACATCAAAGTCACTCTTGCCGAGTGGATTTGCCTGCGCGTTACTTGGTCGACCAGTAGCATTTGTAGATGCATCCCAGAGACCAGGGTTACGAGCGTCACCGAGGTTACCCACTGTGATTTGTTCGTTATCACCAGGCGCCTGACAGTTACCGGCAGCATTTGTACAGTACTGCAATGTGAAACCTAATAGAGGCCTATTGGTACTGTCTGTACTGACGTTGAATGTAAATACCTCACCAGATTTCTTACCATTAGGACCCGTGCCAGCCGGCGCGTAGTTCTCATTGATAGAGTTCTGTGAGTCGGTAGAGTTTCCAGAACCGTCTGTGTCTGTGTAACCAGGTGCCGAGCTACTTAGTAGCAGAGAGCGCTTGGTTAACGGATTCAATGAGTCCGCGAAAGCTGCACCTGAAGGGATGATCAATGCTGCTAATACAGTAAAGGCCCCAGCAAGATACGACCCACGACGGGCTATTGATTTGAGTGTTTTTATACTCATATATCTCCTTGTTTGTTTTATATTTTTAATCCTTTTTCAAGGCTTACACGCGAATTTTACCACGAGCGGGATAGCGAGTGCAATAGAATTTTTACAACGGTTCATCGTTTTCTCAGGAACATGGGATAGGTGTGGGGACAAAGTGTGGATAACTAATAAATTGGAATGACCATCGCAGAGAAATCACCCGAATAGTGACCTGCCGGTGTAGAGCTAGAGATGTTCACAATCATACTGATAGTGTAATCGGTCTGTCCCGATTGAGCCGTACTGCGAGCGATCTCGTCGCCACTAATGTACTTGAACATGTTCGGTATTTTATAGTCAGCGCCAACCATACCAAAGACAACCTGATTCGATGGTACCTGCAGTGGTGCTGCTCCGACGTTAGGATTCGTGTTCGCTGCGGCATTAATTCCAAACTGTTCTGTACCGGGCATTGACGACTGTGGACTATTTGAGGTTGCGAGTTTGTGGTCACCATACTTTGGTGGATCGCCAGAGATTTGCAGGATGTATCCCCCACTCATATAGTTCTTTACTTTGACGGTCGTGATTTTTGTCGCAGTCGTCTCGGTTGTGAGCGTCCCGAGGTTTGAGGCGCCCGCTTCAACAATCACCTGGAGAACAGGTTCGTTGTTCGTAATGTTATCGAATGTCGCCGAACCGCTACTCGTTGGATTGCCATCGGTCGAATCACCGATTGATACCTGGGCACAATATTGGATCGAACAACTTTGTTGTGAAAGGCCAGAGTTAAACTGCGTTTCAGTTACCTGATAATGTAATGAGCTTGAAGTGACAGCAAAGGCAGTGCTAGTACCCGCGATGACAACAAAAATCGACACTACGACGAGTGTAATCTTTGAATATAGCCACAGTCTCCTTCTTTGCATAAGCTTCATTAATAGTATCATCTATAGCCGCTGAAATCATAGCTAGTATCGGGGTGGTAAGTATAGTAAGCTATACCTAAGCATAAACGTAAAAAATATACATCTATGGAGCCTGACAAAAACACCCCCCCAGCAGACGACAGCAAGCCAAAAGCGGAAGACATTGAAGCTCCCGCTGATGCGCTGAGCCGTACGCCTGAGGACCTTGAAACAGAACATGCCGAAAAGGTAGCTGCTGCTGTCGATCCCAATGCACCTGCGAAACCGACCGAGAAAAAGATTTCACCGATCAAGAAATTCTTTAAAAAAGTAAACGTTTACTTCCTTATCTTCCTATTAATCGTTGTTGTCGCGGGCGCGATTGCAGCGGTCAACTACCTCAACAGCCAAAAAGAAGCGCCCGAGCCAAACATCGCGACACAAGAGCTGACGCCTGACGCGCTCAAACAATTAGCAAATACAGACGCGACTGTTGGTGACACCTCGCAGACACTAACCATTCAAGGAAACGCCATCATCTCGGGACAAACGCTGACACGTGGCAACCTCAACGTCGCGGGGAATATCCAAGCCGGTGGCACACTGACGAGCCCGTCACTGACGATTTCAGGAAGCTCAAACCTAGGAACGGCCCAAATCAACACACTGCAAGTTGCACAAAACACCGCCATTCAGGGCAGCACAACACTACGCGACTTGAACGTTGCCGGAACCTCATCATTCAGCGGCGCCGTCACTGCTGCAGAAATTAATGTTACTAAATTAGTTCTTAGTGGAAATGCAGTACTACAGGTACCAAACCACATCGCTTTCACCGGCTCTACCCCGTCACGTACAGTAAATACCGCAGTTCTTGGATCTGGTGGTTCGGCTTCAATCAGTGGCTCAGATACATCCGGTACGATTAACATTAATACCGGTAGCAACACGACAGCTGGTTGTTTCGCCCGTATCATTTTCCAGCAACCATACACCAACCAACCCCACGTTATTGTTAGCCCGGTCGGTATTGGCGCAGGCCAAACTCAGTTCTACGTTGATCGCAACAACAACGGCTTTAGTATTTGTACATACAACGCGCCTCCAGGAAACCTCCTGTTTGCATACGATTACTTTGTAACGAACTAACGCTTAAACGTCAACAAAAACGACGACACGATCAGCTTTGACGTGCATCAAGGCACGGTTAATCTTAATCACCTGCTCGCCCTCTGCTGTCTGTATCACAAGATTACACGGGACCAACATACATAAAAAGTTATGGTGCCGTGGCAACACATCGAATGGACCAGTTTCATTTACAGCACTGACGCTATAGCCTTCACCCTCGAAGTACAGTTTAAATGGTGCGTAAACCTTCACTGCGATAGTTGGTTTTTTCGAGTCGTGCGCAGCTACCGCTTGCTCCTCTAGGGGTACTTCCGGTGTTTCGGCGTCAGCCATTATTACGGCTTCACTTCTTCTTTAGGTGTATCGTCCGGCTTCGTTTCAACTTTTTCATCCGCTACCTCGGCGGGCTTCTCTTCAGCTCCGTCGATACCGGATTGTTTCGATTCGTTGCGACCAATAATTGCCTCCACACCATTCAATGTATCTTCGCGAGTCATGTGCTCACCAGGAACCCCGGTCACCTTTTCCATTACATTGAAACGCTGCTTAAAGAATTCAACCAGTTCCTTGGCCTTGTTGTAGTCGTCACGGTCTTCAGCAGACAGCTCTGACTCACCGATAATGGCGATAATACCCTTTAGGGATTCGTATTTTTGTAGAATCGCCGTCGCGCGTGTCGCGAGGTCATAGTGACGCTCACCTACGACTTCTGGAGTCAGCAGGCTCGATTTCGATGCCAAGATATCAACAGCGGGACGAATACCTTGGGCAGCAACTGCACGCGACAAGACAATCGTACTGTCTAGCTCGTGTTGAATCATCTGCACAGCTGGGTCGGAAAGGTCATCGGCCGGGACATAGATGGTCTGTAGCGCTGTAATTGAACCGTTAGCATTCGTCGACAGGCGGTCTTGGAATGTTTTAACATCCGAGAAGACAGTTGGTTGATAGCCACCCTCTGCAGGCGTCTGGTCAATAATGGTCGAGACCTCGTTCTTGGCTTGAATGTAGCGATACATATTGTCGGCAAATAGCAGCACATCTTTCTTTTGGTCGTCGCGGAAATATTCGGCGAGTGTAATCGCACTGAGTCCAATCAAACTACGTTGTACAGGGTTTTCATTCATCTGTCCAAAGAACATGGCGGTCGTTTTCAAAAGGTCGTTGTCACCAAGTGTCTTGAAAAGTTCGTGACCCTCACGAATACGCTCACCAATACCTGCGAAGATAGACAATGCACCAGAACCGGTTGCGACGTTGTTAATAATCTCCATCGTAAGGACCGTTTTACCGACACCCGCACCACCGACGATACCGATCTTGCGACCCTTCACGAACGGCGTGAAGAAGTCGAGCACCTTTAATCCCGTTTCCAGGACGTCATCAGAACGGTTTTCAAGGCTTGATTCTTGGAAGGCTGGCGAGAAGATAGGGCGTTTGATCATCTTATCAAGGATGTCCTGATCTAGTTGCGGCTTACCGTCAATTGGGCGACCCATAGCATCCCAGACGCGGCCAACCATTTCTTCACCGACAGGAATCTCGAGGCTACGGCCGCTACGTGTCACCGTCTCGCCTTTTTGGATGCTGTAATCACCACCAATGTTCAAACAGACAGCCATATCACCGTGTTCAAGACTACTGACCAGCAGCGGAGATTTCTTGTCGTTATCGACGTAGAGCATTTCGTTCAGGTCAGGAATGCCCTCATCGAAGCGGACCTTAATAACAAGCCCCTTCAGTGTGCGGACGACGCCTTTTTTAAAGTCTGTTTGTTCGGTCATTATTCAGCTCCTCCAGCACGTAGTTTTTTCAGGCCTGACATAGATTCTTTCAACCTGGTGTCAACTTGGCTGCGCTTTGCACGGTTGTATTCAGTGTGTAACCCTGCGGCATTCGAGATCGAACGCTCCTTCGCAGCCGACATAGCCTTGAAGCGACTTGCAACCTGCGCCAAACGACTGTCGTAGATAAATTGTGAAATCGTCAAGCGGAGAATCGAGCTCTCCAGGTATGATGCAACGGCGTACGAACTTGGCTCAAAAATATAGGTCTTTTCGGACACCATATCATCTCCAAGGGTCGCAAGATCAACTGCACGTCCTTTACTCGATACGACTTCACTCAGATCAACCTCAATAATTTCTTGCTGTGACAGCGAGATGTAGTTCTGATAAAAGATACGGCTCTTGGCATATTTTTTCGTAATATCCATCAGCGGGTCGACGTTAATATAATCGTGCTCGGGAAGATCGAAGTAGTAATCGAAGTCCACGTGCGCCTGCTTGAGCTTCGTTGTGCCGTGGTGACCAATCACCATGACGTGATTCTTGTTCTCGTCGTAACGTTCCATGAACTTACGAATAAGGCGGTTGTCGATGTCGCCACTCAAGCCACCCTTTGCGGTAATCAAAATCAGCAGTTCTTTATTGATTGGCGTTTCATCAACAGTACGTCCGTAGTTAAACATCACGTCGACACGGATTTGCTTGTAGATATTCCAAACCTCGTCGAAGAACTGGTTACTAATCAATACCTTGTTCTTCGTCTTTGCGATCTGCATACTGCTGATACTTTCAAGAGCAGACGTCAAACTAACGACTGATCGCGCAGCGGCTTCTTCGGCTTTAATCTCAAGAGGGCGTCGCATTACTTTTTGTCCTTTGTATCTTCGGCGGGCGCAGCGGGCGCGCTCGTTGCAGCATCCGCAGCGGCAGCCTCTTCGGCTTGGCGCTTCTTTTCTTCGTCTGCCTTTGCAGCCTTTTCAATTGCAGCCTTCTTCACCTCGTCAATTGTCATCACTTCGGCTTTCAAAGCAGCTTCAAGTTCATCGAAGTTACCCTTCATATCTTTGTCTTCTTCGAGCTTCAGTGCGTACTCGCGTACTTTTTCTTTCAGCAAGTCGACGTTGATGATTTCTTCAGGGGCACTACCCAGAACGATGTTCATCAGGAACTGCTGCTCGGCGAAGCTGTAGATTTCGCCAATACCCTGGTTCATCAGCTTAAAGAGTACCTTACCCTTATCGTAATCGGCCTGAGCCTGTGGACTTAACTCGGTACCAAAGTGAGCGTACTCTTCTGCAATACGATATCCCGCCAACGTGAGGTTAAGTCGGTCTGCAAACCCTTTTTGGCGTTTATTCTGACCAACACCACCGACACGCGTCACAGACAAAGCTGTACTCACCGCTGGGCGCATAGTATCTTTGAATATCTTTTCATCCAAGATCCATTGACCATCGGTAATCGACATGATGTTAGTTGGGAGGTAGGCGGTGATATCCCCACCCGGCGCATAGACGATCGGGATCAGCGTTTGACTAGCGTGGTTTGACTCGGTCTTTCCGCCACGCTCCAGAAGGCTAGAGTGTGTGTAGAACATGTCACCTGGGTACGAGTCACGACCTGGTGAGACACCGGCAATCAGTGAGATCTCACGATAGGCCTGTGCATGTGCCGTAAGGTCATCGTAAATCACGAGCGTGTCCATGTTGAGCTGGTGCCAGAAATACTCACCGTGGGCAGCACCAACGTATGGTACGAGGTACGTCAGGATCAGCGATTCGAACGAGTTACTTACGACGACTACCGCTTTTTTCAGGGCATCATTTTTCTTGAGTGTACTGACCAGCTCCGCAACGTCGTGATTACGTTTTGCGATCAGGACGTAGATAACGGTGATGTCAGTGTTCTTCTGGTTAATCGCAACCTGTGCAGCAAGTGCGGTCTTTCCCACCTTGCTATCACCAAGCATGGCCATGCGCTGACCACGCGCCAGTGAATATTCAAGGTCAAGAATCGTCACACCCGTTTCAACAGGGGTATCAAGTAGTTCGCGCTCGTAGAGCATTGGCGCAGAGTGGAACACATCCCATTCTTGATCGGCAACAATTTCACCTTGACCATCAATAGGTTCACCGAATACGTTAATAACGCGACCAATAAAGTTCTTCCCAACCGGAATCATAATATCGAGTGCTTCGATGACACAGACAGAACCAATGTGTAGTGGCGATGGATCAAGCTTCATCACCACGACGTGATCTTCGAGAACCTGGTGGACGTAGCCACGCGTATCATCGTCGAAGCGAACCGTTGCGTGTACGTTCGTCGGTTGTAGTCCTTTGACACTGACCATGAATGAGTCGATACCAATAATCTCACCGACAGGATTGCCGGCGTTCACCAATTTTTCAAAGACCTTATTGGCCACGAAGCGTCTCCAGTTCTTTTACCAGTGAATCGCGCTTACCCTTGAGGACAGAACGCAAACTCAGGTCATGGATATGGTTTGGCGTACGCAAGTAGACACCAGCGACCAGCCCCGGCTGTAATCCAACGGCAATCAAAGCTTGGGGATGCACTTCTGTACGAAGCCACTGCGCTAATTCCTGCAGACTTTCGTGATCAGCTGGAACCGCAAAGGTCATGTGGACTACAGGAACCTTGTCTTTTAGGATGCGCAGCTCTTTAATAAGGCTGCTGCGTTCACGACCATTTTCAAGAGAAAGTTCATTCTCTTTCAAGAAGTCCGTTAATTGGTCGGAATAGGTTGGCTGTGGGTGTTGATCAGAACCTGTTTTTTCACGCACTTCTGCTGCTGTCAGTTCGCCATCGATCCATTCGACTTCGCTTACCAAGCGTGACACATCAACACGACTCACCACGCGTGCGGGTAAGACAAAGTTTTCGTGTGTTTTTGCTTCGGTGTCGCTCATAGTTTCATGTCGTCCACCATGGCCTGTTTGTTCAACTCCATTTGCTTGATGATTGATGGAAGTTGCGCCTTCAGATCATACTGATCGCTGAGTGCATCGAGCAGATAGTGTTCAACGACTTGCGCCATGTTGCCTTCAAATGCCTTGATAATCGCTTCTTCTTGGGTGGCTATCTTTTTCTCAAGCACCTCGGTAATCTGATCGTTTTGTGTCTTTAGCTCGTCGAGACTTTGGTTGAGTGACTTCAATGCTGCATCATTCGCTTCTTTTACGGCAGCGATCTTGTTCATATTTTCTTGGAAAAGACTCTCAAGCATGACACTTTGGTTCGCGATGCTTTTTTGGAGCGTCGAAGCCAGCTGTTCATGTTGCTGCTTCAAGTTATCAGCGCTGTCCGTTAACGATTTCAATGCACTATCCTGTGCTTCTTTGGCGGTTGTACTGAACGTAGTGAACTGTTCGTCTAGTTGTTCAGTGACGTGCGCCTTCAGATCAACGCTGAGCTGTTCAACGGCATCATTTAGTTGCTTTGCGGTGTGCTCTTTTAATTCGATGTTTACTTGGGTGATTGTGTCATCGAGATCTTGCTTGAAAATCTTGCCATTTTCTTTAATGACTTTTTCAAAATAAAGGCGGCCATGGTTACGCAGTTCTTCACGGAAATTCTCATCAAAAAAGTGCTGTTCGGCTTCGAAAGCCTCAGCATCAGTTAACCCTTTATGATCTTTATGTTGAAATAATCCCATGTTCACCACCCCTTTTGTAACGTCAAAGCTTTAATAGTAAATATACCGCAAATAGACCAATAATTAAAATCAATATGCTTGTTAATATGATCTCGAACAATGCTCTGAAAATTGACTTTTTAGACATTGGATTACGTCCGATAGAAATCACTCCATTCCGTACACCCGAGTAGATAATGACGATTGCCGCAATGATGCTAACGGCCGTAATTGCCATACTCAAATATATACGAATTGGACTGACTTCTTTTTCGGCGATCTGCTTGCCAATTCTTTCAAGGAAATCCGGTGCCTTGACCTTTGTACTTTCGTCGTTCGGATTTGACCTGATGTCGATCGTCACAGGAATTGAACCAAGAGTTACTGTCTTGTTCGTCTTCCCGTCAGTTTCTTTCAGTGGTGTCGTTCCGAGCGTAATACCTTTGCCATCAAACGCTTCCTTCGCACGACCGAATACAGTCGTCTTCTCTACGCCGGCTTTCATTGCTACCCCGTTGATAGATGACAATGTCACGTAGTCGCCCGCAGCAATTGGACCAGCCTGATCACTAACGAGTACGTTATACGTCCCAGACACCGCTACAAACACCTCGTTCTTCACACTTGCATCCGAAATCGTCACCGATAACTGACTACGATCAACTGTGACACCGAACATATTCTGTACGTCGGCTTGTGTAGCGATTTTGACGGTGTTGGCATTCTTGCCAGTGAGTAGCGTAATTGTGCCATTATCTAGTGGTGTCTCGGCGCCATAGCCTTGGACACTTCCACCTCCATAATTTGCAGCAGAAACAGGCAAAACCACTGCAGCGGCCACGCCTACAATTATTGCAAAGCTAAGGATGAATCTTGACACTCTCACTGTTTATTTATGCTCCCAACGCACTGAGATGCGGCGCTTGCGTTAATTATACCATAACCTCTATGAGCAGCTATTGCGGACTGACGCGTTTTTAGTATGAAATATGTTGCCATATTATCCCGCTAATGCTACAATACGACCAAGCTCCAGATGGCACCACACATCGAAGTGAAATAAACATATTGCTCACATCTAACAGATGTAGAAAATAAAAATAAAAAATGTGGTGCCACCTCCTCACTATTTTTAATCGGCGTTTTTTGCTGCCCCTGGCTGCAATACTCATGCTATTTGTAGCGTTTTCTACAACGCTATTATTTGCTACTCAAACGCATGCAGCTCCTGCTATGAACCAAACCATTGGTTTCCAGGGGCGATTACTCGATGCCAACGGCGATATCGTTCCAAACGGCTACTACAACATCCAATTCAAAATTTATGAAGGCGGAAGCGGCACAGTTGCCGGAAACCCAGACGGTACGCTGAAGTGGACGGAATCCTATATCAATAACGGCAACGCTACGGGTGCCGTTCAAGTCACAAACGGCTACATGTCGATCAACCTCGGATCAATCAATCCATTTGGAACCAGTATCAACTGGGATTCAAGTACGTTATTGCTTTCGATGAACGTTGCCGGGAAAGCGACGGGCTGTACTACCTTCGGTGCTGGTGCTTGTGCAGCTGACGGCGAAATGCTCCCAATGAAACGACTAACCGCCTCACCATACGCGATGAGCGCTGGATCAATCGGCGGCAAAACCGCTAATCAATTCCTACAACTCGCCCAGGGTGTACAGACTGACAGCAGTACTGAATCAAGCTTATACATCAACAAAAATGCAGCCGGTAACCTCGTGCAACTCCAAAACGCTGGCATCGATATCTTCACCATCGGTAATACCGGTGATTTAACGTTTGGAAGCAACGATAACAAAACAATCAGCGTTGCTACTGGTGAGTATGAAGAAGAAGGAAAAGAGCTAACTGTTGCAGCTGGGGGCGGTGGCGTAGGTCGCGGCGCTAGTGGCGGAACGCTCAACCTACAAGGTGGTGCTGCCGGTGGATCAAGCGGGGCTGGTGGCTGGGTTAGCATTAACGCGGGCGCGAGTACTGGCGTAGGCGCAAAGGGACAAGTAGTTATTGGCGAAAGCAATACTGCAGCCGTACAAATCGGCTCAATCACCGAAGCAAGCACGCAAGCAATTAACGTCGGTACAAACAACACCATTGGCAGCACGACAAATGTCAACATTGGTGCGGGTGCAGACGCAACTGCTGGGACTACGAACATTCAAGCAAAGAACGCCGTCACAATCCAAACGAATGGCACAACTCGCGCAACATTCTCTGACACAACAAACACCGTCTACTTCGGTAATGGTGTTACTTCTACTGCGCCAAACAACTACACAGTCCAAGGCACGAACAGCTCACAGACGGGCGTAGCTGGTGGCGCGCTCACCGTCAAGGGTGGCGATGCAACGGTCGGAAACGCCAATGGCGCAAACGTCACCATCAGTGGTGGTACAGGTAGTGGCACCGGCACAAACGGCCTCGTTGTCCTAACAACCCCAACCTTCTCGACTGTCAGTGACGACGCAAACTGTTACACCGCTGGGGCACCTGTTGCAGCTAGCTGTACAGTTGCACTCTCGTCAGTGAATAATGCTTCGTCAATTATTGTTGGATTCAGCACGACGGGTAAAACAGCAACAATGCCAGACCCAACCAACAAGACTGCCGGCCGTATCCTTTATGTCACAGCAGCTGATACATCACAGGACTTCACGCTTTCAATCAACGGTGGTGGCGCAAGCAACCTCATCTCAATGCACAAGAACACAACTGTCACCCTTCTATGGAATGGGTCTGACTGGACATCTGCCGGTGCGTCAACGAGCAATTCTTCTGGAAGCCTCGATATCGCCAGCTCAACATCAAATGGCACACCCAATGTGCAAATTGGTGACGGCGCAGCAACCGGCACGCCTACCCTCTTAACACTTGATAAAGCATCAACTGCACCAGTCGTCACAGATAGCGCGCTTCTAGGGAGCATGTACTACGACACAACCAAGGGTGAAGTGCAGTGTTACGAAGCAGAAGGCTGGGGTGGCTGTAGCTCAAGCCCTGACACGTTCGTGTCCCTTAGCCCCGAGTACAGTGGCGCCGTTATGAACGGTACCGAGAATGGCACAATGACAACTGATTTCTGTTCAGACACACTGAACATTAATAGCGACAACAACCACGGCAATTTTGCACCTTGTGATGTCAATGAAACGTTCAACTACTACCAATGGATTGGCAACAGCAGCAACGTTGCTGACACTGGCAGTATCTACGTCACCTACAAACTGCCTGATAACTTCAAGTCATTGATCACCGGATCAACATCGCTAATGGCAAAAACTGACGGCGTGGGATCTTCTGTTGACTATCACGTCTACAAAAATAACGACAGTGGTCTCACCTCTTGTGGCGACAGCATCAATGCCTCTATCGATGGGCTCGCAGGCTGGACAAAGTCATATGCTCAATACTCATCTGAACCTGCTAGTTGTGGCTTTGCAGCTGGTGATAGCATCATCTTCCGCATCGACCTAACATCACTTGAAGATGGTAAAGCACTCATCAGCAACCTCGACTTTGCCTACAACGTCAAATAGCCCGCATTGAAGTTGGTATTCCTGTTATGGTACAGTGAAAACAGTAGTGGAATTCAAGAAATCAAACAGATATAGCAATGGACGGGCGCGCTTGACCGTTCCTCAACGTGGGGATACACCCCCGTTTACTTCTGCACCGAAACCGCCAGTACAGCCCACGCCGACAGCGCCTTTAAAACAGCGAACACCTCAACCTGCCGTAGCGCCGGCACCGGCGAAAAGGTCGTCTTTTAGGCGCTCACTCAAACTATCCAAAAAACTTCTTCAGCGTAGCGGTATTGTTTTGGCTATCATTATCGTAGTGATCTTCATAGGCTTTACTATCAAGAACAACAGCGATCCAAATACGCTGCGCTATCAAACGATCTCACCAAATGGAGCATCTGTTAGTGAACTCGGTGGTTGGAAACGCGTGAGTCCACCGGATGACGAGCCCGTCTTTGCATACGTCGACACTATCGACAACATATCAATCACCGTGAGCGAACAACCCCTACCGAAGGAGCTCAAGACAAATACTAGTAATCAGGTGGCTGAACTTGCCAAGAAGTTTAATGCAACAGCAACAATTGATGCCGGTGAGACAAAAGCCTATATCGGTACTTCCGCAAAAGGTCCCCAATCAGTTATCTTTGCGAAGGATAACCTCCTGATACTTATCAAGTCTCAGAATGAAATCGACACCAAAGCCTGGGCTAAATACATCCAGTCGCTTAAATAGTACTTACTGTGATTTTTTGAAAGTTGCAATCGATTCAGCGACCTTGCTGTCCGGCTTCAGGTTCTCATAGAAAAGCATTTGATACTTCGAGATAATCATTTCATCCTCGGGGCCATGTATTTCATTTCCAAGCTTGATGATCTGGACGTCATTTTGACTCACAGCAGTCTTCTGGGGGTTAGCAGAATCTGTTTCACTGGCGGTCTTGGTCTGCAGGTAATAAATATCGGTTAGTTTCATAGACTCGTCATTAAACGGTTTTAGTTTGCCGAAGTATACCTGTCCATTGGTAAAGAAGACCGCTTGATATTTACTGGCATCAATAGCAGTGGCAGTATTTTTACTTGTAGATTGCGTTACGTAGACAACAAGTCCGATTGCAACGACCAGGATAAGGGCGACTATAAAGAAGATGAATGGCTTTGATCGCCGGTCCTTCTTGGCCTTTGGCGCCTGTGTTGCGCGCTGGACAGGACGAGACGTCGGTGTCGCCGATTGTTCAACCGGAGTGGGCGGGGTTGCTTCGGGCTGGCGTGAAATAGGTTCAGGCCTACTGCTTACGACTCTTCTATCCGCTGGTTGCGGCACACGAAACGGTCCGTTGTCCATGTTTATTTCTCCCATTACCTATTTGCCAATATTCTTATGTCTATCATAGCATAAGGGGTAACGAAGCTGTGTTACTGTACGAGGTCTGTAAATACGACGAGCCGTTCTGTATACGTCTGTGCGCTGCTCACCCAGTCTCCCTGGCATGTAATAAGGTTGAGGTGTGCTTTCCCATCATCGGATCGAAAGACGTCAGTTGCATCCTGATCAGGTGCGTACATCGCAGAACGTGTCACGACAAATGTTTTCGTTGCACCATCTTCACCAGTGGTCGAGATAAGATCACCTTTTGTTAACGTATTTAGTTCATTAAATACGGACCCTACACCGTTTTTCCAGCCGTAGTGACCAGCAATAACCGCGCTTCCCTCTTCACCCGGCTTAGGACCGAGCTTATACCAAGCGACCTGCGCAGGATCGCTATCAATCGCCATGTCGCCTGCATCTGTTACACCGACCGGATTGACCGGCGCAGAAACATTAATATCCTGAATTTTTAGTAAAACCGGGGCTGTCATAACGGGTATAACAGTGGGTTTTGCAACTTGCGTAGGCACGACAGATACGGCAGCTTCAACGCTTGGGGCCACTTGCTGCTGCGGCATCAATAGATACAGCAGCATAAATGTTGCACACAACGACACCAAAGGCACTGTTATATTGATAAACAATTTCTGTAAGATACGTGTCCGTCGTCGACGCATCAGCCTACCTCTAGATAGATCGTTTTTTATAAGCAACGAAGGCCAACAGGAGTCCGCTCGTTACGAGCAATGTCGAAAGTGCAGCCCAAAGAATATTTTGTCCGCCCATTTCACCCGTATTTGGCAGTCCTGGTGTCTCATCGGCAGTGTCATTTCCGGTACAGATTGGTGCGGTGATCGTGTCATTGATTAATGTCACGTTGCCATTGCGCGCCAATAGACGTCCATTGATCGTTGCGCCGTTTGCAACTGAGATTGAGTTCAGAGCCATGACGGTTCCTACAAAGGTAGCCGTTGAGCCAATCGATGCAGTATCAACACGCCAGAAGACGTTACAAGCTTGTGCGCCATTTATAAGCGACACTGTGCTCCCTGGACCAACTGTCAATCCGGTGCCGTTAAATCCAGATTCAAAGATAAAGACCGATGATGAGTCACCCTGTCCGTCAAGTACTAATGCGCCAGCACCAGCTGTGATTCCAAGTTTTGTAGATGCAGAGTCGTACACACCCGCAACGAGCGTAGTTCCGCCGAGTTCCTCTGGATTTGTTGTCACAGGTGTTCGGTTTGCAGCATCGGTATACGCCGCTGTTAGGTTATTCTTTGCTGTCAGTAGAAGTGGACCATTTGTGACGCGGCATGGCAGTGGACCAGTTCCGTCAACAGAATAGATAGTTCCCGTCACCTGCGAACATGTAAGGCCGATCCCTGCGCCCGTTGCAGGACTCAGGCCTACGTTTCCGGTAATAACGGATGAATTACCAGCATCCGTTAGGTTAGGTGTTCCAGATAGGATTGCAAAAGGTGATGCTGTTCGCAGATTCACCGTTGGTTGCGCTGCGTGTGCGGCGTGTCCACCAAGTGTAATGATGATCGTAGATATAACGAAAACCGCAAATAATGCGATCAGTGGGAACAATTTAATATAAGTCTTTTGCATGTCTGCCCTTTTATAATTTTTAGTTTGTTGTCTGAACGTGTTGTCCATCAATTCCAACCTGAAACTTTGAAAGGGTTGACTGATATGTCCTGGGAAATCGTGATCTCACTATAGGTGCATTGTGTCTATGGTTAGATTAACAGGACATGTCATTTTAAGCAAATACTAAAACTATAATTCCGTACCTTTTTTCAGTGTATCGATCAGTATTTGCACTTCCGCAGGTGCTGCGGGTGTTGTATCCGCACAATTATTATCTGCCGCTTCGTACACTAGATAATACGACGCGTTCTGCTTGATAAGCTGCTTACCAGCTACGCCCGCTGCATATTTACCCGTTACCTTACTAAGCTCGCCTAGATTTGTGGTTATACATACTGTAGTGGCGGCATCTTTATCAGCCAGCGTTTTTGTGGAAAACGTTACAGAGTCACCACCAACATAGGTGTAAGTGAGGTCCTTGATTGAATCAGGAAGCGTCAGTCCGATACCTAGTTCTTTTACCTGAAACAGACTATCATTCGTTGACTCGACAACAGCGGCACTCTCTTTTGTTTTTGCGGCCTCTGATTTCAGTTCGGTAATCTGTCCATTTAATACGCTAATCTGCTTCTCCTTTGCGGTCACCGCACTACTGTTTGTGTCGTTTTGACGCCATGCGTATACAGAATATCCGATAGCGGCGAGTGCAACCAAGACAAGTAGCACCACAAGAAATACTTTGAGCCCTTTTCGACCTTTTTTCTTCGGAGCATCAACGGGCAGCTCGTGCTCAGGTGTAGGTAATGCTTCAGGCGCAGCAAGTGGAGTCGCCTCGGGCTGAGCCATAGGCTGTACCAGCTGTGGATCCGACGAGAAAGCCGGGAAAGGTGTCGGTGATGATGTTGGCTCTGTTGAGGGTGTTCTATTTGGTTCCATATATTCCTACTCTATCAAGATTAACTATTACGCGTGAAAATTCTGGGCATGTTTATCGCCCCATGGACTGTGGCTCTCTTTGCTATGACCCGGGTTCTGGGCTTGCTGGCTGGCGTGTAGTGCACCAATGTATCCAAAGACACCTGCAGGCGCAATACTCGCACCAGGACCAGGATACGTGTGCCCCATGACACTTGCAGTGTTGTTTCCTGCTGCATATAGCCCATCGATGATTGTATTGTCTTCGCGCAGGACTCGCGCAAATTCATCAGTCACAAGTCCACCCTTGGTACTCAAGTCACCGGGATATAATTTCACTGCGCGGAAAGGTCCCTTTTCGATTGTTCCAAGGTTAGGGTTTGGCTTTACAAGCGGGTCACCGTAATAATTGTCATATGTTGTGCGGCCACGTTCGAAATCTTCATCGATACCGTTTACTGCAAATGTATTGAAGCGCGTAATCGTCGCACCGAATACGGCCTTATCGACACCCATCTTCTTCGCAAGTTCAGCCAGTGTCTTCGCTTCAATCAATTCACCCTTAGCGAGCAGTGTCTTTTTAGCACCTGGCAACAGCAGCCCAGAGTCCAAGAAGTGTGTCGTGTGTCGGTGGTCACTCACGAGCCACGATGGTAACGCTTTACCCTTCGTCTTTTTATTATGTTCAAGCAGGTGATGACCGAAGTCTACATAACTTTCTGACTCGTTCAGATAACGACTTCCGTTTTGGTCAACAACGAGGCTCCAAGGATCAGATCGTTCGTTCAAAACAAACCCATACTGATCACCGCCATTGGTGTTCATGATTGTTGCACCCCACCAGGCGTCATCCATCATCCCTAATGCGCCACCGGCTTTTTCGCCAACAGCAATACCCTGTCCCAGTTGGCCCTTTGGTGATGCCGACCAGCCTTCGACGCCTTGATACTTTAGACGCCACTCTTTGTTGTGCGAGAATCCACCCGCAGCAAGCATGACACCTCGACGTGTACGTATGTGTACCGTCTTTCCGTCTTTTTGAACAATTGCACCAACCACACGATTGTTCTCAATAATAAGCTTCTTGATTGGTGAGTTAAGCCATACAGGAATCTTCAGTTTAATGTGTCCAATATACATCAGGTGACTCGCAAGACTTGCGCCCATCCCAACCGGTTTTGAAACAAGCATATAGCCAATTGTACGGAAGACAAATTGTGCGCCACGGACAAAGCCGCTCGGTGTCGACCACGCGCGTGACAAAAGGTACATATCATCGTTACGAATCGGCGCAGGAATACCACCTTCGCGTTTGAACTTGCCCCACTCGCCAAGCTTACGCATATTGAATGGTTGCGGTTCGATGCTTCGTCCGACCATGCCACTCGGAAGGTCAGGGTAATAATCAGGGTACATTTTTGCACGAGCCCATTTGATGCCTTGGTCCGACATGAGGTTTACATAGGATGGAATCGCATTAATAAATGCCCATTTGCGTGCATCGCTGGTCCACGGTCCAACATCACCGACGGTAGCTTTCATGTATTCAAATGCCTTTTGTGCGGAGTCTTGCTCACGATCACGTTGCATCAAAGGATTGTTTGGCATCCATAGCCCACCACCGGAAATTGAAGTTGCACCACCCCATTTTTCCATACTCTCGACAACGAGTGTATCGAGCCCATTCAGTTTTGCAGTAATCGCTGCACTCATGCCTGCTGCCCCGCTGCCGGCTACCAAATAATCAATTTCATAATCCCACTTTTGACTCATCACACCTCTTCAGTATTACTTGCTACATTAAATTCTACTTCAATCATAGCCCTTATGCTTAGATTGCGCTATACATTGTTTTGACCAGCTCGTTACTGCGCAACAACAATCAACACGACACCCACGACACACAGGACGGCGGCTAGAAGTTTTCGGCTGACTCTATTTCTTTCCACCGGCAAAAAAGCAAGGGCCAACAAGACTGTCACGATAATACTCGTCTGTCGAAGCGGCGATATGACAGCAAAGGAGCCTTCTTTGTACGCAAGAAGCATCGCAAGGCTGCCGATGCCGTAAAAAACAGCTAGTAAAATTAGTGTCACAAACACCTTTGGTTTTAAGAGCGGTCGCATCGCACGAACAGATTTTGGACGGATCATGAATGCAACCAGGGCGGTTCCCACAAAACTAATCGCTGCCCACGAAAGCGGATCGGTGTGTCGTCCAACATACGACCATGCAGTGATCGCGATGCCGAACAGCAATCCAGTCAGCAGTCCCAATAATGCCCCTCTATCCTTAAAGACGCCCCAAAAATTCTTTACGATCAGCGCAACTCCAGCGAATATCAAGAACGTTCCTATGACCTGCAGTGCGGTTAGGCTTTCGTTAAACAATAAGATGCCCAGCAGCATAATCCAAACTGCCTGGGTTGCAAATAGCACAGAGAATGCCGAGGCCTCTACCCTTTGTAGCGTCTTGGCATATACGATGTGACCGGCACCAAAAAATATAATCGATATAATTGCCGGAACGATTACCGCCCCAAAGCCGGGGAGTTTGAACCCGTACAGCAGTGCGACGAGCATCAGCAACACAGCAACGATACCCTGAAAGACAACCGCGTATGCAAACGGATCGGTTTTATCCTTGTGAATCAACGTCCGCTGCAGAATAACCGAGACTGAAAGCCCAAGAACACTAATCAGGGTGAAGAATTGCCATGTCATATACTGCTAGTGTAGCAAACCACGGTGTGCAGTTTTAAATTGCATCATTTCCGCGGTAAATAGTTTCGCCCGCAACCAAGATCTGTCGCGCAGTATCCGGTGAAGCATCGAGTTCATCTGCGCTTCTAAATCCGAGTATAATGCTCGACCGAGTCTTGTCCGTCGTATTACTACCGACGCTATGAAAGAGCATCCCGTTGAATAACAGGACGTCACCGGCATTCATACCAACAGGTACAACTTGATCTGCTAATCCATCGTACTCCTCGTGCTCGTCCATCCATGTACCGCCTCCATTCACTTGAGGTGCCCCAACCGACGGAAGTGTGTGTGATCCGGGAATAACGTTCGTCGCGCCATTCGCAACCGTCGAGTCTTCAAGATAGATCGCAGCCGTCAAGATGCCACGAGTCGATTGAAGGATATCCCGGTGCAGTCTCGCTTCTGTCTTCGTATCGGAACTCGAGTTCACAGCAGCCTGATTATGTCTATTTTTTACAAATACAATATTTGGACCAATCAAATTTTTTATGGCAGCAATCAATGACGGATTTGTAATAACAGACTGCATCAGGTCTGGCGCACGGTCGTATAGCCCATAAATTTTTGCCTGAGTGTTCCCCTTTCTGACTTCGATGTCTTTTTGTGCATAAACAAACTGCTTCAGTATTTCGAGCTCTTCACTGCTGAATACGGCGGGAACTTTTAAGTAGCCGGTTCGCGCAAAGTGCGCCTGTTGATTGAACTGCGCCTGATTTAAGATTCGGTCCATGTATTCTCCTGACTTACAGTAGTTTTAAGTGATCCAAGCCGAGATATCCGGATTCGATATCCGTTAGCTGACCGCCCCTAAGATGAGCGCGGAATTCATCAAGCGCCATCAAAACGACTTCTGTTTGTTCGGTGTCTGTATTTTCAGGTTCAGCAACTTTACGGCAGTTTGTTGCAACAAAACAACTTCGCCTCATCGTCGAATATGCATCATCGAGGGCCGTTACGACAAATTCAACATCACCCGTGTATCCTGTCTCTTCAAGCAGTTCGCGGCGAGCAGCATCGATAGGATCTTCGTCGGTGTCAATATAGCCCCCGGGTAACTCAAGAAGTACTTCATTAGGACCGGGACGGAATTGACGCACCGTTATCACTTGCTGGTCCGCCGTAAGCGCAAGGATACTACTAGCAGGTCCTTCGCTTTTTACGTAAAAGTCTGACTCTTGACCATTTGGAAGCTCAAAAATAACTTCTTCGATTTTGCGCGAGTACTTCTTATATGCAACTTCGCGGCGCAATTCTTTCCATTTTACGATCGGCTGTATGTCTGCCATTATTTTCTCCCTTTTATTGTTGTTCCAATGTAAATTGCGGATCATTTACCCGTCGCCATGTATCTTCGGTACCTATATCGATAAAAGGTCTATGGCCATTATTATATGCATAGGCTCTGCCCTTCGCAATAATATCGCCGACCACTTCACGGTACAAGCCGATTGCACCATCGGACGGTTTCCATTCGTATGCCTGTAGTGCCGTCTTCGCAAGCATCATGCTCCCCGTGCTACTGCCTCTATAGTGAGTATTTTCTCGGGTTTCATCTGACAAAATCGCACGAGCATCTTCGTTCGTGTGCAGAATTCTGTCGTTTTCATCAACATAAAATGCTTGATAATTCGGCACGCCCTCGCTCATAGTGAGCACAAATGTCATATCGGCACCGTTTTGTCTGTGACGCTCTGCGACTGCCCTTTTATCTATGTTGATAAACGTATCTACGTTCGCTACATAGATACTGTCGGTGAAAAGTTCTGAATAATCTTGGACCGCACGTAACATGTCACCACCATTGCCTAATTGATCGTCGTAATCAATCGCGTGGACATACGCATCGTCGTAGGTGGTCTCTATGTATTGCTTTACATGATGGTGATCCCCCACACCAACAATAATGTCGTCAAAGCCACTAGTAAGCAGTGCATCAATGTGGCGTTGGATAAGCGTCTCACCGCCCTTATCGAATCGCAGCAAAGCCTTCGTAATACCTGTTTTTTCATCAGGGGTAAACACGGCGTTCAGCCTCGTACCCCGACCCCCAGCATTGATATACGCACACACCCCATCAGATACCGATAGCTCACTACTCGGCTGAATGACATCCATATATGATTCTAGTGGTGGTACCTCAGTCATTGAGGATACATTAAACTATAAATATATGAATGTCAAATACTAGGCACTAAGTGATTTTACGGAATATGTTATATAGCGTCTTCGCAGAGCTTTTCCATGAGAACTTCTGAGCCTGCTCGAAGCCTTTTTCGATTAGGTCAGCTCGCACACTTTCGTCTTGCAAACGAAGTGCCTGTTTTGCGAAATCAGCAGGATTCGATGCGTCGAAATATAGCGCAGCGTTCCCGGCAACTTCTTTAAAGATATCCATCGTACTACAGACAACAGGTACACCCAGTACTTGAGCTTCGACAATCGGTAGTCCGAAGCCCTCTTCTTTTGAAGCTGTTGCGAGGCAGAATGCGTTATCTAGTAAATCTAAGTACTCCTCGTCTGTCACACCGTTATGGAAAATAACTTTTGTCCCAGCCGGAACGAGCTTTTTCAGCTCTCTCTTACGCTCGGGTAAAATTTTACTCAACAGATGCAACGTGTATTCCGCTGGCATACCAGCCATACCCTTGATGAGCGTTTCGGCGTTTTTGTATGGCATGAACGACCCCATGTACAGGATATCTGTTTTCGGACCACCGTTCGGCTGCAGTTGTCTCGAGACATCACTCGGTGCGTTATAAATTACGCCTACTTCACGACTTGTCAGCCCATAGCCTTCAATAAACTGCTTTGAAGTCTTGCTGACTGTCGTCACGTAATCCGCACGGTTCAATAGCAGTCGCTGTGGCCATTTGGTGAAGTGAAACAGACGCCAGATCAGTCGAATACCCGGCGCAAGATTTGTCGGAGGTTTAGGGTGATGATAATAGATAATATCCTGCAGCGTCAGTACGAGTTTATACTTTCGCCCCCAAAATCCCATGACCTGTAAAGGGCTGAATACAACATCGGCGTTGAGCTTATTTAGGCGGTATGCGACAAAAAATTCTTTGATTGAAACTGGATTATTGATTAAAACATACGGCACATCAGAGGGAAGCATCGCTAATTGCGCGATGTCATGAATCAGCAGCGTAATAGGGATATTGTTTTCTTTGAATCCCTGCACAAGCCCTGCGGTGTAGCGACTGACACCATCATGGTAGTCGGTTCTCGTCCATCGGGCATCAAAATAAATATTCATACTATCCCTAAATTGTAGCATGACACAGATATGACTCCATTACGCTCGTGCTTTTAGGTATACTAATGCTATGTACGCTGAAAAACAAAAAGGTTTCACGATCGTCGAACTACTGATTGTGATTGTAGTCATTGGCATATTAGCAGCGATTATTATTGCTTCATTTAACGGCATCACCGCAAAATCACAAGAGATATCTGTCAAACACGACATGAAAAACATCGCCAAACAGGTAGAGGTGTATAAAATTGACAGCAATAGATACCCAACCTCAACCAAGCTCCAAGAACTTGGCATTAAGGTAAACAAGCCAACATACGGCGTAAATCCAACGGGTGCTACGATCTTTTATTGCGTAGACAATACGGGTACCGTTTTCAGCATCGTTGCCCGTGTAAAATCCGCCACCCTGATTCAATATCTTTCTTCTACCGGTCAAACGACGACCTATTCTGGATCTGCGACAGCACCGCAACTCTGCCTAGACAGCGGCGTTCCCGGAACGACGTCATCAGTCACCTACACGGCTTTTACCGATAACGGCGCTTGGTACGACTGGGTTAATTGATATATTAGATGACGCGTTTGCGTTTCAAGATAATATACGAAAGTATCAACACAACGACGATCAGCACGAGTAGTCCACCGAAGGCCCATTCCATATCAGCGAACGGCAGTCGGATATTCATGCCGTACATACTAAAGAAGATATTCGGCAGCGTAATCATAACAGTTACGATAGTCAGAATCTTAATCGAACGGTTTAGGTTGTTCGAACTAATCGAGCTATACGCCTGACGAATGTTGATAATTGATTTCGTATTCGAACGACAGGTTTCAATTGACTGAGTAATACTGAGCTCTAGGTCATCAATGACGTCACGATCATCTTCGTGCAGTTCTATGCTACGACCCAGCTTCAATCGTCGAAGCGTTGCGCTCGCAGGTAGCAGTGCTGCCAAGAATTCATTAATTTCATCTTCGATCGTTACGAAATCAATAAAGTCCTTGTTGCGAATTTCGTGTCCACGCAGACGGTTGCGAATCGCTTTAATTTGCTTGCTGGTCGTCGTAATATATTTGTCATACTGTTCAGCGATTTGATGCAGGATCTGTAGCATGAAACGGGTGCGCTGCGTAGTTGCAAAATCGAGCTTGCTACCAAAGAACGGTGCAAAGTGTGGCAACTTCTTGAGACTGATTGTGATGATGTTCTCTGGACCATAGACGATCAAGAGCGGCATCGTGTCGAATGCGCCTTCGGGCAGTGAGATGGCGGCACGTACATAAATATACACTCGGTCTTCGTCACGCTCTAGACGAGGCATCTCATCTTCGTCTAATGCGTCTGCTACAAGCCCTTCATCGAGGCCGTGCACATTGATCAGTGTCGCGATTTCATCCTTGGTTGGATTCTCGGCGTGTATCCACGTCCCTTTTTGGAACTTCTCTTGTTCCTCAATTTTATCCGAACGAATCGATTTGTAATAATATTTAAGCATAGACTTCTCCGCTGTTCGTTTTTATCGTATCTGCTTCTATTCTAGCGGGTCAGATGAATCCTGTACAACCGAACTATCTCGTCGTCGGTGCGCGCGGCGTTACTGGTGTGGTCGTACTGCCACCTGCAGCATTCTGTGCGGCCGAACAACCCTTCGCATCAACCGCAGTGTTCGCCGGTGTGTTCGCACAACTATCAAGTGTGTCAGCAATGCCATCGCCGTCCGTATCTAGTGTGACGTCAGGCTCTTCCTCTTCAACGACCACTTCGCATCCCGTCCCATCGACAACCGTACCCGTTGGCGTATTCGCGCAAGCATCTTTGCTATCCTCTATACCGTCTTTATCAGTGTCTTCGGGTGCTTTTGGTACATTACAGGTTCCCGTTGGTGAGGCACTGCGCAGGAAATACTCCTGATACGTGCCGTCGGTGCCACCGCCAACTGCACGAAGTCCATTACTGCGACAGATCGTTAGTCGTTCAACGCCAGCGGTTGCAGTAAAGGGTTCGTTCGCCTGACCAGATAACCCAGCTAATAATGTGTTGCGCCAAATTGGACCAGCCATACTTGATCCACCATTATTCATCGGGGTGTTATCGTTGTTACCTACCCATACACCAACAGCGAGTTGTTTCGCGTAGCCGATTGTCCATGCATCACGCGCTTCGTCGGTTGTCCCGGTCTTTACCGCAACGTCATACCCATTTGTGTTCAAGCTACTACCAAAAATTGGGGCGCGAGCGCTTTCGTCGTTCAGGATGTCAGAGATTAAGAATGACGCATCTTCACCCATTACCTGCTTGGCGGTGCCAGTGGTTTTGTTGAAGATTTGCTTCTCGAACTTATCGTCAATCTTCGTAATGGTCGTCATATCATACTGCGCACCGCCGTTCGCAAATGCGGCATAGGCGTTCGTCATGTCTGTGAGCTTAGCCTCGGCTGATCCAAGCGCCAGTGAAAGCCCGTAATCGGTTGAATTGTTAATTGTGCTAATGCCCAAACGCTTCAACGCAGTTACTGATTGATCAACACCAAGCTTCTGCATTACTTCAACTGAAGGGATATTTAACGATTGTGAGATCGCGTTTCGAACCGTCACATCACCCCTAAATCGGCGGTCGGCGTTTTGCGGTGTGTAGCCACCAAAATCGGTTGCCTCATCTTTAAGAATCGTAGCGGGAGAAATGATACCTCGTTGGATTGCCTCCGTGTAATACAGTGGCTTGATACTAGACCCGGGTTGGCGTGCGGTTGTCGCCATATTCACCTTACCAAAATCGGTATTATTATAATCAGCACTTCCTACTAGCGCACGAACCTCGCCGGTTCTTGGTTCGATCGCAACAACTGCGGCGTTAGAGCCGCCGTTTTGTTGGATGAAGCTCATTTGCTTGTTCACCGCATCCGTCGCCGATTGTTGCAAAGTTCTATCGAGTGTCGTCGTAACACGGAAGCCAGATCGGGTGACGCGCTCTTCGCCGTATTTGTCATACAGTTCGTTTAGTACCAGCTCGGCGAAATGCGGCGCGGTACCGTTGACGCCACTGCCTTGTTCGGCGTACGACAGCACGACCGCTTTGGCTGCATCAGCATCCGCTTGCGATATCGCTTTATTGTCCACCATGCGTGCGAGGACGGTTGCCTGGCGTTCTTTAGCGTACTCCGGGTTACCTGAGATCGGTGAATATGATGACGGTGCAGGCAACACCCCTATGAGCATGGTGCTTTCCGCAAGCGTCAGGTCAGCCGCAGACTTTCCGAAATAGGTCTCGGCGGCGTTCTTAATCCCAAAAGCACCTTCACCGTAGTACACAGAGTTTAGATATAGATCGAGGATGTCGTCTTTGCTATACGTCTGTTCAATTGCCATCGCGACAGTCAGTTCTTGGTATTTACGCAGGAAGGTTTGATTACTTGAAAGCAACGTATTCTTAGCGAGCTGTTGCGTTAAAGTTGATCCACCATAGGCGGTACCGTCACCACTTAGAAGGTTGGCGTACAACGCGCCCAAAATACTAATGAATGAGAAGCCACCGTGTGTATAAAAGTTCTTGTCCTCGGCAGAAATAAGGGCATCTTCAGTAAAGTCAGAAATTTGATCTAGAGGTAAGCGCTCACCGCGATCAGCTGTACCAAAACTATAGAAATCCTGGCCGTCTTTATCTAACAGTACTACACCAGTATTGTTGTAGTTCATCAAACGGTTGGGGTCAGAGATCGTATTCGCGTAGTACAGGTACGTAAAGATTGGCGTCAAAATCAAGAAGGCAAGAATCGGTGTTCCGATAACAGCAATTTTCTTCGATTTACTAAGTTTCTTGAACCACTTCCAGCGAGCTATCAGGAAAGTAACGGCTTTACCGTGTTTTTTGCCACGCTTTTTAGCGGGCTGGCTTACTACAGGAGTACGCTTTGGACTATAGGACCGGATGCGGGTATATTTTGCCATATGTATTACTTCTATTATACCCGTTTATACCAAACTGTTGTATTTTCTATTCCTTAGAAAAAATTGTTCGTAGCGACACTGGATTCTGGAACTCCAGAGCACCCTTTGGAAATACTCGTATAACCAACCAAAGTACGAGGGTGGCTGTCGCTGCTATTATCGCTAAACTAATGCCCGCTTCTTGTAGGGAGATATTCCCAACGATATTACGGACTAAAACTGTTGTAGGTGCTGTAACGGGGAAGTACGTAATGAATTGCACAACAGGGTTCGATGGGTCTGTCAGCACTGTGGTAAGGAACCATGCGGGTACGAATGGCAGAATGTAGAAAAATGACGAATAGTTTGCTGCCTGCTTTGCTGGCAATAGCACCGCAATCAGCGCCATAAAACTTGCAAATAATATAAACCCAAGCACCAGTGTCACCAGGCCTATCACAACCGACACCGGATCAAACGGCAACGACGAAAGATCGAGGTTAGTTGGCAGTTCAATGAAGTTTGTATATACCGCAATCAACAATGCGAGAATCGCCAGTATTGCAAAGAAGAATAATTGTGTCAGCGTGATCAGCACAACGCTAATGAGCTTCCCCACAATCAGTGTTCGCGGATCAAGATAGGTCAACGCCATCTCCATTGAGCGGTTCTCTTTTTCATCAGCAATACTTGTGAGGATATATCCGATAGAGAACATCAAAATAATAATGAACATTGCCGCAATAACGCCCGGTACAATGAATCGAGTAAATCCAACACTTGTCGTACCGTTAGCATACGTCGTTGTGATGCCCTCAGCGCCTTGCTGCGCCAATACAATCTTCTGCTGCGAACCAATCGGCTCATACAAACTATTTTTGAGTAACGCCGAACCAAGCGCGTCGACAGAAGAAGCAAATGTAAAGTCCACACCGGAAACATATATCTCATATTTCGACGTCTGCAATAAGTCGGCCGGATAATAAATCAATCCTTTACGATCTCCGCTTTCAACTTGCCTCTTTAGCTGGTCGTATTCCGAAACAGGAAATACATCCTGGCCACTTGCTGCAAGTATGTCTTTGGAAACCAAGTTGCTAGCATCAACAACCGCCACATCCTGCAGATCACCTGCAATCTTCTCTAGCGATTTGTTATCACTTTGACCAACAAGACCAATCAGAACAAAGACAAAAAGGAATATCAGAGGGAGTGCGATCATATACGCCCAAAAGCCTTTTTGCTTCACGACGGTTAAATATTCGTGGCGAATGACCGAGTGTAGTTTCGACATTATTTACTACCTTTCTTTTTTGGCACGTCACTATAGATACTTACAAATACATCTTCGATTGAGGTCGCTTTGAATTTCTTCTTTACTTCACTCACTGTTCCGTATGCTTTAGCCTTGCCGTCTTTGATGATGAATAGCCTGTCCGCTAATCGCTCAACTTCTTCCATGAGGTGCGTGATGTAGATAACAGCAGCACCCTGCTGCTTGTGCTGCTCTACGATGTCCAGCAGTAGCTTTCGGTTGACTGGATCCAATCCTTTCGTCGGTTCATCCAAGATCAATAAGCTTGGATTTCCCATGACCGCAACGCCAAGCTGGATTTTTTGCTGCTGACCGCCTGAAAGCTTCTTTAGTTTCAGATTAGCCTTATCGCCAAGTCCCACGTCATTTAAGAATTCTAGCCCGACCCGACGCGCTTCTATTCGCGACATCCCCTTCATTTCACCAAAGTAGATAAGGTTATCGATGGCCGATACGCGCGTATACAGTCCGCGCTCTTCCGGCAAGTACCCCACACTCCCTGCATCTTTGGCAGAGTATTGACGGCCATTGATATGCAACGTACCGGAAGTCGCCTCGTATAGCCCCAGCAATGCACGTATCGTACTGGTCTTTCCGGATCCATTTGCTCCAAGGAAAGCAAAAACCTCACCCGGATTTACTTCAAAACTCAGTTTGTGGACAATATCTTTTTGACCCAGTGTAAGGGAAAAATCTTTGACATAGACGGTTGGTTTCATGAACCTCCTGGTACGTTTACGATTATTCTGTGAGTCTTATTATAGCAAATACAAGGGGTGCCATCGTATAGAAAAAGACCTCGGTGGAAAAGGTCTTTTTAGTCGTTCGGATTTATTCTGCAAGTAACTGTAGTTTAGTGGGCAAGCTTGGTCATTCGAAATGTCGACACAAGATCACTAATCTTATCTGTAATCACATACCCGATAGATTCATTGCGTTTTTTATCGCCTCGCAGGGATAGCTCAGGAAATTCCTGGTGCTTTCGAGCGATAAAAGTTTCAATTCGCGCAGTCAGTTGTTCGTCGTTCAATTGCTTCATCTCTACACCCTCCTTGTTTCCCTTTGGTTATATTCATACTATAATTAACTTTCTTAATAAGAAGTATGAAATATCTTACAATAAAGCCATATAATAAAAATATGGATGAACTACTCCAGTCTCTCACCCCTTATGTGACACAACGGTCCGTAAAAAAAGGATCGACTCTTTTGTATCAAAGTGAAATTCCGCGCGAAGCCTTTATTGTAAAGAAGGGATTTATCCGCGCCTACACCATCACCTCATCGGGTGATGAGCGAACCGTTGCACTCCACACGCGTGGCGACATCTTCCCGCTGTCATGGATATACGGTGAAACAAAAAGCACCCTGTTTTACTACGAAGCTGGATCGGACGTCGAAGTATCCTCCGTTTCGAAAGCAGACCTTGTTGCTACAATTGCCAAATCTCCAGAGTTACTAGCAATGATTTTGCGTTTCGCAGTCAACGAGCAGACAGCCCTTCTAATGCGCATTACGGCCCTCGAGCAGCCGAACGCAACAGAAAAGATTGCGTTTACGCTGTATTACCTTATGATTCGTCACGGGATCGAGAAGCGTCCAGGACTGTATACGATTGATATCAAGATGACGCAGTCGATGATCGCCAGCCTCGTTGGCTTAACACGTGAAAGTACCGCAGTCACCATCGCCAAGCTCAAAGAGCGCGATATTATCACCTACAGCAATTTCATTTACGTCGTACACCGCGCAAACCTCGAAAAGCTGATCGGTGAAGATAATTTTAAAGATGTCTCGCTAAAATAAATACAGCCATGAACTAAGAAAGATCTTTTACGATCTTAAGGAGCTCTTTCGGTGATGCCCATGCCTTTAAAACGTAGCGCTCTGCGCCCAGCTCATAGGCTTTATCAACTTCGGCCTGCATGTCGTAGTTAGAAAAGACAACGACATGTACACCGGGGTTATTCTTTTTCAAATCATACTTTTTGAGGAATCCAATACCGTCCATTACAGGCATGCGCAGGTCTAAAAAGATAATGTCAGGAGTGTGTTGTGCAGCAACGTGAAGGGCTTCTTCGCCGTTGAAAGCGGTGTGGACGTTCGCGTACTGTGTTCCTAGAATCGTGACATAGGCGTCGTTGAGCGCAATATCATCTTCGATGATTAATATAACTGGTTTATTTTTCATGTAATGCTCCGATCTTTTCAGCCTTAATTGGGGTTTTAGTATTTTTTGGTAAGTGCACGCTAAAGACAGAGCCTACACCTAAGACTGACGCTACATCAATCATACCACCATGAAGATCAACTACCTTCTTTGCCCAGTACAGTCCTAGTCCTGTTCCACCAACGTGGTTCGAGAGGTGGTTGTGGATGCGGTTGAATTTTTCAAATAGTTTATCGACGTCTTCTGGCGCAACACCAACTCCGTTATCTTTTATACTGACGACAAATGTATCATCCTGTTCGTCGATACCGACTTGAATTGTTTTGCCTGGATCCGAGTATTTACTGGCATTATCAATCATATTTTCGAACACCATGCGGATTTTTTCAGGGTCGGCAATCGCTTTCGTTTCGAATGTGGGGACGGAAAATTCGACGTGCTGCCTGCGCATTGCATACGTATCCTGTTGCTCTTTGATGACATCGGCAACAAGCTCAGTAATATCAACTGTCGAGAGCCGTAGCTTCACCTTACCGGAGTCTACCTGCGCCACCTTCAATAGGTCCGACACAATCGTCAGTTGACGTTCGTTACTTTCGTAGGCTTTCTTCAGAACGGCCACCTGAGCCTCGTCGACATCACCGAGCAGACCCTCAAGCACCATTCCAAGATATTGCTTCACACCTGTTGCTGGCGTACGTAGTTGGTGTGATGCCAACGAAATAAATTCGTCCTTCGTCTTGTTCAGATCTATGTAATGCTGCAGTCGTTGACTCTCTAGTTGGTGGCGACGTTCGATCTCGTTCTTCAGACCTTGATTGGTTTTCTCGAGCCGCAGTGTGCGATCCTTTACCCGGTCTTCGAGGGCAGCATTCAATGTTTCTAGTTCACCCTGTAGCTTTTTGCGTTCATCAATCTCGGTCTTTGCATTCTTAAAGAGGTTCGCGTTATACACCGCTAGTGCCGCCCGGTTTGCGATTGCCTGCGCCGTTTCGACGTCATTCTTGTCGTAGTGGCGATGTGATTCCGTAGACATGAACGACAGTGCACCGATTGTCTTCCCGTCGATCTTTAGTGGTGCTGTAATGATCGAGTGAAACCCAAAATTATGCAGGAACTTCAGGTCTTTTTCACTTTTACCCGCTGCAATGAGCGCCTCGTCATTCACAACCGGGATATACTCAACAATCCCCGTACGAATAACCCATGGTGAACCGCTCATGGCATCAGGGTCGACGTTCCCCTGCTTTTCCCAGAGTCGCTTCGCCCACTCAACTTTCTGAGGGTCCTTGTGTGCGATAACAACCTGCTCTATCTTGCCATCTTCAAGGATATCGATGACACACCAATCCGCAACGCTTGGGACAATAATTGATGCAATTGCATCGAGCGTTTGCTTGTAACCTAATGAGGCGGGGAATTGTGTATTCGCCTTCGCCATCATGTGTAGGTTGCTCTCTGCTATTTTGCGATCCGTAATATCCATCACAAGGCCTGGGAATCGGACAGGCTCACCGGATCCATCGAATTCAATCTGCCCCCGCGCTAGTAACCATCGAATATTTCCATCGAAGTCGTAGGTTCGGTATTCACTTTCAAAAGGTATAGTCTCATTGGAAAGTGAGCTATCAATATCTTGCTGCACCCGTGTCACGTCATCAGGGTGAATTGCTTTTATGAACTCACTTAGTGAGACTTGGACCTCACGTGTCCCGTCACCGATACCGAACAGTCGAGCGAGGTTTCTATCACCCACGACGATGTCTTCAGCTACACTCCACATCCACGTGCCTACTTCACCGTACGCCAGCGCTTGCTCCAACTGATCCTGTGCAACGGATAATTTTTGGCGTGTCGTGACGGTCTCTGTAATATCATTGGTTTGCTGGAAGACGGCCACCACTTTGCCATCTTCGAAGAGCGGACAATGTGTCACCTCCCACACCTTTGTCGTCAGAACTCCATCTTTATTTTTCAGGTCATAGCTCAGATTCTGCATGGTGTCCGGCTTGCCTGTTGCGATAACTTTCCTGATTGACTCTAAAAGGCGACTTTTGCCTTTTGTAATAAATTCTTCTGATGTATCAGGGAAAGCTTCAAGCACCGGCTTGCCGATGACGTCATCACGCTCAACCATCGCAACCTCGGCATGTGCACTGTTTTCGGCAATCACCGTAAACTCGGGATCATTAGCTTTGAATACAATATAGGCCGTCCCAAGCGATTGGAACAGCGCTTCAAAGTTAATTGTAGAATCGGTCTTATCTGCCATACACCTTCTTGCTGCTAGTTATAATATACGTCATGTTCACCAATACTCCACAAACGGCGATAGGAGGCCATTGTGGAGGACCTCCTATTACACCGCTCTGTGGCTATACGCGTTGGGTGCGTCGCTTTGTGAACGCTTTGACAATTGCCAGCAGAATTACTGCACCAACAATCGCAACGATCAGGCTAACGATATTGAATCCGCCAACGGCAACACCTGTAACCATACGGTAGATAAATCCACCGATGAATGATCCGATGATACCAACAACGATATTAGCAAGTGCGCCCATTTGATCGTTTGTCTTGACGATCATAGATGCAATCCATCCAGCTAAAGCACCGAATAGAATCCATAGTACGATATCTAAAAACATTGCATGTCTCCTTTTTTGTTAATACTTCATATAGCATACTGCCAGAGGAGGCCCATGCCTGTGAGATATTTCACTAAAATACGGTTTCGTACTAAGAAACTCGCGAAACAACACCGGCGACGATGAAACTCTCGCCGTTTCTTTCGACAATTTTTCCTTTGTCATAGAAGGTCATGTAGCTGCCGTCTTGCGCTTTGATGCGGTAGGTCGTTTCGTATATATCAACGGTGCCCGTGTAGTGGTCAGACATTGCTTTCATGGCCGCATCCTTATCGTCTGGGTGAATCAAGTTCGTAAAATGGGTGAAGTGAATAAAGTCATCAGCATCATAACCAAGCATGTCAGTTTTATGACGCGAAAAGGATAGGGCGCCACTAGGAAATTCAAGTGACCACCAGGCCATATCGGCTGCCTCGAGTGCACCTTCTAGCTGTTGAATATCGGTTCGAATACCATCTTTCATACGTCCCACTCTACATGAGTCGTCTTCGTACGCCAAATAGCCTAGGGGTAAAGTGGCGTTAGGCCTTTTCGTGACCAATCGCTTGATTGATACGTGTAGAAGAGTCTGTCTTTTCGGTGCCGCCAGCGTTAAAGATCATTTCAATGTTATACCGGCTACACACTTCGGTTTCCGGTACTTCTTTTGCAGAGTCGCGGTCACCACCATTCGCGAAGATAAGCTCATCGCCTGGGTGTTGCTGGGCTACCATTTCAAGCGTTTTGATAATCGCAGGATCATCGTCAATTGACAGTACAACCTGGTCGACACCCTTAAGCGATCGTAGCAAGCGAAGGCGGTTCTTCTCATCGAGAATAATCTTACCTTTTTTGAGAAGTTGTTGCTTATCATTGTTCACAATAACGATAAGATGATTTCCAAGCTCCGCGGCCGCTTCGATCATATCGAGGTGTCCACCGTGAAGGGGGTTAAAATATCCACTGATTATAACTGTTTTCATAGTCTTACTTTACCATCTTTTATGGCGAGCTATGCATCGGTTGATTTGTATTTATTCAAAATGTTCTCGATGGCATCGAAAGTGGCATCTGTATCAGAAGTTTCTTCTGGTACGATAATCATTTCACGAACGAGAATCTTTGATGCATTCAAAAATTTAAGCGCGACAGTGTCTTCTGTTCGTTCAAGTTTAATGTCCTGACCGTCATCGACTTGACCTTCGATAAACGGAAGTGTTTCAGTGACAAATTCCTCTGCCGTTACTTCTTCAACACCAATACTTTGCAAATGGTCAACGGCACCGCTCATAGCTTTGCGACTAGAGATGGTTCGTTCTTCAACAAGCATATTCATGCGTATATATTAGCATAAACACAATAAAAAGTCAATATTTACCAGAGGTGGTTACTTACTGCACGCCGTTAATATCGTGGCCGCCGAACTTATTGCGCATCGCAGCCAGTAGCTTCGTCGCGAAATCAATCTCTCCGTTTTGGGAAGCAACACGAACATCAAGTGAGGTTTGGATTGCAGGCAATGGAATCCCCAATTCTTTGGCTGTTTCAAGGGTCCAGCGGGCTTCGCCAGATTCAGCGACGACCCCTTCAATGCCTTCGAGTTCGGGGTTTTCGTGCAGGGCTTCACGAGTGAGGTCGTTCAACCAGCTCGTCACAACGCTACTTTGTTGCCAAATATCGCCTGCTTTCGCCAGATCAATTGATGTGTAAGGACCTTCTTTGAGCATGCGGTAACCTTCCGCAAGACTCTCCATCATCCCATATTCGATGGCGTTGTGCACCATTTTCACATAGTGACCTGCGCCACTTGAACCAAAAATGTTGTGTCCACCACGCGGCGCCGCAAGCGTATCGAGTGCCGGGCGCACTGATTCGTAGACAGCTTCATCACCTCCAACCATCATCGAGAAGCCATTCTTAATACCCCACACGCCACCACTCGTTCCGATATCCAGTAATGTGCTTCCGGCAGCTGCAACCAGTTCAGCACGTGCAACATCACCGCGGTAATCGCTGTTGCCGCCATCGATGATCACGCTCTGTTTCGGAAGGATCTCGAGCCAGCTCTTTAGCTCGCTTTCGACAACGTTAGCAGGAACCATAATCCACAGTGTCACGGGCTGACCCTGAAATAGATCGACGACATCCTGTTTTGTATACGCAGGTGTCGCGCCATATGCCGCAGCCTCGTCAACTGGTCCACTACTTCTGTTATGGGCGATTACCTGGTGCCCGTCTTCATGTAGCTTACGGGCAATTTGGCCACCCATTCGTCCTAATCCACTTATTGCGATATTCATGTTATTTCTCCTTATAGTCTGTGTACAATGTGACGCGCGATAGATATTTTAAAGCTTGTGCTGGCTGTTCGGTAATCGGTATGGTCTCGTTCAAAAGCTGTTCCACAACAGTGTGTTTTTCTGAACCAAAGATCTGCACAACCGCTTCATCTACGTGCGTAATAAAAGCTGGGGTGATGGTGATGCGCTCGAAGTCCTCGCCCGTATAGCTGGCTGCGAGTGCAGGGCTGTCTATGGCGCTACTATGCGGCTTGATGCCGGCAGTATGCCCATCCGGACCCACACCGAAGATACCCACTACAGAATTTACGCCAACTAGTGTGTCCTTTAGCCATGTATCGAAATGTTCGGTTGTCACGTCCCTGTCCTCGCCAGTCAACGGCCGATAGAGGGTTGCGCCTTCCAACTCCAAGCCGCCATCCAACAAGATTTGCCAGTTTTCGTTCGCGTGTCCCAGCGGTCCATAACGCTCGTCGGACAGTGTGACAAATAGATTTTTCAAATCTAAACCCTTTAAGTTCTTGGCTGCTTCTAACGAAACTTTTCCGCCCGAGCCACCAGAGAGTAGCCAGAGTACTTTTTTACCCGCCGTGAGTTGGTCGATGAGAATAGCTGATAGTTTCCCGATGGCCGGAAGCGTTGTGTCGGTATAAATGTAGTGCATGTTCCCCCTTTGCTCTACTTAGCATAGCAGGTCTCGCCTGTGCGTTGAAAACCAGTCGGTTTGCTAAACTATAGGTAGAAAACTATTTATTGGGGGAACAATCGAATGACAACAATCAACCCGTACATTAACTTCAACGGTAATGCCGAAGAAGCCTTCACCTTTTACAAATCTGTCTTTGGCGGAGAGTTTACTCAAGTCGTTCGCTTTAAAGATCTCGCAAGCGACGAGTTTCCTATCCCAGAAGAAGACGCGGACAAGATCATGCGTATTGCCTTACCTATTGGCGGCAATACTTTGATCGCCAATGATGTCCCAGAAAGCCTCGGTCCTGTAAACGAGAAAGAGAACAGGTCTAAGATCGCGGTAAGTGCCGAGACGCGTGAAGAAGCTGACCGTATTTTCAACGGACTCAGCGCCGATGGCGAAGTTGAAATGCCGATGAGTGAAAGCCCCTGGGGTACGTATTTCGCGATGTTTCGGGATAAGTACGGGATTGAATGGACGGTGGAGGTTGCGGGCTAGACAAATTCGACTAGTAGCACGTGATGCGACCCTATAGCATGAGTGTGATAAGATGAGTCCACAATGTAACCCGGAGGAACATATGCAACCAGAAAAGCAAGAAACAGAAATCCGCGAAACTGCCACTAGGGTTGGAGACACCTCAATTCAGAAACAAACCGTCGCTACAAAAGTACAGACTTCAGGTTTGGTATTAGCGCAACGAATCGTATGGTTCATTGTTGGTTTTATCTCAGCGATCATAGCTATTAGGTTCATTCTTCTACTGTTGGGTGCAAACCAATCTGCGGGATTCACCGATTTCATCTATTCACTGAGCAATATATTTGTTGCACCTTTTACGGGTATTTTTGGTCAACCAACGTACGGCACATCTGTGTTTGAAATTAGTAGTCTCATCGCAATCGGTGTCTATCTACTTGTAGGATGGGGCATTACAAAATTGCTCACTATTGGACGACCTCGCGAAGAAGTTTAATCTTTTAGCGCCTTGACTCTACAATACTATTCCAACATTACCGATGGACGTACTTCACGGCTTTATAAACGACGTTGACCTCGTAGTACAAATGAGCCAATGACCTCTCGTGGTACCCAAGCACCTAAGGATCGCGTCCAAAACTGGTCTGAATTTGGGTCAAAGTTTCGTGGAAGTGCTTCGGGGATAACGATATTCGTCATGCCAAGTTCTTCCGCTTGCATTGCTACTCTTCCAACATGAAAGGCTTGAGCAGCCATCATGGGATGAGATAGTTTATTCTCGTCCATATATTTCTTTGCTTCGACGAGAACTTTCCAGCTTCCGCCAACAGTTCCTACGTTGTTAGACACAGGCCCATCGACAACTACATCTAGGAGCCTTGATTGCGGAAAGGCATCTGCAAGCGTTCGGTCAACAACGATCGGCTGACCTTGTTCGTTTGCAAGAATAAATCGGGCAATAGCCGCGTTCGGACTTTCAGGATGTACCGAGGTGCCAAAAGAATTACCGACTATAATGTCCGCATCAGGTGCCCGACCTGAAGCTTCATACTTTCCTAGAGCCGATTTGATGATATTCATTAGAAATATATTATAACATTTATATTGAATTCAGTAAACAGTAAACTCTTCAGTCCGGTGCTGTTTTTAGATTGACTTGAACTACGCTCGCGCCTTAACCATACTGTCGTTAAAGTTATTAAATCGAGTATCAAACTCACCGCTTGATTCAGCAGTGCGTTGAAACTTCACTCGATCGACAGTAACTTCTTCGACGTCTTGATCCGCCTCAAGGATACTCCATACTTCAGAAATGAAATCCGTTAGTGGCATTGCCATCGGATCATTTGCTTGGCGTTCACCAGTCAAAGTTGTCTGTACGTATGGTGGAACAAGTTCAATCACCTGCGTAGCACTATCTTTTAGCTGGTAGCGCAAAGACTGTGTGTACGAATGTATCGCTGCTTTAGTGGCACTGTATGTTGGGTTCAAAGAGAGTGGTAGAAAAGCCAAGCCAGATGAAACAGTCATAATCACACTATTAGGATTTTTTGTTACAAGCGGGAACAATGCAGTGTTGAGCCGAATAGGGCCAAGTACGTTCGTCATTACTTCATTTTCCGCCACTGATATGTCAGTCTCACCTATTTTTTCAGTCTCCATAATGCCCGCGTTATGGATGATGACATTCAAATCACCATGTGTTTTTTTGATATCTTCAGCAAATGAGGTGATCGAGTCTGCATCGACAACGTCGAGCGTGTACGCTTCTATTCCAGGGTTTTCAGCTACGACTGCGTCGAGTTTTGTTTGATTACGTCCGGTGATAATCACTTTGTTGCCGTTACCGTAAAACTTCTTCGCAAGTGCCAAGCCAATTCCACTTCCGCCACCTGTAATAAGCACTGTATTGTCAGTCAATTTCATATTATTTATATTCTCCGTTGGTTACATATTACAATAATTGTAACTTGTAATATTTTGTACGTCAATATATAATACAACCATGATTACAGACATTCAGTCTAAACGGGCGCTTGCCATTGATGCGGCGATCCTTCTTGTACAAAAATACGGATACGAAAAGTTTCGTTTATCGGACGTAGCAAAACAAATCGGTGTCAGCCACGCTGCCCTCTATAAATATTTCTCTTCGAAAGAAGACCTATTAGATAGCATCAACGAGCGGTGGATACACCAAATCGATCAAGCCATCGAAGCAATCGTTGATTCCGAGGCAGACGCTGAATCGAAAATTAAATCCTGGGCATTAACGCTTCATGGCATGAAACACGAGAAGGTATTGAGCGATATCGAATCATTTGAAACATTGATTGCGTCTTCATACAAAGACCGCCCCTTTATCGTGAATCATTTAAAGTTGCAGGATAATTTTATCGAGAAAATGGTACACCAAGCCATTAACGAAGGTGTTTTTAAGAATGAGCAGGCATACATCGTAACGGCACTCAAAACAGCGATGATGCCATTCCACCACCCGGTGATTGTGCTGCAAAATGCAAAGACAGACCGTGTACCTGAAATTGACTATCTGTTGGATGCGTTGTTTACAGGCTTCAAACCAGGTAAGTAAACTTATACCTCACTGAATAGAGAGCTTTATAGACATAATAGCAAGGCAACTAGCTCACTTACTAAGCCTGGCTCGGCTTTTTTGGCAATTTTAGTTCGTCGGCAAGAGCATATGTTTCTTTGCGAAACCGTTCAATTTCATCAGCGTCCTTTTTGATCGTTGCTTTCCAAAAATCGACTTTTGCTTTGACATATTGAATACGAAGCTCGGCATAATGTCGTTCGTCTTCGAGACGTTTTAATTGGCTCGCAAGAATCTCAACCTGTGAAAATGCACCCTCTTCGCCATGATTATAATTATCGAGGTATGCTTTCATGTCATCAATCGACATACCTGTTGCATTAAGGCAAGCTATAGTTACGACTAAGTTAACGTCGTCCTCGCTGTATACACGCCGTTTCGTATTCATACTACGCTCAATCGGTTTAATCATCCCGATGGTTTCGTAGTACCGCAAAGTACTCTCAGGGAGGCCACTAATTTTAGCAGTCTCCGTGATTGTGTACTTTTTTGCTTCTTGCGTTTCACTATTCATATCTTTAATTTTACGCTAGTCGTCCGTAAAGATACTTCAAGAACTCTGGGTCGTTGTGGTTCACCATATTGAGTTTCTGGTCAAGCCCGGCAATACTTTCCATTTCCTCATCAGTCAATTCAAAATCAAAGATGTCGAAGTTTTCTTTGATGCGAACAATATCGGTTGACTTAGGGATCGACACAACGCCGCGTTGAATGTCCCAACGAAGAATGACTTGAGCGATAGATTTGCTGTGTTTTTCAGCAATATTACCAAGCACTTCGTTCTTAAAGATGTCGTGCTGCCCTTCCGCAAATGGCGCCCAACCTTCGTGAACAATATCAAGTTCTTTTAGGAGTTTGTGTGCTTCAACTTGTTGGTTGAAGGGATTTGTTTCAATCTGATTTACGGCCGGTTTGACACGAGCATTAAAGTGAACATCGTATGCTTGAACGGCATTAAAGTTCGAGATGCCGATAGCCTTCAGTTTACCTTCGTCGTATCCCGCTTCAAGCCCGCGGTATGCACCAAACGCATCACCATATGGTTGGTGAAGCAGGTACAGATCTAAATAATCTAAACCGAGCTTTTCAAGAGAGCGCTCGTAGCCTTCTTTTGCTTTTTCTTCGCTGTAGTCACTCAGCCACAACTTGCTTGTGATGAATAGCTCTTCGCGCGGAACACCGCTCTTAGCAATCGCTCGACCGACCGCTTCTTCGTTACCGTATGACGTTGCCGTATCGATAAGGCGATATCCAGCTTCGATAGCTGCAAGTACGCTCGCTTCCGTTTCTTCGTCACTCATTTGGAATACACCGAAGCCAAGTAGTGGCATCTTGTTTCCAGTGTTTAATTTTACGGTTGGTACTTCTGACATAGTTCCTCCTTGGAGCAGTTACTCCGTTACTATATCTAGTGTAGTTACTTAAAGTACTTTAAGTAAAGCGTTTTATTTCACACGGTTTCCATCATAGAACGGGTTGGGCTCATTCCAGGGTTGCGGCACTCATCCATCACTTAGTGTGGCAAACGCTCGTATCCCACTATTCTCTTGGCGCGCCATCCGAATCAGAAGATATATCGTAGAGAGACCGTTCACTGCACCAATTATTAAACTAAATTAATGTATTAGCGAATATCTGAAGCGCAAGCGTAGCCTTCGCGACAAAACTGAGCACGATATACGCTCGTTCACCGCGTAAATAGTCTTTCCATTTGCCTTTTGATTGGTACTGCTTGAACTGTACATATGCGAACGTATTGAATAGCACAAAGATCGAAATGATAATGCCGTACACAAATCCCGGAGGCGTTGCGTCCGATGGAGAGTTCGGTGACAGCACGCTAATAAGTACAATGATCCACGGGATAATGCCGGCGATACATCCAAAGATAAAGGGAAGCCAGTCACCACTTCCTGGTTTAACGTACCTTTCCTGCAACCAGCCGAACAAAATCATTGCCGCGTTGACACCAACGATTCCAATCAAGGCGGCGTAGTCGCTGACACCTGTTATTTGAGCGATTAAGAAGATCATCAGTGATGAACTGAATGAATACTCGACCCACCGGAAGATATTTATATTTTTCTTGAGGCCATTTTCGTAGCGTACAAAGAACCATTTTGAGGAAACGATAAAGTGAAAGAGTGATGAAAGGCCGAGGAATAAGGCGACAGCGTATCCTGTACGTACGTCAAATAGCGTCACTGGATCAGTAAAGATGCTCCCTGGAGGACCCGCAAGATAACTTGCCGTTACTGGGAGCGAAAAGTTATTTGAGAGCACAAGGAGAATAATGGCAAGAATAAGGTGAAATATTCCTGCGACGATATTTAATATACGAAGCGATTGTAGTGAGTTTTTCATAGTACTTATACTCTACTCCAATACTAATACTGCGTCCATGAACATATTTATAAGTCAGAACTGGAATAACAGCTGTGACTTTGTTGATCATGTTTTGGCTCCGACGGCTGAACTACTCCGTCTACCATCGTCACGTTCGGGTAAGTAAACTTCCCCGCCCTGCTCCTCGCTATCGAACCGCAACCATCAACTTAATCTACAGGAATTTAAAACTATTTATAATTAGCTTCATTTCTTCATCGTCAGATGAACCATATGGATAAAGCCAGATACTATAGAGATCAGTCCCGTTCATTAAATAGATAACTTCGTTAGTTTCCGTAAACGCAGCTTTCGCACTTTTAGCTTCGATGCCATTTATATTCACCGCTTTTACTTCACTAGCTAAATGCTTCACAGCACCCATATCTTGCGTATTTTTAGTGCCGAGTGCATCATACCAATCCCCGGTCGACATATCCGAAGCGTTTTTCTTGCCATTTTCGTTCTTATCCACTAACACTCTAAGATACTTAGCCCCAAGTGGGTAACCAGAATACTGGCCATCCCGTGGCCCATCGGAACTATTATTAGGATCAAAGTTTCTAATATACGGTCCGTCGCCCTCTGTCTCTGTAGTCAAAAACCAATTAGATGGGTATTTGATGCTATATTCATCACGATTACTCTCGTACGACTTCCACCCCTCATAAGAATCCTTTATCTCAACGGGCGTGTTGGTTGATGTATTGCTTTCGGGATTACTCTGCGATGGCTCTTTATTGATAAAATTCTGCCAGAAGATGAACCCTAGCGCACCAAGTAGTACAAATACTAGGATTATAATTATAACTACGTGCGTACTACCCTTTTGTCTGAGAGAGTTCTTAATCATGTATATATCTTACCAAACAAAAACACTTTCTTAATCGAAAGTGCTTATGCTTGGCTCTCTACGATAGAGGACGTTATAACCACGATTAGAAATGAGTTATCACCTGCAATTTGGTAATCTACCTCTGTTATTTACGCTGATGCAGCAAAACTGAGACTACTTAAAGGCATTTTGCTTTCAGATAGTTGTTTTACATCGGCCTTAGACAGGAAGAGTTTATCTACTTCTAGCATTTGGGTGAAAACGGCTTCAAGAACCGGAACAACAATACTGTTACCTGCTATTTTAGAAATCTTCGTACTAGTAAAGAAGTCGCCAACTATGTTCTTTTTGAAATTATTCTCAATCAATACTTCATAATCGCGATCTTCAAAGCCCATTAATAGAAGACATTCCCTAGCAGTAAGGTATCGAAAAGTACTCTTCCCTGCACGTTTACTGTCATAGTCGATCACACCTGCATTTGGACGACGATCTTGCTTAGTAGTTATTGTTGGTACGCGATGTGAATACGACGAACCATCGAAAAGCCTAACACTCTTCTCGAAAATATCTCGACGAGAGGGCGTGTCGTTTGGTTGCGACTCGTTAGCTTCTTGCTTAAATGAGCCTAAATGATAATCAGTTCGCAGGTATTTAGAGAGGTGGTTCGGCGCAATACGTACATCTTCAAGATTATTTGTCTCAAAATACTTATCTAATTTTGCTTCCAATTTTGTGTTGCCGCCAGTGTAAAAGCTCATCAAATACGCACGTTTGCGAACTTGCGGTGTACCAAAATTACTTGAGACAAGTACATAGAACTTGTTGTAATAGCCGAGATCATTTAGCGATTGCTTCCAATCATCGAAATTCTTACTGTGTGATCGGGAAATAATATTTGGTACATTCTCCATAAGTAAGAACTTAGGCATTGCTAGCGGGCTCGCCTTACGCTCTTTGAGAATACGCTCAATCTCCCACAACTGACTAGAGCGGTTAGCCGCAGTTCTATCAATACCTTCAGTTGCACCGTGCCACGCATGACCAATTGAAAGGTCTTGGCACGGGAAAGAGTACGTTAATGCATCCATGTCTGCGGGAAGTAGCGCACCATCCATGTCTGTCACACTAACGTAGTTATTCGTCCTATCAATTGCCGCACAGACTCTCTTAAGCACTTCAATGTTTAGTACTTTGATGTTCTTCCAGTCAGATGCAACCTTTCCATCAATACTAAGAGTATATTTCTTCAATTTATCGAGCATTTCTTCGCGAGTTGCATTCTCGTATTTAGAGAGATCTTGTTTGCCGTGATGAATCAGATCATAAGCGATTATCGCGTGAATATCCCAGTCGGCAGTACCAATTATCTTGAAATCAGCCCCGATATTACTCAGTGCTTTAGCCTGTGCGCCTATACCGCTAAATGTTTCAATTACTTTAAGCATTGTTGAATTAACTATAGCATAAGGGCTAACATAATGCTGCAACCTACAGGTGTCGAGACAACCCCTCGTCAAAGAGACGGTTGCGTATTTGCATTATCAATTTTGCTTGTTTATCTGAAGGTACACGACCAGTCATATCGAAGTTTGCGGCAACATTTAGCAGTCCGTCTTCCATCTCACTGAGCAATCTATCATTCCTGCCGAATTCAAGGACTTTCTTCCAGTAGTCGGCACCAAGATTTATTAATTCAATCTCTGCACTAATCTGGTTACTTACTTTCTGTTCTTTTTGAGCAATTTCAGCCTCAACTTGCTCATCACCAGTACTTATAAGCGTATCGGCAAAACCTTCTAACAGAGTAAAGTCGAAACTTTCTGCACGTTTCCAACACTCTTCTTTTTTAGCCCATTCAGTAACGTTCAAAGTAGTTCTATCTTCACGAGTTATGAAGTCAAAAACTTCTTTCGTAGTTTTGATAAGTTGCGACTCTAACTCAGATGGTATTGATTGAGCATTCCATATTCGAAGGAAGTCGAGCGTTTTACCTTTATGCTTCTTTTCAATCTGATTCATTATTACTGCAACACTGTATGTCACTATGTTTGCACGATATGCTTTGATCTCTTGATACCACTGTTGGGCCGATACTATTCGCTCGGTTGTCTTGAATAAGATAGCAAGTGCTATCAGCTTCTTCCAGTAGTATTCACTAAAGTCCGCGCCTTGATCTGAAGCCTTCCAGTCTCTATCAATTGATTCAGCAAAATTACGCATGTTAAACTGTGCGCCACGACTTACAATGTGAGGCTTCTGTTCGTAAGAGTTGATAAACTTCGCAACGTCAACCTTACGTAGCAACTGTGTTTTTGGATTCTTAAGTTGGTATCGAGTTCTTTCTGAACGAGTGAGCTTCATCTGCTCTTGTACATACTGTCCACGCGCACGTTCATAGAACCATGCAGTCTGATACTGATTACCGTCAACAGGAGGTGCGAGTACCCTTCGTGAATACTCTTCGATGCGGACGTGATAAGGGTGGTTAGAGAAGAAGTCCGCTTCGTCAACTTTGTTCTGGCTGTTAGCACTTCTAGAAATAATCGGAATCATTTCCTTTGCCTTATCATGATCGACAACAGAGAGTTTCATTGGAATGTACACTCCCTCAAGATTAGCCTTATCCTGAATTACTGCATTAGCTATAGAAGCGGTTGTCTGACCCCCGTTGATGATTTGCATATCATTGATTTTAGTAATTACAGCAACACCATTCTCAATTGTTGTCTCTATGGCACTGGCTGTCGCAGCGATACCATTGTTATATGCGAAAAACATATCTGGTTCTTGTAAGATAGTGCCCCTGATAGCCTTATTAACTTTTCCTCGAATACTTAGGAATGAGCGCACGTTTCCTTCAAGTAGTCGAGAACCATACTGGAGATAGGTGTCTGCAAGAAACTGCCCAGGAACAACCGCTAGGTATGCAGAATAGTCGTCACCGTGTGTTGCGCTGACATAAGGTATTCCCCCACCAGCCAAAGTAGATGAGTCGATTTCAATCTCCTCTTTTCCCTGTGACGAAGCATATAGCTGAAAGAATCGGTTTATGTCCCAAGCATTAAGATCAACTTTCTTGCCAGCTATTGGACTCTTCTGAATATTCTTAACACGCTCACTGAGCTTTTTGTCGGTTAAGATATAGAACCTGAATTTAGATATTTCTCCATTGTTAAACAAACGATTTGCTTCAATAGCAAAACTGTAACCAGTGCTACTTTCTTCGAACTTATTGTCTACGATATATCCGCTCAATGCTGCTTCTACGAGGTTTCGCATGTTGTTATATAGTCGATCAATATCAGAGGACGTGAGCGTTTCAATTTGGTCACTATTCGAGAAATCGCTAAGTAATAAGACACACGACTTATCGACGTTATCAAACGCATAGCCATCAAGAACCATTTTTGTGCCTTTACGCCCAACTCCCTCGAAATAGCCTAGTTCGACGTTCTCTACCTCTTCTGCATCCTGAAGTTGCTCGACGGTGTCGAATACAAACTCACTATGAGGATCGCTTTGATTTGCTTCGGCTGCAACCCGCAGATCACTAATCCAATCTAAACGATATTCCTCTAGATTCATAATTAAACCCTAAACTCCTGAATAGCTGAGATGTCTATCTCGTAGCTAGCTTTTGTAATACCGTGCGGTAAGCTGTCTTTAGTTAGCATTGGAAACGCGCCAGACACTTCATATTCATCCTGATTTACAAAGATGTAATTATAGTCATCATAACGTTCATCCTCTACGTAGCCTGCTTTACGCATCTTCTGATCGAACAACAGTTGCCATTTGCGGTCTAGGTTTGGCCTGAGGTCTGATATGAGTTTGTTCAGAGTTATATTGCCATCGTATGAAGGCGTACTCTGGTCAAAGGTCATAATAACTAAATTGCCAGAAATATTTGAGTCTAGCTGCTCAATTGAACTTATCTTCACAGAGCGTACGCCGTTATGAATTGACTTAGCTTCATACCATGTATCTTGTACTTCAAAGTCCTTGTGTGCACGATCTGTACCAATATATGATTCGAGTGCTATTTCTTGACCGTATTTCTGAATCATGAAGTTCTGAAGAAAATGAATCTCTCCGATCAAACCTAGAACTTCATTTTCAGTCAGTGGTAAAGCTGATTTTGAAAAGAATTGAATCCAAGTATTCCATCGGTCGATCGCAGGTGTAAAGCTATTTTGCTGCTGGTTGAGCCGAGTGCTCTCGATAATATCTTCGCAAAATTTATAGAAAATATCTTTAAGATCGTCGTCTTCAAGAGAAAAACTCAGCATCAGTCTATTATCTTCCCTCTTAAAGAATTGAGCATCAATTGTTTTCGTAGATGCGATTCGCTCTTTTTTCGCATCCATTACGAGAGCTAGACTTTTTCGGCCAGTCTTATCTACGCCAAGAAACACATCATAAGGATGGTCTCCATCGAATCGGCTGTAAGACTCTGTGCCATTATCTTCTAGCAGTTGGCGAATGCGGTCGATTGAATCACTCATCTTCATCCTCAAACTCTTCTATACCACCAAATTCTTGGTGAATTTTATTCATTTGATAAGTAACGAATTTGGTTGATGTATTTGCGAGGTTCGGTATACCAATTGCAAAACCGAGAAGCGGGGTATCTTCAAAATCTGCCATTTCGCCAACCTTTTCCATGTGAGTCGGTTCAATGAAGTAAATCATGAATAGAGGCTTTCTTTCTATAGCGAGATAGTCCTTGCTATTTCTTGCCTTTGTTTGTCTTTCAGACTGGGCAATTTGAATATCAACTTTACGCAGTTGATATGCATCTAGACCAAAACTTGTATCATTAGGACTACCTAGTCGTCGTTGATTTAAGACTATTAACCTGTCGTCGTTCACTACCTTAACTTTTCGTTCTTTTGGTATCGCTGTAAACCTATCATTAATCGAATAAGGCTTGCCGTTACCTGAAAGTATAACAACATCCCAAGTAGCTAATTCACTACCTTTATAATTCTTAATAAATGAGCCGATTAAGCTAGGGTCAAAACCTGTATTTGCTGGAGGTATCTTCAAAGTAGTGAGAAGTGCAGATATTTTACTTAATTCTACATCGTAAGCTACAATCTTTTTCTCGTCTTGAGTAAAATCGCTCGATTTGAGAAGTTCATGAACTGCGTTCAAATTCTCCGCATTTTTGTCTACATCATTATAGAGGTATGATGTTTCTAATAAAGCACGGCTTAATGAAATACGAAGTGTAGTAGACTTTGCAGTTCGCATTTTATTTCGTGCAGTAATTGTAAGTCGCATGTCAGTATCGTTACGAACCTTTAGGCCGAAGTCTAGCGGTGTTGCTTCAAGATCTCTCATTCGCTTAACTTCATCGCGAAGTTCATCTGTTGCCTCAGAAATAAATGCGTACCAATTTTTGCTTGCTGAGTTTATCCAAAGCCTACAAATATCATCATAGTCTTTGCGATAACCAAACCATCGCCCCATTTGCATCAATGTATCGTATGCCATTGAATTGCGGTACAGGTAACTAACTATCAGTCCTTCGAGTGTCAAACCGCGGGACAATCTCTGTCCACCCACGACGATAGTCCTCAAGCCGTCCTCTTTATGATCTTCATAATTCAAATCATCACCGCCACCATGAGCAGCATATACCTGAATTGGAAGTACAGAATTGTATAAGCCTGCTTGAATCTCTTCCCACGAAAATTCCGTAGTGAAATACTCTTGCTTGAAAATCTTATTAAGTAGATTCAAGTGCTCATCTTTTAGAGCACTGTCCGTAGATAGTGAAGCATAGTTTTTTATCGAACGTTTAACATCACTCAGGTACTCATCTAGTGCTTTGCGAATGAGTTTTTGCGTATTCACAAACCTTGTTACATTTACCATCATAGAGCGATGAGTTGAAACATCATCACGTAGATCGCGGATAACATTAGCAATTAGAAATGTATTAACTGCTGCCCTCAGCGTAGGAGAAATAACTTCGAAGTCATCATCCTTTTTATGTCGTAATGGATAATACTCTTCACCATCATCAATTGATCGAAGCATCTTATGATACTTCCCATTCTTGGGGAAGATATTTCGAGCACCAATATAGTTACTAGGTGCACTTAATGTATAGATATAATCTTTAGGGAATAGACCCTCATTCTTCATATCCTCATCTGTCTCAGGGTCGATGAATACATTGGCATAAGGCGTAGCAGTGAACCCAACATAACTAGCAAATCGAAATACGTTTAGTAATTCTTCAATGTACGCGTTCGTTGTACTTCTATCTTCGCCAGCTGCCTTGGTATTAATTGAAGCGTAGTCAGCTTCGTCGTCGATCATCAAAACCGAACCGTCGATTTTGTTTTCACCATACTGGTTATTGGTCTTAATCCAATCCAACAAACTTTTAAGTACCGCAACATTCTTTTTGATTACAAACAGCATTGGACGATCGCCATCTGATTGAGATAACTGACTGTTTAATTGCTTAGCAGCACTCTTACTAAAGTCTTTCTCTGCAGTGGTAAATGAAACTGGATTAAGTTTCTTGTTATACCTTCCCGCACCAATAAAGTTCAATGTTTCGCTGCCTGTGTCACGGCCGACGAAAGCCTCATCAAGACGTATCTGTGTCTGCTTTCTAAGGTCGTTCGTTGTACCAGTCATCAATATGACCACGCGGAAACCTGAATCGACTGCTTTACAAATTATCCCGCTATAGTTTACCGTCTTGCCCGACTGAACATCACCTATAATCAATCCTCTTCGCTGTTCACGTTCTTCGGTACGTGTTGGATCTCCTAGCAAATCAACGATCTCATCAGAAACCCTATCCATCTGAGCAACAACATTAACTGGGAAACCATTGTCTTTAACTAAAAGCTCTTTGAAACGACCCCAATAAGCAAGATCCAGTTCCGGCTTTCTCTCTACAAACCATTTCTTGTGTGAACGTGGAACAATCGCGACGCCAGGTTCGAGACGAATCTTATTGTCAGCTAGTAACTCATTTCGTACAGATAATTTTTCTGATTCGCTAATTTCAAGTCCCAATACGTCTTTGGCACTGTACGTTTTCTGAACTTGTTCATCAATTTCGGTATCGCTTATAGAATCTCTGGTACTTTGCTTGTCTAGCAGATCCTGGACTATTCGCTTAAAGGTTTTTGCGTCTTCTGTCATAGTTCTTCCTGCCGTTTAGTATATATCGTATTTAGCTCTTCATTACTTGCATACGGCTCAGTTTTGAGAAGCATAGTCGTTAATTCTTCTTGCGATAAACCTAATTGCTCAGCAAGTGCTAATTGAGCTTTGAAATCTTCAACAATTGTTTTTGTGTCATTACCAGACGTATTAATTTCACCATCAGCTACATCTAGGTAAACGCTACTTGAAGGGAAATTATTCTCTATATTCTGTAGCAATGCTTCTAGAACGCGCTGCCCAGCTTGGTCAAGAGAGCTCGATAGTAATTGAACCTGAGCAAGATCACGGTTGATCGAGTAAATCACACCGCCTTCACGGTCTGCTGTACGCTGCCAAATGTAGCTAATATCTTCGTCTCGATGGAGTTTGCCGCGGTACTCAATCACCTTTTTACTTCCGAATACAGATTCTTTGATGCTACCGTAAAGATTCTTTCTAATCTTGTCTGGTAAGTTAGCTGTGCTCTTCTTGACGTCAATACTCCAAATCTCATCCAGTGAGTTTGGTATATCAACCTTAACGCGCGCCAATTTATTCAGTTCTTCTTTGCCAAGAAGCCTAAACCATGTACCCCAAATAATAAGTCTTTTACAGCGATAAATATAAAATCCCTGATTAGTCCTCAAGTCATCAGCGCCACCAACTTTTCGTAAGTCTTCTTTACTAAGTTTACTTCGATGCGGAAGAATATACGGCTGAAGCGTTATCTTCTTATCGTCGATAATGACCACTTGCTCCCTTAAAGGCTGGGTCGATTTATGATTCTCTAAAAATGGATCTCTTGGTTCAATTGTTCGACCATTGATAATGATATTCACTTTATCTTCTGTAATGATGCGATGAAACACTAGTGCAAGGTGATCTTCGGCGGTCTCTATTAAGCCGTCGAGGGTTTTCTTGACATCGTGAGATGATGCAGAAATCCTATCAAAATTCTGCAACAAAACGTACGTTCCTGAATCGACAAGATTAAAGAGATCAATAGAGGGTAACGCCGCTATATCTTCCTGTGAATACTCCATAACTGACCATTCACCAGTTTCAATAACTACGTCTAAGTCCCAGGAAAAACCGCTCAGGGCTCCGTCATTCTTACTTACAACTATCAATCTTCTACATTGCGATAGCGATGCAGATTTCAAGCCAAGCCCAAAACGACCTAGATCAAACTCATCCCTTGTATCAGCTGGGCCACGACTTCCAAATCTCAGTGCTTCCTGTAGAGCATCCGAACTCATACCTCTACCGTCATCAAAAATAATCAGCTGAGGGTCGTCAGAAGGATCGAGTAAAATCTTAATGTGTTTTGCCTGTGCGCTAACACTATTGTCTATAAGGTCTGCAATCGCAGTATCAAAAGAATAACCCAACGAACGCATTGATTCCATCAATAGCGGAGCATACGGTGGACTTTCTATGGCTTTCATAGATATATTCTAGTTCGTTTTGCACTTAAAAGGAACAGATAAGCCATCTCTCAGTGTTGAAGCGGCCATTCGCGTCCAATATGCGTATTCGTATAGTTCCGTATATATACTTGATTTTGATACTAAAACTTGTCCTACGAGCTCTGGCCGCGCTCCAGAGGGATCTATTACAACAGGTGCGCGTCACCATTGTGTAAAGACTTTTGAGCACCCATAGGCTAATCGTACCAACTAACTCAGATATAGTTACTTTTCGTTACTACGCGCTTTTTAGTAACAATTCAAAATAAGATGTTCCCCCGAATGGTATTTTTTGCTTGATAACTTTCTTGCCTTCAATGGTGGTGGCTGAATACACCGTGAACGCGCCATAAAAATCGTTAATTTCATCAACTGCTTTTGTTACCCAATCTTTCTTTGCAATGTCTTCGAACATACTCAGCTGACTAGCCTTTGATGGCTCGAGTCCATAACAATAAATGCCCATTGATTGAACATCAGCGCCACTCGGTTTTTGATTAAATAACTCTAAAGCTCGGCGGTATATCTCCTGATTGGTATAGAAGCTCGACCCGTGCATCCGTTTCGCATACCACGATTCGCCATTCCTTAACCTTGCCCACACACAAATACCCCGCGCTTCGACATTCCGATACCGGACCTTCATACCAGTCGTTTCACACAGAAAACTAAGGTAAGATCTCAGCAGTTCGTCTTTATTGGTTGGATCACGCAACACCCACTGTCTGCCAATCATACCTAAATTGGTTTCGTTGTCGTCTATCTCGTGTCCTCTAAGTCGCCTATACCAGTACGTACCCGTGATACTGTTAAAAACTCTTTTTTTAAGCATATATTCGTCTGCCGCAAAGAACTGGAGTGGCGTAAATATACCGTATGAGTTCAGTCGTGCCTCGAATCTTTCAGCAATGCCAGTTAGATCGGTCAGCTTCATTTGCGAGTAATAACTTTTAAGATTCTTATAGTCGATAACGTCTAGTCCGTCTGGCTTATGCCAGCCCGCTGCCTGTTTCGCCAGAAAGATATTTGGGGCAATACCGATGTTAATACGCATCCAATCCCCGATCTCATCTTTTACCCGTTGCTTGATTTCATAGCCAATATCTACCAATGATTTTCCATTCAACGTTGGCTCCATTCCATGAAAATCAATCACCCCCTCGTCAATAGATTTCATACGAATTTTTGGTGAATAATCTTTCATAATACTCACAAGTTTTTGATATACCCTGTGATACTTTGGTGCATCTGTCTCAAGCATAATAAATTCAGGACAAATTGCTTTTGCATCGCTCAAACGCATACCAACCTTAATTCCTAACTTTTTTGCTTCGTACGACGCAGCAATAACACAGCATTCTTTAGATATGCGATTAGTTACACCCATCGGTTTACCTCGCAGTGTAGGATGCGCCTGTTGCTCTGCCGTTGCAAATGCACTGTTGAGGTCAATGAACATCATCATTGGTTTTTCTTTATTGATGTCTTTATACATAATCACCTCCCATTACATAAATTAACGTCCATATCAGTCGCTCTGCATCAAAGTCGATACGATAATCATTCACGCCATCACTCATGTTGAAAGCATGGATCATTCTCTTACCTTTTTCAGTTGGATGTCGCATACCAAGTTGAGTAAAAATAACCTCTCTACCCCGATAGACCATCTTCCATGGTACGCACTTAAATTGGTCACTTGCATGACCACGATATATAGGGACTACATCCACTACTTCGTTAATTTCTTCGATAGGATTCACTTAACCTACTTCACCAACGTAAAACGACGAATATGCCGAGCTTTCACAAATGCCCGCATTCTAGCTTCAAGTATTTCGTCAATTTTTACAGGTACATCACAGTGTCGTGGTGTTTCAATGTAAGTAATAATTTCATTTAATTGCGCTGTCTTCATACAATTTCTCCAAAGTCTTAATAAACAAAAAACAACTAAAACAAAGTGCTTAGCTGTACGGGTTTAATTTATAAGGCTATCTGGTGGAACGTACTAACCGTTGATAGTGCATTCACGACAGGGAACCGAGATTGTATAAAGACTTCCAGGGACGCTTTGCCAGAGGCTAGTGTGTATGTCGTCTATTAGTATTATATACCCCCTCAGCGGTATAATAAAAGTATATGTGTGGCCGTTATACGCTTTATACAACAGATGAACTCGAAGATAGATACCGAGTTGAAGTTAGTGATGCCATACGAGCGAACTATAATGTCGCGCCCTCGCAGACAATGCCAGTAATCACACAGGATGGCTTAAAAATGATGCGGTGGGGACTCATACCTCCTTGGGCAAAAGACGAAAAGATTGGTTACAAGCTCATCAATGCCAGAAGCGAAACTATATTTGAAAAGCCAATGTGGAAGAAGTCGGTCTTGCAACGCAGGTGCTTAATACCCGCAAATGGCTTCTATGAATGGAAGAAACTCGATGACAGTAAACACCCGTACTTTATTCATTTGAAGGATGAGTCAATCTTCTCATTCGCAGGAATATGGGAGACGTGGAAGCATGAGGGTAAAACATGGGAGACATACTCAATTCTCACTACCTCACCTAATAAAGAAATGAAAGATATTCACAATCGTATGCCAGTAATCTTACACAAAGATGATGAAGCTCAGTGGCTTGCAGCCGACAACGAAGCAGACATATCTGTGCTATTACAGCCGTATACAAACGGCAAACTCGAAACTTATGAAGTAGGTACTGAGGTCAACACCGTAAAGGTTAATGAAAAGACATTGATCGGCCCTATCAACTCAAAATAAAACCCCGAAAATATCGGGGCTTTAACGTCATCAGGCACGTTAACGCGTAGGCTCATTGTAAGACAAAAATCTGAAATAGCTATTAACTTTTAAGTGATGTACAAAAACTCGTACGCCACAGCGTTAGAACTATATACCCAATAGTTACTCATGTTGAGTACTGGCACGCGTCCAATACGCTCTGGCGCTGCTCCAGTGTGTAAAATCCAACCAATAAGTCGTTCATCTTTTTGTTTTAGTGAGGCGTTAACAGGCGGTCACGAAATTTTTTATAGAAAATCGCTGTTAACGAATCGTATTATAGTTCGTGAAATACAAAATAAACTGACACCAAGAGTGGTGAAACTATGAGTAAAAGTACTGGTATGGCTAGTAAACTGTAAGAAAATTCGTTAGCTTGAATTGGTTTTCCTTAGCTACTCGCATCTTTTCTGCAAACTCTGGTTCACTCTGTACGTGCCGATAGTATGAATCGCGACTTATTTGAGCATACCGGCACGCATCTGAGATTGTCGCGCTATGCTCTAAAGCAGTAGCGAGCTTCATCATAATTTTGTAATCAACTTTCACTGGTCTGCCCACGCTTCTTTTCACACTCATAACACCTCCGTTTGTACTTGCATCAAAACCTACTAATAGTATGACAGGCGCCCCTGTTATCAACATTATCCGTGTTACTATATAGAGGTCTAGATACAACAATTAGAAAGTAAGGCCAACAAGCCTTTTGTTTGAACCGTAAAAACGGCAACCATTCGAAAGCTATTAGGTTCAAACCTGATTGTTGCGTCTAGACAACCCTAGAGTGGTTGTCGTTTTTATTTTAAGGAGTTATATGAGCAAGCACGTTGAATATTATGAGCAGAATGTAGGAAATGATGAATATGATGTTGATGTTGAAATATATAAAATGCAACAAGATATTGAAGCTCGACGTAACGCTCGTAAAAGAATGGGTATCAGTGAAGATGACGAGAGCATATTAGTTCTAGAAGAGAAAATCAAACAGCTTCTTCCTCTACAGAAAAGAAAAGAGTCAGAAAGACGTCAAATAATTATTATCACACTATTCATAATCCTAGTACCTCTGTTCTTGGTAATTCTTGTCTTAGCACCCCTAATTTTGATCGCATTAGTTGCAATTACTCTCATCATTATAATTATTCGAAAACTATTACGCAGAAAGCATCCTGAATTACCGTAGCAAATATGATTACGTTACCATTTTCTTTGGCAAAATGAGATAATACATGAATGAATGCTTCAGATAAGCCAATTGATCTCGACTTTGTTAAAAATGTTGGGTGGAAAGCGACTTTAGAGGCTGTCGACCAAATCACCAATGGATTACATGGTGATGGTGACTGCGGACCTGTACTTGTAACAGCGCCTGAGCGGGCAGAACCTGATCCAGACGAACATCCCGACAAGTCATCAGTACTTGCTGTTCTGCGTGCGCTACATACTCAGAAGATCATAATTTTCAAATTAGATAGGGTGAAACGCACCGGCCAGACGTCAAGACGACAGATATTCAAAGTATTTATCAAAGATAGGTACAAGTTCGACCACTTCTGCTTTGAGTTAGAAACTAGAGGAAAGTCACCGTCTGCTAACCTCAAAATACCTACCCCCAATAACATTGTCTTTTACAACCAAGTAACTGGAGACGCATCTGTTAATGGCAATGTTGTTCATTTCAAAAAATCAAAAAGGAACAGTTTAGTACGACCGAAAGAATTATTCGATTTATTATTTGAACATGCGCCAAACCCAGTACCACGCAAAAAGATTGCATTTACACTAAAACTCGATGCAATGGATATAGAGACCGAATCTGATCGGATTAGTCTCGCCCTCACCAACCTACGCAAGCGTTGCAACGTATCCAGTGACGTAATATATGCAAAAGATTCAGTCTACCTGAACGCAATACCAGTTGTAGTAGATAAATTACCGAACAAATTTAAGTTTACAGATTAGAATACTGATTTCACCTCTATTGAACACAGCGATTTACTTCTAAAAATCGCTGTGTATTTGTTTTAAGATTCGATCAGGTTCGCAAGAAACCACCGACTATAGCGAACTTGTCGGTGCTTCCTAAACCGAGAAACAAGTATGCAACTAAGTAAAATGCTCGTTGAAAAGTTTCAAGAACTTCATCGTGAAAAGTATGGTGAAGAGATTGGGTACGAAATTGCTGAATCGCAGCTCAATGAGCTTGCCGACTTAGTTCGTATGACTTCTCAACAAGAAAGTAAAAATAATGACGAGAGTTTATAGCGTAATAGCCGAAGTTCATAAACAACTCCCACACGGAGGCTATCGAGTAAAAGTATCACTACCAGACGATGGCATATATATAAATGGCATGGTTGTATTCCCGCCAAACGACGTTAAACCCGATTGGTATGTACAACCGCCTTCAAAACCTGCAGGCAGAGGTAAATGGGTTGGAATTATTGAGTTCAACAAGAAGCATAGCCTATGGGATGATGTTCACGACGCTTGCGTAGATGCGGTGAAAGCATTTATGAAAGATGAAGCCGAGACAGTAAAGGATGTGGTTTTAGATGACATTACTGATGGACCTATAGATTTAAGTGTTATAGATATACCTTTTTAACAAATCTTTACATTATAGGAACTCTATATATAAAGATATCTTATATAAAGGTTATCTCTAAATATAACGATTTATATAATAGTCCCCCTAATTCAAGGTGTACATCCTAGTTATGTCCAGCTATAATACCGCCATCCAAATAAGCAATTGACAACTATAAAGAAAGATGAGAAAGAATGCAAAATAACGAAACACATCACAATCATAAACACTCAGGAGTTCACTTTCTGACGATCGTACAACAACCTGGAGAAGAAGAGGAATTAAGTGAAGAAGAAATACAACGCGAAGTTGAAGCGATGAGCAAGTTACTGGACGGTGCTCCAGTTGTGTTTGTTGGATACGAAGTAGACAGCGGAGAAAATAATAATGAATGACAGAAATCTGGAAAACTTGCGTTACCGCATGTATGCTCGTAAATCAACGGACACTGAAGATAGACAGGTACAATCACTTGATGATCAGGTGAAATACATGGGTGATATCGCTAAGGCACAGGGTCTTACAATAATTGGTAAACCAATTCGTGAATCCAAATCAGCAAAGAGACCAAATAATCGTCCCCTATTTACCGAATTAATGAAGGAGATCGAAGATGGTAAAATCGACGGTATCATTTGTTGGAAAGTTGACCGTCTGTCGCGTAACCCTACCGACAGCGGACAACTTCAGCAACTTCTTCAAGACGAAAAGTTAAAACATATTCTCGCTATGGATAGAAGTTATTTCCCAGAAGATAACTCTATCGTATTCAGTGTTGAAGCAAGTCAGGCAAATGAGTACGTTCGTAAGCTTGCTGTCGACACCAGACGAGGCATGAAATCAAAAGCAGAGCGCGGTAACAAGCCTGGCATTCCACCTATTGGCTATCTAAATGACCGTATTGAAAAAGTAATAATTGAAGACCCTGAACGATTCAAACTTATGCGCATTCTTTGGGACAAGATGCTCACAGGAACATATTCGATTGCAGAGCTTGTGCAAATAGCCGACAAAGAGCTTCAATTGACTACACCTGTGCGTGGCAAGTTAGGCGGTAATCCAATAGCATATTCCACGCTCTGCACTGTATTCAAAAATCGTTTCTACATAGGTAAACTTCCATTCAAAGATCAAGAGTTTGACGGTAATCATACCGCTATGATTACAGAAGCAGAATTTGAACGCGTCCAACAGATCATAGACCCAACACATACAACTAGACCGAAAGACGTTACGTATAATTTTCAATTTCGTAATTTATTCAAATGTGCTGAGTGTGGTTATGCGATTACCGCTGAGCAAAAGCACAAAACTATTAAATCTACTGGTGAACGCAAGGAATATATCTACTATCACTGTACTGGCAAAAGCAAAGCGATAAAGTGCAGCCAACCAAGTTTACATGTAAACGAAGATGTATTATTAAAGCAAATTAAAGATAAGTTAGCCGGCTTCACAATTGACCCAGATTTCTACAAACTCGCAATTGAAACTTTGGCGCAACAAGAAGATGAAGTTGTCGAGAAAGATCAAACAAAAACTCAAGCACACGAAAAAGCTATAAATAGAAAGAAGCAGGCCATCATCAATTTGCGTCGTATGAAATATAACGGTGAAGTTAATGATGACTCATGGTATTTTGCTGAAATGCAAATCCTTGAAGAAGATCTCGAAGCCTTACAAAATAAACGCAATAACGATGAGTACAAAGCACGTGACTGGCGCGCAAAGGCTGACGAAGTATTCACTTTTGCTCGATATGCTAAAGAAGACTTCGATAGCGATGACTTAGAAAAGAAACGCGCGGTTGTAGTTAAGCTAGGCGCGGGACTGTCAATACTGGATAGAACTATCCAATTCACCCCCAATAAATACTTTATTCCGCTAGAGGAATTAAACAAAAAGCAAAGTTTAGCGAAACAATTGGTTAGAACCGACGCTGGACAGATAAAAACCCCTGCTTTTCAGCACGGGTCTCTATCTTGGCTCCGACGGCTGGACTCGAACCAGCAACCTCGAAGTTAACAGCTTCTTGCTCCACCATTGAGCTACGTCGGAATACAAATGGTATTATACCCTTACCCCTGTCGGATAGTCAATGTCCAGCGGCGATTATCTTAGATGAGCGAGGCGGGCTTTTGTCGACTCATGTGCGCCATCGAGGCCGAGGATCTTTAGTGCACCGATCAACACGTATAACTCATCGAGGGTCATCTGGTTCGGCTGCTGCTTGTAGCGGCCGAAACGGTCGTTGATGGCATCAACAAGCCACTTCTCTTTCGCAGGGCTGACAGCGGTCTTTGTACCAGCTGCAGTGGCTGCGTTAGTCGTGACGACCTCCAACGATCGTGCTGAATTGTCGCGCTTACGCAAGAAGCCTTTCGATATCAATCCGTCGATATGAATGGCGACGGTCGAAACGGACTTATAGCCGATAGCATTCATGATTTCGCGGTAGCTAGGACCATAGCCGTGCTCTTGAATAAAGGCGTCGACGTACTCAAGCAGTTCTTTTTGGCGTTTTGTTGATCTCTCGGCCACGTGATTCCCCTTTCATATCTATTGTCCCGAGGGCAACCGCAGCTAACCCCCACCATATGATTGCTACTGTATCATCAACCCAGACGGGCAGCAAAATACCAATCAGCGCCAAGCCGATGCCGCCTGCAAATACTCCTACAGCCAACCAATCGAACCGTCGGCGCCACAGCTGCTGGAGAACCTTGAACGTTAGAACCAAGAATAGACCTAGCCCAAGCCAGCCAGCTTCATGTGCAATGAACAAATACTGGTTCTCGATGATCAACGGCGTGTCTCCGTACAGCGAAGCTGATCCGGTACTGCCAACGCCTCCACCGAGTGGTTGATGCACCATTCTATCCACACCTTCAGCGAGTGATGCGGCGTGGCCATCATTCGACGTCTCGAGAGGGCCGGTGGTTGCATTATCATGCAATAGTACGTTAGAGACAAAATTCGAATCGCGTGCGGCAAATAATCCACCAGCAGTGGCGACGACCAGTGTAGCAATCACGATCCAGGCTCTCGTTGGGATCCTACGACCAGCGACAAGCAACATTACCAATCCGATGGCAACAAAGGCAGCGATCAGCGCGCTGCGTGAATAGCTGACCCACAAAGCAACGAAGCTCCCGATCACCACGACGCTCACAGGCAGTAATGGTCGACGCCTTTCAGCTCCAACACCTTTCAGCCAACCAGCGAATAAGATTGCCAACACTATCACCGCATATGCCCCCAGCGGGTTCGGACCACGCAGTGTACTGTTGATACGAATAAAAGCAGGATTATCGTCAACCGTAAGGTAGGGCACAATGGTCGATTCATTGTAGCCGATGTACCGCAGGATATCCGGAGGCAGGACAAACACTTGCAGGAGCGTGAACGCCGCCACAATAAACGCACCGACAAAGAACGCAACGAGGAATGGTTTCCGAAGGGTAGGATATAAACAGATAGCAAGATAGACGAGCCCAAAGAATAATACATAGCGCAGGTCTATCATCAGCCCTGCGATAATAGAGGTATTACCTTGTGATGAAAGTGGTATTAGCAGCAGGTGAAGTGCAGCGTAGGCGGCAATCAGTAAAAGGATTGGCGATCTCAATAACCCCCACTGCTTCTTGCGATATAAGATAGTGAGTATCAAGACACCCGCTAGTAGTAATAAGATCTCTTTCCATGACTTAATTAGTAGCTCTGCCTGTGGAAAAACTGTGCTTAATCCAACACTCAACGGGGCGTGGAGGACGATTCCACCAAATACCGCCAGCAATATACCAACGTATAGTTTGTCGAGCAACGTGAATTTCGGTGGGTTTACTACCATAGACTACCCCTAGTGTAGCGCAAATAATGCTACTATAGTATTACTTATGTCACGCCGAAATAGTAAGGTCTATAGCTTTATCCTGATTTTGATCGATGCACTCGTGCTGATCACTGCGTTTGTGCTCTCCTATGTAGCCCGCGTGCAGTACGACCCACGCCCCCTGGTTCAGAACATCTATGCCTTTGACTACCTCTTTGCTTTCCTATTAATTGTTCCGTTTTGGATCTTTGTCTTTGCGATTCTTGGCTTATACCACCCCCGTACCTATAACCAACGCCTCGTCGAGTGGTCGAAGATCGCCATTGGTGCATTTATCGGTATCTTGTTAATTATCGGCTGGGAATACATTAGCGACAAAGACCTGTTCCCTGCACGTTTGGTTGCCGTTTACGCATTGATCGGCGCGTTTGTCCTGGTTGTCTTTGAGCGTGAAATCATGCGCCTCATTCGTTCGCTGATGTTCCACTTCGGTCGCGGCACAAAGCGTGTCTTACTGATAGGGGCGTCGGGTGCCACTGCCGATATCGCAATGAGTATCGCGGACACCAAACGCAGCGGCTACGAAGTCATTGCCTTCGCTGGTCCAAAAGCAAATCTGCCCGATAAATTTGCAGCGCATCACTATTCACGCGTCGAAGAGGCCCTCAAGAACCTGAAACTCGACGAGATCACCGCCATTATCCAAACTGATCTTTTCGAGAACGCCGAACGAAACCAAAAGATTCTATCTGCTGCGCAAGAAAACCACATCGACTACAGCTTTATTCCTGGCGAAGCGGAATTCTACTCTGGCAAGAACACCATCGAAGTCTTCCTTGGTTACCCGATGATTAGTGTTTACCAAACACCACTGGTTGGCTGGGGTGCAATCGTCAAGCGAATCTTTGACTTCGTTGCAAGCCTACTGCTACTGATTGTCCTGTCGCCATTCTTACTGATCATCTTCCTGATCAAAAAGATCGTCGACCGTGGTCCTGCTTTCTATGTCAGCTCACGACTCAGTCGGTTCTCGGAACCAATTGGTCTGATTAAATTCCGCAGCATGGGTGCACAATACGGCACAAAAGATGCGGCTGATGAGTTCCGCGAAATGGGGCGTGAAGATTTGGCACTGGAATACGAACGCAACCGTAAAGTTGAAAAGGACCCTCGCATTACTGCGTTCGGTCACTGGTTGCGCGCAACGTCTATCGATGAACTCCCTCAGGTCATTAATGTGCTGAAGGGCGACCTTAGCCTCGTCGGCCCTCGCCCAATCCTTCCTCAGGAAACAAAGCTTGCGAACGGCCGCACTGCGCTCCTGCACAGCGTAAAATCTGGTGTTACTGGACTGTGGCAAGTATCGGGTCGCAGCGAACTAAGTTTTGAAGAGCGCATCGAACTGGAATTGTTCTACGCCCAAAACTGGACCTTCTGGCTGGACATCAAGATCCTGTTCAAGACCGTCCTCGTTGTCCTACGTGGCCGCGGAGCAAAATAAAATGAGTGCGCCTAAAATAGCTATCGTCCATGACTGGCTCACGACTGCCGGTGGCGCCGAAGTTGTCGTTGCGGAACTACACACTCTGTTTCCAAAAGCGCCGATCTATACCTCTGTGTATAATCCAGCGGCACTACCTGGTCTGAAGAATCTGGACATTCGCACAACCGACCTTCAAACAAAACTCCACGCTCGTCTACGTTACAAACATGTGTTGTGGCCAACCCTGCGCGCCAAGGCATTCCGTAAGCTTGATCTGTCAGAGTTTGACGTTATTATCAGTAGCTCCAGCGCAGAAGCAAAAGCAGTCCGCAAAACCCGACCAGACCAGGTGCATATCGCCTATATTCACACTCCTATCCGCTACTACTGGAGTCACTACGAAGAGTTCCGTAGAGAATTTAAATTTGGCATCTTCACTCCATTCATCCGTCCATTCATCCCATACTTCGTAAAGAAAATGCGTAAGCTAGACCTTGACTCTATCAAGGACCTTGATGTTTTGATTGCCAATTCAGAAGTCACTCAGGCCCGCATCAAGAAGTATTACAATCGCCCATCTACTGTCGTGCATCCCCCTGTCGATGTAGAGCGTTTCACGCCACCACCAAAAGGTGAACGCATCGGCTACGTCTTGTGGGGTCGTCATGTCCCCTACAAGCGTTTCGACCTCGCTGTACAAGCCGCAAACCAGTTAGGTGCTTCATTAACCATCATCGGTTCTGGGCCCGATACAGCGCGCCTCAAGAAGCTTGCGGGACCAACCGTTAAGTTTGTTGGCCGCGTCAGTGACAAGGAACTCGTCCGCCTGGCGCAATCAGCTAAAGGTTTTTTGTTTCCAAATGAAGAAGATTTCGGTATCTCAGCCGTTGAGGCGCTCGCCGCCGGTACACCTGTCATCGCCTATGCGGCCGGTGGCGCACTTGATATCGTTCAAGATGGAGAAACGGGCGTTTTATTCAAAGAGCAGTCGGTCGACAGCCTTGTTGCAGCCATCAGGCGTTTCGAGACCATGAAGTTCCTCCCTGCGACATTACATCGCAAGGCAAAACGATTTGATAAGAGCTTATTCGACACGCGGATAATAAAAATCGTAAGTGATAGCACTAGATGACCCGTTTATGCGCATCATAGAACTATCTAGGCGTATTCTCTCTACTGACTTCGGCGTTGCGTTGGCAATAACACTTGCCTGGAAAATTGTACTCCTCTGCGCTGGTTACGGTATTGATCAGTACTTTGGCGGCGCAAGCACATTCCTCGACCACACACTTCGTTGGGATGCCGGCTGGTATCTAGCTATTATTCATGGACATTATGTAGATATTTCCGCATCTGCCGCCTTTTACCCACTATTTCCGCTTCTTGTCTACTTGGTTCACTTTGCGAGCCTCGGACTCTTCGATTACCCTCTGTCCGGGCAAATTATTAACACTATAGCGATATGGTTTACATTAGTAGCAGCACTGAAACTCGGCAGAACTTTGATCGCAGAGAAGGGCCGTTTCTGGATTATCGCTTTATTGCTGAGTGCGCCGGCAGCGTTCTTCATGCATGTGTTTTATGGCGAGGCTATTTTTATCGCTCTTAGCTACTGGGCTTATTACTTCGCACTGACTCGACGATGGGTGGGTGTCGGAATTCTACTAGGTTTACTTACCGCAACAAAATTACCTTCAATTCTAATCATCGCCCTTTGTGGATTAGAATTTATGCGCGCCTATGCATGGGACTTCAAAAAAATATTTAATAAAAACGCACTGTATTTTTTGATTGCACCTGCCGGATTCCTGTTATTCAGCCTTTACCTATTTATCGTTATACACGACGCGCTTGGTATGTTCCACGCGTACAAGGCTACAACAGACTGGGTCTATCATGTATTTAACCCCAACATTATCGAAACGATTGGACGATCCGTCTATCAGATTCCTCGAGCGCTTCTTGGCCTACGACCCATTGACGGTTCATTTTTAGTGAACATCGTCCTTCCTATAGGAAGTCTTACACTCCTCGGTCTAAGCTCTTTATACTTAGCACTTAAGCATCGCGCTCAACTTCTTCCACTCGCAATCACAGGTTTTCTGTCAATCATCATGTTCACACTTAACAGCAACGTAGTCTCGGTACATCGCTACATTTTGCCATGTCTGGGGGTCTATGTGGCGCTTATATTATTTTTCTCGACACCAAAAAGACGCATCTTCCTGTACGGAATATGCGCCCTTGGATTCTTTATGCAGATGCTCTTGCTGTGTCTATTTATTCAAGGCAAGTTCGCAGGGTAATACCCGCGGATTATTCAACCGTAACACTCTTGGCGAGGTTACGAGGCTGATCTACATTATTCCCCTTCGCAACAGCGACATGGTAAGCAAAGAGTTGCTGGAATACGTTAATGACCAGCGGTGCCAAAACATCTAGATCTGTATCGATACGAACAACCGTCTCGGCGTCAATCTCTTTCTTGCTGTCGGTTATCGCGAGGATGTGGCCACCACGGGCATTCACTTCGGACAAACCACTGATTGATTTATCAAACAACCAATCGTCCAGTACCAAGAAAACTTCAAAGAATCGATCATCAACCAACGCCAACGTACCGTGCTTTAACTCTCCTGTCGGATATCCGTCCGCGTGAACATACGAAATCTCTTTCAATTTTAGCGCACCTTCGAGTGCTGTTGGGAATGCCGTGTCGCGCCCCAGGTAGAGTGCGTGGTCATACAGCGCATACTTTGCGGCAACTTCTTTAGCCTCTTCTTGCTTGGTGCTGAGTACCTTCTCGATTTCTTCAGGTAAACGAGCGAGCTCATCAATGTATTTGAAGGTTGTTTCAGCGCCCGCACCCTGCGCCTGAGCAACTTCGATACCAAACATAATCATCGCAGAGACTTGTGACGTAAATGCCTTTGTACTTGCAACAGAGATTTCTGGACCAGCGTGGACATAGATGCCGCCATCGACTTCACGCGCAATTGTTGAACCGACTGCGTTGATAATACCCAGGGTTCGGACACCACGCTGCTTAATTTCACGAAGACACGCTAATGTGTCGGCAGTCTCACCAGATTGCGACACAACGAGGGCAACCGTGTTCTTTGGAAGGTGGAATGAACGATAACGGAATTCAGAGGCGATCACAACGTCGACGGTAAGTCCATCAACCAGTTTCTCTAGGTAATATGATGCCAGCATACCTGCATAGTAGGCGGTTCCACACCCAACGATCGTAATATGTTCGATTTCACGCAGTTCATCGAGGGTCATGTTCAGACCACCCAATCGAACCCGCTTTTCGTCTAGTAAGATACGGCCGCTCAGCGTTGAACGAAGCGTTGTTGGCTGTTCGCTGATTTCTTTCATAAGGAAGTGGTCAAAGCCCTGCTTTTGGATTGCTTGCATGTCGACTTCGATCGTTTCAACCTTCGCAGAGATAGGTTGCGCTGCAAGGTCACGAAGCTCAACACCATCAGCGCGACAGATTGCCATCTCGCCATCGTTCAAATAAATTGCTTGGTTCGTGTGGCCGACAAGCGCAGATGCGTCACTGGCAATCAATGTCTCGTCATCACCAACGCCGATAATCAACGGACTGCCGGCACGGGCAACCACGATTTCGTCCGGCTGACGCGTCGAAACAACCGCGATACCATAGGTACCAGCAACGAGCTTCAAAGCTTGCGCAACAGCATCAATCAGCTCAGTACCCTCGTCGTAGAGTGAATCAATCAGTGCAGCAAGCACTTCGCTGTCAGTATCGCTCTTAAATTCATGGTCTTTTAATTCTGCTTTGAGTTCTTTGTAGTTCTCGATAATGCCGTTATGTACGAGGTAGATGTCACCTGCTTGGTGCGGGTGAGCATTGCGCTCAGACGGAACACCATGGGTTGCCCAGCGAGTGTGGCCGATACCAACGCCATCTTCGCTTTTTGATTTTTGAACCAGAAGATCTAGTTCCGAGACTTTACCATTCGCACGCAGCAATGTCGCTTCTTTTGCCGCATTCAGCGTCACAATTCCAGCCGAGTCGTAGCCGCGGTATTCGAGGCGACGGAGGCCGCTCGTTAAGATTCCTTGCGCTTCACGTCCACCAATATATCCAACTATTCCACACATGTATTCAGCCCCTTAATCAAAGTAGTATATGCCCCCTAATTATAGCTTAATCACTTAGATTGTCGCCAGGATTTCTTTGAGACGAACGATAGTATCGTTCTCGTTATCCACTTCAATACTCTCAATTCCAAACGCTTTGACAGGGTAATCGTTCCCACCTTCTTGCAGTTTATCCCCAAAGAACAAAATGTCCTCTTTTTGAATGTGAAGGTGATCTATAAGCTTCTGCATACCATAGGCCTTGTCGATGCCGATTGCAGTTACGTCGACAGAAGTTGTACCTCCAACGCGCACTTCCAGTCCAGGGAGTTTTGGTGCAGCAAGGTCACGAATTGCCATCTTTTTCGTACCATCTGGATCCCAAGCATATTTATCAGCTGGTGCCGCAAACTGCCCCAGTGCCGAATAGGTGATCTGACTCTCACGATCCTCAATAATTGGGCCGGCTGGATTTGTTTCCCAGTAGCCAAGTTGCTTCGCCGCAGATTCGAGCGCCTCGATCACGGCATCTTTCTGTGCTTTTGTGAGATCCTCGGCGTACTGCAGGTCCCATGCCCCTATTTGTGTATTGTAACGATAGTAGCGTGTGCCACAGGTTGGCATCAAATGGAGTCGTTCTAATAAGTCGTCGTTGATTGAAAGTTGGTCGATAATCTGCGTCTGAAACTGCTCAAAGCGTCCACCTGAAATAATGCAGATATCGTAGTGCCGTAACACGTCAGTGAGCACGGTTGCCATTTCGACAGTAATAGGCGATTTAGTAATTGCAAGCGTATCATCTAAATCAAAGGCGAGTACCTTTTTTGTTGCAGTAGTCATATTGGGTATTATAAACTATTCACTTCCCTCGAATGCTATAATTGAAGATATGAATATACTCCTTACCGGCGGCGCAGGCTACATTGGATCACATACTATCATTGAACTCACTAAGAACGGTGACACTGTCGTCGTTGTTGACAACCTCGTAAACAGCAGCAGAGAGGCACTGAGCCGCGTAGAGACTATCACCGGCACAACGATTCCTTTCTACGAACTCGACGTCCGCGACAAGGCAGGCCTCAGCGCTATCTTTGACAGCCACGCGATCGATGCAGTCATTCACTTTGCAGGTCTAAAGTCTGTCGGTCAATCAGTCAGCAATCCCTTGGAATACTACGCCAATAACATCGACTCAACACTTGTACTATTAGCAGTAGCCAAAGAGCACAACGTTCACAAGTTCGTCTTTAGTTCATCTGCAACTGTCTATGGTCTCCCCGAAGAACTGCCTCTAAAGGAAACTAACCGCATTGGCGTTGGTATCACAAACCCGTATGGTCAAACAAAATTCATGATTGAGCAAATCCTCAAAGACATGAGTGTTGCGGACGAAAACTTCGAAGTCACACTTCTTCGTTACTTCAACCCAGTCGGCGCCGATCAAAGTGGCCTGATCGGTGAAGACCCAAGTGATATTCCAAACAACATCCTTCCCTACATCTCTCAAGTTGCAGTTGGGAAGCTCGAAAAAGTCAGTGTTTTCGGAGGTGATTACGACACTGTTGATGGCACCGGCGTTCGCGACTATATCCACGTTGTTGACCTTGCAAAAGGGCACGTCGCAGCATTGAAACACTCTAGACCTGGTGTTGAAGCCTACAATCTTTGTACAGGTAAGGGCGTTTCGGTCCTCGAGCTTATTGCTGCCTTTGGCAAAGCATCAGGTAAAAATATCCCCTACACGATTGTTGATCGCCGTACTGGTGACGTTGCATCTTGTTACGCGAGTCCTGAAAAAGCAAACAACGTAATTGGCTGGTTCGCAGAAAAATCTATCGATGAAGCATGCGCGGATTCCTGGAAATGGCAATCGCAAAACCCGAACGGCTACGCAGCCTAGCTGCAACTTCTAGTCGCTAATATAACGAACGTCTTTATCCGATAAGCGGAAGAGACCTTCATCGTGCCTACGCTGATCCAAGTAGTGCGCTGTCAGACCAACTGAACGAGACAGTATAAAGAGTGCGTTAAAGAATTCGATATCAACAAGCTCCTGGAGCTGTGCGGTCGTATAACCCAACTCTGATTCAAGTACATCAAGCATTACGGCTGCAATTGCACCGTCTACGTTCAAGATGAGCGTATTCTTTTTCGTCGTTGTGATAGCTTCGATTGAACGCGCGTACTGCAAATAACGATCGGCATTTTTGTTACCGCTAAATTGCATCAATGCACTGACGCGTGGATCTGGCAGATCAAGCCTGTATTTCTTGTGTCCAATTCCGGGAATAATTCCGCCTCGTACACTATAGTCCTCGATGAACTGACGTGCGGGAGTCTCAAGTGCAACACCTTTCAGCCAATTGCCCGCGGCAGCGTTAATCGCACCACCAAAACGTGGGCCGATACTCAACAGACCAGCAGCAAGGCTTGTTACCATATCTTTACCCGCGCGTGCTGTGACGATAGTGTTCATCGCACCTGATACATAGGGGCCATGATCAACCAATAACCTTAGTACGTAATCAGTAAAGGCAGTAATCTTATCTGATTGTATTTGCGCACCAAGCAACATAGAGAGCGTGAGCGACGCGATAGAATTAGATTCAACTGTCTCAAGCAGTTCACGACCCAGTAGCTGTACTTCTTCATTCTTATCACCAGATAGGTGGCTCGTGATGATGCTCTTATGGCGTTCACCAATTGTGGCTGTACTAACAATGCGCTCATTACGTACACGCTCAGCAAGCACTTCCGCGATGTGCGCAAATGTGTCACACACAACTGCTCCGCTCTTTTCTAGCACCTTCTTTTTCGCCTTTGCTGATTCGTCATAATTTTGAGCGAGTGCTTTGGCATGTCCAAATTGTGGGGGTGTCTCAAATAGTTCCGCGACTGTACCCGCGATATAGACAATCAATTCTTTTGTCAAAATCTTCTCATCACGAAGTTTCGCAATCTCATATTCATCTGTTCCGCCTAGCTCACCGAAAAAGACAACGCGTTCAGTCTGCGTATCGTGTTCTGCAAGTAGCAGCGCTTGTGCTGGCGTTGTCATTGGGTACCTGTCGCCCCCAATTGCGAGCGCGAATGAGATACCAAGTCCACTTCGTGTTACCGTGTGAATAAGCTCATTCACGATTCCCCCAGATGTAGACACGACAGCAGTATCGCCGCCTTCAAATATGCCCGCAGACGAAAGTTGTTTGTGCTCAGTGCCTCCAATTGCGCCAAGCTTTAGATAGCCAGGAACGAGGAGTCCGACGGAAGAAGGACCGATTAATAATACCTCCGCTTTCGCCGCAATTGCTGCCAGTTCAAGCGAGTGTACCTCAGGTGTATGTTCAGCGAAAACTGCTGCAACTTTGACATTCGGCAACCGAGCCAATGCTTGCTTGGTAGAAGAAAGTACTCGGCGAGCAGACTGGACGTTAATAATAGTTGTAATCTTTGTTCGCTGATCTTCGGATAGTTCCTCAACGCTACTTAGCACTGGGATAATGACTTCGCTCTCGCCCCAGAAGTACCGTTCTGATTTTCGGCCACTCGCAACAATAGCAATAACGCTCGGCTGTTGCTTCTTGATAAGAAAATCGTAATCGAGCATCGCCTGAATAATGCCTGGGTGTGACCCGAGGCTTACAACTTTACTTTCTAGGTTTCGTAAATCAGTTAACTCAATCATATTTTAGACCCTTTAGTGCAACACCAAGTGCCTCAGTAATAGTGGTTGAAGGATCATATACTCCCCCCATTAAACCATGTGCTTCCAACACTGTACGCATTTTTGCGAGTCCAATTTCTTGGCGCGGGCCCCCACGGCGAACGTATATCTTCACTTTATGCTTAATGAGATATTCTGCATATTCATCGATTGCCTGAATAATACCCGTAAAGGTATTCGCAATATCTGTAAAATTCGCGACAGCTCCACCAATGAAAATTACCTTCTGTTTTGCTTTAGAGGCAAGCAGTAGCTTGAATACTTCAGAAGTATAGAGGTATGCTTCATCACCCGTGGGATTACCGCTATATTCTCCGTAATTTGCAAGAAGCTTTCCATACCCCTGGTTGTATACCTCATCAGCAATAACGACACTGGCACCGCCACCCGATAATAGCAAGAAAATAGATCCATCTTTATTTAACACGCTAAGATTGAATGAAGCAGGCGAATTGGCGTCTAAGTTGCGTACAGCCACCTCTTCGTTGGTCAGGCGTGTGCTTTTTTCTGTCCGAATATCAGCTTCACTCCACGCGGTCGTAAAGTACGCACCCGCATCATCCACTTCAATTGCGCAATCTAAAAATAGTGGCGTTTCATCAACAATAATGTAAGGGTTAATTTCGAGCAGTACAATATAATTTTTCACGAACACCGAAATAATATTTTTTAATGTTTCAACCGATAGCTGCGTGTCTTTTGCGAGTAACTTCCAATCAGTCGTTTCGTCTATGCGCTGAGTCTGAACCGTCTCGGCTTTTGATTCAATATCAACGCCCCCATGCTGACTGTAAGCCATTATAATTCCCTCACGTGTTTGCGTCAAAGAAAGGTAGCGTTCTACCGTATCTGTATGGTGGATATATGGTTCAACTAAAAACGAATGATAGCCTTTCTCAACGAGCCCTTGCAGCGTTGCGGAAATATCGGCTTTCACGACATCAAGGATAACGAGACCTTTCTTGAATCGCCCCTTTACAGCTTGGTCTACTTTGACGACGTACTGCTCGCTTTTGCCTATGTTCTTCAAGTCTACTAATCCTTTGTCATCAACAACAATACTCCACCCTTTGTACGGGAGGTTAAGGCTTTCATTGACTATAGATTTTGATCTGAATTCGGATATTTTTCGACGGGGCATTAAGAGATCTCTTCATCATCAATTTTACGGACATTCCAACTGGTACGCCATGCTTGCCATGTATACGTTGTTTTTATAAGTATTTGCACCCACACGTAGTTTAACTTTTCTTTTAATCGAGGCGGGAATAATTGTTCTTTTCCTTCAAAAATATAGCTCCACTTTCTCGCTATATTGATAGATGGCGTGTCGATATACTTTTCGAATAACACGGTAATTCCCCAGATAACTGGTGCGGAAATAAGGAACGCCACGAGTACCGATTTATTATACCCCAGCGCTGGATATAGCTTCACAAACACACCAGTTGTGACAGTATAAAGCACTACAAGGTGCACCAGATAGAGCGAAAACGTATATTTTCCAAGAATACTAATCTTAGGCCTGCGCATTAGCTGCGCTAATTTCTCACTTGATAGGACAATGTAGACCAGGATTGCGGCACCGATTGTCATCCACAGTGTCGCATAACTGACGGGACCCAGGAACGCAGGTTGCAAGAAGTGATACATCGTATTATCAATGCGGCCCGCTGGATAGCTTCCGAAGAAAATACCTACAGCCAGCACAGGAAGCGTAAAGAGCAATTTTTTATTATTACGGATTACACCCTTCGCATATAGATCCGCGAGCACCATCCCGACAATAAAGCCCATGTACCAGGTATTAAATGTCACCGCACACAAGATGACGTACCCTATCCACCTGTACTTGGAATTTGCGAACAACAAGACGTACCCGAATACCAGGAATGATCCAAGAAATTCTGTCATCATTGTCCAGAGCACATTATTGTAGGGACTTGCACCGTGAATAAATATTCCAATTGTGCCATTGTATAACGCATCAAGGAAACTAGCATTGAATGTCCAGGCACTCCTCAGCCATTCCGACTGGCTAATAGCTGCAGCACCAGCAATATTCGATAGCCCGAGCTTCATAGCAGTAAAACAAATAATAATTGAAGCAAGCGCCGGTAGCATCAAGCGCAAATACCGCCGAGAAGCGAGTGATTTGATAATATCTACTCGCTTGGTTTGGAAAAAACCAATCGTCAGAACAAATCCACTCAGGACAAAGAATACGAGCACCGCAAAGCCACCGGAAAACACGATAGAAATTGGACTTCCGTGTATCTCGTCCTCTAGTCGCATGTGCTGTGTCAGGCCCGGTATTGCAGTAATAACAAAAGGATAGAACGCCAGAAGAAAGTGTCCAAGCACCACAGCAAGTGCGGCTACACCTCGGAGACCCTCCAGCTCCATAAAACGGTTCGTTTTTTTGTCTTTCCCTTTGTCCACTATGTGTTAATTATAGCAAAGATATGTCGCAATAAGCGTTTGCAGTATATATCTATACGACATTTTTTAGAGTTAGGCTACGAGAGAATGCGACGAAACACTTTTTGGTGAATGCCCTGATACTTTTCGCCAAGTTTCAATGAGTGTCGAGAGAAATCATCATACTGCGCAAGAATTGACGTAATCGCCGAAACATACGCATCCACTGATTTTTCAACGATGATTCCTGCTTCGTACTGTTTGATTTCATCGACTGTCGAATGGCTATCCGTTGAAATGACGGGTAGCCCGTAGTTGAAGTACTCTCGGCACTTTGTACTATCACCGTATTCATTAAAACTCCACACTCCAGTATAAAGCGCTAAGCCAATCCCCGACCGCGATGCGGCATCGAGTGTTTTTGCGAGCGTTTGACGCCCCATAAATATAATATGTTCACTAACTTTCAGTTCCCGGGCGAGTTTTTTCAGGCGGGCTTCTTCCGGCCCATTCCCAACAATCGTCAGACGAATTCCTGGAATTGTGCTCGCTAGGTGCGCAACGGCGCGAATTGCTCCTTCAAAGTCGAGTTGCGTATCTACGATGCCGTACATAATCAAAGTATGTACGTCGTGCTTGTTCCTGCGCAGGCCATCAAACTCAATCGGCGGAACGTTCGGTACAAATATATTTCTATTGTCACTCAGTCCCATTTCTTTTCGAATAGCCACGATCTTTGAAGATACAGACCATACTTCTGACGCGTGTTTTACACAGTACGCATCTATTCGATGATAGATGGTATTCATAATTGTATTTTTGAAACGATGTAGTGAATAATCAGCGGTATAAAAAACAACCGTATCGACGCGCTTCAATTTCTTCAGCAGAATTCCCGCGAGCGCATTTAGTGGATCAATACCCACGTAGACATCGACTTTTGCTTTAAACGTAAAGTAATAGACAGTTTTTAATATTTCAGTCAGGTAACGGAGTGGTGCTACACGGCTCAAAACGTGAAGCTGCACCTTACTGATATTTTTCGCCTTATGATGCGTCTGTACCTCAGAAGGAAGGAGTCCATCCATCGAATGGCGAACAAAAATGAACTCATCCGTGAGCGACGATAAGGTTTCGATGACGACGTTACCAATACCGTCGTACTCTTTCCCGTTAATCGACGTTACGTGTGACGCAAACGCAATTCGTTTCACGATTTCTTGCTTCGTAACTTATTAAAAAGCCAAAATCTAAATCGCGCAGGAATCAGCCACTTACTCCCAAGCTGTGCAGCAAAGTAAAGCTTGTCGCCGGTCGTCATTTTATACCCGTATTCGAAGACCGCTTTCAGACGAATATACAGCGTGAGGTTTTCCTGATAGCTAATCTTCGATTGCGATACTGACGCAAGATGCGTGCGCAGGCGCAAGACGGTCATTGGGAGGTTTGCGAGTGTCCCGATATTCCCTAAACGGAACCATATGTCATAGTCTTCAGCCCAGTTCAATTCATAGGCTTCGTTTTCGAAAGCAGTACGCCGAATCACCACGGCTGGATGAGCAAATGGATTAAAGCGGAACATTTTTGCACGTACGGCTTTGTCGTCCAACGGGTAATCCCGGTGATTCAGGACATTCATGTCGCCATCGCATACATCAATCGCGCCCCCTACAACAACGCACTCTGGATTCTTCTCAAGGAATGCAACTTGTTTCTCGATACTTGTTTTTTCACGAATGTCATCCCCGTCCATGCGGGCGATATACTTTCCTTTACTTTCCGTAACGCCATGGTTAAGCGTTCCAACTATACGCAAGTTCACCTTATTTCTAAGTGGGCGGATTCTAGCATCGGTCGCAGCAAGTTTTGTGATAATTTCCCATGTTGCGTCTGTGCTGCCATCATCAATCACGATGATCTCAAGCGTCTTATACGTTTGATCTACGATGCTCATAATCGCGTCTTCTATATACGCCTCGCAGTTATACGCGGGGATCAAAACAGAAACAAGCGGTTCGGTATTAGCTGCTTTTTTTGACACGGCCTACCTCTTCTCGGACAATATATGTCGGACGACCCTTTGCGGCATCGAAGATATCAACCAGATATACAGCGACAATCCCCTGGAATGTTGTCAGTAGACCCGTCACAAAGATAAGGAACATAACTAAGATTGCATTGTTGCTAAAATATTCAGAATGAAATCCAAATTTTACAATCACCATTGCGATAAGTGCAAGCAGTGACGTACTAACAAGTAGTAACCCAATAGTAATAATCAACTTTAAAGGCTTCATGCTAAATGACGTCAAACCTAGTCGCGCAAGTTCCAGCATCTTCTTCAACGTATAGGAGGACTTACCGTGAACACGAGCGTTTGCCTCATATTCGATGCGGTCGACGTCGTAGCCAATCCAGTTAATCAGTCCGCGGTAAAACTTTGGTGATTCAGGCAGCGCGTTGAGACTATCAAGTGCTGTGCGACTCATCAAACGAAAATCCGATTCACCGCTACGCAGCTGGAGACTCGAAAGGTTATTGAGTACTTTATAGAAAATTGAAGACGTCAAGTTTTTCAGCACTCCCGTACCCTCTGTCGAAAGCCTGACAGTATTTACAATGTCGCTCCCACTTTCCCAGCGTGCAATAAGCTGTGGAATCAAAGCTGGTGGATGCTGTAAATCACCATCCATCATAATAACTGCGTCGCCCTTTGCTTGTTGTAGTCCAGCTTCAAGCGCTGCATGGTGGCCAAAGTTACGACTAAAGTTAATACCCCGTACGTGTGTGTCTTTCTTTGAAAGCTTGGTGATTTCACCCCATGTATTATCGGAACTTCCGTCGTTCACAAAAATAATTTCGTAATCGAATGCCTTAATATCAATGTATCGGAGCAATTCTTTGTACATCAGTTTGATGTTTTTCTCTTCGTTAAAGCTGGGCAGGACTATAGACAGTAGCTTCTTTTTCATTCTTATTCTTTCTCGCAATCTGTAGTGCTAGTATAACAAATACCACCAAGTTAGATACTAGGTAACCCATTATTAGATCTTGTACACCTCCGTGCTTCAGCAGCAGTGAGATCACAAGTACGATCATACCGACAAGTACAGGAATGATTGTTTCATACTTGCGACGCGTAATCTGGAACGTTACCAACAAGTTATTAACAGACGCTATAAACATAAAGAGTCCGGTAATTGGTAACAAGTACGAGACATGTGCGTATGATGCACCGAGCAATACCGTGACTGATTCTGTTGGCAAGAAAGTAAAGATGGCAAGAATAAACAGTCCAACAGCACCAACCATCCCCAGTGAACCAAGGAGTACTCGGCGCGATCGCTGGCGTGTATCTTTGACGGCAACGCTTGCAATCAGTACACCTGCCACCGATGCCGTCGCAAAGTATATGATTCGTGCAATCGAAGAAATACCACTATACTCACCGGCCGCTTCCGGACTGAGGAATAGGCGGGCGATCACGACATCAAAACTATAAAGAATAGCGAGTGCCGCAAGTAAAAAGAGCACTACAACACCAAACTGAAGTTCTTTTTTGATGCCGCCAATCCCTTTGAATTTTAAAGAAAGATTAAAACTATGTTGTAACCCTGGGAAAAACGACTTAGAACGCACAGTCAAATATACCAGTGTCGCAACCTGCGCAAGGATGTATCCAATAATCGCACCTTCGACACTCATACCCACCATGATTAATGCGACGGTCAGTACAAGCTTTCCTATCGAAAAAATAATTCCACTGATAGAAACGTCACGAAGCTTTTTCATTCCTTGCAGTACATAGGACCGCGTCGTTGAGGGGACATTCAATATAACCAACACCCCTACTAACAGTAGCGGCGTGATAGAAGTAAACTGCAAAGACGAACGCAGTTGCCCACCTAGCAGTACGAGCGCTAGTAAGACAAGAATAGAAAGACCAAGCGTCACCCGCTCAAGTAATATAATGTTTTGTTTCGAAGCGCTCGCGTGCGAATTATTCGTAATATTCGCAACGACGTATCCAAATGCGGTCAATAGAATACCGAGCTGCATGAAAATCGATATAGTCGCCTGAATCTCGCCAAACTCAACAACCGATACAAGTCGCCCCAAAATAGGGTAGTAGAGATAATTAAAAACAGATATCACAAATGTACCCACAAAGAATATTAAATTGTGCTTCACAAGATCAATTTTTATAATACTCAGTAGTTTGTTTTTCATAGATGGGGGTGTTTTTATATTATACTATTCATATAGAACTATGCTTAAAACAATACCTCTTCGTCGTCTTTATTTCTCTCGTTTCGTCAAACTCTTAGTGTTTGTTGTGATGGCCCTCGCGGTTATCGGTGTCTCTACTGCGATCGTGTCTATGCTATTTGGCAAACCAATTGGCGACGACTACGGCGCAATCGATACGTTTAAACCAGGCAACCGACTCGAGGAATCGATCTATTCACTGACGACAACCGGACGATACGGACAAAGTATTGCATCGTCAGTACTGTACGGATCGCTCGGCGACAGAATTGTTGTTTTGTTACCACTCGCAATTCTCGCGTGGTTTATCGTGCTCGCATTTATGTACATCAAGTATTTCCTGCGCTCAGTTGTGAAAAAACAAGAAACACTCCTGTTTATTTCAGCTTCAGCCGCGATACTCCTCACCTTCCTGACACTGCTTGTAAATAACACTCATCAAACAACAAACCTGCACGCCTGGGCAAGCTATCAGCTCTTCTTTTGGCCAAGTGGCATTATCACCTATACCCTCCCACTACTCTTGTTCGTCACTGGTTTTTACACAATTTTCCTCTCAAAGAAAGGTGTGACACTCCGTTTTCGAACGCAGCTTATTGCGTATATCATCCTCACGTTTGTTTCATCCCTCTTTAACGAAGTACAACCAATCATATTACTCCTCACCGCAGCTGGACTACTTCTGGCGTCGTATCTAAAATATTTCAAGCAAATACGATCACACCGCCGCGTACTGCTTGCAACAATTCCGACGACTATCGTAGCCGTTCTAGCTTTATACTTCTCACCGGGACGTATCCAACGAAGCCAAGTCATTGGTGCGATCACTCCTTCTACAGACGGGTCCCTCGCGGGAAGCGTCATGCGAAATATGACAACTCTTTTTGAGAGTCTGTACTTTAGACCGCGCGAAATACTCCTTCTTGCGCTCGTCGGTGCACTTATTGCCGTCATTGTGTATGCGTATACAAAAAATATAAAAGTATACACAAAACGGACGATGGTAGCATTGCCGTACGTAGCACTCGTCGTCCTCGTCTTCGCCGCATCAATTGTTGTATCTATTACCCTTACTGTCATTGGCTACGGCTACTCTACGGGAGTGTTCTCGCGGACAATGCTCATCGCGCAGTTCCTCTACGTCATCACAGTGCCGCTCATCGCATTCTGCATCTCTACCATTATATTGAGTCGTGAAAAATTAAAGCTCTGGTTTAGTATCGGTGTTGTGCTGCTCGGCTTCCTTTTCCTGACATCCCTTCCAAAATACACGAGTAAAATACTGACACAAGTAAATTCGTCTGTCACATACTTCAACGTATGGAACGAGCAAGATGCAATTCTTCGTTCTAAAGCAGCGGATGGCGTAGAGACGACTGTATATCTCGACAATCCTGCAGTAGGCGTAGGTGATGGATTCAGTCTTACCTGTGTCGGTAAGTATGCCAGTAGTACTATGTGGCTCAATAATCAGATCTCACAGTACTATGGCGGTCACGATAAAATATGTGCAAAAGAACCCATAACAAAGCAGCCATAACAAGCGAGTATATATGACTAAAGAACATACAGATAAATCCGTAGACCTATCAGTTATCGTCACAGCCCACAGTGAAGGTTTAATCGCACACAAGACAATGCTTTCTATCTTCGCGGCAGTCAAAGAGCTGCATGAAGAAACAACCTACGAAATTATTGTATCGATAGATAACAGTACCGATGAAACAAAAACATATTTCGAATCATACAAAGATAACGACATTGTCACGATACTAAACGTTTCATTCAAGGATCTCTCGCAGTCACGAAACAACGCCGTTGAGCAGGCGAACGGACAGTACGTCACATTCATTGACGCCGACGACCTCATGTCTGCCGACTGGCTCGCAGGAGCCTTACATACGCAGCGGACTCACCCAGGTAGTATTGTTCACCCTGAATACTCAATCACTTTCGGTGACGATAACCTTATCTGGAAAAAACGAGATTCCAAGGACCTTACAAAAGATATTCTTTGTCTTATAGATAATAATCTTTGGGACTCACCCTGCCTTGCGCCCCGCAGTATTTTCTTAACACACCCCTATATTCCTAATGGAAACGGATTTGGCTACGAAGACAAACATTTCAATAGTGAGACACTTTCTGCTACTATCCCGCATCGTGTCGCACCACAGAGCATCTTCTTTGTGCGCCGAAAAGTAAGCGGATCAATGTTGCGTCAGTCCGTACAAGACGGCGTGACACTTGCACCCACAGCACTGCTGTCCTACGAAAAAATTCACTCACTCGACATATCCACCTATGCACCAGCCGAAACGACGCCAACGACGTCCTCAGCGCTCAGGACGGGCATGCATCTAAGTAAGAAGGTGCTCGCGAAGATTCACTCACGAGCGAAAAGCAACGAAACGTACCTAAAGCTGATCTATCCACTTCGCCAAGCTCGCCAGGACGGTGTGCGAAAGAGGTTGGCCGAAACATATCCAAAATGGATGACCGACTCATGGAAAGCGGTACACAAGATAGACAATACAACCTTCCCTGCCCATGATCTTCTCAAGACCCTTCCTTGGTATAACGCTGAGAATACAGTTCCTGGCTACACCTATGCAACGCTCGTGAAGAAATTCTCAAAGAAGCCAGATACGTTATTCTTTGTCCCCCACCTTATTAAAGGTGGTGCTGATATGGTATTTATCAACTACATTAATGAGCTCGCACGAACACACACAGACTGGTCACCCGCTGTGCTTCAGACCGAAGCGAAGCAAAGCGTCTGGGCTAGCAAGATCACAAAAGATGTAGACTTCATCGATCTCTTCCATCTCTTCGAGGGCCTTGATACCGAAACACAGTATAGGCTCCTGGCAACTTTTATTACTCAAAACGGGATCCAGCGTATTATTATTGGAAACTCTCAGTTGGCGTACGACTTTGTTAGCAAGTACCAGACACTGATTAAGCGCCTCGATATCGCCATCTACTGCTTCGCATTCGGTGAAGAGTTCGATGATGAGGGGCGCCTATGGGGACACATTCATACAGGCATTCCACGCATTTATCCTGTTATCTATCGCATCATTACCGATAACGAAAATACGGTTAACAAACTTGAACACGAATATTCTTTTGATCGATCTCGTTTCAGCGTCCACTATCAACCAACTGCAGCGGTACTAAAGGCGCCCGTCGAACATACCGCTCCACAGCTTCGTATCTTATGGGCGAGTCGTGTCTGTAAACAGAAGCGACCAGACCTCCTGCGTGCCATATCTAATAAACTTGATAAAAAAGATTTTACAATTCATGCCTATGGTCAGCTTGAGGAAGATTTCACCAGTCACTATTTCGATGGATCAAACGTTATCTACCAGAGGCCATTCAACGGCATTACTGACCTCCCTACGAACGAATATGACATCTATCTTTATACATCAGAGGGTGACGGCGTGCCTAATGTACTACAAGAAATGACCGCAAATGGCCTTCCGATTGTTGCATCAAATGTTGGTGGTATTCGCGAATTCGTCATGAACGACAAAACTGGGTTCCTGATCGAGGATCACGAAAATATTGACGATTACGTCGCAGCAATACAGCAATTACGGGATCAGACACTGCGTACGTCTTTTGTGCAAAAAGCACAGGATTTATTGAAGACTCGTTTTTCAGCAGATACATGGCGCGCATCAATTGCACGCGATATCGATAAATAAAACTTGTTTATCGTACAGTGAATTGTGTCGTCGTTGCTTCGGCACCCGTCTCTTTTTCGAAGCTCCAGTTATCATTCCAACTGGTGCCATCAAACATTGAGAAGTACCCTCGATATGTTCCGGCACGTGTAATTGTACGTGAAGCCGAGAAGGCAACCTCTTGACCAGCTGTAAGTGTTCCAATATCTAAGCACCCGAGGTCGTTATTATTCGAAACCTGATCGCGCACAATGTAACAAAGCTTCTTGTTCACAACCACCGCTGTCGTACTATTATTCTTTACTTTGAATGTGCCATTTATCACGCCGCCAACAGAGAGCGTTTGTGTATTTACAGATAATCCACTCGTCAAGGTTGGTGTCCCCTTCACAGTAAATGCGGCGGTAGTTGCTTCGGTTCCAACTTCTTTTTCAAAGCTTCGGTTATCATTCCAACCAGATCCGTCGAACATCGAGAAGTATGCTTTATATGACCCTGCCTCTTTCAATAGCTTAGATCCTGTGAATACCTTTTGCTCACCCGCCTGCAATGTTCCAATATCCAAGCACCCAAGGTCATAGTTCGCACCCGATGCGCTTCGGACGATATAACAGAGGCTTTTGTTGATAGCGACCGCGTTAGCGGCATTGTTCTTCACTGTGAATGAACCATTAAGCATATCACCGACACGTAGTGATGAGTTGCCAACAGATAAACCACTCGTGAGAGTTGGGTTATTCTTCACGGTGAAACTAAGTGTCGTTGGCTCTGTCCCGACTTCTTTTTCAAGACTCCAGTTATCGTTCCAACTGGTGCCATCAAACATTGAGAAGTATGCCCTATACGTACCTGCTTCGGTTAATGCCTTAGAGCCACTGTAAGATAGCTCCTGACCTGCCGCGAGCGTTGTGACGTACATACAACCAAAGTCATAGTTTCCGCCCGTTGAGCTCCTCACGATGAAACAAAGGCTCTTGTTCACGGCAACAGCAGAACTACTAAAGTTCTTGATCTTAAATGATCCGCTTACAACATCACCGGCTCTCGGGCTACTATTGCTCAGCGTCAAGCCTTGTACTAACACCGGGTTAGATTTCACCGCGATATCAAGTCTGTTTGTCGCTTCGCCAACTGGCATTGGGTACTTTGTTTCCGACCACGTTACTCCTGCGTCGCCGGTCGAGCTTATCCTTGCCTTGTACGTCCCTGATTCTGTTGGGGTGAATGTCTTGTAGTATTCGTATGATGCACCCGGTGCAAGAGCTGTCACTGTATCAAATGGCAGGTCTGTATTTTTACCACTTGGACTCATCATTGCCAGCCCGAAGTATCCAACATTAACAGGATAGACCGTACTATTATTCTTTACTGTAAAGCGAGCCACTGTTTGTTGTCCAGCGTGAAGGTTTGTTTGATCTACACTTGGAATAGCCGTGACGGTCGGAGCATTTTGTACAACCGCATCGGTCAGCGATCGTGCATATCCACCAGTTGATTCAGGGTAACTGCTACTCCATCCGTATGCGTCACGGTAGTTCGCAATTGAGAATGTATACTTACCTTCAGCACTCAACGTTCGAGTTGCTTCATAGGTGTAGGTTTGCCATGGTTCTATCACGATACTCTTCGATCCAAAGTCTAGGTTCGTGTTATTTTGATCACGCACAACAATCGCCATCGTTCCAATATCTTGGCGCTGTGCACTGTTGTTCTTTAGCGTAAATCGAGCCGTAATTGTTTTATTTGTAAAAAGCCCCTGACTGAATCCGCTGGTGATAACAAGAGGCGTCGTAACATTGACTGATCCATAGGTTGATCCAAACCAATCTGTAAACCAAAGATAGAAGTTGCGGTTTCCATACGCACTACATCCGTCACCATAGCCATACTGGGCGTTTTTAGCAGCTTGGTTTGGCTGATACGGCGTGTAGCTATAAAGTGCAACTGTTGAGCGGTTTTCAACAGCAACAGTCCCAGCCCCACAACCCGTATCGACAGTGTTCCACATAATCTGGTTGTTACCTGTATTAAACGGAATCCACCAACCGGGTTTATTATCTATGTACCCGCGGAAATGGCGAGCAGCTTGGTAGATTTGAGCTGAAAAACTTCCGTATTGCGGATCACACGCTGGTGCACCAGGAGCTGTATTATCCGGACAACCGAACCCCATCGCCTCACTAAACTGCTTAGGAGTTGGCCACTCGTCAGTAATCATGCCGTTTTCTTTTTGAAGTGTTGCAATGATTGCTTGTGGATTAATATTAAACTGTTTTGAATAGTTGTATATTATCTGAGCAGCGCTAATCCCACCCGCTGGAGTTGAGCTTTTTCCGTAATTATTCTGCCCCGTTGAGGAGTTTTCATAATAGTCAGTCACACATCTAAATGGCGCGGAGTAGCCTCGTGCATTCATCCATTGCGCGCGTGTTCCGCCACCTAATTCTGACCTTTTTGTACCCCAGGTGTCACATGATACTTTCGAATTCAGGAAGTTTTGAATTTCCTGTACGGACATAGAATCAGAATTCGTGAAGATATTGTCATCGATAATTCTTCCCGCGTTAAAGTTACGTGAATCTGCAGCGTAAGTATCATCGGTAGAGAATGACACATTTAAAAAGACAGCGAATATCGCCATACACACAAGGAACCCGAGTGATTTTAGCGGTTTCCTCATTGCAACGTCACGGCTTTCTGGCCAGCGCCTGTTTTATTCTTTGCAACGTAGTCAATTTTCACATTCCAACTACCGGCTGCAAGAGCAGACACGTCGACGTCAAACCCTTGGCAAACGCTATATGAGCCTTGTGATTGCGTTGGAGCAGTTTGGATGACACTATTGTAGCCTGTGCGAGATAGCGTGAGCGTACAGTTTCCGACAACACCTGTTGATTCTTCAATAATTGTACGAATTTGAAGTGTCGAACCTTGCTGCGCAAGCGTTGCGATTGAAACACCTACTGTTGTTACAGGTACTGAACCCTCGGGTGTATTTTCGGCTGCATCTTTTTCGTCCTGCGCTTTAATAAATTCTTCTTTAGCGGTGTTACCGGCCTCAATCTGTTCTGCGGTAGGCTTGTCGTAGTTGACCGTATTCTCTGGCTTATCACTAGTATCTTTATTTACAGCGAAAGGTGAGGCAGGGATAAAAAGTGCCGCAGCGGCAGTCCCCGTCAGTGCTAGCACGACGATACCGATGATAATAAGTGTTTTCTTGTGATTTTTATTTCTTAAAATGCGCATAAGCGAATCCTTTATTTACTATAATTGTAACCTTTTATCGTGAATTGTGCAATTCCGCTGATGCTTAATTTGGATCGGTAAGTATGGTGTAACTTTGATAGAATAAGAACAATGACCACAAAAGAACACACTCCAAAAATCAGCGTCATTATGCCCGTGTACAATGCGGCTCAGTTTTTGCGCGAATCAATCGATAGTATCCTGCGACAAACTTTTACAGATTTTGAATTTATTATCATCAACGATGGCTCGACAGACGAATCACAGGCAATCATCGATATGTATGCCCAGCGTGATTCGCGTATCGTTGCACTAAAACAATCAAACAGTGGTGTCGTCGCAACAGCGAACAAGGCAATCTCGCTTGCAAAAGGTACTTATATTGCTCGTATGGACGCTGATGATATTTCAATGCCGGATCGCTTACGCCAAGGTGTTGCAATCCTCGATAGTCAGCCAAAAACAATCCTTGTGTGCAGTAGCTTTGAAATTATTAACGAAGATGGTGAATTTCAATATAAAGATATCGTCGCACCCGGTGATACACAAATAAAACTATCGCTATATCTCCGCAATCCTATCGCAAATGGATCAACATTAATTCGAAAATCATCGCTTATCGAGGCTGGTTTATTTGATAATGTTTTTGCAGAAGATTTCAATATGTGGATTAAGTTGTCACCACTTGGTAACTTCGAGAGTACCGGAACTGTACTCTATCGCTGGCGCATGAACGCATCTGGGCTAACACTCAGTAATAATGAATTATCGATGAGTAAGGCTCAAGAGTATATTGCATCACTGTGGGTAACGAACAAACCTCATCGTATAGCGCGTAGGACTATTGTAAAGACCTCAGACCACTACCTACACTTGAAATCCGGGAAAGCCCAAGAGTACAGACAGATATACCTTACGGACGTATCTCAACTCGCTGCAAAACTATTCATAAACGGGCGTCGTCTTGATGGTCTATGGCAATTAATTTCGCTTGCAACGAGCAGTACTGCGGGCTTTGTCGCTGCCGTACGGCGTATTCAATTCATCGCATTTGGCCACTACGGAAAGATGCGCAGAAAGATGACTGCTACGCGAACACCATTTGATACGGTTGAGTAATTAGTAATTAGTAATTAGTAATTAGTAATTAGTTCCAACGGTGCGAAACATCAACGAGCCCACTCCACGTTTGTGGTGTCTCGTCAGAGGAGGTAACACTAAAAGTAGGACCATCAAGGAGCGATTCGACGCTTCGACCTTCCTTTTCGTATGCTTCAGCGGTAATCCTGTACTTACCAGGCTTTAGATCGAGCTTGTAGGTTATCTTACAGGCCTTCTTATCAAGAATATCGTGAGTAGTACTAAAACGAGAGTTATGTCCCGTAATGTGCTCCCCGCTTTCCTTGAATATATTAATTCCAACACTTTCAAGAACTCCGAGATCTTCCCAGCTCAAGGCGACGGTCATCTCTGAACCACGGAGGTAACTTGTGCGCGCTTTTCCGCTCACAGCGTCTGATAGGCTCACTTTAAGACTACTTTGAATCTTCGCGTTCTTCTTTTCAGCTTGGCCGTCAATCTCTGTTTGATTCAACTGACTGTACTTGGTTGCAACCTTACGTGGATCACCAAATTCAATAATTTTTCCAGCATCTAGTAACATTGCTTTAGAACAAAACTGACGAACTGTCTCCATATCGTGTGTAACAAGAATCACAGTTTGTCCGTTTGCCTTGTACTGTTCAAACACGTCAAGACATTTACGCTGAAAAGCTTCGTCACCAACTGCGAGAACTTCATCGAAAATCAGTACGTCGTTTTTCGCCTTAATCGCAATTGAGAACGCTAAACGAACCTGCATACCAGATGAATAATTCTTCAGTTTCTGATCAATAAATGGCGCTAACTCTGCAAATTCGATAATGTCATCAAACATGCCGTCCATTTGCTTGCGATTAAAACCTAAGAGTGCGCCGTTCAAGTAAACGTTATCGCGACCAGATAATTCAGGGTTGAAGCCAACCCCTAGTTCGATGAATGGAGTAAGTTTTCCATTTATTTGTACGTCACCTGAGGTTGGGACATACACACCAGCAAGGAGCTTTAAGAGCGTACTCTTTCCACTACCGTTGCGGCCAACGATTCCAAAGAAATCACCTTTATTCACTTCGAAGCTCACACCATCGAGAACCTTTTGCGTTACCTTATTGTTCTTTTTGACGATATTAACAACAGTCTGTTTGAAGGTAGTGTTTTTGTGCTGTGGGAGAATGAATTCTTTATGAATATCATTTACAGCGACGGCGACATCATTCTTTATATTCATAATTATATATCCTCTGCAAAATATTTTGATCGGCGCTTGAAGTAGAAACCACCCCCAACGGCGACACCGACAATAATAACAAACGGTACGAGTGTCGCAATAATAGAGTCAACACTGTTCCAGATCGTAAGTGACGTGTGTGTCACGATCGCATACCGAGCGTCCTGGGTTATCTGAACAATTGGGTTTAAGAAGAACCATTTCTGAAATTCAGCCGGGACAAGGGTTAGTGGGTAGATAATTGCACTCGCGTAGAAACCGGCCTGCAGCACAATCTCCCAGATATACGTGATGTCTCGAAACTTAACGAATGCTGCAGACAAAAAGAATGAAATACCCAGTGCAAAGATAAATAGCTCGAGAATTAGTGGAATAATAAGCAACCACTCTACTGATGGGGTGATTCCATTAAATAATGCGAATACGAAAACAACCACCAGACTCAACAATAGGTTGATCAGGGCTGACATAGAGCTCGAAATGACGACAAGGTAACGTGGGATACTAATCTTTCGTATTAAATCGCCTCTTGCAACGACAGAGCTCGCACCAATTGTTGTTGCCTCTGTAAAGAAGTTCCAAATAACGATACCGAGCAAAAGATAGACAGGAAAGTGTTCAACACCCCTTCCTAGAGGAATAATGTACGTAAAAACGACGTATAAGATAGCGAATAAGAACAATGGTTTTAATAAAGACCAAAAATACCCAAGTGCTGACCCCTGGTAACGAACCTTAAAGTCCGTGCTAATCATCTCGCGCAAGATAGCGCGATTACGTGAATGAAAGTATTTCATCAATACTACTATTGTATACTAGAGGTAATAATTATGAATAAAAATATCGTGCTCATTCGCAATGCACAACCATATGACTTTGGTGGAGGTGAACGCTTTCCCGTATTTGTAGCTAAAGCATTAAAATCTGAGGGCTTCACCCCCACTGTTATTTCTCGCTCGGACAGTCTTCTTAGGTTTGCTGATGAAAATAGCGTTGCCACTATAAAAGGGTGGTGGTGGGCGCATCAGCAGTGGAGTGGCCGCTGGGTATTGTTATTCCCTGTCTATTTTTTATGGCAAGTAATCCTCTTTTTCTATTACCTTGCCCTATTTATCAGACTCAATCCTTCTGTCGTACATATCCAAAGTAAAGACGACTTCATTGCAGGGACATTTGCGGCGAAGCTACTTTCCAGGCGCGTTATATGGACTGACCACGCTGACCTAAAACACGTCTGGTTGAATGTAGCCCGTTGGTTTAGAAACCCCGTTGGTAAACTCGTATACAGCATGGCACTTCACACAGATACCATATCTGTTGTAAGCGAGAGTGAAAAAAGGGCTGTACTAAGTAACTTGAATCCGTCATCAAAAGTTGCTCAAAAACTTAAGGTTGTCTATAACGGTGCGTTTGATCAATATGTTTCCCGACCAATTCAGCAACAGCAGTCGTTTGTTTATACCTGTGTTAGCAGGCTCGTTACAGACAAAGGAATTGGCGAACTTATTCAAGCTTTTTTAAAAGTACAAGAAAAGCATTCAGATACAGTTCTATGGCTCATCGGTGATGGGCGAGAACGTAAAAAATTCGAAAATGCAGCAAATAATAATGATTCGATCATATTCCATGGCCAACAAGCTGATCCCGTGCAGTTCCTCGCACAATCAAATGTTTTTGTTCATCCCACTTACCACGAAGGATTTAGCCTTGCATTGGTTGAAGCGAGCATGATGAAACTCCCTATTATCGCAACAAATGTTGGTGGTAATCCTGAGATTATTATAGATAACGAAACAGGCCTTCTCGTACCCGAAAAAGATGTTACTGCATTAACTGAGGCCATGATCAAACTCCGAGAAGATGCTGAATTGCGAACGAAACTTAGCGAACATGCTCGTACACAATATATTGCTCTGTTTAAGTTTGAAGATATCGTAAAAAATGTCTTCATACCTCTCTATAAAGGAACCACATAGTGAACATCCGCATCGAAGCCAATAGCCTCACAACCAAACATATTTCAGGTGTTGGGTACTTCACAAAGCGCCTAGCGGAAGCACTTGCGGCGCAACCGAATGTGCGAGTGTCAGCTTTTTCTTTTAACTTTCTGGGGCGCCAGCAGACACCCCCACTTAACGCGATTATTCACCAAGATGTTATTCGTTCATTTCCGTTGCGGGTGTACGCAAAACTACAAAGCCACCGTCTGGCACTACATTATGATAGCCTTTTGAAACCAGTCGATCTGACGATATTTACAAACTACGCAAAACTTCCTTCTGTAAAATCTCGTTTTACTGCAACGACTATTCACGACCTGACATATATCAAACACCCAGAGCTGATGGAGAAAGATAACTTGCCGCACCTGACGCGAATCGTCCGTCGTTCAATCACAAAAAGTGACCTCGTTCTGACGGTATCAGAAGCAGTGAAGAAAGAGATTGTTGAACATTTCAACGTCAGTACAGAAAAAGTACTGACACTCCCCGTCCCTCCAGACGAAGCGTTCTTTGCAAAAAATAATAATGAAGTTCACGAAAAATATCACATCCCTACGAAGAAATACATCTTCTTTATTAGTACGATAGAACCTCGTAAAAACGTTCCTTTCCTCGTCGAAGCATATACACAGTTACCAAAAAGCATTACAGACGAATACAGCCTGATTCTATCCGGTGGCATGGGCTGGAAAAGCGAAGAAAGCACTGCGGCAATCAAGCAGGCTCAGTCACAAGGTTTAAATGTCGTGCATACTGGCTATATCGACGAAAACGATAAATCGGCCCTCTACCAACAAGCGAGCCTCTTCGTCTTCCCTTCAATTTACGAAGGCTTTGGTATGCCAATCCTTGAAGCAGCAGCCAGCAAAACACCTGTCGTTACCGCTGACATCCCCGTCCTTCGTGAAGCCGCTGGTGAAGGTGCGCAGTATTTTACACTCTACGACAGCGCCTCACTTATAAAAGCAATGACAGACGTCCTCACGACGCCTGAGCTGCAACAACAATTGATTACTAAGGCCTCCGCACATCTTGCATCATTTTCTTGGCACACAAATGCTCAAAAAATCATCACTGCAGTCGACAGACTAGAGAAAGAAACGCGCAGGTAAGTACATGAAGCTCCTCGAATATGAAGCAAAGCAACTCCTTGCTGAAGCCCAAATCCCGATTCCAAAAGGAAGTATCGTTTCAGATCCACTCGATCTCATGCTGCCTGTAGTACTGAAATCTCAAGTTCCTATCGGTGGTCGAGGCAAGGCTGGTGGTATTCTCGTCATCGATACGCAGGATGCACTCCAGCCCGCTATTGATACACTGTTACGGCTTGATATCAAAGGCTTCACCCCAGCAACGCTTCTTGCAGAAGAAAAACTCGCTATCAAGAAGGAATACTATTTGTCTATCTTGGTTGATCGCCAATCTGCCGCAATTCAGTTAATCGCACACATACAGGGCGGTGTTGAGGTTGAGGAGAACACCGACTTCAAAACTTGGTCAGTTACCGAACAGACGCCAGAGGTGCTTGGCCAGGCGCTCGCCGAGTACTATCAATTACCTGGTCAAACTTTCGTATTACAGGACCTCATCGAAAGACTCCATGCCTGCCTCGTGAAAAACGATGCAACCCTTATCGAAATAAATCCCCTCATCCTCACAGATGACGAACAGCTTGTTGCGGGTGACTGCAAGATGACACTTGATGACGCAGCAGCATTTCGCCACGACTGGCATTTCGAAGAAAAACCAACTGAAGCAAACTTCGTTACTATCGATCCTGCCGGCAACATCGCGACAATCGCAAATGGAGCTGGCCTTGCGATGGCAACCGTCGATGCAGCCTATGACGCTGGGCTGACACCAGCAAACTTCCTTGACATCGGTGGTGGCGCAAACACCGAAACGTTACTAAAGGCCTTTAATCGAATTGTCGAATACAAGAATCTCAGGGCGATTATTATTAATATTTTTGCGGGCATCACGCGTGCGGACGAGGTCGCAAAAGCAATCGTGGCCGCGAAAGAACAGATCTTGAACCTTCCCCCGCTGTTTATTCGCCTCGCAGGCACAAACTACGACCTTGCAGCAGACATCCTTACCAAAGAAGGTGTCGTTATTATGCCAAATCTGGAAGCATGTCTAAGCGCCGCAAAAGAGGTCATCCATGAATAATATTTTTGCGGGCAAAAACGTCATTGTTCAAGGAATCACCGGGTCACACGGTAGTTTCCAGACTAAAGCGATGCTCGATGCAGGTACACACATTATTGCTGGTACGACACCGGGCAAAGCAGGCCAAGAAGTCGAAGGTGTAAAGGTGTACAACGCGATACAGGATATCCCGGAGCAAATTGATATCTCTGTCATATTTGTCCCCGCTCGTTTCGCAAAAGGTGCCATCCTAGAAGCTATTAACGCCGAAGTTCCGCTGGTTATATGTATCACCGAGGGCATTCCTATACATGACATGCTTGCGGTAAATGAACGCCTACGTAATTCAGCGACGGTACTACTTGGACCAAACTCTCCTGGGGCACTACTGCCCGGCGATAATAAACTAGGAATTATCCCCGCCAGTATGTCACTGGCGGGTTCAACAGCGATTGTCAGCCGCTCAGGCACCCTCACCTATGAAACAATGGCTGGTCTGACAGAAAAAGGGATTGGACAGAAATATGTCATTGGCATTGGCGGCGATATGATTCACGGTATGGGCTATAAAGAGTGCCTCGAACTCTTTCAACAAGACCCAGAGGTGACGCAGATTGTACTTATCGGTGAAATCGGTGGCCAAGATGAAATTGAAGCTGCACAGTATATACAAAAACATGTTTCGAAGCCTGTTTTCGCCTATATCGCCGGTCACCATGCACCAGCCGGTGTTCAACTCGGTCACGCTGGTGCGATCCTTGGTTCAGATCAAGAATCAGCGACATATAAAACAAAAGCACTCGCAGATGCAGGCGTAACAACAGCTACCAGTATCACCGGATTGATAGACCTGGTTGTAGGTAGTTAACCCTGGTAATGTTATACTAATGACAATGAAAAAAATCAGTATCCTGATTCCCGCCTATAACGAGCAAGCCGTACTTGAAAAGCTGTACACGCGCATTACGACACTTGCGAATGAAAACCAGAACTACGATTTTGAGTTCTTTTTCGTCAACGACGGCAGTAAAGATAAGACTCTTGAGATCATAAAAGGATACGCTGAAACCGACCCGCGCATTTCGTATCTCAACCTGTCTCGCAACTTTGGCAAAGAAATTGCCATGATCGCCGGTCTTGATCACGTCGCTGGTGATGCGACAGTTATCATCGATGCTGACCTGCAAGATCCACCGGAACTTGTTCCTGAAATGATCAGCTGGTGGGAACAGGGCTATGATGATGTGTATGCAAAACGCAGTAGCCGCCTCGGTGAATCATGGTTAAAGAAAGCTACCTCTAAGCTGTTTTACACAACCCTTCAATCTGTCACGCGCATCCCCATCCAAAAGGATACCGGTGACTTCCGCTTACTTGATCGCCGTGCAGTTGAAGCACTAAAGCAAATCCGCGAGAGTCAGCGTTACACGAAAGGCTACTTTAGCTGGATTGGATTCAAGAAAAAAGAAATTACTTACAAACGTGATGCTCGTGTTGCCGGTCAAAGCCACTGGAACTACTTTTCACTTGCTAATCTTGCGATCGAAGGCATCGTCTCATTCAGTATCGCGCCACTTCGCATCGCAACCTTCCTTGGTGGATTCGTTGCTATCGCGACATTTGTATACCTTATCTATATCGTGATCCGTACCATCTTTTTCGGTACTGACCTCGCCGGGTACCCTTCGACAATGGCGGTTATCCTCTTCCTTGGTGGTGCACAGCTACTTTCACTAGGTATCATCGGTGAATACATCGGTCGCATCTTCAACGAAACCAAACAACGTCCGTTATATTTAATCGAGGAACTACATGCAGGAATTAGTAAAAAAACACGCACAAAAAATTAGATTTGGTATCGTTGGTGCTGGTAATACAGCACTCGACTTCCTGATTCTATTCATCCTCGTCGCGCTTGGTATCGATAAAATTGCCGCCAACTACGTCTCTACTGGCATCACGTTCATTATTAGCTTTTTTGTAAATAAATCATTCACATTCAAATCAACTGGCGGTAACGCAAAGAAACAATTTGCACTGTTTATCGCGGTTACGATCTTTGGTTTATGGGTAATTCAGCCACTCGTTATTAGTGGCGTCAGCACGCTCCTTGTAAATACACAGTTTACAGAAGGGCTTGTACTATTCGTCGCCAAGATCATTGCAACAGTTGCATCACTGATCTGGAACTATCTATTCTATTCACGACTCGTATTTAAAAAGGTGGTGGATAAATAAATGCACATTGCTATTGATGCTCGTATTATCAGTACAACAACGGGGCGCTACGTCGAGCGTCTTTTGACACACCTTCAAGAGATTGATCGCACAAACCAGTACACAATCCTGGTACGCGAAAAAGATCAACAGTACTGGGTTCCGACGAATCCCAATTTTTCTGTCGTCGTCGCTGAGTTTGCTGACTATTCTATTGCAGAGCAATTTGGCCTAAAGAAGCTATTAAAGAAATTGCATCCTGACCTTGTGCATTTCTGCATGCCGCAACAACCCGTCTGGTATCGCGGTAAAAAAGTAACGACATTTCACGACTTAACCCTTGTCAAGACATACAATTCTGATAAAAATTGGCTCGTCTTCCATATAAAACAATTTGTCGGTAAGTTTGTTTTCAAGATGGTTGCACACGAAAATAACCATATTATTACCCCGACTGAATTCACCAAAAAAGAACTCCTAGCGTATACCGATGCACTTGATGAGAATATTACCGTTATCTACGAATCGGCTGACGTTGCGAATGGACCTGTCACGACATACAAACTTCCGTACAAAAATTACCTCCTGTACGTCGGTCAACAGTCTGATTACAAAAATATCAAGCGACTCGGCGACGCACACCAAAAACTACTCGAGACATACCCGGACCTTGGGCTCGTCCTTGTTGGTCGTTTGAACGCCAGCGCACAATCGAATCAGACCTATTTCCAGAACAAAGGCTATTCAAACATTACATTCACAGATTTCGTTGAAGACGCTGAACTTAATTGGCTATATGCGCACGCAGCGGCGTATGTTTTCCCATCACTTATGGAAGGGTTCGGTCTTCCCGGTTTAGAGGCAATGGGCCACGGTACGCCCGTTATTAGCAGTAATGCTACTTGTCTACCTGAAGTATACGGTGATGCAGCTCATTATTTCGATCCAACGAATACCAATGATATTACGCGTGCAATTACAGAAGTCCTTGGAAACGAAAAACTCCGCACAGAGCTCTCTAAGAGCGGCTACGAACAGATCAAGAAGTACTCGTGGAAACGAATGGCTGAACAAACTCACAAGATCTACACAGACGTCCTCTCGTCGTAAATTATTGACATTTAACAAATATTATGCTATAATGAACTAATTATGCATAAAGAAGCGTTTCCTTCTTCCAAATCTGAGCGCGCATTGACACCCCTGTCGGTTCGACTTGGTATGGACACACTTATTGCTCTTGCTCCGACTATTCGAAATGTATCTGTCGAAGGTCAATCACACCTCTTTGAAATACCGAAAGAAACACCTGTTGTTATCGCAACCAGTCATTCCTCGGGTCTCGATGTTCCTATTACCGTCAAGGGACTGGGTGAATACCGTGATATCGCCGTCACCGACCAGTCTACACACCACAAACTTACTGGTGGACTAAAAGATCTTGATACATTCATTAACATTCGCATCATTGGAAAAGAAAACTTCATTCCCATTCCGTTCGACTGGGTTGACGGACACAAAGAACCTTCGATGTTCGATCCAACAAGTACTGAACTAATGTCTACCGCAATGAATAAGGGCAAAGATGTACTTATTGCAGCCCACACCCCTGATGACACCAGCGTCATCGGTGAAATCAGGAAGACACCGCCAAAAGCTGGAGTAAGCGCAGCGTTTCTCGCGCTCACTCAGCACTCACCAATCCTTCCCGTCGCCATTAATATGATTCCAACAGACAACCCTACGAAATTCGATGCGGTTGTTACTGTTGGGGAAGTGTTCTCGCTCGACGCGTCTGAAGATGTGAGCCAGATCATGGAACTCACACGTAAGCGTAAAGCCGGTGAGAAGCTTTCTTCTGAAGAAACATTGCAGCTGACGACACAATTAAAAACACTTCGTCGTGCTGGTGAAACAGTACTTGATCACGTACTAGTCCTGGAAAAAGATAGAACAGAAGAAACACCCTCAGCTACTGAACAACAAGCTTCTAAGCGGAAGAAACTTTCCGCCTTTTTGCTTAAGAACTTATTTGTGCGATCGTAATTGCGCGTTCGTGACCTTCACCTTCCGAGAAGGTTCGGATGTCTTCGAATTCTGTTGCAACCTGGTGCACAATACGACGATCTGCTGGATTAAGGTGTGCAACATGGGAGCTTCCTGTGCGGCGGACTTCTTCGATCCATACACGGGCTTCTTTTGCGACACGTTCAGCGCGGAGCTTCTTGTAATCTGCGATATCGATGTTTACACGCCAAACAGCAGCGTCTTTATTACGAAGTACTGTCGAGACAATATATTGTAGGCTTCGAAGAGTCTCGGCATCACGTCCAATCAAGAGGCTATTCAGTTCTGTTGAAGGGACGGCTAATTCAATTACGTCGTCTTCGGTTGTCGCACTAACAGATACGTTTATCCCAAAAAATGACAGAAGGTCTGCCAAGTATTTTTGAGCGAATTCGGTCGACTGCGCTTTATCCATTACGCGTTATCCTTACGAGGAGTATCTTTCGCAGTAATGCGCGTCACCTTTGTTTCCGCTGGCTTCTTTGTAATAGTGGCTTCACGTGCTTGTTTTTCACGAGCTTTTGCTGTGGCTTTGCGGCCCTGTTTTTTGATTTCGAGGTCAGCCATGTGATCCATCTCTTCAGCGTCCTGTTTCAAGATGAAGTGTTGTTGAATCGCAGCAAAGATATTTGATGTTGCGTAGTACAACGCAAGCGCACCTGGTAGTCCAAGCATAATAAACAGCATGAAGAAGGGGAGGATCTTGATCATCTTACTCATCATGACGGCGTTTAACTCACCTTGGTCAGCAGGCTTACCTTCTGCAGCTTCCGCCATAACATCGCGGAAACGCTTTGTACTAGTGGTCGGGCTCGTCTGGCGGCTAATGATGTACTGTGTACCAGCAGCGATAATCGCAAGGATTATCAAGAAGATATTGAATCCACCTGGGCCACCGATTGCGTGGGCGGTTAGATCAACGAGGCCAAGGAGTTTTTCGTTAAATTGTTCAGGGTGTTCGATAAGTGCTTTGATCGGACCAACGTTTTCGAGGAAGTCATAGGTAAACTTAGCGATTTGGTCGCGGTGAGAGGTAAAGATCTGGATAACCTGATACAACGCGATGAAGATAGGGAGTTGGATGAGAAGCGTCAGGATTGAGCGGAATGGCTTTACGTCGTGCTTCTTGTACAGTTCCAACATCTGCATACTCTCTAATTGGCGATTACCCTTAGAGGCTTTTTTAATCTTGGCGAGTTCCGGCTGTAGCTTGCGCATTGCTTTTGTTTGGTGCAATTGGCGCACAACCAGTGGCCACAGGGCAAAACGAATAAGAATCGTAAAGATAATAAGGGATACCCCGAAATCACCGCCTGGGATAATACTATAAAGCCCAACGAGTAGGTTAAAGATTGGCTGGACAATAAGTGTCTCAAAAATATTCATTATTAATTCCCGCTTCTAAAGAGAGCTTTTCTTGCTATATCTGTTAAATTATATCATTTTTGTGGCAGTTTATATAGTGCCGCCTTCTCGAGTAGGCCACCAATTAACTCGGAAAGTTCACTATAGGGAATGTCTTTTAGATCAGGTGAGGTCGTAATGATAACAATATCGTAATTGTCGTTAAATTGATCGATGTGTGTACGGAGGTATTCGTAGATGCGTCGTCGAATTCGATTGCGCCCAATCGCACTTTTTAGAACCTTCTTACTGACAACGACTGAAAAACGTGGTTTTGTACGGTGTGTGTTCTTTACCCACTTGATTGTCATAGGTTGCGATCGTACCGCCTTACCATTGGTGTAGACATAGCGGAGGCTGTTGTGGCCGTGGAAACGGAAAGGGGATGGGATCATATATATTCAGTATAAGGGATAGATTTATAGTTGCCATAAAAAAACCGCATCTTTCGATACGGTAATTTTGTTTAGACTCTTAATTGTTTAAACAGAGAGTCGAGCGCGACCCTTGTTGCGTCGACGCTTCAAAACATTGATCCCACTCTTAGACGACATACGAGCACGGAAGCCGTGTGTACGGGCGCGGTGACGAGTGTGTGGTTGGTGTGTTCGCTTTGGCATATCTGTACCATACTAACAAATTCACCCCCATTATTCAAGTCCAACCCTCCCCAATCATTTGATTTTTCCCAAAATCGTGACTTTGTATATAAAACTTATCCCCTGATATTGGTGAGTTATCCACACATTAACAGAGGTGACGTGTAATTGTGTACAACTCAAACCTCTTACTCCCCTATTTTTTCATATGTCATTTATGGTTGTGGAAAACTTTGGTTTTGACGTATAGTAAAGGGTAATAAACAAACCAACTGGTACGGGGATATAGGTAGAATATGAATGCGTTATGGCGAAGTGTTTTGGGCGAGATCGAACTAACGGTCTCACATGCTACGTATACAACGTGGTACAAGAACACCGAGCTTGTCAGCCAAGACGAAGACGAGATTGTCATTGCCGTCCCAAACATCTTTGCGAAGAAGCAGTTCGAAGTAAAGTTCAACGAACAGGTCAAAAAAGTCCTTGCGAGTAACGGCGTCGAACCAAAGCGCATTACATATACGATTATCGTTGCAGGGAAGAAAACCCGCGTTAACCGTGAAACAACAATGGATAATATCGATGGCGCAACTCAAGCGGACGCTCCATCCCCTTCTCGTGCGGACGCGCTCGTTTCATCTCGACCCTCTTCAGGTTTGTCGGTGACGGGAAACCTCAACCCCCGCTACACTTTTGATAACTTCATTGTTGGCTCAAGCAATGACCTCGCCTACACCGCTAGCCAGGCAGTTGCTGCGAACCCTGGTATGAAATATAACCCTCTCTACCTATATGGCGGTGTCGGTCTTGGTAAAACTCACCTTATGCAAGCTGTCGGAAATGAGATTATTAAATTAAACCCTGCAGCTCGTGTCCTCTATGTTAGTTCCGAGACTTTCGTGAATGAGTTCCTTGATTACATTCGTTTCAAGAAAAAAGGCTTCTCTGATAAGTATCGCAATATTGATGTGTTGATCGTCGACGACATGCAGTTTATCGCAAACAAAGAAAAGACCCAGGAAGAGTTCTTTCACACCTTTAACTTCCTTCACCAAAACAACAAGCAGATTATCATCAGTAGTGATAAGCCACCCCGTAGTATTCCAACTCTTACTGAACGTCTTCGTAGTCGCTTTGAAATGGGTATGTCGATTGATGTGCAGATGCCAGACTTTGAAACACGCTGTGCAATTCTTAGTGCCAAGGCATCACTCTCTGGTGTTGAATTGAACACAGAAACAGTTGAATACCTTGCAACGAACATCAAGACGAACATTCGTGAGCTCGAAGGTGCATTAAATCAGTTACTTGCATACGCCGAACTTCATGGGATTGAACCAGATATCTCCACAGCTGAAGGTTTACTTGGGAATGTGCGTCACTCTCGACCACAACACCTAACGAGTAAACAAATTATTGATCGTACATCAAAACACTTCCAGTTATCCTCAGAAGAGATGTGTAGTGTGAAACGCGACAAACATATTGTTGTCCCACGTCAGATTGCGATGTACCTCCTGCGATCAGAGCTTCACTTGAGTTTCCCGAAGATTGCCGGTGAACTTGGTCGTAAAGACCACACAACTGCGATCCACTCTGTTGAAAAGATTGAAAAAGCGATTAAACTTGATTTCGTTATCCGTGAACAAGTCGCTTCAATCCGGGAGAAACTCTATGCTTAAACCCATCATTTTAAGCGCCACAACTACTCCTTTTGCCTGGGTAAAAAATGTGTACAGCTTGGGTGTAACAAAGGGTACAAACAGTGGGCTTTTATACACAGGTTCCTATACAGCACCTGCTTATGCACTCACCTATGTCCACAACTCCTCTAGTTTCACTCCTTTTGTACACGCCTTTAGGACGTACTTATCCACCCACATTTTTGATCATTTCAATCTGTTATTACACCACTTATACCCACAATCCACAGCCCCTATTATTAAGAAGAAAAAAGAAAGATGAGAAAGGAATAACACAATGGAACTTACAGTCACCCAAGAAAATTTCGCTCGAGCTTTGTCAGCTGTCGGACGTGTCGCAAGCAGTAAGACCGGACTTCCAATACTAAGTAACATCCTTCTTCGAACAGATGGTAATAGATTATTGGTAGCAGCCACTAATTTAGAAATGGCCACAACTCAATACATTGGTGCAAAGATTGCAAAGCCTGGTGCAATCACTGTCCCAGCCCGTTTGATTACTGAGTTCGTGAGTTCCCTACCAAAGGATTCGATCGAACTAAAGATTGTGAATAGTAATATCCACATTTCTTCTGGTAAATTTCACTCAGTTATTAATGGCGTCATCGCGGATGAGTTCCCAGAACTTCCAACTATTAACGAAGAATCGTCTATTAGTTACACAATTAATACTGAAGATTTTAAACAAGCAGTGAGTCAAACAATTATTACAGCCAGCTCTGATGCTACTCGGCCTGTACTTACAGGTGTGTACTGGCACTCACACGAGGGGCAACTGTATCTTGCTGCAACCGATGGGTATCGTCTTTCGGAACGTCGTCTTGTGGAAACATCAAGTGAAGTGTCAGCTATTATCCCTGTTCAAACACTGCAAGAAGTATTGCGTACAATTGTGGATGACGCGGATACTGTGGATATCTTGTTTGACGAGACGCAGGTGCGCTTTCGTATTAATGATGCAGAAATCATTAGCCGCCTAGTAGATGGTAATTTCCCAGACTACCGTCAGCTTATTCCGGCGAAATCAGAGATTAACGCCACTGTCAGTAAGTCTGAATTCGTCAGGGTTACAAAGATTGCTGGGTTATTCGCTCGTGAATCGGGTGGGAGCGTCACATTAACTGTTGATAGTGACAATAACTCGGTCTCACTTCACTCGATTGCATCAGAATATGGCGAGAACACCTCTGAACTGACCGCTGAGGCCGAAGGAAGCGGACAAGTGACACTCAACTCACGGTATCTATCAGAAGCACTCTCTGTACTTGATGGTGATGTACTAGAATTCGGCTTCACAGGTAAGTTATCCCCATGTATCTTGAAATCTGTGAAAAAAGACACGAATTACTATCATGTCATCATGCCACTAAAGAGTTAATTTAATGGCGATAGTCAGTAAATTGGCGGTGCAAAACGTTCGTTCGCACGCGCACTACGAAGTTGACCTTGTAGAAGGTGTAACGGTTATTACTGGCGCAAATGGCAGTGGGAAGACAACCCTATTAGAGTCTATCTACATTGCCCTGCAAGGAAGTTCATTTAAAGGGAATGATACTGACGTTTTGAAATCCGAAGGTCCATGGTGGAAAATCGACCTTTTATTAGATGGTGAAGATAAGCGAACTGTAAAATTCGACCCAACAAAAGTATCGAGTAAAAAACAATTTATTGTTGATGGTAAAACAACCGCGCGCTTGGCACCAAAAAACAAATACCCTGTCGTACTATTTGAGCCAGAGGATCTTCGATTGTTAAATGGCTCCCCTGCCCGTCGTCGTCAGTTCATAGACCGCTTTATTACGCAGCTAAACCCGCTGTACGGCGTTTCACTGCGCAAGTATGAACGTGCGCTGCGCCAACGAAATAATCTACTGAAAAGGTTTAACACGCCGTCAGATCAACTATTCGCGTGGGACATTGCACTCGCTGAACACGGCGCATATATTATCGAGCAGCGCATTATGTTTATCGAGCGCATTAATAGTCAATTAAATGACGCATATGACGACATTGCTGATACACACGACGAAGTATCAGTACATTATTCACATACCTTTGTTGGTGATATTAAACAAAAACTCCTTCATGAATTAGAAGGTCACATCGAACGTGACAAGATGCTCGGCAATACATCTGTCGGGCCGCACCGTCATGATGTCATGTTTGAATTCAATCACTTCCCCGCTTTGTCGATTGCGTCGCGTGGTGAAGTGCGAACGATTGTTCTCGCATTGAAATTCCTAGAAGTGGATATTATCGAGCAACTCTCTGGACTGAAGCCATTAATTCTACTAGACGACGTCTTCTCTGAACTCGATTTGGCGCGTCAAAAAGCGCTCAGCGATCGTACTCGTGAACACCAAATTGTAATGACGAGTACACATGTTCTATCTGACAGTGATAGTTATCACCACGTAAAACTATAAAGTAGGTTCAGAAACAGTCACCTCGACGTTGTAATCCGCGATATTAATACCTTCAAGACTCGAAAGGTATGCCATTGCCTCGGCTCGGTACTGTTCGATAGCGGCATTACGATCGATACGAACATCAGCTGCTGACAACTCGAGTGTTATCTGGAGTGTTATTTTTTCGAACTCTGTATCGGCATTATTGATCACGCCTTCAATTTCATAATTAAGTGTACTGTATGGCACATGCGCGAATATTGGATCATTCACAATTTCTGACTTACCAGCTTCTTGGCGATCAAGAATAATTTTGTAATCCTCATCTGTTAATGAATCGCGACCGAGGACTGTCGTGAACTCAATAACTTTATCGCGGATTGTATCGCCGGACGTTGAATCAACGGAAGTAAGCGTGATGCTATACGTTTTATCTGCTTCGAGTGTCTCAGGGAGCATGATTAGTACTCGCTTTTTATCAGCCGTTGCCGTAACGGTAATATCTTTACCCGTTACCTTTAAATTATCACTCGAGATATCTTTGTTGAAATTAACGATTAAACGAGGTGACAGGTACGATGCGCTCTTTGGGTTCGGCGCAATCGATGTGACATGAAACAAGATGACGTTGTAATAGATAGCCCACCCAACCCCTAGGGTTGCAATCAACAGAACGAATATAATGAGCGGTTTCTTGTATTTTATCAGGTAGTCACGAACCATATTATTTTACCTCCACGTAGTATGTTGCGCTTTCACCGTAGCCAATATTTTCAGTGACGGAACTATTTGAGTATGGTGTTGATCCCTGGTTACCACCGATTGTCAGCATCTTTCCATCTTTGTCGTAGCCAGTAACGATATTGATGTGAGTATGGTTACCATAGATCGCAAAGTCACCAGGCTTAGGTTTATAGCTATCCCCTTTTTCGTGCACTTCAAACCCGAGCTTTGAACTCTCGTTGAGGAATGTCCCAACACTTGGCCAGTCGGGAGTATCACTGCTGTCTACAGGCTTGCCTGCACCTTTTAGGATGTAACTAACAAACCATGCGCACCAGTCACCTTGTTGATCGTAGGTGTACTTCTGGAAATCATATGCCGGTTTACTTTCAGTACCTTTATTACCTGGACTTAATTCCCCGTCTTTCCATAGTTTCAACTCTGCTTCGGCGAGTTTTACGATGTTTTCATTTAGTGTCCCAGATAAAGTGGATTCACAGTCGTTACTTTTGAGGCCTGCAAGTGAAGCGTAGATAACATACGCTCCGTGGTCACTATTGGCTGGATAAACAAGGCTTCCGCCATCGGCTTTAATTTGACCCCACTTTGTTGGGTTTTCCTCAGGGTCACGCTTCTTATCGATCTTATTAACGACGTACGGAGATCCTTCGTAGCCTTCGTCAAAGCCGAGCGCCTTAGCTTGGTCAATATACACACCGGCGCGTCCGTTATAGCCAAAGAAGGCATCTTTTACCTGCCCAGCATCGCCTTTTGCGAACAGTTCAGGGTTGGTTGCTTTGGCTTTTAAAAATTTTGCAGCCCAGATAGTCTGACGCAAGAATTCCTTATCATCAACCTTACCCGCTGGATACGGTCCATTTAACTTTGCGTAGTCCTGATAAATCCCCTGCCCGTTCGCGGGATTCGTTTTCGAAAGACGCGTTTCACGCAGGTGAATCACCGCGATTGCTTGCCAAGGCATGTCTGCTTCTTTTGCAGCTTCTTCGTAAACGGATTGGTTTTCTTTAATCCCCTTTAGTTCAGCTTCTGAAAGAATCGTATCACCAGCGTAATCTTTGTTGTCGCTATTAATGGTGACATTTTTATCGGTCGAAGTACTACACGTTGCGGAATCACATGGATCAGAGAATTCACCGAAATCTTGCTGCGCATAAAAATTGTAGTCACAGTTTGCTTTTGTTTTTGCACTGACAGAGGAAGTGAAGAAACTTGTTGAGATGATACTTAAGGCCATCACTAAAGATAGGCTTAACAGAGCTATTCTTTTTATGTGTTTCATTATCATTTAATATCCACTCCGTATAATTTCATATACGGTATCGGATTGATATAAGTCGGGCCACCGTACACGATAACGTTTGTAGACGTTTCGGTGATCTTTTTGATATCAGGATATTTATCGAGATCGACGCCGTCAATGTATATACGTAGGTCAAGGTGTGCTCCGGTTGCTTCACCTGATTCCCCAATTTTACCTATCTGATCACCTGCTTTTACTTTATCGCCAGTCTTTGCTGTGATATCTTTCGCAAACATGTGTAGGTATTGAGATACCGTACCGTTTGCGTGTTTGATAGACACGGGGTTATTACCACCGTCTTTATTTGCATCGATAACTTCCCCATCCATAATTGCGTATACGGGTTTACCGAGTGAGCCACCTGCATAGTTGCTAAAGTCGATCGCAGGGTGAGTTCCCGTACCACGTGGGCCGAAGCCGCTACTAATTCCATACCCCTCTGGAACTGGAAGTACAGCTTGGTCACTCACGGTAGTATCGTCGCTGACGGCTTCTTCTGGCTTTTCGTCGAAGGTGTCGTTAATTGCCATATCCATTGTGAAAACACGAATATTTTTCATATGTTCGCTATCACTGACACATTCTTGGCCGATTGACCATTCGTAGTCGTTGTCGTAGATTGATCCACTCGACTCACCGAGTGGGTCGACACGTCCCATTCCACAGTACTTCTGATATTTTTCGTAGTCGCTGCCGGCAATTGCATTACCGTCTTCGTCGATGTCGCCACTAGCGATGAGTTTATCGATCGTTGTGTAAATATCTGCGTTAAGTTCTTCGCTCGACATGACATATGTTTCTGTGCCGTTTGAATCAGATATGATACCAAGTGTATCAAGTGAAGAATTGTTGCCTGATTTGTAGATTTTAGATTTGTCGTAGCCGAGAGGATACGTTGATGCAGCGCTTGTTACGGGCGTTAGACTTTTAAGTGAATTTGGAACGACAGCAAGTGTTTGTTTTGCGATGTTTGCAAACGACGAACCTTGGAAGGATAACAAGTTTAATTTACGTGTCAAAGAACCGACGAAGGTATATTGATTATTGCCATCCAGTGGATTGTCGGCTGCATCAAGTTTCGCAATCGCCTTTTCTTGTTCGTTATATTCATACGTTGCAGCGTTATAACTCGATATATCTTCAGGTTTAGTTGCTGCAGTCATTCCATATGCCTGTGACTTACCATTTAGGATTGTATTCGCGCCTAGTCCGATAACCTGTACAGCATCTTTACCAACAGTTGTTTCATCAGGTATCTTTAAGTCACTCTTAATGATCGTGTCGATCAACATAGGCACGAATATCGTGGCAATTCCGCTGAAAATAGCACCGGCTGATGCGTTTACAGCAACACAACTCGCTGCAGTTGCAATCGCACCAACACCAGCCGCCGGCAATCCTGCGACGAAGGCTGGTCCACAAACTGCTGCGATACTTGCTGCACTCCCCAAGTTACATACGGTCCGGGCAGCAATTCGAGTGCCTGCATTAACACCTACTAGAGAGGTTGCAAATGCAAGTGATGAAACAAGGTCACCAGAAGGGCTCAGACTAAACTCTGAATCGGATTTATTTACATCACCGTTCGCAGCCTGGTTATAAATTTGTGATTCGGAAAGCGAGCTTCCTTCTGTGATCTGTGCACCGAGTACAGATACGGTATTGGGATCAGCATCACCGCGCATAATTTCATCTTTGACCGCCAAGAATGTTAATGCAAAGGCACCAAAAGCAGCTATCTTTGCTGTCTTGGTAGCTGCGACACTTACTTTTGCGATATCATATGCCGAACATACAAGAGCAGCGATATCCGAGACACTTTTACCTGCTTTTACACTAATTTTCGACTGAATAGCAGCTGTCTTCGTTTTAATACTTGCCCCATTATCAGCGGTAGCCGATGCACCTGATAATCCTAAGCCTTTACGCATGGATGCAACAACCTTCTTTTTCGTATCACCCGAAGCTTTTGTAAGCCTATCGAGCCCCGTTTTTGTTCTGAGCATTTGCGCGAACTTACTCCCATTCAAGAAGAACTTGATGCGTGAATTAAAGACTTTTTTAAAGTCGCGTGCCCGACCCGGATCTTGCATGGCCCTATCAAACTCAGCCCCTGTTCTTGTTATGGTGCCATCCGGGAATGTTATAGAGGTAATTGCGTATCTGCCACCAAACTTCTTTTCACTGAAGGTAGCCTCGAATCCATTAGAAGGAGATTCAAGGTTGCGCTTCATTGGTGCGTCAATCGTCCCCATCTTACACTTGATATTACATTTACCTTCATCGGACTGCTCGAAGGCATTTTTAAGGCCATCTACCTTCATTCGAAGTGCGCGGTTCGCGCGAATAGACAGTGCTGGTGCTGAGTCATCAAACGCATTCGTAAAAACGTTACCAAGCTGCATAAACACGCCAGCAGGAGATAATAATGTAATGCCGGCAATTCCACCACCTAGTACAACTGTTGTGATAGCACCAATGATACCGCGCTTCTTGGTAATCTTAAAAAAGTTCGATTTTGTGAGCTTGCGACCCACCTTCGTTTTATATCCAGCGTAGGTGCTTTGCCAAGGCGACACGGGTTCGGCATTCCCCTTCTCTTCAGCATTTTTGACGAGATCACCAGACTTGCCTGACTTGGCAAGTTTTTCTGGACTCGTCATGTCATTAAAATCTCTGTCGTAGCCAGATTGTTGTTCTTGCTGTTGAAGATCGCGGGCGGTCTGTTCGGGACTCGCTCGCTGGTCTTCGTCAGAATCATTTTTATAGCTGAATCGAGAGGGCATAATTACCTACTAGTATACTCCATGCACCGAGGTTTAGTTTGGTACATTTGGCTGTTGAGGATTGGCTTGAGGGTTCGTTGTAATGAGCTGCTGTTCGGTTTGGCTCGCCTGAATATTGATATGGACGTGGCTTTGACCAGCAAAGAACAAACCTTGTCCGATTGGGAAGTTTGCGAGGCGCTTCTTTTCTTCTTCGGTAAGTTTAAATACGTCAGATAATACATCGACAGCACTAGAGGACTGCTTTAATAGTAGTTGCATCGAGCTGTTGGCAACAATAGCGCGGCCCATCTTGCTACCCATGAAGTCTTCGACGTCCTGAGTGATGGTCGTGAGGCCAAGGTTATATTTACGTGCGCGCTTTGCGAGACTAAACAAGAAGTTTGCCGAGTCATCGTATTTCATTAGTTGCCATGCTTCATCCACGATCAGCATACGCTTCTTTTGAACAGTACGGGTGATGTTCCAGATGTGGCTTAGTACGATATACATCGCAACAGGACGAAGTTCATCTTCGAGGTCGCGAATATTAAATACAACCATTGGGTTATTGATGTCGATATTCGACTGTTGGCTGAAGATACCGGCGAATGTTCCTGTTGTGTATTTACGCAGTCGCTGCGCAAGTTGCGGCCCAGTATTCCCCATGTGTAGCAGTGTGTCATATAGATCAGCAATTGTTGGTGGTGGTGAGTGGTGCGTCAGAGGATCACTCGTAATACCGACACGAGCGTATGTATCGATGAGCGCCTGATCTAGGTCGGCTTCTTCCACCGGGTTGAGCGCCGCCATTGTTGCGCCATTAGCTGCAACTTGTGTGCCCCCTAGCATTAGACGGAATAGACCGTGAAGCGTGACAAGGTTCGCACGGAGCGCATCTTCGGCTTCATCACTATCAATAACACGAGGTAGATCAAACGGATTAATGCGGGTGTTTGAGTTCAGGCTGAGGCGAACGTAGCTTCCACCAACGGCTTCGGCGAGTTTTTGATACTCGTTCTCTGGGTCGATGATGATGATTTCGGTGCCGAGCATCATGCTGCGCAGTGCTTCAAGCTTCACGGTAAATGACTTACCTGCACCAGACTTCGCAAAGACAACCATGTTGGCGTTCTCTAGCTTGTAACGGTCAAAGATAACCAGTCCGTTATTGTGCATGTTAATACCGTACAGGATACCGGTATTGTCGGTGAGATCAGCGCTAGTGAATGGGAAGCTCGTACTAATTGCACCCGTGTTCATGTTGCGACGGATCTGTAGTTGGTCGGACATCTGCGGGATCGTACTATTCAGACCCTGCTCTTGTTGCGAAGATGCGACTTTACTAAAGACTAATTGTTGGCCAAATAATGTCTCGATCTTGTTCTGGACGAAACTCAGTTCATCGAGGCTGTCAGCGTACAAGGTGACGTACAGACCGAAGCGGAAGAAGCGTTCTTGCCCTAGTTGGATTTGGTCACGAAGCTCCTCGGCGTCATTAATCGCGGCTTCGAGTGCTGGATCACGGGTCTTCCCCTTCTCATTATTGATCGAAGTACTTGCTTCAAGTTGCGTCACTTTTTTGCGTAAGTTATTCAAGATGACTTGGCTATCAACTGGATAGATATACATACTGACGTCGAGCACTTCATCGATATTAATCAGTGAGCTCAGCCACCCAGTGTGAATTTCACGAGGATACCCATAAATATACAGCGTGCGACCATACTTTGTACCTAGGCGGAAGTATGACGAGTGAATCTCGATGCTACTTGGTGCAATCAGGTCACGAAGTGTTGTGACACCCTTTAAGAACGCTTGTTCAACCTCAGCTTGTTCTTGCGCGCGTTGCTGCGCGGCGACGTCGACGGCGGTATTTTTCTTAGCCATTACTGGGGTACTCCTGTGTTTGGGGTAGCTGGTGGGCCACTTCGCTTTGTATAAATGCCGGTTGAACTTTCGAAATCACCCAGAGGTTGGCGAACTGCAGTGTCTGGATTGTAGAAGCTGTAATACAACTCGCCGAGTGATTTGGTGTTGAGTTGCGCGCTTTGAACACCGATTTGGTACATACCTGCTATAACGTTGTCGACCCGATTCTTGATTTCGCTTTTCGCCTTTTCGTAGGTAGCGGTATCAATGCGGGTGACGCTGTTAGTTGGACGTGCGAATAGTTTTCCGAAAAATCCTTTTCCTTGATCAACAAGGTTCGCCGCATCTCCCTTTGGAAAGTATGGGACAACGATATAGAAAGACTTCTCCATGATATTGGCCTCTTGAGACAGGGTGTCAATGTAGTTGATGTAGTCGTCCATCAATAGACCCAGGAGCATGTTATCTTGCGAGCGACGGGTTGCGACGAGCTTATCGAGATACGGTCCGACGTCAACGCGTTGTGAGCGAATAAGGATTTGAACCGGGAAGTTCAGTGAGTTCAAGAAATTTTGATAACTGTATTCAATCCCCTCTCGTTCGCGGTCGCTCATTAAATCGAAGTTGATTGATTTACAGGCAATCACTGCGCGCATTGTTCCATCGATCATAATCACCATATTGTCGCGAACTTCCGAAAGCTGTAGGGTGCTTTGGGTTGAGTTAGGATTCTTTGGTGCCTGACGCGTTGCCTGCGACGTTCCAGAGCTAAGGTTTGTCGCCTGTTGAGCGACGGGCTGCTGCATCGCCGGTGCAGCCTGCTGAACTGGCTGTTGCATTACTGGTTGCGTGAAAGCATCAGGAGCCGGAGCCGGTACGGGATTAGGAACTCCATTTGGAGCTGGTTGATTTGAAAACGCATTATTCGGCGGCATTATAGTGCTCGTCCTCTTCCCACTCCAGTACCCTGGTTAGACCTAACTATCGTAATGAGATCACTACTTCTTCGGACATATCGTTTTCTTTTTGTTGAATTCGATGTGCCTCACGAGCAATTGTCTCTATTGATAAGTCGGGATTATTTGCAAGGTTCATTATACCAGCTGATGGGGGTTTATCGCTAGTGGTTGGAGTTGTTTCGACAGGCGGATTTACAGGAGCCTGGGTAACCTGATGTGCTGGGTCGTCAAGAGGTTGAATAACTGTTTGTTGAATATTAGTTGGATAAGGATTGTATATCGGTGCAGCGGGATCAGCTGTGTACACAGAGGGCTGTGCTGGTTGTGGTGCGGGTGGCGGCGGTATGGACTGCGAAGGATCTGCCGGTGCTGGCGTGGACGGCGCGTGCATACGTTGTATTGCCTCTTCACGTACTTTGTCGGCCTCTTTACTTATCATGACGTTAAATGACTGTGCAACGATATTTGTGTCGTCTAGAACGTCCTGAGCGCTTTGTGCTTCAACGAGGATATCATTATTAAGCGTCATATTAGGTGACTGGACGCCGGTGCCGCGAATTGCCCATCCTTGTGAGTCAACGATATCAGCAAGGTAGCTAAAGCGTTGTTCTGCATCTGCCTGGGTAATATTCTTTGATCGTTGAATTTCAACTACTTTTGGAACAGTAATTTCAATCAATGACTCTACCCCATCCGGGTCCCAAAGGCGCTTGTGAGGTTTGATGTAGAACGAAATGATTGCTGCAAGATAGATTTCCATTGGCTGATCCTTGCGTAGTGGCAATGCCAGTGCCGCAAAAAGCAGTATGACTGGAAGTGGAATAATTGCGAGACCCACAAATATATTCGAAAGTCCCCATGCGGCCGCGCCAGCGAGTGCAACAACAATTAGGTACAAAAACTGACGGAAGCTAAACGGACCGATTAATTTGTCATCTGCCTCAACATCTTGGGGAACTTTGTAGGAAGCCATATATCTATAGTACCTTTTTTATCAGTCCGCGTCTTGGACGTAAACTTTAGCCAGCTGTTCTGTGGTAGGTGCACGCTCGTTCCGTAAGTTTTCGATTTGTTCTTTGTTCTTGCCGATACGAACGTTTAGACGGGCATCTTTCGAAGCTGTATCCGCAGCCTTTTTGAGGCTCGCTGTAATAGTAGGATCACCTATTTGTGAGGCTTCGTTTGCAACGAATGTGAGCTCGTCGGCATCGCCAATTGCAACCTTCTCGGCAGAATATGCGTTAGCTAGTACGGCACCCTTTACGAGTTCTCGTACCTTAAGACCGCTCGTTTTACCATTACTATCAACAGTCTTCTTGCCTTCACGGATTGCAGCGAGTGTCGCTTGACCGATATAGTTAGGCCTTGAGCCAGAGCTTGCTAGTGAGTTTGATAAGTGAACACGATCTTGTTCAGACCAGTCATGCGACTGTTCGATCATTTCGTTGATTCCAGCAATATCATTGGTACTGACGATCCTGTCTATGTATGCCTGGCGTCGTGCAGGGTCCTTTGCTTCCCTAAGTTCTTTTCGAGCCTCTTTGAAGCTTGGAGGTTTCGCCGCAATAAGTGTTGCTGCTGCCTTGCGGTCTTTTTCAAGTTCCGCTGCTTCAAGATTAACTCCAGCGGCCGCAAGTCGACTTCCAAAGGTGCCGGACTTACGGTTAACTAAGCGATTCCCTACTGAGGCAGCATTCCGAAGTCGTCGTGGATCATATTTTCCATACTTTCCTTCGAATGTACCGCTTTGGATTGCAGCGCGGCGAATATCTTTTTGGGTTGATCGGTAATCTTGGAATTTACCAAGACGTGAGTTGCCGTAAGCTTTTCCGCCAGCTTTGCCCGCAGCATTACCCGCTTTGTTAGAAAGATTATTAAGAGTACTGCCAAGATTGCCGATGCCATCAAGTGATTTCTTTAGTAATGCCGGAACAAAGAACAATGGTAATACGAGTACCGCAGCGGCGGCAATCTGTCCGAACAGATTCTCGTCGTCACCTTCGATACCACCATTGAATGTCGAACCAAGTAACTGCGAGGCTAAGGTTGCAGCACCAAATACAACCGCAACGATTGGGAACAATAACAACATGGTCGTCAATGTCTGTCGCCACTTTTTAAATAGCGATTCGGTGTTTGGCAATAAGTACGCGACGAATGCCAGTGGTGAAATAATAACCAGTAGAATGATGATTGCTTGGCGTGCAATCAGGATGAACAGGATCATCACCAGTGCAATAACCGCAGCAAGGAGTACAGGAATAAGCGTTGAGAGCAGTGCATAGAATCCAACCCCGATAATGCCTATCGCTAGGACGGCACCAGCGGCTCCCGCAAATCCTTCGCCGTTAGCGAACGGAGTGATGTTGCCTAATGCATCTTTAGCGCTTTCACCGCGCGAGACGGTGTCTGTAATAGAACCAAACACGTCTTTTAATGAGTAGCCAAGGATATTGGAGATATCAACTGCTGCCTGACATAGGAAATAGGAAATATTCACGAGTATGGCAGCAACGACAATACGTGGCATCATTTTCTTCACGCCATAGTTGGATATACCAACGCTCGTCAGTTGCGAGAAGATAATGATAATAAACACAATAACAAACGCCACATTGGCAATCGTGCGCATAATAGACCAGGCTTCATACGTAGTACTTTTTGTGTTCAGAAGTTGTGGGTCTGTTTTTAGGAAGCTGTCGGCCAGGAATCCAAATGCTCCATCGGCGATTCCCGCCATAAAGTTAACGACCGGACACACAATCCAGCCGATTTGAGCAATCGCACAGGTTGTTTTGGATGCTGTAGATAACATTGCATTCAGTTCACTCGCAACCTCCGGTGATTTGTCGGCAATACAAGCGATAATAGCGTCTTGTTCTTCGTTCTCGGCTGTACAATCTTTGACGGTTTTCTCAAACTCCGAAATTGCAGCACTAAAACATATATCGCTTTGGTCTTCAGATAGGTAGCCGTCTCCAAGCGCTTCACATACCTTAGCGGCATATGAACAGCCGACCGTCTCGTAATCGCCTAGCTTAGAGCAATCGGTATTCTTTACGCTAACGGTAATCTTAATTGCACTGCCGTCGTTGGCACACGATCGTCCGCCCGAAGATTTAAGCTTCTGTATAGTACCGGTTACGTCACCGCTTTTATCGGTTATCTTTTCACTTAAATTGATTCGACCATTGTATCCACCAGCTGCACATGCAGATCTTGCACTGCCACTACCCGTCAGACTTGTATATATGAGTCCCTTGCCAGATTGCGCAATTTCAAAGTTGCGAGTAACCAATACCTGCGAGTCTGTTCCACAAGCTTCTTGGGTAATATAGCCTGTACCAGCGCGTGCGTAATACTTGTCTTTACATGCCCCATCTGCGGCGCCCGTACTTCCCGTGACTGTGACTGAAATACTTCTTTTCGAACCTTCGTCTTTGCACCCCTCCGAGGCTGATTTTGAGTTATTTACCCCAGACCTATCCTGGAAAAATCCCGCAACTGTTTTAGTGCCGGATGTGGGAGTGGCCATTAATGTAATGATACTAGGACATGTCGTACTGCTTTCTGGTGTTGATCTGTAAAGCTGCTTGTCTGTTTTGTCTTGAACGAAATTATCAGTGATGCCTTTTGCTGGCGTATCTTTACATGATGCCTCGGTGCGTCCACCTGAGTTTGCTGGGGGTGGTACGGTGTACTTACCCTTTGTGACTTCGCTAATATTACCCGAACCGGCGGTTGTTGTATATTTATAGTCGTTCCCCTTTAGTTCATCTACGGTACACGCTGCCGCGCTTGCATAACCAGATGTATGGATGAGACCCGCCGCAATACTCGTAAATAATGCCGTTATAATGAAAAAAACTACATATAGTAGATTAATTTTCTGAGCGAATAGAGAAAACGTTAGATTATTTTTTTTGTTTAGCATATAAGATACCTGTTTATATCATAATAGAGCCCGACCTATAGCACAAGCGTGATAGTTTAAAGATAAAAATAGCGGCAACTATGTGCCGCTATTTTAGTAATTTTTTGAATTAGTCGTCTAGGTGATCTAGAATTACTTGTTCAATAATACTGTAAGAAATTTCATCTTGTCGTTGTGACGCATCGTATACGAATTGAATATCTTCTTGTGACAAACTTTCGAAGATATCTGGTGCTTCGGGATATTGTGCAAGAATCTTTGGAACATTTGTGTAAATTTCATTGTACTGCTCGGCTGTGAAGTTGTTCGCTGGTTCAACTTCGCTTGTGCCTGGTTCAGTGGGTGCTTCAGGTACTGTAGGGTTCTCTGTACTTTTGCCACCATTTGCACCTGCAATGCTTCCGATAGCAATTGAAGTTGCGAGTACACCACCGGCAATACCGGCAATAATAGCGTTACGTCTTTTGTTCGGGTTTTTGTTTACGTCAGTTACGTCTGTATCAATACCTTGTGGTACCTTTGGTGCTTCTGAGTATGTTGATGGTTCTTTTTCTAGTGTCATAATCTTAATTCCTGTGAGTATTAATTAGTTATGGATTCAATCGAACTTTTATGTTCCTATTTATACACTATATTTTGAAAAAAAGCAATAGCTATATGCTTATTTTCCAATAAAAACTTGAATATCGCCACTAATTGTCGTACTTTATAGAGTAGATATGAAGATAAAACAAACATTTAAACAACTAGTGATCGGGGTATTCCTCGCGATCGGACTTGTTGTAACAGCCGCCCCTATTGCCCTCGCTGATTGTGGTGGCGTCGAAACAGCGATCATTTCTTGTGATCAAGGTGGTAAGAGCCAGTGTTTTGACGGACGAGCTCCTGATAAAGATGGTAACTGTAGTGACGGATCAAAACCAACGGTAGACTTAGAAGACACTGGTGCATGGGGTATTCTGTTGCTTGCCATTAATATTTTGAGCGCTGGCGTGGGTGTTGTCGCTGTCGGAGGGGTTATTTACGGATCAATCCTCTATACCTCTGCCGGCGGAAGTCCAGAACAGGTCAAGAAGGCAATGAGTATTATTACGAATGTAGTCATCGGAATCTTGGCTTATGCGTTAATGTTCTCACTTCTCAACTTCTTAATCCCTGGAGGACTATTTAACTAATGAAATACATCACTCGCCTACTATCTGTTTTTATCTTGGCGGCATTTATTGCGGCACCAGCCCTTGTGATTGCTACGCCACAGACAACAGCTGCGAAAAGCGCTGCATCTAAGGCGTGTGAAAACGAAATCCTCGGCATCCCTACTTGGTTCAAAGGCCTTTCAAAGTTCGACGACAAGGGTGACTGTGTTATTGCAGGTCCTGGTGATAAGCCCGATGGTGCCTCGAAGGCGCTCGACCTCTCTGGTTTTATCTGGCGCGTTGCACTGAACATTATTGAAATTGGTATCCGCATCATTGGTTTCATTGCTTTCGGATTTATCATCTACGGGGGATTCCAGTTCTTGACGGGTGGAAGTAACCCTGCGCAAATCGAAAAAGCACGTAAGACCCTCTTTAACGCTGTTATCGGTTTGATTATCTCGTTCGGTGCGGTTGCAATCATTAACTTAATATTTGGAATCCTGAACTAACATGATGAATAAAGCATATTTCTACTTTGCAGAACTGCTGACGACCGGTTCTGGCAAAGATACGACAAAAGTAAATATCCCAGTGATTGAAGCAGAGGACGTACTACATAACGTACTGAATATTACCTATGCACTGCTGGGTGTTATCGCTATTATCGTCATTATTCTTGGCGGAATTATCTATATCACGTCTGCAGGTAACCCTAATAGTATTACGAAGGCGAAGAATCAGATCTTATACGCCGTTGTCGGTGTAGTCGTTGTTATTATTGCCTTCGCAGTCACAAACTTTGTATATGGAGCTTTCAAGTAATGATTAGTAAATTAAAAAGACTATTTCTCGTGTTCGCACTAGTTTTGGGTATCGGCGTCCTTACCCCCGTTTCAGTGGGTGCTGCCAGTGTTCTGGACGAACAGTGTCAGGGTGTCACAGATTCAAGTATCTGTAATGCGAAGAACGCAAAACCTTTTGATTTTGCGAAAACTATTATTAATGTCCTTCTGTTTGCGGCGGGAGCCGTAGCGGTAATTATGATTATTGCAGGTGGCCTCTGGTACGTCGTATCGGCTGGTGATGCAGGAAAAGTAACAAAAGCGAAGCATACTCTGTTATACGCGGTGGTTGGTTTGGTCGTTGCTATTCTTGCCTACGCAATCGTAAACTTCGTAGTGGATGCGCTTATAAATTAGCTTACCCCCTTAACAAACACCGTAATATCTGCTATAACATTAACAAGAGATTCTATAAGAAAGGAATTTATCAAATGAAAAATACTAAAAAAGTTATTGCGACCCTTGCTGGTCCAACAGCACTTGCACTCGTTGCAGTATTCGTACCAACCAGCGCATATGCAGCTGACCCTACATCAACCGGTGCAACTGGTGGTGTAAGCGCAGCAAACCCTGGAAACAATGTTCCAACATCATTATTCTCAGGTAACGGAGCGATCTTCACAACAATCGTAAACATCCTTTTGTTCATCATCGGTGCGATCTCTGTCATCATGTTGATCTACGGAGGTATTCGTTACACAATCTCTGCTGGTGACAGCGGAAGCGTAACTGCAGCCAAGAACACTATCTTGTATGCCATCGTTGGACTTGTGATCGCTATTCTTGCTTTCGCAATCGTCAACTTCGTACTTGGTTCACTTGTTCCAGGTTCAGCAACAGCTTAGTTACTACGTTCCTATTTATAGAATTAAAACCCCGGTTTATCCGGGGTTTTCTTTTGGTTTAAGATGATGCAATGTTTGATATATAAAATAAGCTCCGGGTGGGAGCTTATTTTACTAATCGCATAAGATTATTGAACTATTGAACTTGAATCTTCTTTGCTTGTTCTTGCTTGATCTTGCTGAAAGTAACTGTCAGTACGCCGTCTTTTAGGACTGCTTCGACTTCGTCTTCTTTCACGCTGACAGGTAGGGCGAGTGTTCGGCTGAATTCTCCCCAGTAGCATTCTTGAATGTGCCAGTGCATAGCATCGCTGTCGTCACCGCTGTTCAGCGTACCGCTGATAGTTAGGATGCCGTCGCTGATACTCACATCGAGTTCTTCTTTGTTCACACCTGCTGTGCGAGCTTTAACAACTAGTTTTTCATCAGTTTCGTAAACGTCGACTGCAAGTTGGCCAGGGAATTCTTCTTCGCTGTCGTCCCATGCATCGTCAGTTGCGGCTGGCGCTGGTGCGTCATTTGATGAAAGATCGTCGTCGCTCAAAAAAGCTGCGGCAAGTTCATCTTCAATTAATAGGTCTTCGTTTTGTTTGCGGGCCATGATATCCTCCACTTTCTCTAGGCTCATTTGACAAATAGTCCCTCGTATTATAAATGGCATATGCATTATAAGCAACTACATACCCATGCGAAACGTAAAAAACACAATAGTCGACACACTGCTCTCATTTGTTGCTCCACACCTCTGTTCTGGGTGTGGTCTAATAGGCGGTACTTTTTGTGACAATTGTAAATACAACATCATTTCGGAGCCTTTTTCGTGTTGTATCGTGTGTGGTAATCCTCACAATACGGGCATTTGTTATGACCATAAAGTGCCGTTTCAGCAAGCCTATGTTGTGGGTGAGCGAAACGGCGCTTTACAGAGGTTAATTGGTGGTTTTAAATTTCGTAATATGAAGGAGTCATACCGCCCATTGGCGGCACTTCTGGACAATCGTCTCCCCTCTTTAGATAACAGCGCTGTGCTTGTACCGATACCAACCATACCTGCACATATTCGAGAACGAGGGTATGATCACATGCTGTTGATTGCATATGAACTAGGACGACTCAGAAAGCTGCCCGTGCAATGTCTGCTCACTAGAGATGGTTTATCGGTGCAACATAAGGCTTCGCGAGCTGAACGGCTCTTGCAGGCGGCGCACGCTTACAGCATTGCTGGGAATGTCGATCCCCGGACCACCTATGTTCTGTTGGATGACATCGTTACTACGGGTGCAACCCTCCTTTATGCTGCGCAATTATTGCATCAAGCAGGTGCAACTACTATCTTAGTAGCAGCAATTGCACGCCAACCGCTCGACTGATCGACTGACATCTGTTAAAATGGGGCAAGTTGCCTGGAGAGGTGACCGAGTGGTTGATGGTACTTGTCTTGAAAACAAGCGTAGGGAGACTTACCGCGAGTTCGAATCTCGCCCTCTCCGCCACATAAAAAAGACGACCTATAGCGGTCGTCTCTTTTTATTCTACATTTATTTAAAAAAACTTAGACGTTCGTGCCGCCGGACGCCATGCCGGGAATAAAAGCATTCAAAACGAAGTTAATCGCTGCAAATGCCAGTAATGAGATAACCAGTCCAACAATGGCATACAGTACAGTGTTTTTTGCCGCCGTTACAGCTGTTGAGTTACCACCTGAGATAACGTAGCGTAGTCCACCGAAGATCAGCATCACAACGCTCAATGCGCCGACGATGAAGAGAAGGATGTTTGTGATTTTTGTAACGACACCGAGGTTACCGAATAGATCGGCTGGTTGACCACTCCCCCGCGCAGCGTTGGCACCATCAACGACAGACGTAGCCGCGAGTGCGCTGTGAGGAAGTAAAAATACGAGTCCAAAGACAAGCAGTGTTGCGATAACGACAGGTGTGACTGTTTTAAAAAGTTTCATTCTGCTTCTCCTTTGCAATATTAAACAATTATATTTTAATTATAGCAAATTCTACGACAGAAATCTAGTCGCTACATCTGTTTTATGCTACAATCGTTGAAGTCGAAGGGCCTTAAAAGCAATCGATAAGTTATGCATCCAGGTGACTGCTGTGTGAAGCGCGAACAATGATGACGGTGTGACCGTCTCTCTACGTTCTGCTGTCTGCACAGGTATCGTGAGTGCATATGTCATAGCCAACCCGGAGGAGTACCCAAGTGGCTGAAGGGGACGGTTTGCTAAATCGTTAGTCTGGGGAAACCTGGAGCGAGAGTTCGAATCTCTCCTCCTCCGCCAAGAGAAGAAAGTCCTGCTGTATCAGGGCTTTTTTCTTTTTGATATGACTGTTGCAATTAACCCCCCTAACTACTAAAGATTGTATATATTTACTAGTTAACAAATACATATAAATATGTTATAGTATGTTTATGACAGTGAGAATTAATCACGAATATCCCGACACTCCCGAAGAGGTAAAATTTGGTTCAATCGAACGGCTAACCGACTTTTTACTGCGACCAATTGATGGTGATCCGCAATTGATCCCTACTGTACTGTCGCCTATTGGGTACGTTCCAGAAAGCGAAGTAATTTCTTTCGACTCTATTGTTGACCTGCGTCCTCTCCGGCAAAGGATAAGTGATCTTGAAAATGAGCTACTAGAAATTCAAAGATTCCATACACCTGTGAGATTGTTTCAAGGATATCGTCTTAAAAAACAAATCGCGGAACTACGCGAAACCGATTATATTCCTGCTTCCGCGCTCCCCCTGTATGTTGCTGGGTATGAGCCTCCGTATACATATGGAGACTTGGGTTATGGACCACAAATATCAGATAGCCAGTCGGCTAGCCTTAGTTTGCTAATACGTCGAGAAGGCGTTGCCTATAAAGATGAGGAAGATCGGCTTACTGGCATCGACGGAAGTTTCGTCACTCAATATTGGTCACACGAAACCTACCAAGATGAAGACAAAGATATAAAAAACACCTTTATCCATGAAATTTTATCTTCTGATGAGTTAGGCACGGCTAATAACCCAGAGCTATTATCTGTACTAAAGTACTTTGCTGGAGCTCGAACGAAATGGGACGAAGAACCGAACTCGTAAGCTAAGTTGCTGATACTGCCCTCCCTTCACCTCATTAACAATTCCGAAGAAAGTCCTGCCGTATCAGGGCTTTTTTCTTTTTGCCGTGCGTGTAATTTTTGAAGATATGCTCATGCTATACTAGAGGCATAATGAATCCAGATGAAGAAAAAACAAATTACTGGGACACCGAGAACGGTGATCAACCCGTACAAGTATCATCTGAACCTGTTTCCGAAAAAGTGAATTCTGACGACAATGTCGTTACCTGGACGGCTCAAGAGTACGTGCATATCGACAAGTCACCTCTGTGGTTCGTCATTTTCGTAGTTGTTGTCCTAGGCCTGATCGCTATTGATGTATTTTTTCTCCAGTCCTGGACGTTTTCGGTACTCGTCATTGTTATGGCAGTCGCGGTTATTATCTATACACGTCGTCCACCCCGCATGCTTACCTATGGCCTTAGTAGTCAACAAGGCCTATATGTTGACGAACGCCTTTATCATTTCGAAGACTTCAAGTCATTTGGGATCATCAAAGATGGCGAGCATCATTCGATCATGATGATACCGGTGAAGCGTTTTTCACCAGGTGTATCGGTCTTTTTCCCTGAAGATGCAGGTGAGCAAATTGTCGACATTCTGGGTCAACGACTTCCGATGGAAGATTTGAAACTCGATGTGATCGATATTGTCGTTCGCAAACTACGCCTTTAATCCCCTTTTTCACCTTAGAACGGTGGCCATGAGTTAGTTACTGTGGTACAATATCCTTTGTTCGACGCGCAAGCGATGAAAGTACTTTCTAGTTACAATGATATAGCTCGTTGTTCTTAAGACAACGGGTTATATGTATGCACCTGTAGCTCAGCTGGATAGAGCGCTGCCTTGCGGAGGCAGAGGTCGTAGGTTCAAATCCTGCCAGGTGTACCAAGAAATTATACGAAAACTACCCCTTTAATTAGGGGTAGTTTTTTATATGCCAGTTTGAGCTGCATAGACAGAGGTTTCAGTACATTGACACATAAGCATATTGTTTGTATAGTATATAAATCCGTTGAGGACAGATAGCGTCAAATCGGCGCTCGTATTGAGAGGAATAACAATGTATCGACACACTGTCGAGCCAGGGCTGAAAATCACGAAGGCCGCGGCTGAACTGGTTGCCCTCGCAAATGATCGCCAGGAAGTTGTGGTGGCGGACTTCAATGACATCGAACTTCGGGTGAATCCGAATAGCGACCCCGACCGTATCGTGCGTGACTGGAACGCTCGGCACGATGTTATCGTGGCTGAACACCTGGCATCCGTGGAGCGGGCCGAGAGCCGGGCACGAGAAGCATCAGAGAGTGTCGCGAAGTTGCTTGCAGCCGACCGCCACATGATGGCGTTTCGTCTGCTCGAACCTGATGATCTGGTTGGGCTTATCGACTGGCTGGAGGTGTCACTCGAGATCGATCAGGGGCACGATCGCATTCCATGGAATGATGTCGTGAACTCACTCGTATCGTTCGGTTTCAAGCCGAACGAGAACACGGACATCGATTTCGACAGCACCAGCATGGAGAACTACGCACGGTATCTGATCGGACAGTTCATCAACACGATCCAGACTCCGTTCGAGGATCGACTCGATCACGACTTCGGCGCCATGGTCCAAAAGTGGCGCGATAGTTTCGTACCCGCCTAACCTCTCACGACAACCCTCCGGACTATCCCCGCCTACATGCACCTTCATTGGTAGTGTTCAGGCGGGGATTTTCGCTTTTTGGGTGATACAATAGGGTTTCTGGAGAGGTGCAGGAGTGGTTGAACTGGCTTGTCTCGAAAACAAGTGTGGCGCAAGTCACCGAGGGTTCGAATCCCTCTCTCTCCGCCACGAGATTATAATGCGAGCCCGAATGGGCTCGTTTTTCGTAGTAAGATGAAGGTATGCAAGATTCTATTTTCACCAAGATCATTAAGGGCGAGATTCCTTCTCACAAAATTTACGAAGATGACTATGTCTACGCATTTTTGGATATTCACCCCTCAACCCTGGGGCACACGTTGGTTATACCAAAGACACAGGTTGAATTCCTCTGGGATTTAGACGCCGAATCGTATCAACATCTGACGAATGCGGTGAAAAAAATCGCACTTCACCTTCGTGAAACGCTGAAGGTTCCTTACATAGGCGAAAAAGTAATTGGTGTCGATGTGCCACACGCACATATTCACCTTATCCCTTTTACGCATACTTCAGAGTATAACCACGAGGCCGATCTTTCGATTGATCCAGATCATGCCGCGCTAGCTAAGCTGGCTGCGTCACTTTCACTTTGATTTGCGGTACGGATAGAACGGATATATTCAGATAGCCCGAGGTTAGCTGTGACCCTGGTGAATTGTTCGCCGAACTGTATAAGCGAATTTGGGTCCGTAAGTTTTTCGCTTAAACGGCCGCTATGTAAGAGGTTTGAAGAATAAACACCGATGGCGGTATTCTCCAGATGCAGACTACTGCGAAATGCGTCACCGGTTCGATTGAAGCTTCGGTGTTCGACCGCGAGCGTTAATCCCCTCCTGGCGGCAGTAATAACGAAACGGTCGTACTGAAACTCGGTATCGTTTTCAAATTCCCAAAATGCCTGGGTGACTCCTGGATTTTCAGCAACCCTTTGTAAATGCTGGTGCATCTGTGGGTTCCAATCGACACCACGCGCGCTGTCGAGTAATTCCTTTGCCTCAAGGATGTAGTGACGCTCTGTTTCCGGGATGTTTATTGTTTGTAATACATCCTGATAATTGAATCTATCAGTCATGGATACGTCCACAATACCACAAGCAGTATGAAATACCAGTCATTTTTAACCTGTTAGAATAGCAATATGTCATTACATATCATCACTGTCGGTAAAAAACACGAATCGTGGGTGGCGGAAGGAATTGAACGCTACCAGAAGCGCCTGAAAGCTCCCTTTCTGACAGAATGGGTACTTTTAGCTCATTCGTCTTTTGAGGGCACTAAAGCACGTCTGGACGAGTCTGAAAGGCTATCAGCAAGACTTGAGGCATACGATTTTGTAATTCTTTTAGACGAGCGCGGCAAAACGCTCGATTCTCCGCAGCTTTCTACCCTATTACGCGAACAACTTGATCTGTCGCGAAAGGTAGCTATTGTCATCGGTGGCGCGTACGGAGTTACAGATGAGCTTCGCGCTTCAGCTGACCGAGTTTGGTCGCTATCACCTTTGGTGTTCCCCCATCAGCTCGTCCGCCTTATTTTGATCGAGCAATTGTATCGATCTCAGCAAATCTCTCTCGGTGGATCGTACCATCACGAATAGTATCTAAATAAAATACTACCGCTCACTTATTGACAAAAAGTAAAGCTTATGCTATCATTCATACAGTTTCAAAAATAAAACAAAAACATGAATAACTTAGTAAACCCTATCCTTATCGTCTTTACCTTCGCAACCGCGTTCGGTGTTTTGACGCACGATACAAAAATCGATCAAGCAACCGCCGTTGCAGTCGCTGCACCCGTCGTTGCTGCAAGCATGGCCGCAATTGATACGGTCATTAAATCAAGCGAACACACACACGTCGAGAAGTTTGCGATGCGTTCATCTGTTGGTGCATTTCAAACAGATATGCCACGTACACAGCCCCGTGATGATTCACGTCGGTACGTTGTGTCGAAAAAAGTAATGGTTGGCAATGACAACAGTAGTTCGTTGTGGCCATCGGTCTAAGCTGACCTTTTAGCTCAGTGCTTTTAACTCGTATTCAAGCCGTAGAATAACGGCTTTTTTGTCCTCTAATTGGCTTTGAGTTTCTGCGACCAGTGACGGAGGAGCTTTTTGAACGTAGTTTTCGTTACTGAGGCGACCTTCAAGTGCTTTGATATCAAGACGGGTTGAAGCAAGCCGTTCCTCGAGGTTGATTTGGTGTTCTGACAGCGTTTGTTCGGACACGTCTAGCCATGCATCACGTCCGCTCACGGCGAGCCGAAGGCCTTTCGCAACGTCTGTTCCGACGATGTCTTTGAGTTTCGCAAGGCGTTTAATGAGATCTTTATTATCTTCGATCAAACTATCACTTAGGTACAAGAGAGAATATTTCTCGTTACCAGGAAGGGAGGTGATAACAAAACGGGCTTCGTTCACTAGTTTTTGAACCTGTCCGAATTCAGATGCGGCAATCTCGTTGTACGGAAGTGTTTCAGGCCACGTCTCTGTAATAAGCAGGCTCGAGTGCCATTGAAGCGTCTGCCAAATTGTTTCAGTTACGAATGGAGCAAACGGGTGTGCGAGTTTGAGACTCGTATCGATAACCCACGCAAGCAGGTCGGGATTGTCCTGGTCCTTTGAGGCTTCGATATACCAGTCGGCAACACTGTCCCAAATAGCGTGGTACATCGCGTCACTTGCTTCTGCAAAGCGGTAGTTATCGAGTGTACGCTCGATGTTCTCTTTCGCAGTCTCAAGTTCACGGATGATCCAGTGGTCAGCCAGTGTTTTTGCTTCGGGTTTGCCAGGAATATAGCTTTCACCCAGCTTATTCTCGATGAAACGAGCAATGTTCCAGAGTTTGTTACAAAAGTTGCGTCCAGCGACGATACGATCAGTACTGAAGGCCTGGTTTTGTCCAGGACTACGGTTAGCGATAAGTCCAAGGCGAAGTGCATCAGACCCATAGGAAGCAATTGATTCCATGGGATTGATAACGTTGCCTTTGCTCTTGCTCATTTTTTGAGCATGTTCATCAAGCACCATACCGTGAAGATAGACATCCTTAAACGGTACCTTATCTGTTACGTACAGGCCGAGCATGATCATACGTGCAATCCAGCGGTCCAAGAGGTCTGTGCCAGTTTCGAGGAAGCTGGTTGGGTAGAAACGAGACAGATCGCCTTCTTCGGTGGCGCCAGTTGTAATGAATGGCCACTGACCACTGCTAAACCACGTGTCGAAAGTGTCTTCTTCGCGGCGATACGTTTTGCCGTCTACTTCGATTGTCTTTTCGTCGACGCGTTCGTCAAAGATCCAGTCTTGGTCGTCGAGTATGTTTTGGAATGCAGGAATAGGTATACCCCAAGGAATTTGTCGAGAAAGGTTCCAGTCGTAGACGTTAGTTAGGTATTGTTTGAGGATTTGCTGACGACCAGCTGGGTAAAAGTTGATTTCACCGTTATTTAAAGCCTCGAGTGCACGTTGAGCAAGCGGTTCGATGCGTAGGAACCATTGGTCCTTGATAAGGGGTTGAATAGGTAGGCCACTCTTGTAGTCATATCCAACTGTGTGTTCGATTTCGTCCTCTTTACGGATCAGTTCTTCGGCCGCAAGTGCTGCGAGCGTACGTTTTCGGGCAGTTTCAACATCAAGTCCCATGAATTGGCTTGGGACATTCATCATAGTCCCGTCGAAGTCGATGACCTGTATGCGAGGCAGGTTGTGGCGCTTCCCTACTTCGAAGTCATTCGGGTCGTGTGCAGGGGTAATTTTCACCGCGCCAGTTCCAAATGCTACGTCAACGTAGTCATCCGCGATGATAGGAATTTCACGCCCAGTGAGGGGGAGGATAACGTGTGATCCAATGAGGTGCTTGTAGCGTTCGTCGTTTGGATTTACGGCAACGGCGGTATCACCGAAGAGGGTTTCGGGGCGAGTTGTCGCAATAATAATTTCACCAATTTTATCGATAAGGGGGTAAGCTACGTGCCACAGTGTCCCCTTCTCTACCTTATGATCAACTTCGATATCGGCGTAGCTGGTACGGTAGGCTGTACTGTAGTTTACAATGCGCTCACCTCTGTAAATGAGGCCCTCATCCCACAATTTTTTAAAGGTTGAGTTGACGGTCTTGATGACCTTTTGATCAAGAGTAAATACGAGATCATCCCATGAAGCACTTACGCCAATAGCACGAAGCTGAAGCTCCATATTGCCACGCTCTTTATCGACAAAGTCCCAGACCTGGCTATAGAGTTGCTCGCGAGTAAAGTCGAAACGATTCTTGCCCTGTTTCTCGAGCTCACGGGCAAAGACAACCCACGTTTCGAAACCAGCGTGATCGGCACCAGGTATGTACACGGTATCAAAGCCTTTCATTCGTTTGTAGCGAACGAGGATGTCTTTAATACCCATATCAAGGGCGTGTCCAATGTGGAGGTTTCCGTTTGCATTCGGTGGCGGCATGACAGTACTGAAAGGCTCACCTTTTCCGGATGGCTTGAAAGCACCGCTCTTTTCCCAGAGGGCGTATATATTTGGTTCGTATTCGTTTGGCTCGTATGCTTTTGCCAGCTTCACAAATTCTCCTTAATCCACGTGAAAAGTTAATAATTATTTAATAATTCACGTGAACGGCTACTGGTTTTCAATTATACCATAACCCCCGTTGTATAATGGGTATATGATTGAGCTTCAGAAGTGTACCGACAAAGAGCAATGGGATGAATACGTCCTCGAACAAGGCGGTCACCCGCTACAACTTTGGGGCTGGGGACAAGTCAAAGCCGCCCATGGCTGGACTGCCGAACGCGTTTTTGCCTACGACGCGAACCAAGATGACAAGATCGTAGGGGCTGCACAAGTTCTTATACGGCGACTCCCCGTTCCTTTCCGTTCATTTGCGTATATTCCACGTGGCCCTATTGTGGAGGAGTTATTCCGCAATGAGTTCCTCGAGGGACTTGCGACATTGGTGAAACGTGACTACCGATCAGTTGCGCTTTCAATAGAGCCAGATACGTTTGAATTTGATGTTCCCGAAGGGTGGAAAAAGTCTGAAAATAAGATTTTATCCCCACACACGATTCTATTAGATCTGAAGAAAACAGAGAGTGACCTACTTGCCGATATGGTGAAGAAAACTCGTCAATACATCCGTAAATCAGCCGCTGAAGGCATAACTATTAAACAAGTACGAAGCCGCGATGAGCTCGAAGAATGCTTGCACATCTATCGCCAAACAGCAGAACGCGCAAAGTTTAATCTGCATACTGCTCAGTATTATTTAGACGTTTTTAATCTATTAGGTGATCACTCCCCTGTTTTCGCCGCTTATCTAGATGGTAAACCAATTGCATTTTTGTGGATGGCGATTAGTGCCGATACTGCATATGAACTGTATGGCGGCATGAATGACGATGGACAGCGTTTACGGGCGAATTATGCGCTCAAGTGGCATGTTATTCGTAAGGTAAAAGAATGGGGCCTGACGAAGTATGACTTCGGTGGCCTTGTTGTGGGGGGCGTTTCTATCTTTAAACAAGGATGGGCAAGCGAAGAAACCTCTTTCGCAGGTACATTCGATAAGGGACTCTCCCCTCTTTATGCCGCATGGAGTAAAGGACTACCTAAGGCAAAAGCAATTGTCCAGAAACTTCGCCGGTAATGAATAAATAGCTATAAAAACATATTAATTAAATATGTCAATAAGCCTGGGTATTATGCCCAGGCTGTTTTTGTCATCGAAAGGCTAGGAATAACCTCTAGTTCAAGAGGGGATACGGGCTGCTTTTTCTGAGCGTAAAAGTACCCAAGTGCGCCGATCATAGCCGCGTTATCGGTACAAAGACTCATGGGTGCGTACTCTATGGGCAAAGGGAGGCGAGCGGATAGCTGCGTGCGAAGTTCTTGGTTAGCAGCGACACCGCCAGCAATCACAACAGAGGCTGGCGAATAGTCCCTGAAAGCGGTCTCGGCCTTATCAACAAGTGTTTCGATCGCAATACGCTGGAAGCTTGCCGCTAGGTTTGCCTTCTGAGCGTCGTTTAAGAGCGCTGCAAGCTCGCGTGAAGGAAAAGTCGTCTCAACGCCCACTTCGCGTTGAACCGTGCGTAGAACGGCTGTTTTAAGGCCGGAAAAGCTAAAATCGTATTTGCCCTGCATTTTTGCCTTGGGAAACGTGTATGCGTAGGGGTCTCCATTCTTTGCCGCCTCTGTAATTGAAGGTCCACCGGGGTAGGGGAGGCCTAAAATTTTTGCAACTTTATCAAAGGCTTCTCCAACGGCATCATCTTGGGTTTGACCGAGCAGTGAAAAGTCACCATGGTCTTTAAATAGTGCGAGTTGAGAGTGCCCACCGCTGACAATCAGTGCAAGCATAGGGAAGTCAGGCTGTTTAGTAGGAAGCGCTAATTGAACACCGTTTGATTGATCGGTGATGAAGTTAGCATAGACATGTGCTTCCACGTGGTGGATAGGGTAGAGTGGTTTATTTTTCAGAGTAGCCAGTGTGCGTGCGGCAAGCGTACCTACAAGAAGCGAGCCGATCAGACCGGGTGCATATGTGACAGCGATTGCATCGATATCGTCCCAAGTAAGGTTTGCCTCTGCGAGAGCTCGGTTAATCACAGGATTTACGACTTCGATGTGACTTCGAGCTGCGATTTCAGGAACGACCCCACCGTATACGGCGTGAATATCAATTTGTGAATGCACGACGTTTGAAAGCAAACGATGCCCGTCTTCCACAATTGCTGCTGCAGTTTCGTCGCAACTGCTTTCAATTCCTAAAATTCTCATCTGTAACATTTTATCACGATGAACTTTTTCACGATATATCTTGTCCGATGCTGAGGATGAGCTTAAAATATTGTATAGAGTTTCAGATAAATTTCAGGAGGGTTGTATGAGGGTGAGAGCCTTTGGTTTCTTGTGGCTGCTTTTAGGCGCGGCGGTGATTTTACAGAGTACACCGGTTGCGGCTATGAATGATATTCAGTGGACAGACGGGGATATTACGATAATAAGAGATGTGCCGCTTGACGGTGCGATTTCGACGACCTGTCCCACCTATATACAACCAACATTCATTCCGGAACAATATCGTACCGAAAATCTTTGTATGTACGGCGATGCAGCCTTGCGTTTTGCTACATTTATTGACGAAGTTGGCCACAGGAGGGCGGCAGTTGGACGACCGTATGATCCGCAGATGCACGTTATTCAAAGTATCTGCGATGCATACGCCTGCCAATATGCCGCTGGAACAGATGCACTGGTTACACATCAAAAAATAGGGCCGGAAAGTATAGGGGTAGTCATCTACAAACATGTCTCAAAGAGAATCGAAATAACTCACGATCTATCGGATCGAGCTATCTATACACTCAATACAGCAGAGCCTGATTTTGAGCTCCGAGTTCCCAAAAAGGAGTTTATTTGGTCGCCTTTCTTTGGGGTATCCAGTAACGGAAAATGGCTTGCAGTGGAGCTACACGGAAGGGGGATCGCAAGAATTAATATCGAAGACCTTTCTGTGCGCCATATTAGTACACTCTTATTTCAATACGGCTTCGGACGTGATCCATATGTTGAGCTAGCGGTATCAAATGACGGTAGACGCATTGCGGTGTCGGGGGATAATGCTGGCTTTAAGGTATTTGACGTGACGCCGGAGTGCGGGCAACCGCTACAGGCGGGACTCGAGTTTGATCCCTCTACGCTGTCGTGTGTAGATTCTAGTTTGCAGCTCTGGGATCAGATCTACGGTATCAATACGGTGCGGCAGCCACGGTTTAGTGATGATGGCCGGCGTCTAGAGGTAACTGTAACGTTATGGACTGATCCACCTCGTCGGGTGACGTTCGGAGTTGGCCCGCTCCCATCCGAGTCTGCTTTCGACTACCTTGCACTTGGCGATTCTTTCGTAAGTGGTGAAGGCGAGGTGCAGGAGAGTAGTTATTTTGATCCTGCAAATAGCTGCCATATCAGTCGACGTTCGTACCCATTTCTCATTGGAGCAATGGTGGTGATTCCAAGTACACGGGTGGGTTCGGTGGCATGCGCTGGGGCGCGCATGCAAGATATCGCAAATGCTTCGGCCGAATATAGAGGCCAAGGAGATCGCGTGCCAGTGAACGGCTTATCGGACGAGAATCAAACACGCATACTTTCAAACCTTGTTCCCGGGAGTGTGACGCAGAAATCGTTTATCGATCACTATCAGCCCAAGGTGGCTACCATTGGTATTGGCGGTAATGACGCGGGGCTCATGGGAAAACTTCGAGTTTGCGCGATGCCCGGCACGTGTGAATGGGCGGTGGGCGAGGGGCTTCATAAGACCGCCAATGAAATCCGTAGGCTGTATGAACAACTCGTTATGCTGTATACCGATCTGTCTCACACCGGCCCAGCTACGCGGCTGTATGCAGTGGGGTATCCGGACATCATAAATCAACACGGCATCTGTGACCCCATCACCGATATACTTTTTGACTATACCGAGCGTGTGTATATGCGTGAAAGTATCCATTATCTGAATGATGTGATTGAGGCGGCGGCTCATACGGCGGGTATAGGATATATCGATATTGAACGGAGCTTAGTGGGCGGTGAACTGTGTAATGGTGGTGTTGCGACTGCGATGAATGGTCTACGGACAGGGAACGATATATCGGTTACACCGTTATTGCCAGATTTGAAGGTCATAGGCTCGGAAAGTTTTCACCCAACTCCGACTGGTCATTCATTGATCGCCTCATTCATCACGCGCGCACATCCCAATATCGGGGAGGAGGACTATTGTGGTAACGGACAAATACGCTGCCCTCAACTTGCGGATATACCGGGAATTCCATCATACTGGCTTGCGAACGTTGCGACGCAACCGGGTGTAACCAGCTATTTTGATACATTTGCGTCCTTAGATACGGTAGATACACGAAAGCTCCACGTTTCGGTCGATGCGGGACTTCTGCTAAAAGATTCGCAGGTCACATTGGAGATTAGATCAGAGCCGGTATCACTGGGAAATTTAAAAGTAGATTCGAAGGGTGTTGTTGAAGGAATGGCCACGCTCCCAATCTCCTTGAAAGCAGGCGAGCATACGTTGCATCTCTTTGGGACGCGCGATGACGGAGAATCAATAGATATCTACCAGTTTATACATGCTGAAGATGGTTCGGCTGACGAGCAATCTACGAAGGAAAATCAATCGAATACACCCCTACTCTACAACGCACCGCCTGCTGCTGTAACTTTTTCGACCGTACCATTGTTCGCTGGTATAAAAAATACAGGTGTATTCTTTACAGCTGCGGTGGCCAGTGGAAATAACGAAAGCGATGCGAAACCTCCAGTGGAAATACAAAAGATTCTTGAGCATGTTTCATCGCAAATTAAGGTGTCAATACCTTGGATGGCAGCAGGATTGGGCGTCCTGGGGCTCATATTAGCTATTCTTATGATCTTGAGGTGGGCGAAACCGACAGGTTAGGTATAATAACAGTATGGCTGGACTACGAACGATCGTAAAAACACTTATCCCGATGGGACTTTTCAAGAAAATTGAACCGTATGGACACCTCGGTGAAGCGGTACTTATGAGCGCCCGATATGGTTTTCCGGGACGAAAACTACGTATAATTGGCGTTACAGGGACCAATGGCAAAACGACAACGTCTTTCATGATTCACCGTCTTCTACATGAAGCTGGTGTGAAAGTTGCACTTTTAACAACGGTTGCAAATGGCATTGGCGACGCAATCGTTCCGCAAGCCGAGCATATTACTACTGCACAATCAGGTATTTTGCAGAAGCGACTAAAAGAATACGCGCAAGCAGGTGTTGAATGGGTTGTTCTAGAGACGTCGAGTCACTCATTGGCGCAGCATCGTGTATGGGGTGCGCCGTATGAAATTGCAGTTATGACCAATATTACGCATGAACATTTAGATTACCATGGCACTTTCGAAAACTACGTAGAGGCGAAGCGACGGTTGTTCAAGATAGCAAATAAACATGGGCTCCGCTTCGGGGTTGTGAACAAACAAGACCCAAGCGCTGACAAATTTGTAAAAACTGTTGCAAACTCAACAACGTATGGTATCGGCGAAGGGCAGTTATCGGCGGATAAGGTGAAGTTATCAGCGGGATTTTCAACATATACTGCGACAATCGAGAACGACTCTTACGATATTCGCGTCAATATTCCTGGAGAATTCAATGTTAGTAATAGCCTGGCTGCAATTGCGGTAGGACGAAAGCTGGGACTTTCAAAGAAAGAGATCGAAACCGGCATTGCTGCACTGAAGGGTGTAGAAGGTCGTATGAATGTTATCGATGAAGGACAGAATTTTCAGGTTATTGTCGACTTTGCGAGTACGCCTGATGCTTTTGAGCGCTTCTTTGAAAGTGTGAGGCCACTTACTAAAGGCAAATTGATCGCCGTATTTGGTTCGGCTGGACATCGAGACGAAACGAAACGGGCAGTACAGGGGCGAATCGCAGGTCAGAATGCCGATATCGTTGTTCTGACAGAAGAAGACGATCGCGATGTTGATGGTGATCAGATTATGGCCGAGATCGCTGTCGGCGCTAAAACGGCTGGGAAAAAAGAAGACACAAATCTTTTTCTGATTTCAAACCGTGAAGAAGCTATTGGCTTTGCTATGGCGCAAGCGACGAGCAAGGATGATGTTGTGGTGCTACTGGGTAAAGGCCACGAGCTAACGATTGAACGTGCCGATGGTGTTTATCCATGGAATGAGGCCGAAGTTGCTCGCGCAGCGCTTCAAGAACTCGCTAAATCACACTAGATCAGTCAAGTGTTAGTGTGGTGCAGCGAATATATCCGCCACCTTTGGCAAGTTCCGCTACTTCAGGAGTAATAATCTCTAGACCGCGCGCTTCGAGGGCTGCTTTTAGATGAGGGGCATGTGCGCTCATCACAACAGTTTTGCCGGTTGAAACGAGGTTCTGGGCAAATGCATGGGTTGCTTCGTCAATACTAACTTCGATCTTATCGACACCATCGAAATCAGCGAGGATTTGCTGGCTCTCGGGCGTAAATGCTGCAGGACAATAGGCGATCAGGCCTCTCTCGTCGCGACTCGGTGCTTTGATGATAGAGAGTGCCAAGTCAATATCGTAAAAGAAGCTATCTGCCCAGCCAGAGACCGCATTTATGACGGGATTACCCGCCGCGTCGCGTTCGGGAATAGTTTGTAGTTGGATACGCTCATACCCTAATTCTTTCGCGGCAAATTCTTGAGCCGCAAGGTCGCTCCGATAGCCTTGACCGCAGAAAAGGAAGTTGCCACAGGCAAGTGCATCACCTTGGCCGCTGAATTTTAAGCCTTTTGGTACTTCGATGACGGTTTTGCCGAGCTGTTCAAGCACTTGCTTTGCATAGGCTTCTTCAGCTTTACGGACATCAGGAAGACGTGCCAGGATCGCTTTGTCGCCGCGCACTAGGGCCCAGTTCGCGGTGTAAACACCATCTTGACTATCTGTTGGTGAAGGGACGGCAACAATGGTGATACCAGCAGAAGAAAGCGCATGGGTAATTGCATCGTGCTCTGCTACCGCACGTGAAATATCAACGTTTTGGTCGTCGTAATAGGGGTTAATCGCTTGTTCTGCACTAAAGTGCACGGCGTCAGACATCAGTACTGTGTAGTTAATTTGTGACATGTCGGGAGCCCTTCTGGGTTAGTAGTAATAGTCTTTTGTGCGCTTGAAATAATAATGACGGTACACTTTTTCGCCTAACTTTGTCCATGCTTTATAGCGAACTGGGCCGATAACGAAATCGTAGCACCCAATGTAATCTGTCACCGTTTTGTTAAATGCTGTTTTAAATTGTCCGATTCCATAATGTGGGTGCTCGGCATTGCCTATTTCGTCGCTAGGGGGTGATCCACAGAAATCGTGAATAAGTGCGCCTTTTGATTTTGCCCAGCCGATAACAGTCCACTGTAGGAAGTGACTTGCACCATAAGCGGTTCGTTTACGAATAGAGGCACCGTCTTTGTATGTGCTTTTTGATCCGTAGGTCATCGCATAGGCGCCGGCTACGACTTCGTCTTCAAAGTATGCAAAGAACAGCTGTCCTAAGTCGGCTTTTTCGAATCGTTGCCAGAACGTCTTGTAGTAGGTATATGCCCTGATGCCAAACTGGCCTTCGGCGGTTTCGGCGAGGAGTTTGTACATAATCTGGCAGTTTTCGTCTGTTGCGGGGACTAATTTTGTCGTAACGCCGTCGCGTTCAGCGCGTCGGATGGCGTGGCGTCCTTTTTGCGGGAGGCTCATCAAAATATCATCTAGTGATGGCGTGAGATCAAGGGTAATCGTCGAAGGATTTGGAATAATAGGAGCGGCCTTTTTCAGACCATGTCGCGTTAACGACGCTTGTTGGGTGCGAGGGAGTTCGGTTTCGATGCGAACAGCAAAAACACCTCGTTTTTTTGCAAATGGTTGTAATAATTTCAACACATCGAATAGTTCTTTGCATCCGGTGACGTTTGGACCCTTTGGAAGATACCAAAGTTTACCAAGTGGGGGAGTGGTCTTTTCAAGTACCGTTACGGCAAGCGTATTTACGAACAAGAAGTGGTGCGTATAACCACCAGTTTCTTTTTGTTCGGCGTATTGGAAACTAGAAAAGACGTTGCCACCATCCGGATTTCGGAGAATGTGCTCGTTCCAGTGAGCAATTTCTGCAGGTGTAGCAAATCGAACAGACATTAGCTTAATTGTACCGTATTAAGAGGCGAGCGAGAAGTCGGCTTTTATGCAGCTGTTTGGTTGCGTGAGAGGTAGTCAATTTCCTTAATGATATCGAGGAATGCTTCAGCGCGACGCTTTTCGTCGCTAATACCCTTTGCTGCATCGCTGGCAGGACCAATGAGTGTTGCGTCATCGGTACTACGGATAAGCATCAGATAGACGTCGAATTTCTCTTCAGCGGGGAGATCGACTTTTCCGATGAGTGGGCGAAGCTGTTCAAGTGCGTTCTTTTTGATGCCCTCGAGCTCACCAGAGAGAGGAGTCGATACAGAAGTCGCAGGGGCGACTGGGGTGACTGGGTCAGGAGTAGATACGTCTGACGAAAGAGGAGGAAGTGATACTGCTGGCGTAAAGTCTTCTTCTTCGAATTGTAACGCCGATGCCTGAGGTGCTGGAGCGCTTGCCTCGGGTACAGTTGGCATAACACTTGAAAGTGCTTGCGCAAGTTCTTGGTCATCGCTAATTGATTGATTTTGCGCGTCGTCTTGCGGCGTAATGTCCATGTCCCACCCCTACTTTTCTTTATAATTAAGCTTATGCTTTCTTGGAAATACTGTATCATAGACCTAAAGGGATGGGCAAGCACATGAGTGATATCTTAGATAATGAAAATATTTTGGCGCAAAAAGACCCCGAAGGGGCATTAAAAGTTGCTGCCGAGCAGTTTAAGCAGGCAGCGTACGATGCGGTCATCGTGCATCCGGACCATGATGGACGTCAGATCACGGGCGTCGTGGTGACCGGCATGGGTGGGTCGGCATTAGCAGCACTTGTTGCAAAAGCTTGGTTAAAAAATGACCTAGCGATTCCATTCGAAATTATTCGCGGCTATGACCTGCCGAAGTATGTCGGCAGTAACACGCTTGTTATCGCAAGTAGTTACTCTGGCAATACTGAAGAGACGGTCAGCGCGCTCGCTCAGGCGCAGGCGGCTGGTGCACAGCTAGGTGTTATTGCATCTGGCGGTAAGCTTGTGACGATTGCAAATGAACAGAATATCTCACATGTGAGTCTTCCAACTGGATTGCAGCCTCGCATGGGCGTCATCTATAATCTTCGTGCACTGCTTGCACTGCTCGAGAATTTCTCACTCATTCACGGCAAGTCGGATGAGGTTGCGCAACTATCACAGTGGTTAGGAACCGAGAGTGCTGCCTGGGCACCGGAAATTCCTACGGATAACAACTATGCTAAGCAGCTCGCTGAAGATGCAGTTGGCAAGACGCCGGTGTTTTATGGCGGCGCTCTAACGTCACCAGTCGCATATAAGTGGAAGATTAGTTTCAACGAGAACGCAAAAAACGTAGCCTTTTGGAACGAATACCCAGAATTTAATCACAATGAATTCCTTGGATGGACATCACATCCTGTCGAAAAACCTTTTGCAGTCTTTGATTTGGTAAGTTCATTTGAACACCCACAGATTCTTCGTCGCTTTGAAATCTCTGACCGTCTGTTGAGTGGTCAACGACCGAAATCAACGGTTGTGAACCTCGTAGGGGATTCATTAATTGGCCAACTACTGTGGGGATCTATTCTGGCCGATTACGTCAGTATTTATGTCGCAACACTCAATGGGGTTGATCCGACGCCAGTTGAGCTGATCGAAAAACTGAAAAAAGAACTCTAAGGCCGCGACGGCATCGAGCCACTGATATCAATCATATTGGCGCAATGCGTCGATCGGATCTTTTTGCGCCGCACGCAAGGCTGGATAGAGGCCAAACAGTGTACCAATTACAACAGATACACCAATTGCAACGACACCGATTTCCCAGGTAAAGATCGGGTTGAATGGCAGGAACGTACTGATACCGAATGCTAAGAGGTAGCCGATGATATAGCCACTAATACCGCCACCGATACTTAAGCTCAGGGATTCAATTAAGAATTGTGAAACGACATCGCGATTGCTAGCACCAAGTGCTTTACGAATTCCGATCTCGCGTGTTCGCTCCGCAACACTGACTAGCATGATGTTCATGATGCCGATGCCACCTACGAGCAGCGAAATCGCTGCTATTGCAGTGGTTGTGCCAGCAATAGCCATAAAGAGTCGATTGGTTGGTTGGGCGATCTGCTCACCGGAAAGTACCGTAAAGTCACCTTCACCGAGGTGATTTTTCAGTAAGGCTTTGTTGATATCGACAATGACTTGATTCAAATTCGATACCGAGTCACTTTGAACGTTAATTTGTTGAATCTGCAGCGCGCCGTTATTTAAGAGGCGACCTGCATCTCGTCCGATAACCACCGAGTTGTCAAAATCGACGCCATTATAGTTTATCGGGTTGTTGTCCCGTTTTAGGATACCGATTACCGTGAAGGCCTGGCCTCGGATAGTGACTGTTTTGCCTATCGACTGATCAGTGCCGAAAATATCGATTGAGAGTTGTGGGCCGATGACAGCGGTGTAGGGGCTTAGGCTTGGATCGAGGAACGAACCTTCCTGGACCTCAAGTCCACTAATGGTTTCGAGTTCCGGGTTAGCTGCGACAATTGCAGTATTCACTGGTGCGTTCGAAGTCGCTTTGACTGCGCCAGAGAGCACCATAAGAGGGGTGAGCGCTTTGACGTTTGGAATATCCTGAATTGTATTGAGGTCGTTTTCGGTGAGGGTACTGGCAGCGAAGTGCTGTGCGGTTGGAAACTGCGCGATATCTTGCAAGCTCGACTCTGCTTGGGCGCCAGGGCGGATGACGGCGATGTTACCACCCAGCGCATCGACTTGATCGCCGACAATCTTACCTGCACCGCCGCTCAATGCAAGGATCGTTGTGATACTCGCAACACCTATGGTAATACCAAGCATTGTTAAAGTACTACGCATGCGATTGCTACGAAGTGATTGTTGCGCGTTTTGGATGTGGTTGAGTGTCAGGAAGCGCATTATGCCTTGCTCGCTTTCTTCTTACGATTCAGTCGTTTTTTGCTGGATTTGCTGAGTTTATTAAGGGGTTTCTTTTTATTCGGGTCAATTTTCTTTTTTGGAGCACCAGTATCTGTGTCGATTTTCCCATCGAGCATCGTAATAACCCGGCTGGCGTAGGTGGTCAGGCGAGGGTTGTGTGTCACCATGATAATAGTGTGACCGCGCTTATGAAGGTCGGATAGTTCTTCCATAATAATGTGACTAGCATGCGAGTCGAGGTTACCCGTTGGCTCATCGGCGAGGATAATTGCGGGGTCGTTAACGAGGGCGCGGGCAATCGCTACGCGCTGGGTTTGACCACCAGACAGTTGATACGGCATATAGTACTCGCGTTCACCAAGGTGAAAGGTGTGTAAAATCGCACTCGCTTGCTTCAACCGTGTCGTTTGTGACACGCCCTTATATATGAGTGGGAGTGCGACGTTCTCTATAACGCTCAGGCGGGTGATGAGGTTGAAACTTTGGAAGATGAAGCCAATTTGCTGACTGCGAATATGCGCTTGACGACGAGAGCTTAGGCTGGCGACGGGGCGTTCTTCCAGGTCGTATTCACCTTCTATTTTGCTATCCAGTAGACCAAGGATATTGAGCAGTGTCGTTTTGCCGCAGCCACTGGGGCCCATAATGGCGATGAACTCGCCTTTTTCGATCGTTAAGTCGATGCCATCAATGGCGTAATGCTCAGACTCACCGATACCAAACCTCTTGCGGAGATCTTTAAGAACGATGACGGGAGCTGACGATGGTGCTGTTTGTGTCTTAGGCATTTCCTCTATTATGAGAGGTGACGGCTTGCGATACAACCGTAATTGTGGCGTGGAAATAACAACCCTTTAAAAGTGGGCTACTTGCTATACTAGTGGGCAGTGGAGAGGTGGCCGAGTGGTTGAAGGCGCACGCTTGGAAAGCGTGTGTGCCAGCAATGGTACCGTGAGTTCGAATCTCATCCTCTCCGCCAACCATTGACATTATATTATGTTTATGCTAATATAAATTTAGTTTAAATACAGAAAATAAACATGAAAGTTAAAAATATGACCTTACTACCAACGGAAACAGAACAAGGTAACTTTGAAAAGTATGAGCGACACGTATCGGGTGATTACATTATTACCGAAGAGTTTCCTGATGAGGTAAGGCAAGAATTATTACTGGAGGCTCGCGATTTGATAAATAAAGTTGCAGCAGAAAAGCCTGATGAGGGTTTCCTCTATGAAGAAAGTGGACAATCGGGTGACATTCATATGTTAGGGCTTGGTGATACACCCGACACTTTGGTTGGTATTCGTGTTTCTAAAGCGATAGACGAAAATGAAGACGGTTCATTAATGGTATTCAGAAGCGCCTACGGTAATACTTCAGAGCAGAATCCTGCTATTGTTGTATCGTTTGGTCCAACCGGAAACCTTCTTACTGCTATAGGTACGGATGCGCACGGCACTACCAAAAAACCGGTTCCTGAAAAAGAAGCAGTCGCATTCGCACGGGACATGATGAAAAAAGTCCAAGAGGGGTTAAGCTCAGTTGAGAGTTAGCAAAATTATAACTTCGTAACAAATGCTCCGCCAAATTAAAATAACGTCCTCGGAGACGTTATTTTAATTTGGTAATATCTAACGCTGTCGGCACCGCAACATGTCCATGCTTGCAAACCGACCGATTATCGTACATATATATAGGTATCGCCTTGTGCATTTGCAAGGTGTTCAGGCTCCGGCCTGCCGGTCTCTTCTAGGAGGTAAGACATGGCTACGAACGATCCGTTACCCATGATTGATGAAATTCGTTCACGTAAAGCCTGGGCGGCGTTCCAGGCATTGGCTGAATGGATCTGGTCTGAGGACCTTCCGGGCCTCGTCAACGATAACGGAAGTCTGGTGTTGCCGCAGCAAGCATCGCGTGGCTTCGCCGAGGCGCAGTGGCTCAATGCGCTGCTGGATATCTCGAAAGGATTTACGCAGAGCGCAGATCTCAGTGCGGTCGCCGATTTGTTGGAGTTAGCACTCGAGAAGCAATTCGCACTGTACGAAGTGGGGTTGCAGCTTCACTACATTCAGAACTTCACGGGTGCTGTCACCGTCCTCGACTTCTACGCAGTAGAAGAGGGGATCGACGACTATCCCGAGCGCACCGCAAATAAAGCACGGCTGCGCGAAGAACTGATCAACAAAGGGATATTGTCCCAGTCCGCCTAAACCCGCATCCGCGGACGGTGAGAACATACGTAGTTCTCCCGTCCCGGGTAGCGGGTTATTATATTTGCTTTCTATTGTCGTTAGTGCAAAAATACCAATAATATGACCTCAACCCTTTACCTCATACGCCACGGCGAATCGGACATGAATACAAAAGGACACTTAATTGGTGGACGAAGCAACGAGACACCGCTTACTAACAGGGGAATTGAGCAGGCGACGCGCCTCGGAAAGTACCTTTTGTCACACGATATTATACCGACGTCAGTGTTTGCATCACCCGCTGTGCGTACCCAGCAAACAGCGACAGTTACACTTGCCGCAATGGAGATAGCAACCGATCCAAATATTGACGACGCACTACAAGAGATGGATCAGGGCGACTACGTAGGGCGAGAAAGAAGCGGTGTATACACACCCGCCGTACTCGCAGAAATAGAAGAACATGGCAAAGACTTTAAGCTACGTGGTGGAGAATCAATGAATGAGGTGGGTGGACGCATGCTGGAATGGATAGAAACGAGCGTTCCTACTGCGACTGAGCCTATTGATAGTGCAATATTCGTGTTTGGACACGGTATTGCTATTAAATCACTCATATCACTGCTAGAAGGATGGACGCAACAACATACGGTTGACGCAGTGCTTGATAATACGTCAGTGACCGTCCTGACTGATCAAAGCGGTGTTTGGAAACTCCAGTCGTTAGGTTCAACAGCCCACCTGGACAATACCAGCAATTCTTAATAAATGTGTCATGACTATAATAATTAAAATACACCATATATAGCGTAGTGTTTCTAATTTACAACGCTATGGCTAGTTCTAAGGGGTTAAATTCATAGATCTTACCGCTTACGCTAGATGTAGTCAAAAAAACCGAAAAAAGTGCTTGAAAAACCATATGTGGGGGCTTATAGTTCTACATAAGCACTACATATGTAGTACTGACATCAAAATACACATTTAGCAAGTTAAGAACGGTCAGCCGCTATAACGGTGTTCTTCTTGCACCCCTTTGGATTTCTTCATCGGGGCATCTGGGGAGGTGGTGTGGATGTCACCAAAAAGTTCAACAAAACAAAGTAAGTAGCATAGGGGATTTTTATGAGCGCAATCACAGTGGTAAAACGCGACGGCACCCGCGAACCATTTGACGCTAACAAGATTAATCTTGCGTTGGTTCAGGCGAGTGAGGGCCTTCCAGACCAGATCAGCAAGGTAGTTCAAGTTGCATCAGAGTTACAATTGACACTATTTGACGGCATTACGTCTGAACAGCTCGATGAAGCAGTCATTCACACGGCACTGCAAAACGTAAAAGACGACCCTGATTTCGACATCATCGCAACTCGTCTGCTCCTAAAGAACATTTACAAGAACATCCTCGGCGAATTCACAACAGCCGAAGAACTCAAGAAGCTCCACGAAGACCAATTCGTTGCCTACCTCAAAGCGGGCATCAAAGAAGGCCTTCTCGACGAACGAATGAGTTCAAAAGTATTCGACCTTAAAAAATTAGCCAAAGCACTCGATCCTTCAAAAGACGGTCTGAGCAAATACCTCGGCGTCGTGACCAACAAGAACCGTTACGCACTCCGTGGTCAAAGTGGAAAACCAGTGGAAGTTCCACAGTTTACCCACATGCGTATTGCGATGGGACTTAGCTTTAACGCAGAAGACCCAACAGCGTGTGCACTCGACTTTTACACGCACATGGCGAATCTCGACTACGTTCCTGGTGGCTCGACTCGTGTAAACGCCGGTGGATCATTCCCACAACTTTCGAACTGTTTCCTTATTGAAGTCCAGGACGACATGGAATCAATCGCAAAGGGTGTACGCGACGTAATGTGGATTGCCAAAGGTACCGGGGGAATCGGAATCAGCTTGAACAAGCTCCGAGCAGCGGGGTCTCCGGTAAAGACGACCAACACTGAGTCGACTGGCCCAATCCCATTCATGAAGATGATCGACACGGCACTCTTCGCCGTATCGCGTAAGGGTAAAAAAGCCGGTGCGGCTGCCCTCTACATGGAAAACTGGCACATGAACTTCCCAGAATTCCTTGACCTCAAGCAGAACTCTGGCGACCCATACCTTCGAACTCGCCTGGCGAACACTGCGGTATTTATCAGCGACGAATTCATGAAGCGTGTTGAAAAGGACCAAGACTGGTACCTATTTGACCCAGCTGAAGTGAAGGACCTGCCTGAACTCTACGGCGCTGAATTCTCTGCAGCATACAAAAGCTACGTGAAGAAAGCTGAAGCCGGCGAAATGCGCGACTTCGTAAAGACAAAAGCTCGTGAACAATTCCGTCAGATTTTGATCACCCTACAGGCAACCAGCCACCCATGGTTAACATGGAAGGACACTATCAATGTCCGTGCGCTGAACAACAACACTTCTACAATCCACCTCTCGAACCTTTGTACAGAAATCACGTTGCCTCAAGACAAAGACAACACTGCCGTCTGTAACCTTGTCAGTATCAACCTCTCGTCACACTTACGTGAAGACAAGACATGGGACTGGGACCGCCTGGCTGAATCAAGCCGTAGCGCCATTCGTCAACTTGATAACCTGTGTGACATCACAAACACACCAGTTCCAGAAGCAATGCACTCTAACAATCAGAACCGCGCACTTGGACTTGGCTTCATGGGTTTCACAGACGTTATCGAAAAGCTTGGCTTTAGCTACGAATCTGAAGAAGCATACGACCTCGTTGACCAAATCGCTGAATTCATTAGCTTCCACGCTATTGATGAATCAGCTGAACTTGCGAAGAAGTACGGCGCCTACCCAACCTTCAAGGGAAGTGGCTGGAGCAAGGGAATCCTTCCAATCGATACTGTCGACACACTTGCAGCTGACCGTAAGGTAAAAGTTGAAGTTAACCGCAAGACTCGCTTGGACTGGGAATCACTCCGCGCAAAGGTCAAGAAGGGGATGCGTAACGCAACACTGATGGCAATCGCGCCAACAGCGAACATTGCACACATCGCAGGCACCACTCCTGGACTCGACCCACAATTTGCACAGATCTTCTCTCGTGCAACATTGAACGGTAAGTTCCTCGAAGTGAACACTAACCTTGTTCACGACCTTAAGGCACTTGGCCTATGGGACGACGTAAAGGAGCAGATCCTTATCAACCAGGGTGATGTACAGACGATCGATGTCATTCCACAGAAAGTGCGCGACGTTTACAAGACGAGCTTCCAACTGAGCCCGTACGCCTTCCTTGAAGTAGCGGCCCGTGCACAAAAATGGGTAGACCAGGCAATTAGCCGTAATATGTACCTCGAGACGCGTGATATCGACGACATGGTCGACATCTACACGGCAGCATGGAAACGTGGACTCAAGACAACCTACTACCTACACGTAAAGCCTCGACACTCAGCTGAGCAAAGTACCACAAAGGTGAACAAAGCTGAAACATCAGACGGTGGTGCACGAAAAGTTGGCTTCGGATTCGCGAAGAAGCAAGAAGTCGGGGTATAGCCTATGACCGATAGCAATTAGAATCACTCAAAGCAAAAATTAACCAAACACGAATATAGTAAGAATAAGGGGACCTCAGAAATGAACGCATCAACAATCATCAACGACACAATGAGCCTAGAAGAAAAGTTAGCAGCAATCGACGCAGCGATGGCGAATGCACAATCTATGGCAAACGACGAAGCAGCATCACGTGGCGTGACAGCAGCACCACTTGACCCAGCTGACCTCACAATGTGTGATAGTTGCCAATAGGACCGCGCAATGGGAACTGGCGAACAACTATTTGTAGATGAGCACTTTGAACACGAGGGCCATCCAGTACTTTTCACTGATGAAATACTGGCTAAGCTTGCGCTCGGACAATCAGTAGAACTAAACTAGGAGAATTATGGCAGGAATTTTAGGAACGGGTATTCAAGACGGACTGCTCTTGAAACCAATCAAGTATCAATGGGCGATGGATTTGTACAACCAAGCGGTTGCAAATACCTGGTTTCCAAACGAAATCCAACTAGGACAAGATCTTTCTGACTGGAAGAAGATGAGCGAAGAAGAACGTCACGCGGTGACATTCCTAATGAGCTACTTCAACCCGAACGAGCTCCTTGTTAATAAAGCCTTAGCATTTGGTGTGTATCCTTACGTTAATGCCGCAGAGTGCCACCTGTACCTTGCAAAGCAGATGTGGGAAGAGGCAAATCACTGTATGTCATTTGAATATGTCCTCGAGACATTTCCGATTGATCGTGAAAAAGCCTACGATGCGCACATTGATACCCCTTCAATGGCACGCAAAGAAGAGTTTGAAACACGTTTCATCAAGCGTATGACCGAGCAAACACTCGACATCACGACAACAGAAGGTAAGAAAGACTTTGTGCGTAACCTGGTTGCCTACAACGTTATCCTTGAAGGCATCTGGTTCTACAGTGGCTTCATGGTTGCCCTCAGCTTCCGTCAGCGTAACTTGCTTCGTAACTTCGCCAGTCTGATTGACTGGGTTGTGCGCGATGAGTCACTGCATCTGAAGTTTGGTATCAACTTGATCCTGACTGTTCTGGAAGAGAACGAAGACCTTCAGACTGAAGAGTTCGCGAACGAAATTCGCCAAATGGTGATTGACGGTGTTGAGATGGAAGAAGCGTACAACAAGGACCTTCTGCCAAATGGTATCCTTGGCTTGAACAGCGATTACATCAACCAATACGTAAAGTACTTGGCTGACCGTCGCCTTGAAGAGCTTGGCTTTGAACCACACTACAAGGTTTCAAACCCTGCGAAGTGGATGGCTGGCGCAAACGACACGCTGCAACTGGTGAACTTCTTTGAAGCAACTAACACGAGCTACGAAGTGAACGCCGGTGGCGCTGCACCTGTAGCCAGTGGGGGACAGAGTCCTGCCGCAGACCGCGACGAGAACAATCCCGACAATAGTATTTTGAAGTAATTCAGAGCTAGTCTAAAAACAGGCACCGCACAATGGTGTCTGTTTTTATTTGCTATAAAATGTATAGTAATACCTCATGAGTGATATACTAAGAGTATGAAAACGAAACTTGTTATTTTTGGAATTACCGGCGACCTGAGCCGTCGCAAACTACTCCCGGCACTAAAAGAAATTGTCCAAAGCGGTGAGTTTGAAAACCTATCAATTATCGGTGTGTCTCGACGTGAAGCCAACGTTGCTGAACTTGTTGAAACGGCGACGAATAGTGAAGTGCTTACACCTCTTACAACTATCTTCACAATGGACTTGGCGCGCGCGGCTGATTACGTCCGCCTCCATGATCACCTCGACATGCAAGACGACGAGCAGGTACTGATCTACCTGTCGGTCCCACCAAGTGCCGCAGCAAACATTGTCGACTTCCTGGGTGAAGCCGGCCTCAATACCCCGCGCGTGAAACTCCTCTTTGAGAAACCTTTTGGGTTTGACCTAGAATCTGCGAAAGACTTTATTAGTCGAACAGGTCGTTACTTTGAAGAGCCGCAAATCTATCGCATCGATCACTACATGGCAAAAGAGGTTGCTGCTGAAATCATTCGACTACGCGCTAATGCTGAAACAAGCGAGCACCACTGGGGAAACAAGTCGGTGGCATCCGTTGAAATTATCGCCTCAGAGGCAATTGGCATCGAAGACCGCGCCACTTTCTACGAAGAGACCGGCGCACTCCGCGACTTTATTCAGGGACATCTGATGCAGCTGCTATCACTGGTGCTCATGGACCTCAAGGGACCATTTACCATTGCAGACATCGCCTCACGGCGCTACAAGGCACTTGAGCAGTTGAATGTTGCGAATCCCACGGATGCGATCCGCGCACAGTACGAAGGCTACCAGGATGAAGTGAAAAACCCAGGCAGTCAGACTGAGACCTTTGCGAGTGTTGAACTATCGAGCGATGATGCACGCTGGCTTGGTGTACCACTGCGACTGACAACAGGTAAGAATCTTGATAAAAAACGAAGTGCGATTATTGTGCGATATCACGATGGCATGGAAGATGTGTTCGAAGAGGGTAAGGTTATGTCGTCGGATGCCAAGCTACCAGATGCGTACGAGCGCGTACTGGTTGAAGCTATTCGTGGACGCAAATACATCTTTACTACCAGCCCAGAAATTATTCGTGCCTGGGAAGTCGTAACGCCAATTCAAAAAGCGTGGGGAATGAGCAATGATCCGCTGCCACAGTACGTACCTGGTACGGCTGCCGAAAAACTGCTATAACGCTATATCTAGTGTAGTGAAAATAATACAACGTCCCGCATGTAGCGTATTGTTGTTTATTAGTGCTACAATAAAACCCCATGGAGGTGAAAACAAACATGGGAAAATCGCAGAAGTATATCTTTGTAACTGGGGGTGTCCTTTCGGGCGTCGGTAAGGGTATTACCGCCGCAAGCATTGGTGCTATTTTGCAAGCGAAAGGCAGTAAGGTTTCAATTCAAAAATGTGACCCGTATCTCAATGTTGATGCGGGTCTTTTGAATCCTAAGGAACATGGCGAATGCTTTGTGACAAAGGATGGCGCCGAGACCGATCTCGACCTCGGGCACTACGAACGTTTCTTGGACGTTGAATTGACACAGAAAAGCGCAACGCTTTCTGGGAAATTATTAAGCCAATTAATCGCAGATGAACGTGCCGGTAAATTTCACGGCCAGACGATTCAGCTGGTGCCGCATCTGACCGGCGCTATTCAAGACGCCATTGAATTAGCATCTGAGGGTTCTGATGTGCATATCGTTGAAATTGGTGGCACGGTAGGGGACTACGAAGGTCTGAGTTACGTTGAAGCAATTCGTGAGTTCGCCGGGCGTGTCGGCCGCGAAAATTGTATGTACGTGCACGTTGTCTATGTGCCGTTTATTGGAACTAGTAAAGAATTTAAATCAAAGCCTGCACAAAACGCATTAAACGATCTTCGTGGCTTTGGTATCGTGCCAGACTGCGTCGTTGTGCGTACTGACGACCCTGCACCGGCCGCTATTGCGGACAAGATCGCACAGTTCAGCGGTGTGCAAAAGGATGCGGTCATTCTTCTGTCGAACGCCAAGACAGTTTACGAAGTCCCGTTGACGATTGATGCCAGTGGGATTAATGCTGTGCTGGAACGCTTTACGGGTAACACCAACAAGGCTGATCTTTCGAAGTGGCGCGCGCTGGTTGAAGCGCAAAACGCGACCTACAAACATACTGTGAAGATCGGTATGGTTGCGAAATACCTCGATAACGAAGATACATATATCTCTGTCTTGGAAGCACTGAAAGCTGCTGCGTGGCAGGAAAAAGTGGGACTCGAAGTCGTATGGATTAACGCCGAAGAGTGCGAAACAGCTGACTTTGAAAAAATGGATGGTATCTTGGTTCCTGGCGGCTTCGGTGGCCGTGGGATTGAAGGGAAGATTCAGGCTGCGACCTACGCACTGGACGCGAAAAAGCCATACCTCGGGTTGTGCCTTGGGCTACAAATTGCCGTCATTGCCGCTGCGCGTAAGGCGGGTCTCACGGATGCAAATAGCACCGAGTTTGATCCCGACACAAAGCATAACGTTGTCTACATTATGGATGGACAAGCAGGCAAAGAATCAACCGGAGGCACACTTCGTCTGGGTGATTATACGGCCGAATTAACGGCGGGTTCAAAAGCTGCGTTAGCGTACGGTTCGCAAGAGGTTGTCGAACGACACCGTCACCGCTATGAGGTAAATCAGGCATTTGTGACTGATATCGAAAAGGGTGGACTGACGATTAGTGGACGCTCACCGGATGGAAAACTGGTAGAATACATCGAAGCTGCCAACAATCCATTCTTCGTTGCGACTCAGGCTCACCCTGAATTCAAGAGTCGTCCATTCCGCGCGCATCCGCTGTTTGTTGGACTGATTAAAGCTGCAGCTCAGAAGTAATTAATTAACCTCTGTTATAATGTTTTGTAATGGAAGAAAAAATTATTCAGATTGTCCGTGACGTATTTAACGTTGATGTGGATGTAAAGCTGACTCGACCCGAGCCGGACTTTGGTGACTACGCAACAAATATTGCGCTGCAGCTGGCGAAACCACTCGGTAAGAACCCACGAGATGTTGCGGGCGCAATCGCTGACGAACTGACTAAAACAGGCGATTTTAGTGACGTATCCGTAGCTGGACCCGGTTTCATTAACTTCCGTGTCAGCGAATCGCAACTCGCGGCTGATCTTGTTGCTATGGCTGCATCCGACTATGGACGCTCGCATGCTTACGACGGAAAAGTGGTGATCACTGAGTACTCTGATCCGAACCCATTTAAGGTATTACATGCCGGCCACTTCTATACGAGTGTGATCGGTGATGCTATTTCGAACCTCATCGAACAAGCTGGTGGAAACGTACACCGCGTCAACTTCGGCGGGGACGTTGGGCTTCACGTTGCAAAAACGATGTGGGCAATTATGAATAAACTTGAGGGTGAACACCCCGAGAAACTCCAAGACATACCGGCGGCTGAACGTTCAGAATGGATGGCGCAATGCTACGTCGAAGGGACTCGCGCGTACGAAGATAACGAGGCCGCCAAAGCACAGATCACTGTACTGAATAAAAAAGTGTACCTCCTCCACAGCGAGAACGACCACGAATCGCCACTGGCGCAAATCTACTGGACTTGCCGCGAATGGAGCTACGATTACTTTAATGCTTTCTACCACCGCATCGGCACATCATTCGAGAAGTATTACCCCGAGAGCGAAACTGCTCCAACCGGCCTTGCTACCGTGCTTGAGCAAAAAGAAAAAGGTGTCTACGAAGACAGTGAAGGCGCAATTATATTTAAGGGTGAACCATATGATCTTCATACTCGCGTCTTTGTGAACAAAGAAGGACTGCCAACGTACGAAGCAAAAGATGTTGGCTTGAGTATCAAAAAATGGGACGACTACCATTTTGATCAATCAGTGATCATTACTGGTAACGACATTACTGAATACATGAAAGTAGTACTGAAGAGTATCGAGCAGTTCTTGCCTGAATTAGCTAAGCGCACGCTGCACATGACGCACGGTAATGTGAAACTTGCCGGCGGTGTAAAAATGAGTAGCCGTATGGGGAACTTCCTTCGTGCAGTTGATGTACTTGAAATCGCCGCAGACGAGAACGAAAAGACGCAGGGCAATCGTGACGACGCGCCTGTTTTGGGCGCCATCAAGTATGCCTTCCTTAAAAACCGAATTGGACCAGATGTTATTTTTGATCCGCATGAATCAGTCGGCCTGCAAGGCAACAGTGGACCATATCTTCAATATGCTCACGCCCGTGCCATCTCTATCCTCAGTAAAGTGACGGCTGATTTTACAGAGGCATCCGCTGAAGGGCTAGATGCAAACGAGCGCAGTCTGTTAGTCAAAATGACTGAATATGGTGACGTGATCGAACAAGCGACGAACCAATTGTCACCACACCTTATCTGTACGTATTTGTACGAACTTGCGCAGGTCTTTAATCGTTTCTACGAAAATAGCCACATTGTTGGTGATGACAGGGAAGCGTTACGCGCACGACTTGTATCAGCCTACGCAAACATCTTGAAGAATGGGTTGAGCCTGCTTGGTATTCAAGCACCAGATCGAATGTAGCTTGCCACGCCTCTGTGAAGAGCGTAAAATAATGACTTATCGTCATAGATAGACGTATTTCGAGGCTATGTACTCGATATATATCTATCTTTTACGGTAGCAAGTCGCGGAAACTTTCCGTGCATTTTACATCTGGAGGAAGAGATGATTGCAATGATGAGGCCGTCTGTAAACACGCCCGTAACTGAAGATCAGAAGGCGGTTGCACGCGAAGAGATCTTGTTCGCCGTGAAGAAGTATGGCGCGGCCGGAGTCCACGTCGACACGATCGGTGAGTTACGAACATTGCTGGATCTTGGACATATTTCGATGAACTTGTTCAAGAACAGCCTCTGGCACCTGAAGACGGGCGACCGTGACGAGGGTAAGAGAAGTGTTGTTATCAACGAGCCGAACAGGCTCGAACGCCACCGGTCCCACACAGGGAAGCGGATTTCAATCCGCGCGCTGTAGTCAAGATGACGGTGGGGTGTGTTACACACCCCACCAATCATCCTCTTCCTCCAATCTTCCAACTTGCGTATGATAGGTATATAAACAGGAACACTATATGCCGACAGTTACAAAGAAAATAGAAGCCGAAACTAAACATGGCGTCACCCCAATCGAAATTATTGTACATACGGGTGAGTCGCAGGTGCGAGGCTTTTTTGATTTCTTGCGCACGCAGGGTGTCATGGGGCTGGCTATTGGTGTTGTGCTGGGTGGCGCAGTCACGATTATTGCAAAGTCATTAATTGATAACATTATTACGCCGTTCTTGGGGCTACTGCTGGGTTCAGCGCATGGACTCAAGGATCTCAGTTTGAATATCGGCAAAGCAGCTGATGGTGGACAAGCGGTGGTTCACTATGGTGCATTTATCAATGACTTCATTAATTTTCTGTTAATCGCCCTCGTGGTGTACATGCTGTTTAACATCTTTAAACCGCGAAAAGTTGAGAAGAAGTAACCAACTACGCTACACTAAATTTATATTGAATGGAGATACCTAATGGTCGCAACGCCCCCGAGTAAAAAGAAAATCGTTCCACTAAAAGAAGCCAAGGTTCTCGAAGCCGCTAAAGAAGGCGTCACGAAGGTAACAGGCGCAAGTAAAGGTCAGGCAACCGGTTTCATTAACTTTGTGCGCGAACAGGGTGTTGTTGGGCTGGCAGTTGGTCTTGCGATTGGTACTGCAGCTGGCGCGGCGGTCAAACAAATCGTTGATGGCTTCATTAATCCGATCGTCGGCTTCCTGATTGGTGGCATCGACCTCGCGAAGCTCAAATGGGTTGTCGTTGATCCGAAAATGGATGGAACGGGTGGCCTTTCATTAAGCTGGGGCGCGATCCTTTCAGCGCTCATAACATTAGTTGCAACCGCCCTTGTTATCTACGCACTCGTGCACATTGCAAAACTCGACAAGATCGACCGCAAGAAGGCATAGCGAGTATAATAGGTGTATGACAACACCTGCAGACTACAAAGCAAAACTTACGGACGAACAATACGACGTCCTCTTCAACAAAGCAACAGAAGCGCCCTTTAGCGGTGAATACGATCAACAATTCGGTGAAGGTGAGTACGCCTGTGCCGCCTGTGGCACCGTACTTTTTGATAGCAGCAAGAAATTTGATGCCCACTGTGGTTGGCCGAGTTTTTATGACGCAATTCCCGATAAAGTTGAGTTTCACATGGACACCAGTTTTGGAGCTGTTCGCACCGAAGTTACGTGCGCAACGTGTGGCGGACACCTGGGCCATGTCTTTAGAGGTGAAGGATTGGGTGTGCCAACCGACGAGCGATATTGCATCAATTCATTGAGCTTGACGTTCACCCCTGTTCCAGCAGATACAAAAAAGGTATAATACCCTTATGAGCAACAAAACTAGCAAGAAGATTCTTTGGATTGACCTAGAGATGACTGGCCTTGATCCCATAGAGGATCGTATTTTAGAAGTTGCAGCAATCGTGACCGATTGGGACTTCAAAGAACTAGACACGTACGAAGCGGCTATCAAAGTTGGCCCTCGTTTGATGGAAAAGCGTATGATTCACGGACCTTCAAAAGATTTCTGGTTGAAATTTCCAGAGGTCTACAAAGCACTCGTTACCCAAAATGAAGAGAGTGGACGATCTGGTCGCACGATCGAAAACGAGCTGATCGCTTTTATCGACAAGAACTTTGATGCCGACACCTCCGTGTTGCTTGGCGGCAACTCGATCCACATGGATCGCCGGTTCATTATTAACGAATGGGCACGCCTCGATGCTAAACTTAATTACCGCATGTTAGATGTCAGTGCCTTTAAGGTTGTATTTGAAGGCAAGTATAAAAAGAAATTTTCTAAACCCGAAGCGCACCGTGCGTTGGAAGACATCCGCGGCAGCATCATGGAATTAAAGTATTACCTCGGAAAGGTGAAAGTATGACCCATAAACAAATTGAAGAATATCTCTTAAGTTTTCCAAACACATGGCTCGACTTTCCTTTCGGTGAAGGCACATCTGTATATAAAGTAGGGGACAAGGCAACTGGCGAGGGCAAGATGTACGCGCTGATTGACGATAACTCAAAACCGCTACGACTCAGCTTGAAGTGTGATCCTGTACTGGCTGAAACACTGCGGGCAAAATACGAAACAGTCGTTCCTGGGTATCACTTGAACAAAAAACACTGGAACACCGTTATTTGTTCAGGCCAGCTCGCTGACGATGAAATTGAAGACTTAGCTCGCTTGAGCTATAACCTTGTCAGCGGCACTACTCACTCGCGCTAAAGTTTGCGAATGATTGTTGGGTTGGCTCGAGATTCTCGTACGATGTGTTCAAGAACGCACGTAGTGAGGTGCTGTTAGTACCGCTATACGTTTGCTTCATGAGCGTCAGGAGGTTTCCGAGTATATAGGCCATCTCACGGGCGTAGGTGCGGTCGTAGACGGCATTCAATCGAGCGTCTTCTAGTCGAGCCGTCAGTTCGGCGGTTGATTCACTTGCGACGATTGTTTTGTCGATCTTTGATGGAGAGATGCCAGCAGCGAGCAGTGGTGTTGCGATGTCACGGTTTGTATTGGTGAGGTAAAGCGCGAGGTTGCTATTCAGGCTGCGCAGTTTGCTGCTTTGCAGATTATCTTGAGCATCTGTAACGATTTTTTGAGTTGCGCCGAGGCGAACCGTCAGGCGCTCCAGTGGCTCGGTTCTACTATTTGCTACCGACGACGAGACAACCGCCAAGATAATAAAGAGCGCAATAACGCCCACTACCAAGAAGATGACTTGAGGCAAGCCGAGCCTAAAGAGGGATTTCTTTGGTGCCTGCGGTGCAATTTGATTCAGGTAATCAAGTGGCGTTTGCGCATGCTGTGGGGTTGGCTGCTGCTGAGGATCATTAGGATACATAACTACGACAATTTAACCACAAACAATAACAGAGGTAAAGGGTGCTATAATTAGTGACATGCAGGACATGAAAGAGGAAGTCCGATCTCGCCTCAATATAGAGGATGTCGTCGGTGAGTACGTTCAGCTTAAACGAGCGGGGCGAAACTTCAAGGGTCTCAGTCCTTTTACGGGCGAAAAAAGCCCGAGCTTTTATGTCAGTCCGGATAAAAACATTTGGCACGACTTTTCTTCGAATAAAGGGGGTGATGTCTTTAGCTTTGTGATGGAAGTTGAAGGAATTGATTTCAAGGAAGCTCTCGAGTTACTTGCGCGTCGCGCCGGCGTCGACATGAGCATGTACGACTCGAAGGGGAGCCAGGAAATGGCAGCACGTAAAAAGCGCTTATACGAAATTCTCGAACTCACAACTCAGTACTACCAGCAGAGTCTCATCAAAAATGAACACGCCGTCGCCTATGTATTTGGCAAGCGAAAGTTGAGCAAAGAAATAGTACAGTCTTTCCGTATTGGCTATGCACCATCAACGGGTGATGCACTCGTAAAGTTTTTGAAAGCTCGCAACTTTACTCAGCAAGAGGCAATGGATGCCGGTCTGCTGAACCGCTATAGCGGCGATCTGTTCCGCGGTCGCATGATGGTTCCTTTGATGGATGGATCAGGCCGAGTGATTGGCTTTACGGCCCGCGTCCTCAACGACGACGAACCAAACGCGCCAAAGTATTTAAATACCCCCGAGACAATGCTCTACAACAAGGGTCGTCACGTCTTCGGGTTATCGCAGGCGAAAGAATCGATTCGCAAAGTCGATTATGCGGTTATCGTCGAGGGTAACCTGGATGTTGTCAGCAGCCACCAAGTTGGTATTACTCAGGTCGTTGCAACTGCTGGGACAGCAATGACCGAAAGTCATTTGAAGGCACTTGTGCGCCTATCGCCGAATGCAAAGCTGGCGTTCGACGGGGACTCGGCCGGCTTGGCTGCAAACGAACGGGCAATTCCTATCGCACAAGCTGTCGATATTGACCTAACGATCATTAGCCTGGGCGACGGCGCAAAAGACCCGGATGAGCTGATTCAAAAGGACCCTGCGTTATGGCAGAAGGCAATCGATGCCTCTGAGGGTGTCGTCGACTGGATCTTGACGCAATACTCTAAACGCGAGGATCTGACGACCGCGATAGGGAAGCGTAAGTTTACCACCGCTGCACTGAAGGTGATTCGTGCGTTGCAGGATCCAGTTGAACAAGAGCATTATCTCCAAAAGGTCTCAACGTACACTGATTCATCCATCGCAACCTTAAAAGAAAAACTTGCGGGTACCGATGAACCAGAAGAAAAAGTACTGAAAAAGGTCACGCACACTGTCGACGCGGTTAAGCCGGATGGTTCTGGCGCCGAAGAGAACTTGTTGGCGGTAGCGCTGGTTGATCCAGCGGTGCGTGAACTTGTGAAAGATCTAAAGCCAGCTATGCTGTCGAATGAAGAACGCCAAGCCGTCCTTACCTATGTCCAAAAGAGCACAACACAGGTGACAGACGTGCCCGTTGACTTGCAAAATTACGATCAGTATGTAAAAATATTACTATTAAAGGCCGATGCTCGCTATGGGGAGTGGAGTGACGAAGATCGTTATTTCGAAACTGCCCGCCTGGTCCGCCAACTGATAACAGAACACAAGAAAATACAAAAAGACTCTCTGACAACACAACTTCGTGCCGCTGAAGAAAACGGTGAAGACGATCGTGCCACAGAGATCCGCCAACAGCTGAACGAACTTATAAAGGAGATACCTCGTGCCAAGAAGTAAAAAGAACGACGACCCTAAAGATCTTATCATCGACGAGGACCTCAACGACGAAGCAGCGCAAACACCAATCACTGGTGGACTTGCGATTCCTGAAATTGACGGCCCAGCAGCTGAAGACCTCGAAGAGGAAGAAGTTGACGAGGATACAGACCTTCTCAGCCAAGACCAGTACTTTGATGATGCCAGTGATGACAGCGTTCGTTTGTACCTACGCGAAATTGGTAAAATCCCACTATTGAACGCTGAAGAGGAATTGGCACTCGCACAGCGTGTGGTTGCTGGTGAAAAGAAGGCTAAGGACAAGATGGCAGAAGCGAACATGCGTCTGGTTGTCTCGATTGCAAAGCGCTACAGCGGCCGTGGCCTCGACTTCCTTGACTTGATTCAAGAAGGTAATACTGGACTGCTTCGCGCTGTTGAAAAGTTTGACCCGGACAAGGGATTCAAATTCTCAACCTACGCCACATGGTGGATTCGCCAGGCAATCACCCGTGCGATCGCTGACCAAGCGCGTACAATCCGTATCCCTGTGCACATGGTAGAGACAATCAACAAGTTGCTGCGCACCCAACGTCGCATGACACAAGAACTCAACCGTGAACCAACCATTGAAGAACTTGGAAAAGAACTCGAGATGGAACCGGAAAAAGTCGAATATGTCATGAAAATCAAACAAGATATTACCTCACTTGATGCCGGTGTCGGCCGTGATGGCGACGACGAAGACTCAGTCTTGAAAGACTTCATCGAAGACGAAGACAGTGCAACTCCTGAGGAATCAGCTGCGTCACAACTATTGAAGGAACAAGTACAGGCAATCCTGTCGACACTTTCAGACCGTGAACAGAAGATCATCAAGATGCGTTTTGGCCTCGAAAACGGCAAGAGCCACACCCTTGAAGAAGTTGGGCAAGAATTTGCCGTTACTCGCGAACGTATTCGTCAAATCGAAGCCAAGGCACTTGCCAAGCTCCGTAAGCACAAAGACTCAAAGAAGCTTCACGAATACCTTAACTAGGTCTACAATTGTCGATAATGAACACGACACCCGAAATGGCTCCATTTGAAAAGCGGTACGACGCAATAGATGCCGCAAATCACAATTCATTTTATATGACCGACAGCGACCGTCCTTTTACGGTCGCTGTTTCTGTACATGGCGCGGGTCAGCCGCGCGAGAAAATTATTCCCGACGTCCAATCGGTTGAAGCAGTGGATATGTTGAAAGAAACAAACCGGGCGGCGCGTTTTATCTTGGCCGGCAATATGAGTACTATCGTCCGAGATAAAAAAGCTGCGTTTGGTCCTAAGAATCTGACGAGTGACGAACGTTTGGCAGACGCACGAGAAAATATGGAGTTGCATTTAGCGCAGCTAAATATTGACCCAGCGATGGTTCGCATTTTGAACCCTGAACGCGATTATTCGACACCACTCACCGCTGTAAATGTAGACGAAGACACGACGACATATAATGGTGTCGAACCTGCGCGTCTCGAGAAATCTGGCGACTTTTTGTATACCTATAATCCAGATATCGTTCTCGCTGCGCGACCAGCTGATTGTCCAATTGCAATTATGTCGGCCGACACTCCGAATGGGCGAGTGAATATGTTGCTTCATTTTGCCTGGAAAGGTCCGGCTGCTGGGCAGTACAACGACATGCAACGCGAATTTGAGGTACTTGGCATAGATAGGGATAGTTTACGTGTATATATTACACCCGGTGGGCACGCTGAGACGTTCCGATATAAGGGGTATGTGTCGGATGGTGAGGAGAATCCCGATATCGAGGAAGGACGACTGTTCGTTGGTATTACCGAAGAGGTATCAAATGATACGACGAAGAAAAAGTCTTTCGGTATTGATACGCCACATGATGTCTATCAAGCTTTTATTGATTTAGGCCTCGATCCAAAACAACTCTTCTTGGACACTACTGACACAACTGCGCTTAATTCGGGCTACGGCTCAAATAGCAGGGCAATCAACCAGCAAGAGGACAACGTACGCGATCTTGTCACAGCTCAATTTAATTAATCTATAAAGTATTCCGTTTACGCTTTCGATACAGGGGTGCGGGTGGTACTATGAGGTTCTAATGGCTGAACGATTTAATGGGAATGTGCCGTACAAACGAAACACACACGGAAGTGGGCGACGAAGCGTGTTTTCTGTGCCAAGCCAAGAGTACCTACGGCGTTCACTGCAATCTAAAGGTGATAGCGCGCTCCTGCGCTCACGACTACGAAATGACGGTCAGTTTAAGGGCGTAGAGCCCACCACAGAACTGCCTATCCCTGAGACGATCCAGCAAGATGTCATGGGTCCCTATTCAAATCTTGGTAACGTCAACCTGCCTATCTTTAATCACAGACACGAAATAGTTGACGCTATGAGAGACAACAAGGCTCTGATCACCGAAGGTGCAACCGGAAGTGGGAAAAGTACCCAGTTGCCGCTGTATCTATTGGAAGAAGAATTCGAAAAGATCTACATTGTAGAGGTGCGTCGCTCTATGGTTGACGGATTAGTTGATCGCCTAAGAGCAGAACTCGTTCAGGTATTGGGTCCCGATGCGGCAGATCTTGTTGGTGCTATTCACGGAAGACGCTCAGATCGACATCCGAACAACAAAATGTTCGTTCTTACGCCAATGACACTTCTAGCGATGCTCGGCCAGATACGAAAAGAAGCCGAAACAATAAAAACCGCGTATCTCATGGATGAGGCACATGAGGATGATCCTTTCTTGACCGTAGCTATGGGTGCGGCTGCCATGGCGGTACGTGACAATAACAATGGCGCAAGATTCATCGCTTCAAGTGCAACAATTAATGCTGATAATTTCATGCGTCCGCTGGGCCGTATTACGAATCCGAAGAATCCTGACTCTGTACACGTACCTGTGATCGAAGTTCAGGGACGTCCGTTTGACGTAGAGATTAAGCAGGCTCCTGGCATGAACCCGGCAGAAGCCTACCTTGCCTATGGGCTCGATCATAAAGTTGCAATCTTGTCCGACCGTGGTGAAAAGCAGATGAAGAATATCAGGAGCGTTGTTGAGGAAGGTTTGCGACAAAAAGGTCTGAATAAAAACGGCGAATTCCTGTTCAGGACGTATTCAGGTGAGACGGATGACATCGCGCGTTCGAGAATTATTTCACTTGCAGAGAATATCCAAGAGCATCAGCGATTAGTGATTATCGCATCACCAGCAATTCGATCAGGAGTTACGATACCAGGTGCAACGTTTGCTGCAACTGGTGGATTGGTGAACCGTGAAATTCGAAATAAAGACGGACACTGGGGTCTTGTGACGCAGTATTATTCCCAAGCAGAAATAATCCAAACAATTGGTCGTGTTGGACGTGATGTTCCTGGCGGAGTTGGTTATATTTGTGAGCCTATGCCACGTGATATGACGCCGCGCCGAGTTGAAGAACATAAGGTGATATTTCCCTTTATGTCACTTGAAGATCGGGCAGAACACCCGGAGCCTTCTATATTTAATACCGATATTTCGAACATCATCCTTGCAACAAAGAAACACGGACTAGAGTACTCGGAACTAAAGCACTATACACACCAAGAGGTGAATGAGGCGACAATTCAGAACGCGACAACTGGGTTGACCAGAACACTCGGTGCACTTGATCATGACGGAAATATTACACCACGTGGTCTAAAGATGAGCGAATTCCCAGTAGTAACGCAGCTATCAAGAGGGCTCGTAGAGGGGCTTGAGCAAGGTCGTTCACGGCCACACATGGCGCGTATGGCACTGATGGCCGCTGCAGTTGATGTTGGTGGTGTACAAGATTTCCGAGGGAATGCGGGCAAGGAATGGAAAGCACTTGTTGATAGCGACTCGGACGATGACTTCGCAACGCAGCTGAACCTCATGCTAGCACTGCGAACAGAAGAGCGTGAGTTCGAAAGTAAGCGCGAGAAGTTCCTCTATATACGCGCAAACGATTTGAGCGCAAAACGTGTTGAGGATGCCCAAAGAATGGCAGAAAAAATTCTTCGTCGTCTAAGCTTCCGCCCCGAAGACCTAGAGATCGATCCGCCAACCGCTAAAGAACTGCGTGAACTGCGCGAAGACTTTACGTCTGGAATGTACGACCAAGTCTATCGCGACGCCGGCATAGTCGGGAAGGAACGTACGTTTACTCACATTCGCGATAAAGAAAGTGTCCCATTTAGAACAATCAGTTCGCAGAGTGTGACCGAGCCACGCGCAGGCATGATTATCGCCGGTATCCCGCAGTACTATGAAGAAATTCGCGGGACGACTATCACTTTGAAGGATGTGCTTGCAATGACATTAAAGGTTGAACCTGAGGTTATTGGACGTTTTGCGAAGCAAAATCACCTCGTGGAATACAAGCCTGTTAAGGGTTCATCTCGCGTCAATGGCGGCATGGCTGTAGAGCGCGAAACTATCGTCTTCGGTTCATTAAATCTTGGTTCGAGAGACGTTGCAACAAACCGAGAGTTTATACCAGTTGATACACAAAGAGAACTGGTGCGTTATTCGTTACAAAACCCTGGTCCTTCACAGCTTGCGATGCGTTCTACTGCAGACGAACTAGCGGAGTATCGTCGTACACTCGGTAACGAGGAGGTTGAAAAATATCGTCGCCTCCGTGCACCTGTTGATTTCACAAAAACAGAAATTGATAGACTATTGAAGCTGTACGCTGGACGGACTCGTCTGGTGCAAGAACTTGATGCACTGCTTGGGGAGCATGCGTATGAAAAGAATATTTCTATCGAGCGATACTACGATAGCAACGCACGAGCTGAAATGTTGGCGCGTTCACCTGCAACCCTAGAGATAGGTGGTGCCACTACGGATATTCAATATAGTAACGGTGTTCCATACGTCACGAAAATTTCTCAAGATCAAGAGGCCGCGATAACGGGTCCGGTGTTTCTCCCGGATGGTCGTGAAGTACTTCGCCAAGTCGGTAAAGCCGGTGGCCGTGGAACGCGCCGGATTTCTTTCGGAACTAACTAGAAGCCGATGAGTGCTTGCACTTCGTCGAGCTTTGCGTCCAGTTCTTCGCGTGACCCGTCATTCAGGATGTAATAATCTGCGGCTGCAATCGGGCCACCTTTTTGAATGTCTTCAATTTCGTGTTTATCACGGTCGATAGTAGTTGCTTGTGTTTGTGGACGATCTTCGCGGTGTTCGAGGCGGTTGTAGCGCAGGTGTTTCTGCGTGACGATAGCAACGACGGTGATCTCAGCGGGGAACTCGTGCTTCATGGCCTTATATTCGTCCCAAGAATAAATGCCGTCAGCGATAATGCGGTGCTGCCCAGCATCAGCTAAATCATGGATTTGTTTGATAATGCGTTTTGCAACAAAGTCAGCGCCTTCTTTTTGGCGAATTTCAACGCGGAAGGCTTGTTCATTGTCTTCACCCTTCGCAACGCCTGCTTCTTCCATGGCTTGGTAGATAATGCCACCGAAATATACTTTCGGGAAACCATTTTCGGTAAAGTGTTCAACGGCAACTGTTTTGCCCGAGCCGGAGAGTCCGACAAAGGCGAGGATCTTTAGATTTTCATGGTGGCTCATACGTTCATTGTAACAGATTGGTTATGCTTGGACCGACCGACACACATCTAGCCTAACGTTTCAGGGGTGGAGCTGGTATACTGAGAGGATGAAACGGCTGGCAGTTATTGATGGAAAATCCGTATTTTATCGTGGCTATTACGCGATGCCAAATCTTGCGCTCCCAGATGGAACGCCAACCGGTGGTGTCTTCGGCTTTGCGTCGATCGCAATCGAACTTATTAAAAAGCTAGAGCCGGATTACGTCGCCGTTGCCTGGGACATAAAAGGTACCAGTATCGCCAAACGTCTCGAGATCTTCCCTGACTACAAAGCGGGTCGCAGCAAGCCGGCTGACGATTTTTATGCGCAGCTGCCAATTCTGCGCGAAGTGCTCGAGGCGTTCAACTGGCCCCTCTACGAGCTAGACCAGTATGAAGCCGACGACATTATGGGGACGTTTGCCGCCCAGGGTAAAGAAGAGGGGATTGAAGTCTGTCTGGTGACTGGTGACTACGACATGCTACAACTGATTGATAACAACACCGGTGTATATATTACGCGTACTGGCAGCACCGACCTTGTTCGTTACGACGATGACGCATTCGAAAGCAAGTATGGCGTCAAAGTAAGCCAGTTTGTGGACTATAAGGCATTGGTCGGGGACAGTAGTGACAATATCCCAGGTGTGCCCAAGATTGGCCCAAAGGCGGCGCAGACATTGCTGACGGCATACGGTGATCTTGATGGTATCTATGCTCATACAGACGATCTGAAGGGTGCTCAGCTAAAGAATATTGTTGAAGGCAAAGACTCTGCTTATATGAGCCAAAAGTTAGCGCAAATTTTCACTGATGCCCCAATTAAGATTGACTGGGACGAAACCAGTATCGAACGCACTCGTGTCGATAAGATTCTTGAGGTTCTGCGTAAGTATCAGTTCCATTCGTTAATAGGACGACTGCCAAAACACATGAAACTTGGCACGCAAGTTATCGATGTCGAGGAAGAGGTGGCGGAAGCTGCTGCAACCGAAATCGTACCATTAGAAAAAGTTGAGTGGCCCGACACGTTGTCGATCGAAGGTCCTGTACTCGTCGAAATTATTGACGACGAGTTATGGGTATCGACTGATCAAAAAACGGTCGCTTCAAAACCTGTTGGGAACGTTGATTCAAGTTTATGGCGCGCGCTCGAAATGGCAACGGTTGTTGGCTACGACATTAAAGAGATCTATCACAAACTTGCGGCGCATGACGTCTACACGCAACTACCGACAGTACACGATATTCGCCAGGGCGCATTCCTAATTGACCCGCTGCGCCGCGATCGTTCAGCCTACGCGTTAGTAGGGCAAGAGGCACCGGAGCCCGCAGTACTGCTCGCTGGTCTGTGGGGCGTATACGATGAGCAAGTCGAGTTTTTCGAGGCACAACCGAAGGTTGGACGGATCGCTCGACAGCTTGATTTCCCGCTGACATATACGCTTTTTGCAATGGAGCATAAGGGTGTCCTTATAAGCCCCGAAACGCTCAATGAGATGAGTAATCGTCTCGGCGAAAAGCATAAAACTCTTGAACAAGAAATGTATACAATGGCTGGGTATGAATTCAATATCGGCAGCCCAGCACAGCTTTCAGAGGTGTTATTTACCAAACTACAGCTTCCGACAACGGGTATCAAAAAAGGCAAAACGGGTTATAGTACCGGCCAGGCTGAGCTCGATAAGCTGCGAGGCCAGCACCCAATTATTGAATTGATCGAGCAAACGCGCGAGCTTGCGAAGCTCAAAAATACCTATACTGATTCGCTGCCAAAATTGGCCGATGCGCACAATCGTATCCACACAACGTTCAATCAAGATGTTGCCGCAACTGGCCGCTTGAGTAGTACAAATCCGAACTTGCAAAACATTCCGATTCGCACCGAGCTGGGTCGTGAAATCCGCGAAGCCTTTATCGCGGATGACGGCAATGTTCTCGTCAGTGCAGACTACTCACAGTTTGAACTACGATTAGCTGCAGTAATGGCAGGTGACCAGAACCTGATCGATGACTTCAATAAAGAACTTGATGTGCACACAAAAACAGCCAGTGACGTCTACGGAATTCCAATGGAAGAAGTAACCAAGAATCAACGTCGCGATGCAAAGGTGATTAACTTCGGTGTGCTGTATGGCATGAGCCCACATGGACTTGCTGCACAAACGGGCATGACGTTTGGGCAAGCGAAAGACTTCATTGACCAGTACTTCAAACTGCGTGCACCAATCCGCACTTTTATTGATGACACACTGAAAAAAGCTCGCACCGAAGGCTACGTCGAAACATACTTCGGCCGCCGCCGCCCAACACCCGACATAACTAGCAGTAACTTCATGGTGCGTGCCGGTGCCGAACGTGCTGCAGCGAACATGCCGATCCAAGGGACCGAAGCGGATCTGATGAAACTGGCGATGATCCGCGTTGATGAGAAGTTGGGTGACTTAGGTAAACAAGTATTACAAATTCACGATAGTATCCTGATTGAATGTCCGGCCGAAAACGCCGAGAAAGTTGCTGAAATTTTGAAAACAACTATGGAAGAAATAGCACCAGATCTAGCGATTTCACTGCGCGTTGATGTCAGTAGTGGCAAGACCTGGGGTGACTTATAATGGCGATTAAAGCGGTTATTTTTGATTGTTTTGGTGTTGTCCTCGACATCATGCGCGGTACACAGATTCAGATCACGGTAGATTTGATTCGTGAATTAAAATCAGACTATAAGTTGGCGATGCTGACGAACGCTGGCAGTCGCTACGCACTTGATCAGCGATTTAAGCCGGGTGAGTTAGATGAGTTATTCGACGTTGTAGTGGTATCTGGCGACGTAGGTTGGGAAAAGCCTGCACCAGAGATTTATACGATGACTGTCGAGAAACTTGCGGTTGAACCAAGCGAGGTATTATTTATCGATGACATTGGGGCCTTTGCGCAGGCAGCCGAAAAAGTTGGCATGCACTCGTTTACATTCGTGAACGCACCAGAATCAATCACAGCTATAAAAAATATTTTGCAGGAGACGAAGTAGTGGAAATTAATATCAAGAAATTGAACCCGAACGCAGTGCTGCCGGTATATCAGACTGAACAAGCAGCCGCAATGGACGTGCAGGCATGCCTCGATGCACCAATGACGCTGCAACCGCTGCAGCGTGCGATGATTCCTACTGGTCTTGCTTTTGAAATTCCCGAAGGCTACGAAATGCAGGTACGAGCACGCAGTGGACTGAGTATTAAACATGGTCTGACACTCGTAAACGGTATTGGGACAATCGACGCAGACTACAGGGGAGAACTGAACATCCTCGCCATAAACCTCGGCCAAGAGCCTTTTGTTGTTGAACCTGGGATGCGAGTTGCGCAGCTTCTTGTGACGCGGTACGACAAAATTACCTGGAATGTCACAGAAACACTATCAGAAACTGAACGCGGCGTAGGCGGCTTCGGTAGTACAGGATTTGACAAGTAACACTAAAACTACTAAGGTTAATCTATGGCTAATTACAGAACATCTCGCGTCCTTCCAATCATCCTCGTTGTCGTTATTATTATCATCGCAATCGCTGCGCTGGTTTCGTTAACGCGCGTTGTCTTTTTCTCTGGTCGCAGCACGACCTCTACGGTTGAAGTCGACACGAGCAAAGCCGCGCTCCTGGATACTACGGTCACACACAGCGTGCGTATGACCGTCCGTGGCCCGATCGTGGCTGACGAAAAGTTCCAATCGTATCAGATTGATGTCTCTTCATCGAATCGTTCATTAAAAACGTTCACTGGCTACGGCGGAACCATCGTCGATCAAACAACTCTGCCGAACAACGTTGCTGCATACGAGGCGTTTGTGTATGCACTGGATAAGGCAAACCTCTCAAAGGGCACCGAACTAACCGAAGAAAAGAACGACACACGCGGGATCTGTGCGACTGGCACACTGACGACATTCACGATTCTTGATAACAGCGAATCGGTGAAAGAACTCTGGACGACAACTTGTAGCGGTTCAAAGGGCTCATTGAATGCCAGTGTTGCCCAACTCAACAACTTGTTCGTGAAACAAATTCCCGGTGCAGACTCACTTATCTCAAAAGTCGCACTAACACGATTCTAGAAACGGGGGATTATGCCTGAACTGCCTGAAGTTGAAACAGTTCGTCGCGGACTGAGTAATCTTATTATTGGTAAGCAGATTCTGTCTGCAACTAACGACACACCGAAAAGTTTTCCTAACACCGCAACTGACGTGCGTCAATTTATGATTAGTGCGACCGTCACGGATGTGCGCCGACGTGCCAAAGTACTGATGATCGATCTATCGACTAATTATTCGTTGGTTATTCATCTAAAGATGACGGGGCAACTGGTATACATTGATTCGAAAGATAGGTTTGGTGCCGGACACCCGAACGATAGCCTTGTGAATGCACTTCCTGACAAATCAACGCGTGTCACGATTCAGTTCAAAGATGAGTCACACCTGTTCTTTAATGACCAGCGAAAGTTTGGGTGGGTGAAGCTGCTACCGACTGCCGAAATTATGAACCTTCCGTTTATGTTGAAGGTAGGTCCCGAGCCACTTGACGTGGACTTTACTGCCGAGCAATTCCGCGAACGCTTTACGCGCCGTGCCCGTACAAATATCAAGGCCGCTATTCTGGACCAATCGGTTGTGGCGGGTGTAGGGAATATTTATGCTGACGAGTCGTTGTGGGGCGCCAAGATCCACCCAAAGCGATTAGTAGGATCAATTACCGATGCTGAGTTTACGTTGCTATACACACAGTTACGTGCGGTAATGAACTTATCAATCGAAAAAGGCGGCTCGTCCAACCGCAACTATGTGAATGCAGAGGGCAAGCGGGGGAGTTATATGGACTTTGCAAACGTTTTTCGCCGTGAAGGCTTACCGTGTCCGCGGTGTGGGACTACGATCGAGAAACTACGCGTTGCTGGTCGCGGCACACATATCTGCCCTTTCTGCCAGGTCGTCTAAGGTATACTAAAGGCTATGACACAGTGGTTTACTGGCGATAATACATTTGAGGTGCAACAAGCCGTTCAGGCGCGCATCGTCGCTTTTGGTGGCACTGCAGAACGTCTCGATGGAACGACCCTGGAACTCAAGAATATTCCTGACCTGCTCATGGGGGGCACGCTGTTCGCCGAGAAACGATTAGTTATCATCAAAGACCTATCGTTAAATAGTGCGGTGTGGGAAAAATTACCCGAATGGCTGGACCGGCTCTCGGACGATATTGAACTTATTTTAATTGATACGAAACCCGACAAGCGCACCACAATCTACAAGGAAGTGAAGAAGCGCGTCGAAATCAAAGACTTTCCGTCGTGGGGCGAGCGTGACCAGCTGGCCGCCGAAACATGGCTCGTCAAACACGCCAAGACACTTGGCGTTGAACTGGATAAAAAGTTAGCGCACCATATTGTGATGCGGGTTGGACTTGATCAATGGCAATTGGCGAGTGCACTCGATAAATTATCGCTACTAGACGAAATCACCCCTGATGCAATCAATAATACGATTGAACCAAATCCATCCGAAAACGTTTTTCAGTTATTCGAATTAGCGCTTGAAGGCCGCCGTGAAGATGTTCATGATATGATCCGCACGCTGGAACTCATCGAAGATCCGTATAAGTTATTTGCACTCCTGTCATCACAGGCTTTTCAGCTCGCAGCTGTCGCAAATGCTGGACCGGGTGACGCACCGACAAAGGACTTCGCAATTCATCCTTTTGTCGCATCGAAAATGGAGCGCCACGCAAAGCGCCGGGGCCCTCGCGGTGCCGCAAGGGTACTCCAATCTTTTGCCCAGACGGATGCAGACATGAAGATATCCAAAGGCGACCCTTGGTTGTTGATCGAGCGTGCACTGCTTGAAACCGCTCTATAGACTTTTTTCGTATTTTGTAGTATAATAGCTTAAATTCATATACGCATACTATGGAAGATTTACACCACGCAGGCATACGTACTGCTCCGCGGCAATCAAGCGAATTGTTAGCGAAGCGAGAACTCTTTAGCCCAGAACGAACATTGGGGTCTTTAGCAGTGGGGTCTCAGGCTCGTTACATGGGGCATCTTGTCCAGCACACGCTCTTGCCTGAGGGATCTCAAAAAGATGCTGCGCTGAGGGCATCGCAGGTATCAGCTTCCATTGTCGGGCGTGACGTGAAAGAAGCGCGCGTAGAGTTGGCCCAATATGGTGGCAGAAATGCAGCTTCCCTCGGCAGGTATATCAAAAGCATAGTCCCTGATACGATCGCGGAATCACAACGTTATACATTCGAACTGCATGGAGTGTCACCGACGTGGAGCCAATGGCTAAAGGACAAAGCGACTGATGAGGAAGTACTCCAGGTGCTGGCGAGCCATAACGATGTCGTTTACAAGCAGGCTAAAAGTCCAGAGTTAGCAGCCGCGATTGATGATCATCAGCTGCGCTTTGCGCAGATGCTTGATCGCTGGGATACTGATGGGTTGTTCGGGCTAAAACCAAAACACCCGTTGAGCGCGCCGATCCTCGTCGGTGATGTGTTTGATACGTACCTGAAAGACCGCGATGGGTATTACAATACTGCGCTGAACGAAATTGTTATTGGTCAAGGACACCTTGGGGAAAAGGGCGCCTTCGTTGACCATGCGATATTCAAGCTTCCGCGTGTTTTGACGCATGAACTTATACACGCCTTGATGGGCACTGCGCTCACGGATTCGCGGAGTCCGCTCTCACATCGCTGGATCAATGAGGCGAGTACGGAAGCATTCTCGCGGATTGCTCGCAAAGAGAACGGTGAGCAACACATTGCTGACGATATCTACGTTGATGAACGTGACCTTCTGGGTGTCGTTCTTGCGCCCTCTATGGATGCGAAGAAACAAAAACAGTTATGGGTACGCGCTTACACCGGTACGGATGAGGATAGGGATGTGTTCGCCCAGTATGTTGACGAACTATGGGGTTCTACGAATGTACTCCATAAAGTTTCTCTCCAAGTCGCTGCGGAAGAGAAGAAACTGCGCGGTAGTGGGCTAGGTAAACAGGAGATTCAGAGCGCGGCGGCGCAAGCTGTCCGACAGTCGCTATTGATGAGGCCGGATGATATTATGCGGCGCACCGTCGATGATATGCACGAAGCAGACATGATTGCCGCGCAACGATCAAAAAAATAACTCCCTCGGTTGTGAAGGAGTTATTTTTTTGCGGAAAGAAATTACTTCTTTGCAGCAGGTTTCTTTGCAGCGGCAGTTTTTGCAGCAGGCTTTGCGGCAGTTTTTGTAGCGGCTTTCACTGGAGCTTTTTTCGCAGCAGCTGGTGCTGCTTTTGCGGCTGGCTTCGCAGCAGGCTTTGCAGCTTTTGGTGCAGCAGTCTTCGTTGCTGTACCGAGCTTTACGCCGGCAGCTTTAGCGATCTTTGAAAGACCAGCTTTACGACGTGAAGCAGTATTCTTCTCTAGAAGACCCTTTTTCACGGCTGTGTCGTATTCGCTTTGAGCCTTTGAAAGAGTTGTTGCTGAAGGGTTAGCAACGAAAGCTTTGACAGCGTCTTTGATGTCGCGCTTGATGCCGACATTGCGTTCGCGGCGTTTGATAGTTTGTTTAGCTCGTTTGATAGCTGATTTGATGATTGGCATGAGTTTCCTTGTCTCTTAAATGCTATGCGTATTCAAAGGGTGATTATAGAGGAAAACACACGAATTGTAAAGCATGCCGCATATTTGTTGACGATGATAAAATACTTATGGTATAGTAACGAAAACGGTAATAGGCCAAAAAGAAACAAAAAAAGACATGGACGATATAAAAGCAAAACAACAGATTGTCGAGAAGATTAAATCATCGACGAATATTCTTGTGACGGTGTCGAAGGATCCTTCGGTTGACGCATTGTCTGCCGCTTTAGGACTGACGTTATTACTTGATAAGCTCGAAAAACATCCAACCGCTGTCTTTAGTGGGGAAGTACCACCCGCTATTGCATTCCTTGAACCCGAAAAAACTTTCGACACAACGACCGATAGTCTGCGTGACTTTATTATCGCTCTCGATAAAGAAAAAGCCGATCACCTCCGCTACAAAGTAGAAGGTGATAGTGTGCGCATCTTTATTACACCTTACAAAACAACGATTACCAGTGACGACCTCGAATTTAGCCAAGGTGACTTTAACGTTGAACTCGTTATTGCACTCGGTGTCGACGTCCAGGAACACCTCGATGGTGCACTCGATGCACACGGTCAGATTCTGCATGACGCAACGATCATCACTGTTACGGCCGGCGAACAAGTCAGTAACCTCGGCGGCATCGACTGGCACGAAGACCAGGCAAGTAGCCTGAGCGAAATGATTACCGGTCTCTCGGAAGCATTAAAACCAGACAAGAAGTCATTGCTGGATGCGCCTATCGCTACGGCCTTCTTAACAGGTATCGTTGCTCAAACAGATCGTTTTAGCAACGAACACACCACTTCGAAGGTAATGACCGTTGCTGCGAATCTGATGGCAGCTGGCGCAGATCAACAACTGATTGCCGCAAAGCTTCAAGCATCGAACCAGATCAGTGGAAACGACACGTCGAATACAGACGAAGACACAGCCGGAACAGAAGAAGAGGCTGTGGCAGAAGAAGCCCCACGTAAGGACGTGCTTTCAATTACACACGAACACAGTGAGACGTTAGAAGAAATGGACAAGCGCGTCAAAGCGGCTGAACAAGCAGAAGCTGCTGACGAAGCAAACGAACAATTGAGTGAGCACAACGAAGAGGTTGCCGAAGAGGCGTCTGAAAACCCTGCGCCCGAGAGTATCCTAGAGCCAACGCCGGAACCAGTTGAAGCACCGGTCATTGAATCTGTTCCAGAACCGACTGCCGAAGTAACTCCTGAAGTGACTTCTGAGCCAACGCTAGGTGATGCCCTCGTTGAACCTGCAGTATCATTTGATTCGAACCTCGGTCCAGCACTTGGTGGCACATTGAACGCAACCAGCGAACAAGCCGCAGATGACGCACGTCGCGAACAAGAAAGTGATCAGAACAAGACAATCCTTTCGCACGCCTACATGCAAACACCTGCCGAGAACACTGACCAAGCCCCAGTCGCACCGGAACCGCAGCCTGCGACGCAAGTTATGCCACATGAAATCGTGATTCAACCACCGGTTGAGCCCGTCGCGGCGACACCAATTGACCTCGGGCTGCCGATGCCACCTGCGCTACCTGATTTCTCTGCGCCACTTCCAGCGACACCGCCGGCCTACGCCTATGGTTCCGTTGATGCTGCACCGCAGCCAGAACGCCTCGGTGATATCCTTGCACCAGAACCTCCGGTTGAACAACCAGTCGTGCCTGTTGCCCCTGTAGCTCCTACCGCTCCCGTCAGCAACGATCCTGGTCAATTCAAGATTCCCGGCCAGCAATAACCCATTAGTAGGGTATAATCACCTCTATGCAGGAAGATAGTGTTCTTTTAATCGACAAGCCGGCTGGCATGACTAGCTTTGGCGTGGTTGCACGTGTCCGTCGGAAGCTTTCTCAGCAACTAGGGAAAAAAGCCAAGGTTGGACACACTGGCACACTCGACCCATTCGCGACCGGACTGATGATTATCGTGACCGGCAAAGAATGCCGTAACGCGGGCACGTATTCAAAACTCGACAAAGTCTATGAAGCGACAATTCGCCTGGGCCAGACAAGCTCTACAGGCGACCCAGAGGGTGAGTTAACCACTGTTGCCGACGTCGTCCCAACAGAGGATGAGGTAAAAGAAGCACTTGAACTATTCGTCGGTGAAATTCAACAAACGCCACCCATCTACAGCGCTATCAAGATCAACGGCAAAAGGGCTTACAAGTTGGCGCGCGAGGGCGGCACGACGGAAACGATTGAGATGCCGGTACGCACCGTTAGTATTTTCAGTTTGGAACTTGTCAGCTATAGCTACCCAGATTGTATCATTCGCGTCCATGTCAGTAGCGGGACGTATATCCGTACCCTTGCCCAGGATATTGGATTGCAGCTTGGTACTGGCGCATACTGCGTCCAGCTTCGCCGCACAAAAATCGCCGACTTTTCAATCGACGATTCTGTACAGTTAGATCCTGATACGTACTAAGAGAGGTTAAGTTCTTCGTCCGTAGGTTCGCGTGTTTCGATAGACAACCACTTATCGATCGCGTCGATAGCATCCATGCTTTCACCAATACGACCAGCGTACTGTGGATCTTTCTTTGCGACTGCGATAGACTTACGCATTTCGAAGCGCTTGTCTGCGTTCATTGCGTGCCTGTACGTAGCGTCAGACATAGCTTCGGCGACGACATCGAGGTAGTCAGGATCCTGCGTAACCAGCGTTTCGGCAGAACCAAGCTTGTTAGCATCAACTGTCTTAACAATCATGTTGTGCAATCGGCTGTGGCCTGGTGCGAATTCGACTTTATTCTCTTTAGCATCAGCTAGGAAGCCAGCACCAACGAATTTAGGCTTCGCAGAGTTCTTGATCAATGTATCGCTAAAGGTCTGTAGGATATTTGGATCTTCATTTTCGATATCAATATTCTCGACGAGTTTCATGATGGCCTTTGCGTTAGCACCACCTGAAATCTTGGCGGTTGCTGCTTGACGAATCTCGTCGGTAACAGTGAAGCCAAGGTTGAGGTGCCCTACATTGTTGAGTGCAATATCAGTGACGGTATCATCGTTATATTTGAAGCTCGAGAGAATGCTGCCGGCGTTCGCCACCGCATCGTTGCGGGCTTTCTCTTGTGCTGCAATCGCAACGGCCAGTGCGCGTTGTGCACCACCCTTGATATCGATACCACCTGCTTTAACCTGCATATTGACATTGGTTCGTAGCTCTTCGGCAAACCGTTGAATCTGAATACCTTGCGCAGATTGGTTACGCTGCTTCTGGATAGAAGTCTGAATAACCTGTGCGGCCATTGCTGCCTGTAGTTGTGTCAGGCGTTCGTTGCCACCGGTCTTGTAGCCACCCGCACGGTACTCAGAGTACATTGCGTTGGTTGTCTCGGTTGCTTCTTCTAGCTCAACCTTACTTTGTTCGGTCTGGATTGCTTGAATATTAAGGCCAGTTCCACGAGTATTCATGGCGTGCTGCGTGTGCGCATTGAGCTTGTTATCAACACGCTCTTTTTCGAGGTGCTTGCTGTGTTCCAGTGCGTGGATTTGCGCGCCTCGGGCGGTACGGTTGTAACGGTTTTCGTTTGCGGTCTCGTAAATACCGGCACGCTTCTTGGTCGTACGACTACTGTTATCGAGCATCTGGGCAACTTTTCGGAATGGGTTTGGTCGACCTGTAATTTCAAGTGACTTCGCGCGGTTCACAGATGAACGCTCGTTTGCCCAGTTCTTGCTGCGGTCCAAGATACCCTTGCTCGGGTTGTTAACCAGACCGGCAATCTTACCAAGGAGTCCACCGCTGAGGCGAAGGATAATCGGTGTGATAACCAGTGGGGCGATCTGCACAGCGAGTCCGAAGATGATCATGATGACAGAGCTGGCACTTTGGATAATCAGCCCACCAGCAAGCTGTGACCCACCGAAGATCAGTGAGAATGCGGGGAAGAAGATCAGCATGGTCATGAACAGCTCGCGCCATTTCGTGAACCATTTCTCTGTGTTCGGGAGGAGGTAGGCGACGAAGGCGATCGGTGCGATGACGATTAGGATCACGATAATCGCTTGGCGTGCAGCCAGGATGATAAGAACAACTAAACATGTCAGGGCAACACCGACTAGGATTGGGAGCAGGAGGGGAAGGGCACCGGCAAGGTTACCTGCAACAGCAACACCGATGACACCCAGTGCACCACCCGATAGGACGAAGGCTGTCACAGTTGACCAGGTGGTGGTATCTGCCGACCACGTGTCGTCAGTGATATTAAACGTATCTTTTCGTATCTGTACGAATATATCTTGAATCGAGAATCCAAGGATGTTGGAAATATCGACTGCAATAGAACAGATAAAGTAAGACACGTTTACCAACACCGCGCCGATAATCAGGCGAGGGAGTAGCTTCTTGAGGCCATAGTTTGAGATGCCTGCACTCGTCAGTTGCGAGTAGATGATAATCAGGAAGACGATAATGAACGCGACATTCGCAACGCTGCGCATGACGTTCCAGCCAACGTAGAGGCTCGTGTGTGTATCACCGACAGTAACTGGTTGTACTTCGAAGAATCCAGCGACGAGCTTAAAGAGGTTATCCATGCTATCAGCCATGAAGACTGCGATTGGACAGATGAACCATCCCACGCCCTGCACTGCACATGAACTGTATGAAGATGTATCTGATGCCGCCGTAATACCGATAGACTTCTTGCCTGTAGGGTGTGAGTACACCTTTGTCGTCGAGTAGTCATACTCTATATAGGTAGCTTTTTTAGCAGTTGGGGGGTCGGTGCCTGGTGAGAAGTAGATGACATGCGCCTTGTAAACGGTTGGGTTGGTGCTGACCTCTTCTAGATAGGTGTAGTAATGCGTGCCCGCTGCTAGGCCGTGACTCTCATTCTTTTTAGCTGTTGCCTGCTCGTAATAAGGGTGGTTGTCATATAACAGGCTTGAACCACTCCATGTGGCAGTAGGTTCTGCTGCATGCGTCGGGGTAGCAGGGGAGAAGGTTGCCCAGAGCAACGCCGTCATAAATACGGCTAAGACAAAGACTAATATACCTCGCAAAGAGAACCCTCTGTGCGAAGTGGACCTCAAAAGTTCCATAACTGTACAATAATAGCATAGAACAGAGTAAAAGTCAATCCCCTTATGGTACTTAAATACAATAACTAGCCCACTTAATTGCCCCTATTGAAAGGTGGGGATAAATCTGCTACAATACGTCTCGATGATTACAGCAGAAAACAAAGCAACAGCGTTCGCGCTCACGCAGACACACAAAACCGACGTCGGAAGCCCACAAGCTCAGGCGTCAGTGCTGACGACTCGTATTAAGGAAGTGACACTTCACCTTCAGACAAACAAGCACGACCACATGGGTCGCCGTGGTTTGATCCAAATGGTGGCACGTCGTAAAAAGCTTCTGAAATACCTCGAAGCGAAAGACTTCGAAGCTTACAAAGCTACCGTCGCAAAACTTGGCTTGCGAAAGTAAGCCAGCAAAACAAAGAACTCCGTAGACAATACGGAGTTCTTTTTTTATGGCTCTCTGCTAAAGTTGACGTAGATGACTGAAAAGAAACGAAAGATATCCGTAAAGGAACGCGCAATCGGCATCGCCCGAGTTGCAAAGATTACCTATAAAGCATCGCCATTAGCGGTGTTTATGAAGGTTGCCGGTGTTTTGGTGAATTCCATTCTTCCTATCGTGACCACTTACTTCGCCGCGCTGACAACGACGGCACTCGCCGAAGCATACGCGGGTGACCCAACCGCTGGTGCCCGTGCCCTTGAATATGTTTTGGTCACGGCGGCACTTGGTGTAGCAATGACCGCGTGGAGTAGTGTCGAGCAATACATTACTCAGTTCGTGCGTTATAAGATCGACTCAGCAATCAACGATCAGTTGTACAACCAATTCTTGGGTCTCGAATTTTGGCAGTACGATGACAAGAGGACGGCTGATCTATTTGATAAAGCACAGCAATTCGCTCGGTTCTTTGGGTATGTCTTTGATCGTCTCACCCGCATTACACAAGAATTCGTCACTATGATCGCTGGGCTCACGGCGCTTATTTTCGTGAGTTGGTGGTTGGGACTTATTCTTATTGCGGCGGTGATCCCGGGCATTTTGATTCAATATCGACTTTCGAAGGCGCAGATTGCGCACTGGGATACTAATGTGAAGATTCGGCGCATCGGCAATATGCTGGAATGGAAGATGTTCGACGTATCTTCTATCACCGAAATGCGTATCTATGGCATGGTAAAGCACCTGATGACTATGCGCCGCAAGTTGCGTGACACAGACGAAAAGGAGCGTATTGAATTTGAACGAAAGTATATCTTCAAGCGCTTAGGGGCTGACGTCTTGGAGGCGGCAGCCGAAGTCGCGTCGCTTATCTTTACTGCGCTGCAGATCATCGCACACACCCAACCAATCGGACAGTTCCTCTACGTTCAGCAAGTTGTATCACGCGCACTGAGTGGTTCGCGTGGAATGGTGTCAGAGTTTAATAGCATCGACGAGGACATCGCCAACTTGTTCGACTACAACGAATTTATGGCACTCCCACAGGCCCAGCACCGCGAAAAACGCCTCCTTAGCAAGCCTGGCCGGATCGTATTTGACGATGTTTCGTTCCACTATCCCAACAATAAAACATCGGTGCTTGAAAACGTTTCGCTGACTATCGACCAAGGTGCGCATATTGCCATTGTTGGTGAAAACGGTGCAGGTAAGTCGACCTTCATCAAATTGCTGCTGGGTCTATATAATCCGACGAGCGGAAAGGTGATCGTAGATGACAACAGCCTATCTGATATACGGCTCGAGGACTGGCACTCGCACCTGGGTGTCTTGCAGCAAGATTTCTCGCGCTACTCATTTGCTAATGCCAAAAATAACGTGATGCTCGGGGAAATTAATCGTCCATATAGCGAAGAACGATTCAATGAAGCAATCAAACGAGCGGAAGCAAAAACGTTCCTCGAAAAACTCCCGAAAGGTGTCGATACGTATTTGGATCAATGGCTCGATGACGATGATGGGACACCAGGGGTAGATCTTTCGGGTGGCCAGTGGCAGCGTATGGCGCTGGCGCGCAATTTTTACCGCGATAGCCCAATCGTTATTTTGGACGAACCTACCAGCGCGATTGATGCCCTCGCGGAATCACGCATCTTCAAACGCCTATTGGCCGACAAAAAGCGCACGATCATCACCATTAGCCACCGTCTGACAACCGTAGAAAAAGCGGATATTATTTACGTATTCGAAGCCGGGAAGATTGTCGAGCAGGGGACACACGACGAACTCGTCCAAAAGCACGGTGCCTACTTCCGTATGTTCGAGAGCCAGCTGCGGTAACGGTCCTATAGATCGTTATAGAAGTAGACCGGTCGGTCGTTCTCGATGTAGTCTTTGAGATCGATTTCTTGCAGGAAAGCAGGGTAGACGACGTGCTGTGTCGGGTCCAAAAACTCTGATCGAGTTAACTCAAGGATGCCATGCGTTGTAGCTGTCAGATCAATCGTCGCATAGTCTTCTGTATTTTCGATGTGAAAGAAGAATTCAAGGTATTCCATTTCGTCATCTTGGAACTGTTGAGTGAACAATAGCTTCCCAACTTTGGGCGCAATGCCGGTTTCCTCAATCATCTCGCGGTGAATTGCATCGTGCAGCGATTCGCCTGGATCAACGCCACCACCAAAGGTGCCCCAGTGGACGCTTTCGCTATCGTCGTCTTGGCGAAACTTGGTGACCAATAATTCGCCATCTCTAAAAATAATACCTCGTGTATTCACGCGTCGTGGTTTGTTCATTAGAACCTCCATAATTAAATTGTATAAGTAGACGCGATTGGTTCGGCCGTCCGAACGTATGCGAGTAGAGGATCCCCCTGATCGGGTTAACGGATCATAGTAGTAAAAATAATAGCATAGTGAGAATGATTTTTAAATTGAAGAGGCGCCCTTCATGACCGTATGGTCAATCCGGGCGCCTGGCCTTCACATCCTTTCTACAGTTCGTCTGCGTTCAAGAGCGAGAACATCTTACCGAGGTCTCGCCCAAGTGCCTCTGCTTTCATGAGGCGACGCATCGGGTCGACATTGATGGTATAGAACTGAACCATCCGTACGAGGACATTATCTCCTTCGGTTTTGACCTTGGTCGTAAATCGATAGGCATTGGCGCCCTGGGGTGCAATGTCGACGATCTCTTTAAGGTGATACTTGTAGAAGAAGCCACCTCCTGCGCTCGTGCGGAACTGGACGGGCTGTCCTACGCGCACCTTATTGAGTACGCGGAACTCCGGCAGGTCGGTGTCCATTCGTGCACCGACCTTCGGGTACTGCGTAAACCACTCATCACCAAATGACATGATGATACGCATGCCGGTCTCGAACTGAGGCTCTTCGACAGGCTGGAATAGCTTTTCCCAGTGAGCCTCGAGGAGTCTTCTTGCATCAGGTCCATCAAGGACATCGCTGAAGTTCACTGTTCCATCCGGGATCGACAAGAAGCACCAGTTGTTAGACCACTCCTGGCACTTCACCGCTACCAGCAGATGCCTGCCGTTGTAATAGTGAAGTACCCGGGGCTGTTCCATTACTAGCAGGTGCCCCATAGCCATTCCGGGTGAACCCTTTTCATACCACTGGATTGCTTCATGATGTGAAGGGTAGGGGGCATTATTCGCGCCGCCAAGTTCAATAACACAAGGATCAAAGAAGTCTTGACCCTCACACACCATGTCTTCCTCGCTGCGTTGCCACTGCTGTGACTCGTGAATGAGGCGCTCGATGTACGCATCCGCCTTCTTACCAAGACGAGCGCTCAGGAGTGGATCTGCTAGACTTTCGGCGGCACGCTGATGATTGAACACATACTTGCGCTGTATGGACGGAATAAGGTAGTACGAGTCAAAGTCGATAATGCTGACTTCGCCGTATGTCCCATCTTCTAGTTTCCAGAATTCCTCCTGGGTAATCCGACCACCGCGACGACCGCGGCTCTTATCTTTGTACTCCCAGCTGTAGGCTTTCTTTGCGCCTTCAAGGGTTGCCATCGGACCGACGCCGTGAGCGACGATTAAAAGGCGTTTTCCTGAACGGCCAACACCGTAGTATTCGGCCGAGCTGGTTGCGTAGTACTTTGACCAGATGGGTGCGTAGGAGTCTGCTGTTTGCAAGCGGGCTTCAACGAGCTCGGGGAGCGTAGCGAGATGGCCGCCTCCGTTGAGGCTTGCGTACTGCATCGCCTGCTGCCAAGCGGGCACCATGCCCTCTGCATGCATGAATGCCATAGGCTGGCGGGTGGGTGTATTCATTGTTATTCCTACCGTCTCTGTTTAGGAGTTTTGAAAGGATGTTGAAGAACGACTCGGTATAGGACCGAGCTGTCCTTATGAAACAACGACATGGAGGTAGAGTCAAACACAAGCGAGTTAGATGATGTATAATAAAAGGGTTAATGTGCATGGATGAGGTGCTGGATGCAGGTGTTTTGATCACGAACCATAAAATGTGAACACAAAACATGTACACCCGTTACCTTCAATCGTGCCGAAGCAAAAGATTAAAAAGAAGGAGCCACATATGGCAACAATCAACCCTTATGGTAAGGATATTATTTCAGTAACAACCGAGTATGAGGGTCGCCCTCTGACACTCGAGGTCAACCGCGTTGGCTTCCGTAGCACCGGTTCAGTCATGGTAACCTACGGCGAAACCGTCGTTCTGGGTACTGCACAGGTCGGGACACGTCCTGTCGTTTTGGACTATTTCCCACTCTCAATCGACTATGAAGAAAAAATGTATGCAGCTGGTAAAATCAGCGGTAGTCGTTTCATCAAGCGTGAAGGTCGCCCTTCTGACGAAGCCGTGCTTATCGGTCGTATTATTGACCGCCCAATTCGTCCACTATTTCCAAAAGGCTACCGCCAAGAGGTCCAAGTGGTCGCAAGTGTCCTTTCTATGGACCCAGCGTTCCGTCCTGACATGATCGGGATGATCGCAGCGAGCGCAGCATTGATGCTGACAGGTACGCCATTCGATGGCCCGGTTGCCGGGCTTCGTATTGGACGCGTGAATGGCGAATTCAAGGCCTTCTTGACCCCTGAAGAGCGCGACGCGAGCGACCTCGATCTCGTTGTCGCCGGTATCGAAAGCGGTATCACAATGGTTGAAGCTGGTGCCGATCAGGTTCCCGAAGAAGTAGTCGCTGACGCACTTGCGTGGGCATTCGAACATTACCAACCTGCAATCAAGCTCCAACAAGAACTTGCTGCAAAGATCGCCCCGGTTGCCCAAGAATACACGTTGACACTCCCTGATGAAGATATCCAAGCCGTTGTAAACGAATGGGTTCATGGCAAGCTCGGTGAAGCAATTCGCAAGCCGTACGCTGAACGCAACGAAATGGTAAACCAACTTCGTTGGGCGCTCCACACCGACATGGTTGAAAAGATCGGTGAAGCTGAATACAAAGCCCTGAAGGGTGAGTACGACGAAGCCTTTACGTCTGCGGTTCACAAGGATGTTCGTCGCGGTATCGTCGATGACAACCTGCGTCCAGACGGTCGTCACTTCGACGAAATCCGCCAACTATCATCAGAAGTAGGGGTATTACCTCGTACGCACGGTTCAGCTCTGTTTACCCGTGGTATGACTCAAGGATTGAACATTATTACATTGGCACCTCTGAGCTACGCACAAATGGTGGATACGATGGAAATTAGCGACGGCGAACGCCGCTACATGCACCACTACAATGCCCCTGGCTACACCGTTGGTGAAGTTCAACGTCTCGGCGGTCCTGGTCGCCGCGAAATTGGACACGGCTACCTCGCAGAACGCGCTGTATTGCCTGTACTACCAGCTGAAGAAGATTTCCCATACGCAATTCGTAGTGTCACCGAGATCATGAGCCAAAATGGTTCAACATCAATGGCTGCAGTCTGTAGCTCAATCTTGGCATTGATGCACGCCGGAGTGCCAATCAAGGCGCCAGTTTCTGGTATCGCCATGGGCCTAATGATGGACGGTGATACACCATACATCCTTTCTGACATCGCTGATGCGGAAGACTTCGCTGGTGACATGGACTTCAAATGTGCTGGTACAACCGATGGTCTGACGGCGCTACAGATGGATATGAAGGTTCACGGTCTTCCTGTTGAGATCCTTCGTGATGCACTAATGGCCGGTAAAAAAGGTCGTGCACACATCCTCGAACACATGCTGACAACGATTGCGACACCTAACGAAGCACTCAGCCAATATGCACCTCGCATCGAGAAGATCAAGATTAACCCCGACAAGATCGGTGCAGTCATCGGTAAGGGTGGAGAAGTGATCAACAAGATTACCGCTGAAACCGGTGCAGAAATCGACATCAAGGAAGACGGCCTCATTACTGTCGCTGCTGCCAGTGGTGAAAAGATCAAGCAAGCGCTCGACTGGATTCGTTCACTGACGACTGAACCAGAAATCGGGACAATTTACGAAGGTAAGGTAGTGAGCATCAAGGACTTTGGTGCCTTCATCAACATCCTTCCTGGTCAAGATGGTATGGTGCATATCTCTGAACTTTCAAACGAGCGTGTTGAACGCGTTGAAGACGTATTGACCGAGGGACAGATCGTGAAAGCGAAGCTAATCGGTATCGACGAACGCGGTCGCCTCAGCCTCAGCCTCAAGAACATCGACGAAGCATAAGAGCTATTGACTTTTTAGGTTATTTGTGCTAATATAGCCCTGCTCTTTTGCATCACTGTTTTGTACGTAGTATTACCTGCAGGAAATCTTCTGTTTCTACAACCGACAGTCTGAAATGACTCCAACGAAGGGTACCATAATGCCTACAGCTACGCTGTCCGTGGAGGACGCTTGCAATGTTCTGGGCGTCACGACAAGTGACGCCTGGAGCGATGTCACCCAGACATACCTCCAACGTTCGCACCACATCGAGCTCGATTCGCCACCCGCTCAGCACGAAGCAGCAAAAGACTTGCTGTTGCAGCTGACGGAGGCGTTCGAACGCCTGCTTCGTCATCACGATTCCCACCCGTACGCTTTTCCCGAAAAGCTGCCGGAGGACGAGTACGTCACCATCGAAGGTGTCGTGGCCTGGATTCGCTACCGCAGCGAGTACGGCTTCGTCGAAGCGATTCTCGAACTCAACATCGAGGACGTGTTTCGTCTGCAGTGGTTCCCGGAACCATCGCACAAGTCCGGCCTGAACAGCGTTCACGTGATGCGCGACGGAAAAATGGTGACAAAGGACTACCCGTTCTCTATCCAGGAATTCCGCAGCAAGTTTCGTGAGTGGGAGGTCCGCGACACAGCCCAGGCCAAAGCGGCCGAGCTGGAAAAGCGCCTGCCCGCGTTGACGGCTGCCTACCAGGAGCTGCACGACAAGGGTCTCCCGACTAACCGGTTGATCCAAGAACTGAGCGCTGCACGAGCACACCTGAGCGCGCTCAAGGGCTACAAACCGCCATCGAGCGCACAGGCTGAAGCGAGCATCGCTGCAGTCGAACGTGAAATCGAGCGCGTCAGCGTAGGGGGCAGTCGGATCATCGTCGACGACCTGATCGAAGGCGTGCTGTACCACAGCGATCACGTTGCCAACCAGCACGTTATCGATGAGGTTCGCTCGTGGAGCATTCGTACCGGCGGGTTCATCGAACCCATCACCGAGGCGATGCTCCGCAAGTACTACTCGCGTCGCATCAACACGAGCACGATGTACGGACTTCAGCTCACCAACCTTGCGCTGCACGCGACCGACTACGCCCCCTGGGACGTGTTGGAAGAACTGCAGCGCGATGGGCAAGTAGCACCAGATCACATCGAGCTGAACGCTCGACGGGGAACCGCGCGCTACGAGGTGAAGTACGACTTCATCGAGAAGGATGGCCAGTCGATTCCGGTCGGCCGAATCACCATCCCGCTCAGCACCTACGACCGCACAGGGCACGACTACGGTAAGTCTTCGGACCTGCCGACGTTGCCACACGACATTCAGCTCATGCTGGACGTCACCGTGGACGGCGTGGTTATTGCCCACGGCTTCGACGACGACTTGGTGAAAAAAATCACCAAGTACAAGCGTTCGCGAAACCGCAGCAAGACCATCGAAGGAACGGACGAGTTCGGATTGCGTCGGTATGCACCGATCCAGCCCTCAGATCTTCCGCCGTGGTACAAGGGTTCGCGCCTGCGCTGGTAGTCACTTCACTGCATAAAAGAGTAGCCTCGCATTATCCAAATGCGAGGCAATCTCTTGAGGCCTCTTACCAAAGAGAGTTCAAGAGATTTAGAGAAGGGGATTTCTGGTATAGTAGACCGTAACATAATGTAAGGGAAAATATATGGATACTACGCCGCCGAATCAGCCACCAGCACAGCCAACACCGGAACCGACACCGGAACCGACACCGGAACCGACGCCTGTAACACCACCAGTGGTGGTAGCGAGTGAGCCTGAAGCTCCGGCTGTAGCGCCCGTTGCACCGGTTGAACCTGTTCAGTCGCAACCGGCTAGTCCATTCTTTGCGGCCGCACCGGTTGCGCCGCAACCCGCACCAGGCGCACCAGTTGACCAGGTCACTGCTAGTTCTGATCCGCAGCCACCAGTCAAGCCACCCTCTAAATTCAACAAGAAAATTGCACTCCTCGTTGGCATAGGCGCAGTTGTGCTGCTGGCTATCGTCGCGGCAATTATTGCTTTCGTGTACTTCAATATCTCAAAAGAAGACTACAAGGCCGCAGCCGCTTCGACGTCAGAAATCGCCAAGCTTGAAACAAAGAGCAGGGATGCAATGCAGACCATCACTGGCACCGCCGACAAGCAGCCGGTATTTGCAAAGGTTGATGATGTGACAAAGGCGATGACCGATGCCAAGACTGCGCTTACTACATACGAAACAGCGGTCAAGACGTTTGATAAGCAAAAAGCGCTGCACGATGGTGACGTCAGCAAGCTATACAAAACGTTCAAGACAAATTACGACGCATATGTCGATTTCTCGGCGACGTACACCGCATCTGCAAGTAAAGCACTCGAGGCATCAGCAAAATGTAGCGAAGGCTTCATGACCGCACCAGAGACGCCAACGTACGACACGTACAAAAAGCAAGCAGCAACCTGCCGAGCGGCACTTGTGACTGCACAAGATGTTGATGACGCTGACTGGCAGAAATTCATCAAGGCGTATATTACATACCTTGACGCTGCAGATCCAATTTACAAAGAATTCTACGCAGGAAGCACCAGCAAAGATTACACTGCGGCATTCGCAGCGCTTAAGAAGCTGACGCCAGCGACCGAAGCGTACACGAAGACTTCAAAGGAAGTGACCGATAACATCGCTAAGCGTTACAAGGCGACTGATGGCATCACAGCATCATTCAAGGCAGTAGCCGACGCACTGGATAAAAAAGCCCAGTAAAACCTATGATCGATAAAGCAGCTTTGCTCGATCAAATTGCGGCAGATATTCTGAAAAAGAATGTCTGCCCAGATTTGGCCAAGACGGCGCAACGCCTCGTGATGGGGGATGGCAATCCCGATGCTGATATTATCTTTATCGGTGAAGCTCCTGGGAAAAAAGAGGATGAAACAGGTCTCCCGTTCGTCGGTGCCGCCGGCAAGTTCCTAGATCAGATGTTGGATGCTGCCGGGATGGAAAGGGCAGACGTCTTTATTACCAGCATCGTGAAGTATCGTCCGCCGAATAATCGCGACCCGTCGCCGGCCGAAAAAGCTGCCTTTTTGCCGTATCTTCTTCGTCAGATCGAGGTGATTCAACCGAAAATCATCGCGCCACTGGGGCGCCATGGGATGGAGTACTTTCTGCCTGGTGTAAAAATAGGCGACATCCATGGACAGGTCCAAACAATTGAACTCGATGGCAAAGATATTGTTGTCATGCCACTGTTTCATCCGGCCGCGGCGCTATACAACGGCCGCTTGCGCCAGACACTCATTGACGACTTCTTAAAAGTTCCTGAACTTATCTCACAGATCAACCGATTGCAAAAGTAGCCTCAGTTTGCTACAATGAGACCACTTGATACGGAGGGGCACATGTCGTGGAACGAAAACCACACCAGATACAGCCTCCCCAAGCTTGAATTTGTAAACTATTTAAACATTGATAAATAAAACATTATTTTCATAAAGGAGAATAAATATATATGGGTCAACAACGACTCGGATCGCCACAAGCTGACGATGCCTCAAAACAACCACGGAACAACCGCGGAAACAACAATAACAACGGGAATGGCAACACGCCACGACCAAAACAAAACAACACAATCCTTGCCGGCACACAGACCCGTCGTGGTGAAGTGTTCCGCGCGCAGCGTCGAACCAGCGAAGGTGTAAATCTCCGCGCTTCACAGCACATCATTAACGTGCCAGTAAACAAATCTGTCTTTAACGGGTATGGTGGACGTCAGTTCAGCCTCGCCGACCAAAAGAAGGTGCCAAAGACAAACGGTCCTAAGCTTCGCATCATTCCACTCGGTGGACTGGGTGAAATGGGTATCGGCAAAAACATGATGGCAATCGAATATGACAATGACATTGTGGTGATCGACATGGGCTTCCTGTTCCCAGGTTCAGACTACCCAGGTATTAACTACATTATTCCTGATACAACCTACCTCGAAGAGAACAAGCACAAGATCCGCGGAATTGTCTTTACTCACGGTCACCTTGACCACATCGGTGCCTTCCGTCACATTATCGACAAGATTCCTGCACCAGTGTACGGATCAAAGTTCACCCTCGCCATGGTTCAAAAGAACATGGACGAAGCAACAACTGGCTTCGAACCTGAATACAACATTCTTGACCCAGACCTTCACGAACAAGTGCAGCTCGGCGATAGCTTTAGTATCGAACTCGTCCGCGTAAACCACTCAATCCCTGATGCAACTGCGGTTGTTATCCGTACGCCACTTGGTGTCGTCGTTGATACAGGTGACTGGCGTTTCGAAGAAGCACCTGTTGACGGCAAGAAGTTCGACCTCGAACGATTGACTGAAATCGCTTCAAAAGAAGGCATCTTGATGCTGATGAACGAATCAACAAACTGTGAATCTGAAGGCGGCCACACTCACGGTGAGTTCGACATCCAGGAAAGCATGGGACAGGTGATGGACAAATATCCTGAAAGCCGCCTCATCCTGAGTTGTTTCTCATCTCAAATTCACCGTATGCAAGTCATCCTCGACGAAGCAAAGAAGCACGACCGTAAGGTTGCCTTCGCAGGATACAGCATGATCCAAAACGTCGAAGTTGCACTTCGTAACGGTATGATCAAGGTACCTAAGGACGTAATCGTTAAGATGGAAGACGTCGTGAAGTTCCCCGACGGCAAAGTCACTATCGTTTGTACTGGTTCACAAGGTGAATTCAGCGCCGTCCTTAACCGTATGGCCTCTGGTACGCACAAGTTCATCAAGATTAAGAGTACTGATATTATCGTCTTTAGCTCGAACGCGATCCCTGGTAACGAAAAGAACGTTGTTCGTACTGTCGATGGTTTGATGCGCGAAGGAAGTGGTGTTATCCAAAACGGAAAGACCCACCTTACAGACATCGGCCCACTCCACCTTTCAGGACACGGCTACTACGATGACCACGTCAAGCTTATCAACGCTTTGAACCCGAAGTATTACCTCCCAATTCACGGTGAGTTCCACATGTTGGTGCACAACGCCGAACTTGCACAAAAAGAAGCTGGTATTCCACGCGACAACATTTTTGTTTGTGACAGCGGTGACGTCGTTGAAATCACAACCGAAGGCGCCAAGAAAGCCGGACGTGTTCCAGTTGGTGGCGTAATGTACGATGACTCTGGTGCGATCGTATCAGAAGTTGTCCTCAAAGACCGTATCCACATGGCTACCGAAGGTATGTTCGTTGTCATCCTTACCGTTTCAAAGGGAAGTGGACGCCTCCTTACCAGCCCTGACATTATCTCTCGTGGATTTATCTACTTGCGCGATAGTGAAGAGCTAATGGGTATCATCCGCCAATACTTGAAGCAAAAAGTTGCGCGCACCTTTAATGGTCGTCGCGTTGACCTCGACACCGTGAAGAAGGAAATCAAGGATGAGCTAACACACGTTCTGTATGACCAGACTCGTCGTACACCGATCGTGATCCCTGTGATCAACGAAATCGGTGGCGGTGGCGGTGGTGGCACTAAGCCACAACGTGGTGAGAACGGTGAAAACCGTGATGGCCAACCACAAAACGATGGCCAAGGCCCTCGTCACCAGCAGGGTCGTGACAACAACCGTGGTCCACGTCCTGATCGACGCCCACAGTACGCGCCAGCTGCAGCTCCTGAGGTTGAAGCACTTGGCCTAGAGACAAAGTCTTTCCCAGCGCCACAAGTGCCCGACACTGAAACTGTTGAACCAAAGGCAAAGCCTGAGGGCCGCGGCTACTAATCTTTGGCGAAAGCCGTGCGTTATTGCAAACATAAAAAGAGCCCCGCAACTGCGGAGCTCTTTTTAGTGCTCGACGCAGTGCGGGGCTAGGTGTGCGTTTCGACGTTCCTGACGTTATCTTTGAACACCCACGTTTCGGTGTGCGTTCCGTCCGGTTTCCTCATGAAAATCCTGAGGTCGCCTTTGATGCCGCGAATGCTAGGTGTCGGTTCATATTCGACGTCCAGGTTGTCGAAGATCGGAATGAACGCCTCGTCGATACTTAGTCGGAGTTCTTCGCTGAATCCGTCGTAGGCAGCCAGCAGGCTCCACTCTAGTTCGCGCGATGCGTTCGATGGCTTGATACCACTGTTGGCGATCGGGTCGGGCATGAGCTTCGCTTCGCGCGCGTGTTTCTGCAGCTCTACGGCAATGCTGCCACTGCCGGTGATCTTGATCACCTTCATAAGCTCATCAGTCGCTGGATCGACCAATACCGTGACAGTACTCGGTCGAGCTGTGTCGAGATGAAAAATCTTTCGCAAGGGCATCGCCCTCACCGCCTTTCGGGTAGGGGACTATGCTCTTTCAGTATAAGTCAGCAAAGATAATGCGCAAACATAAGCCTATTGCAAAATGTGGTAAATTTTGCTATAATATCTTTCAGGAAAATGGGTAGAACACCCTATAATAATAAAGATTATGGCAAAAAGAAAAAAACGAAGCGCAAGCAAGAAAAAGTCGGCACCTCAGTCACCGCAGCACACGTTACCAGCAGGGTTCTGGTCACAGGTAGGGGCTATTCTTCTCATTGCGTTCTCTTTGCTCCTTATTCTTAGCTGGTTTGGTCTTGGTGGACCTATCCTTGATTGGCTCTATACCACTTCAATAAGCGTCATTGGATACGCCGTCTATGTTGTCCCACTCGTTTTCATCTACGTTGCGGTCGAAACTTTCCGCGCCGAAGACAACCGTCTGCCATTTATTATGAAAACGGCAACCGTATTATCACTCGTGTGGTTTGCTGGCCTGTTTGGGCTTTTGAAAGCAGCTGACGGTAAAACAACAGGTGGTGCCATCGGTGATTTCGTGAACAACAGCGCGATGCTGATGCTAGTCGATAGAGGAGTCGCAGCATTTGTGTACATCCTCCTTATCTTGATCACGGCACTGTTTATCTTGCGCGTCTCACCGATTACGATTATCAAGAAGATCTACGAAATGACCCGCCGCGACACCAGCGAACAAGAAGCGAACGTCAAGGTGATGCGCAACGCTGCCGCCCTCGATGCTCCTGCGAAATCAAAGATCGCCGCTGACTTCAAGTTGAACGCCGGCGTGCCGACACTTGATGGAAATAGCGACGAGGACAAGAAGCCATCTCGTATGTCGAGCTTCAAGGGTGCAACACCCCGCGACAAGGTTGCCGAAGAAAGCGCCGCCCTCGTTACTGTCAGCGACCCTAACTGGGAAGCTCCCTCTGTTGATCTGCTTGAAAAGAAGCAGTCTCCTGCCGATGCTGGTGACGTCCAACAGAACGCCCAGATTATTAAAGACACATTAAGTGAATTCAATATCGATGTCGACATGGAAGGTGCCAACATCGGACCAAAGGTAACGCAGTACACCTTGAAACCGCCTTCGGGTGTGAAGCTCACGCGTATTACCCAGCTTGAGACAAACATTGCCTTGAATCTCGCGGCGCAAAGCCTGCGTATTGAAGCACCAATCCCTGGTCAAAAAGCCGTTGGTATCGAAGTGCCTAACCGTAAGGCCGCCGACGTGCGTTTGCACTCAATCCTTACCAGCCCACAGTGGAAGGGGAACAGTGAGCCGTTGAAGTTTGCGATTGGTAAAGATATCTCAGGTCAAGCAACCCTCGGCGAGCTGAACAAGATGCCCCACCTTTTGATCGCTGGTCAAACTGGGTCAGGTAAGTCCGTTATGATTAACACGCTGCTTACGAGCCTCTTGTACCACAATAGCCCTTCCGAAATGAAGCTGATCCTTGTCGACCCAAAGCAAGTTGAAATGGCGCCATACGAAGACATTCCCCACCTTTTGACCCCTGTCATTAACGAGCCAGAAAAGACGATCAGCGCCCTCAAGTGGGCCGTGAACGAGATGGAGCGTCGCTACAAGTTGCTGGCGCAGAACAAGTTCCGCGATATCGCAACGTATAACAAAATGATTCAGGCTGGTGCCAAAAAAATTACTGTCGCCGATGAAGCGGGGATTCCTCAAGAACACTCCGACGGTGCGATGCCGTACATCGTGATTGTGATCGACGAGCTCGCCGACCTGATGATGGTAGCCTCACGCGACGTGGAAGCGCTGATCGTACGTTTGGCGCAAAAAGCCCGTGCTGTCGGTATTCACTTGGTACTTGCGACCCAGCGTCCATCTGTAGATGTCATTACCGGTCTGATTAAAGCCAACGTCCCTGCGCGTATTGCCTTTACCGTGGCTTCACAAATTGACTCTCGTACGATTCTTGACCAGGTCGGTGCAGAAAAGCTGCTTGGCCAAGGTGACATGCTGATGCTGACACCTTCGATGAGTAAGCCAAAGCGTATCCAGGGTGCCTGGGTGACCGATGAAGAGGTTATCAAGATCTCTGATCACCTTCGTGCGCAATCACCACCACAGTACAACGACGAAGTTGTAAGCATGCCTGTTACCTTGAACGGTAAGGGTGGCGTGGTGATGGACTTCGACACCAGCGGTGGCGGCAGTGAAGATGATATGTTCAAGGACGCAGTCCGTGTGGTTATCGACAGTGGCAAGGCCAGTGCAAGCCTCCTACAGCGGCGCCTACGCGTTGGGTATGCCCGTGCAGCTCGCCTCGTTGAGGAAATGGAAGAGCAGGGTATTATTGGTCCAGCGGACGGTGCGCGACCACGTGACGTGCTGGTAGGCAGTATCGACGAAGTGTTCGGTGCGCGTACACCAGATGGCGCTACAGATGCCAATGGTGATGACCTCGGATAATATCCATTTCGTGGTACACTTAAATTAATACTTACTGAGCTAATTAAAGGGCATCGATGACACTCAGAACCAAGGCTCAGGGTTTTACTATTGTTGAACTGTTGATTGTCATCGTGGTGATCGGCATTCTTGCTGCGATCACGATCGTGGCGTATAACGGCGTGTCAGAGAAGGCTCGTGTCTCGGCGGGAAAATCGTATGCCGC